>Ga0307508_10001292_pt1 | contig 28445 bp, 38 predicted proteins | sample 9_EM_MG_FD_203089 | JGI IMG/M metagenome (GOLD analysis project Ga0307508, IMG submission 203089) | Populus trichocarpa ectomycorrhiza microbial communities from riparian zone in the Pacific Northwest, United States - 9_EM | ecosystem: Host-associated > Plants > Roots > Unclassified | place...
ATGATGAATGAAACACACTCGGGCAGAGACTCTGTCATCAACGTTTTCCATCACCAATATTGACCAGTCACGTCCATATCTGTGCATGAATGATTCGCGAATATAATGAAGCTCTGAATGTGCAAAGTAAGTCATGGACGCCATTATACCAAGGAGGCGCCGCCCTGCCGCACCTTTGACTTCCGTCCGATGTGCTGAGTAAACGATGCCAATGATCGCTTCGCTAACGCCTGGGTCAGGCTCTCGGGCGCTGATACTTTCATGTTAGTTTCATTCCAACAGGACTCTTCAGTCGCATGCATACTTGCTGTTCTCGATTAAACCGAATCGGGTGAATACAATTTCACAGTAGAGTTCCAATAGTTCCAGAAGCTCGATATGAATATCTTCATTGACGATGGACTCTGTCTTGATACGAGCAGTCTCGACCTTTCCTCGTTCCAAGAGGGTTGCAATATCGCGCCTTGCAACCTGGTGGCACAAGGGCGAACATGAAACAGCTTCCCCCAAAAGAAAAATGTCCTGTGTTAATCACCTTGGCTATGCTTCCCTTCTTCTCTTGGAGAGTTTTGAGCCGTTGTATTGCCAATCTTCAACGGTAGCGCATTCAAGTTAGGAGGCACGGCCGCGCAGCCTTAGAGGCGATCGCACCTCAGTTGCACCTGTGGTGCACTGAGAAACGTGGAATCACGCCGCCATCATTCGAAGTGGCGCACTTTAACCCTAGGAGCATTCCAAGCAACCATAGCGAAATTCGTTCAAATAGCAGTACTCGTGATCGTTGCGCGTAGAAGCAGTCCAACATAATCAAACAAATGTAAACTGCTCAGGCTCCGTCTGGGATCATCATTGTGGGATGTGTATGCAACTTGTCAAGGTTTTAATGAGTGTCACTGGAAAGTTTTCGCGATGCGGCAAATTATTTACATGATACCGGCACGACAACGTGATGGGCCTATCCGGCGACCAGCATTCCAGCTGATGTCGCTTCAGACGGAAAGTCTTATGTTTGGCGCGCGGCCATCCATGATTATCAAGGAGCAGGTTAGGAATAACGCGACGGGGAAGTACTAGGGCTGATCAGCCGTGCTATCGAACGCCTCGTGTCGAATTGAATGTGTTCAGAAGCTGGGGAACACGTTGGAGCCTCATGTGCTGCAAAACTTTGTCAAGTCACTCACTCAACGTTGTTAGCTGTTTTGCTAGTTCCTTCTCTCTCCGCCACTTTAAACACCTCTCCTTGACGCTCCTGGCGACGCGTGAAATTTCTTGCCTAGCCAGCCTCGTTACAGCCTGAGCTTCGCCTCACTCCGTTTCTGCCTCCAAATGGCTACTATTGGGATCGACTTCGGTGACTACATGCTAATAGGCCGGCTAGCAAGGCATAATCCTGATCTACGTAACTACAGGCACATCACAAAGTTGCGTCGCTGTGTTGAGAGATGGCGAGCCCGAGGTTGTTCCGAACGAGTACGGCAATGTATGCACTGCTTCCTACGTTAGCTGGGACTCCATAAGCAAAGTCGTCGTGGGGGATTCCGCAAAAGATACAGCGTCCACAAATCCAAAAGCCACCATATCGTCCCTCAAGGCGATTCTGGGTCGTCGTTTTCGAGATCCGTTCGTTCAGAGTTTCAAAACTTCAGTACAATACCCCATCGTCGACCAGGCCGGGTTGCCTCACATTCGTCTCGATTATAGATCGAAGGATGGTAAAGATGTGACGCTGGTGGCGCGTAATATTTCTGCAAAGTCGGCAAAATAAACATGCTTATCCGTTATCATCGATCGTAGTCCATGGAAAATGCGGCCAGCCGCCTTTTCTCCGAGTTCAAACGAGCAGCAGAGCTGCATTTGCGATCTCCTGTCAAAGGAGCAGTCGTAGCGACGCCAGTGTATTTCGGCACGCCGCAACGAGATGCCTTAAAAAGAGCAGCGGAAGCCGCTGGGCTGCAAGTCATCCGGATGACCCACGAGCCAAGCGCCATATTGTCCGCATATGCGCTCGGCAAGGGCTCAATACCAGAGGCCGTTAATGTAGCTGTGGTGGATTTCGGAGCTGGATCCCTCCAGGTCACTGTAGCCACAATCGAGGAAGGCGTCGTCGATACCAAAAGTGTGCTTGGGACTCCCGAGGTCGGAGGTGACATCATTGACTTGAGGTTGCTCGATTTTCTGATCACAAAGTTCAACCGCACTTGTGGTATTGGTATGCTTTATATCATGGTCGTTCGCGGTCCTATACTCAATTCCCACTCTGTCAGACGTTCGCAGAGATCCTCCTGCCCTCCGTCGACTTCGGACCGCATGCGAGCGGGCGAAGCGCCAGCTCTCCACCCTGACAACCACCGACATTAACATTGACAATCTCTCCGCTGGCGTGAACTTTATCACGACCATCACACGACGCACACTCGAGTCCTTATGCACGGATCTTTTTGTCTCCATTACGGAGACTCTTACAACGTCTCTGAAGAACGCCAAGCTCACATCTTCGGATATTCAGGAAGTGCTGTTGGTCGGGGGATCAGCCAAGATGCCCAGAGTAGTTGATCTAGTGACTGGTTTCTTCAAGCAGCCACCAGTCTCCGTCGAGAACTCGGGGCAGTTGGTAGCACTGGGCGCATCCCTGTTATCCGTTCCCCCAGAAGAAAGCCCTCTGAATCCGGCTGGCGTGCTGGCTCTCGAAGTATTGGATAATTCAATTGGGTAAGTCGATGTAAGCTTGTACACTCGGTTCGTACTTAGCAGAGCCCAGTGTCGAGACGGCAGGGGGGATCTTCGTCCCGATTGCTCGAAGAAACGCCACCCTTCCTCTCAAACAAACACGAACATTTCACGCAGCGTCCGAGGACCAAACGAGATTCGTTATCAGGGTCTACGAGGGGGAGCAGCAACATGTCAAGAAGAACAGTCTCCTGGCTAGCTTCGAAGTCGCCAATCTCCCGTTGCCAACCGACCTAGACGCGCCAGCGCATGAAGTCGAAGTCACTGTCGAAGTCGATGAGAATCATCACGCCAAAGTCTATGCTACGCATGCGCCTTCAAACCGTAACATTGGCTTTGAACTGTCAGATGACGTTCTTTTGTACGACTGGTCAACGCAATTTGTGGGTGGGGGTCCAGGAACTCTAAAGCTAGTGGAAGACACGGTCCCGTGGTCCCCTGCTCGATGTGAGTTGAAGGCTAATGGCGGTTGTTATACACGTGGATCCTAACCGTGTTTATTATCGTTCAGGGCGCGCAGCTACTTTGCCAGTATCCCGGTCAACTGCGCCAACGCCACCTCCCAAGTCCTCGTCTCCAGACCCGGCACAAATCGAACTCGAGAAATACGCAAACAAAGTCCGGGAGGTATCAACTCAACTAGGCGATGCCAGCAATCGAGCATTGGACTTCGTAAAGCAAGGCTCGCAGAGTAATGGTACTGGTGTTCCACCTGCCCGTGCGGTGCCATCTGTCTATCACGGTCGGCTAATGGAGCTTCGCGAGCTTTGCAGGTTAGTTTAATTTCGATTTACACTTGATCTCTCTTCTGTAGGCCACTTTTTTGTTTTCCTGACTGCACTGCATTTGTCGGTCAACAGTACTGTTTTAGCTGAGCTAAATGAAATTACGGCCTAACACGTACACCACAAGCCGGACTCCCTCTGTATATTTCCATCTACCATAGTCCCTCTATTCGTCGTTGGCCGTCCATATTTTGGGATCATCATCCTCATGACCTTTCAAGATTGTGTGATTACGGACACCTATGTATGCCCTGATGAACTTGTGCAAGCTGCTGACTATTCTGAATCTTTGGATTACGATGTACGATTGCGCTTTGGCGACATTTACAGTGACAGAAAGAAGTAGTCCACAGCAGGAAGAGCATAAATCTGAAGTCTCCAAATCATGACATTGCTAATTGTCAGTAAACCAAGTGCTGGTGTCCGTGTTGGACACAAAATCGCCTACTCCCGAAAGAGTGTCCGTGAAGTTGAACCCGCTGTCTCCTCCGCCATCAGGAGTCTGGTTAAATGCACCAGAGAGGGCGTCCATAAACCCGCCGCCCCCACCGGACGGGTCATTGTCGAGGTTTATCGTCAACTGGGACATATCGAAAGTGTTCCCCGGATCCCCACTAGAAGTGGGATCGGAATTGAAGTAATAATTGTTGACCTGATCTGTGCCGTCGCCGCCATCATAACCGCCACCACCACCACCTCCACTGCTAAAGCCGCCGCCGCCACCGCCACCGGCATTATTGTTCTGGGGGCGGTGGTGCTGATTGTATACGTGGTAGGCAAATTTTCCTAGTGCAGCGAGACCGCCACCACCCGCACCAGTATTAGGCGGGCGACCGTGCGCGGCGGGATGACCGCTTTGCGGTGGACGTCCGGGGTATGCTTGTACCGCAGGATTTGTCTGATTCTGGTTGCCAGCGGCGAGCCTACTGAATGTTTGACCGGCTAAATTACTGACAGTGCCGAGCATGTTTCCAGAAGCAGAGGACGATTGCTGAGTAGGGCCTGCTTGAGGATTATAGGTAGTAGGCACATAACCATTAGACTGCCCAGTCGGGTTATTCGTCGCAGTCGCGGTATATTGTTGAGATGGAAAAGACTGCGACTGCCCACTTGCCACGTTTCCAGAGTGGAACTGAGGGGGTCTATAAGGCTCTTGGGCGTTAGGCTGGGTGTGCTGCTGCATGTTCTGAATGCCTTGTCCAAACGCGCTCTGGGACGCATACGCGGCTGATGGTTGTGACTGCAGGGGAGCAGTGTCTGCATGATGCGTAGGCGGATGATTGTAGGCCACGGTTTGAAGCGATTGTGCTGCGACAGGCTGCCCACTGTAATTAGGTGTGACGCCCTGCGGAGGCATAGAATATGCTGCAGGGGGTTGTTGCGACTGCTGCTGGTTAACGATACCAGGAGCAGAGGGGAAACTTCCACCAATTTGGCCAGACGTCGAAGCACTTGTGGCAGTCCGTGCAGGTGACGTCTGCGCAGCCTGGTTGCCCCACGCACTCTGGAGGCTCACCGGCACAGTGCTGGCACGGTGTGCGGGCGGTTGGCCCGAAGGTTGATAGTAGGTAGCGGAGGTCCCTGGCTGAGGTGCCGCTTGCGACGTTTGTCCATATGATGCAGAAGGAGGAGGCGATGGATAGGAGGTATCCGAAGCGGGGGTCGGTTCCTGAGGGGGAGGTGTGCCAGAGTGCACCATTGGAGGACGAGACTGTTCTGCATTGGTTGCCTGCGACGCTCCAATGTTGCCTGGATGATACTGGGGGGCTTGGTGTGGCTGTTGCTGGCCGGTCGCACTCGGATGTTGATTCGATGTCTGGGACTGTTGTCCCGCTCTGGCCGTTGTAGACCATGACGAATAGTATTCGGCATTTAGACCTCGGGTGCCAGCTGTTGGCGGTGTCGGAGATGATGCGGTGGGCAGAAGAGGCGGGGCAGGAGGAGAGACTACAGAGTTTGTAACCGCTGCTGGAGAAGTAGCTGGAGTGGGATACTGCGCAACTGTAGAGAGATTCTGAGGCGGAGGGGGAGTCCTATTAGATTGGAAACCCCGTTGATTTGAAAGAAGGGGGGGAGGTGGTGCCGGGGGCAGGGATGCACTTGAGTATGCCGTAGCCGGACGGCGGGAAGAGATTGCACGTAGAGTGGCTAGAAAATGATAAGTAAAATGGTGCTGAAACAAGCATATACACTGCATACGTTGTTGTTGGTAGATGGCCGCACTGCCAGTCAGAGCAGGCGCTCTGGTCGCTGGAGATGATGGCTGCATATTTGCGTCACTCGTAGCGGTTGGAGGCGGCGAGGACAACGATGCAGGATCCAACGGAGAATACGCGGGTATCGAGGGCATGGATGCGTGTGTGGGACGCCAAGCTAAGGGTGGTCGGATTGATTCAGGATTCAGGATGCGCGCGCGATAATGAGAAGCCCTACATTGATTGTTGGCGCTGGCACTGGGTTGAGCGCCAGCTGGATAAGTTGCGACACTGGCACCCGTCACATTGGATCGCAGTACAGGACTTGTCGAAGACTCAGAGTTCTGTTGAAGACTCGAGGAATTGGATTGCTGAGAAGGGGGCGGGGCTTGAGAGTGACAAGATGAATGTAAACTTGCGGAGCGGCAATCTGAGCTACACACCTTGCCAATTCAACGACTCACTAGTATTAAAGGTTGACGACGCGGACTCTCCTGTTGTTCTGGCCGGCAGAGGGTTGTATACCTGAGACGAGGACGCATTCGTAGGTGTAGGAGCAGTCCCGTATGGCGTGTAGCTAGGGACCGGGGGCATCGGTGTATGAGAAGCTGTTCGGATTGATGGTTGCGGTGGACTCTGAGTGACCCCACGGGCAGATGAACTGACAGAAGGTGCATATGTAGGACTTTCAGAACTCTGAACATGGGATAGAGAACTTGAGCCTACAGCCCGCGACGCGGATGACCTGGGATGAGATGAACCAGCCCCGTCTTTTGACAAAGGCTCCTGCCATGATGGATGCAAAGCCCCCTTCTCAGGTAAGGTGGGAGCTGGTGGCGGTGGTGATGGAGATGGTGCTTGGACAGCTTCCGCGACATAGGTATAACCTGGCGGAGCATCGTCAGGATATGAATCCAGATCCGTCTCAGCGGCTGCCACAACCGTGAACTCGGATTGTGCAGGTTGGGTTAGGCGCCCGTTAGATGCATTAGATGCATTGGGAAAGGCGCGATTGCCATACGATGGCGCTGCGCAAATAGATCAGCCATAATGCTAGCTGGCGATGATAGGTCCCATACCTGGAGTGATACGTTCAACACTAATAGCTGAGGGTCGGCGGTTTTGGGTCGATGCAGACGGAGTCACCAATGAAGGTGGCGGAGGCGTCACGAATGGTACACCCGATCGGATGACTGTATCTCCCCCCGTGGCGTCATTCTTCACGCTCTGGTTGTAGAATGCTGCAGCAGTTCCCAAAGCTGGCGCGATTCCAGTGACAGCAGATGATTGCAGAAAGTTCGTCAAACGCATAACACCTTGCTCAAATCTAGCCAAATCCTTCTTGGAAGAGCTGAGTGCATGCCAGATGTTGAACAGATTGGTGTTGTTGGGCATCACATTGTGTAGATCCCATAGAGCTACACTGAGTTTTTGGTTGTCACCTCGAGTGGGCGGACGGGATACGCGGTCGGCCAACAACAATCGAATTCTGACAAGAATGTCTGATGCAGACATCGTTCGTAGCGTCTCGCAAAGTAGGGCTTTTGACTGCACAGGGAGGGGGGTCAAGGTAGGTAATAGCCGGAGAGGTTTCGATGTTGGTGCTGTGCTGTGCCTGAGGGATTTGTCGGAAGTGCGACGGGTGCACGCGATTGATGCGTTACAATACCAAGGCTTCTTTCATTCGAGTTACTAGGAGAGTACAATCTCAGGCACGGCCATAAAGGCGCCTATCTGTGAGCATGCAGTGAGCTCGTGACCTCTTTTCTATAAGTCCTCGACTTGCTCAAGTCTGAAAGGATATCGTTGGCGGCGCCTGGCATGAATTCCAAATTTAACATCTACTCGAGCTCGTCAGTGCGACATTTGCTGCCCAAGCGCAAGTGAGGCCGCCTGACATGAAATACCAACCCGCACACACCCTCCTTGGCCAGACATGTTGCGGGAGAGCTTCGTCGTGTAGGGCAGTGGCAGACGAGGGGGCCAAGTTTCTTTGTTTGAGATTCCGGCAGTCGCACTCACAACTAAATCTCTGTTTATCGAGTAATCTCGAGCTCCGCGTACCATTACTTGCAAGATCACAATAGCACATAGATCAACCTGCGGTGTCCGTCACCGTGCACTTTCATTGATTGTTGACGGCGACAGCGCGTGTTTGGCTCGCGCCTCACGCACCGCCTTCAGCAATGATGCCACACTTGCGGATCCCTCTTTCCTGCCATTTGTTGTTTCTCTGCTGGAGCTTAGCTCTCGCTCTGGTGTCGCGCGTACTCGCTTATCGTCATGCCTGCTGGGAAGTTATGAATGTGACCCAATTGGGGCTGGCCAGAATCACTCTCACCTGCCGATCTCTTCCGAAGCCCCCCTTTTGCGATTATTATCAGTTGAATCTCCGTTCACGGTGTCTTCTGTGAGGGGATCCGGTTCAAAGCGTGGCATATAGGTTATCGCGTCCTCCAGTTGCCTCTGATACAGCGTCAATTGCCTGGAAGCATCAGTCGGTTCCGAAAGATCAGTCGTGCGTTCACACGCAACGACGAGGTCGAAAACGACGGTGTCGCCAAGACGCTTCAGAATACTGCTAAGAAGCACATCTACAACCAAGGTGTAAGCCTAGATACGTTGCGACAACTACAAGCTTGCTTCGCTTGCCTGATCTGAAATTGGAGGGGTTACGAAGTTCCGCTTTGAACGACTCTGCCACTGGGCTATCAGAAAAGAATGGGCGGCTGAAGTATTCTGTCAAGGCATTGTGCAGTGCGCTTGTGCATAGCAATTCAGATCTTCATGGGGAAGCACTTGACTAGGATAACTTACGTTAAGGTATCGGGTTCGTCAATCTCGAATGATGGAAGCTGAAATGGAGGATCTGGCGCATTCGGATTTGCATTGGTCACCCATCGCCAGGCATGCAGCACCACCGTGTTCAATGCCTGTGACAAGGAGTTAAATAACAGTGCGAAATTCCTGGAGCAGACTATAGTGTCGAGCAGGTAAATATGCAGTCTTCGATCGCAAGCAAGTCAAGGTTGCTCACTGGAACTTCCATCTGGGGAGACCTTCTGCATGCCGCGCGCCAGAGACCGATTCCAGGCGAGGGTGTAGGGTCGCAAAGCATCTGTCAAATGAATCTGGACTCGAACACAGGGCGAAATGGATTAGGAAGGAATGTTCTCACCTGCAATATTGATGGAACTCGGTAAATTGCCTTTGACATCCAAGTCGGCTGATTCTACAGCTGCCGCGAACGAGGCATCCGCGGTAGCAGCTGATGACAATAAAACTATTTCAATATCACGAAATAGCATCCTCACGGAAGCTGTCCTAAGCAGTGACGCATTGACCTAGGCAGTAGTGATATGGGAGTTTACGTATGAGTAAGAATATGAAAGGAATCGACGCACGACATTGGCAAATTTTGTCCTCAATTCGGAGGAAAGCACGTCGTCTGGGACCCAGAATATGAGTATGACAACAGGCCCGTATCCCGTATCTTTTGGAATCGCGGCTACGAAATTCTTTAGACGTTTGAATTCCGCTTGCCATTGGCGACTACGGAGATGGTCAGAAGCTTGCATGCCGCAGCTAAATTTATACACTCACAGATTGTCGGGTTCATCAACATCGAAAGATCTGGATATTTCGAATACAATCAACCCCGGTGCAGCTGAGTGGGCGTCCTGCTGGGATGAGGATGAAAGAGGTGTTGAGCGAAGCGGAATCTCAGTATTGCCAATGCACTTACGGAGGAAGGGCGACTTGATCCATCCGCATCTACCAGTCGCCTGAACACACATCCAGAAATTTGCGATGGTGTGGAATCCGAATCATCCATGTCGAGTTTTCTCTTCAGCCACTGCGCTGTGGGATCATTCACACTCCCGCTCGCGGTGCAGAGCCAGATACCCCAACTGGGAGGTAAGGTACCTGAGTGCAGAAGCGAAAGCCGACGTCGTACCGAAGCGAGGAATGATCCCCGTGCCCAGAGAGCTGCGCGCAATGCACTGGCCTGGTACCAATGCCAACAGCACATGTGTCACAAGCCAAAAACGAGGCGAGAAGTGTCAAGAACGCACCGATTCAAGTTGTTTCACGTATTCATCATCCTCTATCGGACGGCGAGGGCGGTGATAGTCTACGGTCACGGATGACGCCCGTGATGCAGTGACAGTCGTGTCGTCATCCGGCACACCCCAGCTAGCACGTCGCATCGCGCGGCGAAGCTTGGCACGACCATCGGCGGCTGCTTCCTGGGTTCTCACCAGATCAATCACACGATCAAGCCAGCGCCCCATGAACCTGCGAAGGAGACGCCGATTCCGTTGGGCATCTGCTACAGCGTTCCGACACTGCATGGATATCCACGCATTAGCCATAAGGTTGAATGTGGATAGGGTGAGGGCATCAACATTGTGCGGTTGTCGCAGGGCTGCTGGATCTCCCTTTTCAACTTGGGACAACGCAGGCTGTGGATCAGCAGGAGTCTTCGGCGAGCCAGTGAGCTGGCGTCTAGGTGGAGGGGGAACGGTATTGAGCGGTGGTGGGGACGAAGCGCGCAATGAGGATGATCGTCGAGGTATTCTTGGCGATGTCACCGTCGTCTTCGTTTCAGGAGTATGCAAGGGTAGCGTTTGTTGGGTGAATGGCGGTACTGCGGAAATATCTGGGTCCCTACGTAGTGCAGGGAGTGCGGGGATCTGGAAGGGTGCAGGAGTCGGTTCCTGGCGAGCCTGGGATAAGGGCACTTCGGGGGCTTTTGAGGTGAGTATGGGTTCGATTTTTGAGTGTGGGTTTCGAGAAGAAGTTGTGGATAGGTTTTGCCAGACAAACAGGCGTGTATTTGACGAAGTAGAGGGAAATGGGGTTTGTGAACTGGTCGGCTGTGACGGTTGTGGGCCAAAGAAGGATGACTTCCCAAAAATGGAACCTGCGTGTTGTGGCGCAGGGGAAGGCTTTGTTGTCACGGGGGCTGGAGATGAAGCAGATGAAGCAGTGCTGTAACGATCATTGAACGCTGTAGTTCTAAATGGAGAGAGTGGGCTAGGGGAGAATGTCGGGGTGACGGAACGTGCGGATGAGGGTCGCCGGGGGAAGAATGCGGCTGCACGAGTAACTGGGGATGGTGGAACAACAGGAGTGTCTGTCGTTGTCGGGACCAATCCATCAATGTATTCAGCGTGCGACCTTCCTGAGCGTTTTGACGAAACCAAACGTGTGGATTTCGAGGGGGAGATCGTGGCGCTCTCTGAGACGAAGCGAATGAGTTGTTGGGTTACTAATTGTATCCTTGTAGCCTTACACTAACCGCTTACTACAGACTTCTTGTTGAGCTTAATTGCCAGAGGCGCACCAGATTCGGGATCCGCGATAACAGGTAAGGCAAGGGCTGATGCGAAAGCGGCTGTGTCGTCATCATCGTTGAAGCCAAGCATCTCTGTGACCGTGCGCACAGGGAATGGCTTAAGGGCCTCCAATATGGAACTCTTCAGAGCCTTCAGAGCTCCTTTGCGCACATCGGTGAAATGTGCCTCCAACAAACACGCGAGAAGGAACGGAGTGGACGGCCGTGCGATCAGACTGAAGAATCTCGAGAAGTGGTTTTGGGCCGCTTCGGTATTTGCAGATCGACGCGACTTGGCCATATTATTCCGTTGAGCTACTGCTCGAATGTCAAGGGCAGTTTGGATGATGGGCGCATCAAGAATATGGTCTGCTTGCCGCTCCAGCTGATGAGCAACGTCAGAATCGCGAATATGAGCCAGTACATGGTATGCCCGGAATTCCGCCTCGTTGGGAGGACTCTTTCCATCGCGATGAGCATCGTCGTAAAACTCTATGAGCGATTGAAGAACTAGGCAGGATATGAACGTGGCAAACCAGGCTCGAAATAGATATGGTGCGATTCACCTTTCCGAAGTTGTTCTATTTCAAGGTGCTCAGTATAGTCTTTAACTCCTCTCATCTCATGAAGAGTGAGGATGTGAAGTCGCGCGATACGTTCGTGACATTCGATAGCGATGGGACCACTGTCATGTTGGAGCGTGAAATCTTGTCGGATGGAGCGGGTACGGTCTCGTATGAAGTGGTGGGTGGTGTCAATGGAGTTGTTGGTGAGGAGATCATGGACAAGGTAGTCAAGCGTCCTCTAACACAGAATATCACTGGCAGTCCATGAATTGAAAGTCGATCATGTTACCTTCAGAATGTGTGGGGGGCGAACATCGGATGGCAGTGGCGTTTCATCGCCAGCTGCAGGTCTATGGAAAGTCTTGACAGCCTTTGACGGATCTATTCGCCCAGTAGCTGGGTCCTGGGAACACAAGAATTGAAAGAGTATAAGAACGAAGGCCCACCAGAGGACGCACAAGTTCCCATTTATCAACAGCGTGTTGAAACTCGCGTTCAACGCGCTCATACTCGGGGCACATATCAGGGCACGTTCCAATGAGGTTGGATGCATCCTCAAGGCGCCTCCGACGGTTTGGGTCCGGTATGAGACCATCCCTTATGGCAAGGGCCCTCTCTTTCTCCCTGGCCGCTTTCGCCTGCATGCTTGGGCTGAGTGGTGTGTGCACTGAACGTCTCATATACACACCTTTTCATAAACAGCCTGGTTGCTCTTCTCGCCGCCGAAGCGTGCAGCACGATCATCAGTGGTTGAGCGACTGTTACCGTTCATACGGTTCACGTGCGTTTGCAGCAATAGTTACATGCAACTGGCCACCGTGGTGTCGATGGCTCGTGGCTGATGCCAGTTTGGCAAACCAATTCAATCCTTTTGTGGTCTCGTCACTGTCAAAAGAATTATGGGAGACAATGCGCTAGCCAGCGCGCGACGATCTTCCCGCATTCGCCACGCGGTCGAGCAGGGTACTGAGAACGAATTGCTGGGATTTATCACCCCGACACCACGGCCCTCAGAGAAGGCTCTTGGCAAGCGACCGCAGACTCCAATCGTTCATCATGCTGCTACACCCCCTGATGATAACCATGGCTCCCGTAAGGCTACGCGCATATTACCATCACGGACTTCGAGGAAAAGCCAAGGCACACTCATGGTTGATGAGCTGCTTTTGGACTATGAACAGCGATCAGGTATGTAGTTTCCTCCCTCCTGGCTTTCTGGGCACCACTGCGGTCGCTGAAGCCATTCCATGTGAACTGAATCAGCTGCTGCAAAGACCTCATTGCCGTCCACCACATCAATTCTCCTCACAACGGACGCTTCAATCATTCCACCACCTCTACAAACTGACCGCCATGTTTCATACGGAGGACAGCCTCAATCTAACCCGGGCGGGCCCTCTGTCGCACCTGAATCGGCGGGAGGGCCGAACTTCATTCAACTCACCGCAGCGTCAGCTGTTGGGAGCCGCTTACGAGTTCGTGAAACAGACGTCAGTTCCTCGTATGCACCTCCCAGAACATGATTCTAAATTTTCCAATATCTGCTAGGCTGTTTCAGATACCTCCGACCAAGCGTATCTCGCTCGTCATCGAAGATTCGAAGCTTTGGAAAAGCGCCAACGTTTGCGAGAGAAGGAAAAAATTCAGCACGAGCGTTACAAACTAAAGGAAAGGATTGAACAGCTCCGCGCGATCCCCGCCCAGGCTTTCTTGAAAAACCAGCGTAGTGCCCCACTGAGCGGGGAACAGCTTGCACAAGGCGAACACACAAGGCGCGAACTGTTGCGCGAAGCAGAAGAACTAGAACGGCGCTACGATCTGCTTTTGTCGAAGGAGCGAGAGCAGCAAACTGAGGATATTCGACCCCCCTCACTCACAATTAAAGTGCGCTTGGGCTCTGCAGGTACTCGGACGCCACCTGCAGAAAGCAGTAGACCCGGTGCCGTGACGTTCGCCGCTTCGCATCACGCAGTCGGGGCGGCACACCAGCTGACGGCCTCCATGAGCAATCCCATTGGAAGATCGAGCGTACGATTAAAGGGGACCTCCCGATCGTCTTCCCCTGAACAAACACGAACATCACACAACAAACGGGCTCGCCATTCCGTCCCTTTGGAAGCACTCTCCTATGCAGAAATCGAGAGTCATGCCCCATCCGGATACGTGCCTGATATTCTACGTGTCGCCGCGCCAACAAATGCATCCCGCACCACAGGAAGGGCTAGCTTGCCTTTTGGAGTCAAAGCCCCACCCATTCTCGAAGACCAGAACGATTTCGAATTACCCCCAGACATTCTAGGCGATCGAACTTCAGTGCCAAGTGATGGCGGGCTTCCAGAGCTTGAAGGACATCAGACGGAGGATGCAGGCCACTCGGAGGACGAAACTTTGGGGTTATTAGCCCCCGTCGATGACGAATACTGAATATTATCTTATATGTATTCTTTACACAGGGCTGTGCATAAATACCCCGCTGTTAGTTCTCCGCCTCCCAGGTATTGTGCATGCTTTTCTTCCTGATTCCTGATTCTATTGAAAATAGTCGGGTTTCGGGACGCCACAAGGACTTTGTAGCAGAATTTCGCACCGTTGAATTAATAGCGTTCTAGTGTAGACCCCTGCAACAACTTGAACAAGGCACAAAAGAACTACTGGCTAAGATCTACACATGTGTCACACAACAGCCCCAAACAATGCTGAACACAACTGTTCCGGCTCGGAATCTAATCCCAGCGCGCTGGTGCTCTGAGTTTCTCTCTCGCGATTACAAGCAATCTGATTGGTGTAAATATGGATCAACCCGACTTGTCCAAGCCTTAGCACTCTGCTACCGTGATGGCCAAGAGTTGTTGTCAAGCTGCTGGGCCCTGCGGCGCCAGCTGATAAAATCGCTATCGATAGCGCCAGCGACTGACTTGAGTGGTGCCTGCTTACTTCACTTCCACGTCACGCGCCTGTTCAAAACGCCACCAAGCACACCGATGACGGTATCCTTGCTCAGGCAAGTGGTTGATGAGTAAGAGATAACAGCAAATTTGGTGGACAAGATATCCGGGGCACGTATCGATCGCTATTTTACGGCGCAACCCGGCCCAAACTAATGTTCTTGAACGGTCTCGCCCCTCCATAAATGTAGCTTGATAGAATCTGCATTCACAGTGTGGACCCCATTTTTGGTGTGATAGGTCACTCAGAAGGCGCCCACAGGATTACTTAACAGATCAGTGTTGCGTGGCTGGCTTCAAACCCCTTCGAGCCGCAAAGCTTGCGGAGAAAGTGTACTTTGTATTGTGTCGCTCTTGCAACAGATCACAACTAGCAATCCGTGATCTGGCAAAACTCACCATTGACTTCGCTTGTGATATTCATGAGCATGGTGGCGTATTCGGCTTCGCACGTGGTTGGCAATGCGTGTCGTGAATTATGTGGGAGCCACGCATTTGTTTGTTCTCTCATCCAGTGGGTTACGTGATGCGCTTCAAGACCAAATACAAGATACACTTTTAGAGGGAGTATGTCTTCAAGTGCAGCAAAGTGTATTGACGTGGCCCAATTAATCCGCCACAGTTTGAGCGCTCATCAACTTTAACATCCCCAAGTCATCATTTGGGCATACTAGCGGAGGCAATGCTTGTGCATGCGCCACCCTCCCAACATGTTGAACAATGCTACGGGTTCCCCAGTGCAATATCTCGCCTATCATTGGCTGTGTTTAATGTTCCATCACATTCTTTTCAAGTCTCTTGATTTGTCCTATCTCCATGCGACGTCTAACAATGTCCCCCGCTCAACCATCCATGCTGTCCAGCCGACCTACTGAACACCAGGGCTCACTCACCAGTGTTTGCACTTGAAATATCAACAAACACTCACCTGCCCCGACTCAGTGCTTCTGGGCGCCTACTTCGCTGCATACATTCAGCAGGCGGCGTTCTTGTGTTTCTAATCGCCACAAATGATGCCAGGGCTGGGGTGCTGCGGCAGGGCAAGCAAGCTGTCTAGTATTCGTTCGTTGTTTCCGGGCTGATCTCCCCATCGCGACGTGTCCTCGACACTGCAGTATTGTAATCTTGGATCAATAATCTATCGTTTTTCCATCGTTGAGGTGGAATTCTTGAAAGCTGATGATTTAAGGCGAAGAAGGGCTTCCCCCGACAGCCCATCGCCAAACTCACTCTCTTTCACGGCGAGCGTCTATTTTCTATTTCGATTCCCTTGCCCGTCGCAATTGTTTTCTTCATACTTGCTGTCCACACCGCCGATCCCGAATGTGGAAACCTCTGTTTCTCTTGGCTTTCCTGACACCATGCTTTCCGAATGGCAGTTTGACGAAGTCTGGGACCTTTAAGCGACTGGCGCGCCAAAGGTTGATCTATAACATGGCTGACCACGGGTGCCATCCTGGCTGTGATAATATTGGTGTGTTTGCTGTCCCCGATTAATGTTCGGCGTAACTTAAATTGTTGGGTTTAGGCCCTGCAATTATCAGCGCATTCAATGAGTGCGTGCGTATGAATCCAAACTCAACTTTCTCCGTCCCTCAAGTACGTGTTCCCCTATGTCGCCGAAATAAATCACCAGCTCACTGTTGTAAATGCACCCGCGGGGCAATTACGGGATGCAGACATTCGCCAGTCTTAATCATAGAATCAATTGGGCGTTCCAGCTTGACGGGTTAATCAGTGAGATTGATCCAGTGCACCGGTTTTATCCCTTTTTACGCTCAACAGTCTTTTATTGCTACAGCGCGAACCTCGACCAATGGTCAAAACACAAGCGCGGGGGATTTCAAGGTCTTGGATACCGGTGCCGTAATAATGGGTGCGTTTTCAAGGTATCAAGCCTGAAGGTCCCTCAATTGCATTGTTCGATGGTCCACGTTTGGTGCGTGTCACCAGGAGTCAGCACTTTGCTATCCATGACTTAATCCTCACTGACTGTAAGTTTTCATTCCCCATTGAAACTTGGCCATTTCTTCATATCCCCCTCCTGCTGCAGCGTGCGAATACGATATTCTGCTCGACACCTGCTCTCAATGCGAGGTTTACAACATAAACGTTGGGTAATATCACATTTCCGATTGCTCCAGTGGTCCCCACATGTGTTATGTTATGTTGGTCACCGAATCCATCGCGCCAAAGCTTCAACGCGACAACCTATACGTTCATGACGCAGTAGCCAATGGAGATGAATGTGTTACTGTTAAGGTGGGCCCCGGTATTTCCACGTGGGACGTTTCCTTGTGATATAGTGTAAGGTTTTCCTCCAACCCACCCCCATAAGGGGCGGGCGTTGTTTGTTTATGTTTCTTTAGTCTATTCTTTTAGCCTCATCCGGTAGTCATAATAGACGCCACTACAGCTTATTAGCGTGCGGCTAAGGGATAAGACCCAGGGAGATTCAACTCCCTTACATATCGTGTAGTCTCCCGCAAACAACATCTTAGTCGGGCACAGTGGGCTGCTACTCTTTCTTTATGGTGATCTTTCCGTCCAATCTCTCGTTTGTCTTCTGTAGCAACCAGGCGGGTGGCTTCTCTGGAGGAGAATACGTCTACCGCCGACCTTACGTACCGCAATGTCTACACAATTGGTAGGTCCCTAAATACCATGCATGGCTGGAAGTCCATATTTAGTTCTGCATGTGGGGGCCGACCAAGGCTATAGATAGGTTTTGGCCATGGTATGGTTGTGTGTCTGAACAGGCATTGCCATCAAACGGCATATTTTCAGTCGAACGTCATCTTGTGGGATTTTCCCTTTAAAGATACTGCGTGCGGTTTGGACGTCAACCAAGCTTGGGGACCCCTCAGACCGGTGGTGGCGTCAAGCTATCCAACATACTGTTCTCCACTTGGTTTGGCACGAACAGTGAGTGGCTCTTACCAGGCAGCGTGGATATATATCTCATGGTGACGGTGACAGACGTGCTGTAATTGTACTACTTGTGCTGCCGGTGCTCCTTGCGAGGATATCGTTCTTGTTGATGTTAACTTGGGATTCCAGAGCAGCCAAGCGCATGCCCAATGCGCAAATGCTTTGCTAGCCCCAGTTGTCTCAAGCAGGGGACACCAATGAGCTGTGGACTCGTTACCGCAGTCATAGCAGCAGATGCGACACCCAAGACCCCAGGCCCGATGGAGGATGACCTTCCTGCCGGATTCGAATTCGATATATCCTAACGTGAGTTATTCGCGAATAATATCACCCCCTTCTCTCAACTGGCGCAACGTTTTCCAGAAAGATGCCATCGTCATTTCCCCCCGACGTCGCTCCAAAACCAGCTTTGGCGAAGAATGCGTACGTTCACATCTACTGAACGATGCTGTTTGGATATTAACCTACTTGATCAGCATCGTTCCCGCCCACGCCGTTCCGACTCCAGCAAGTGGCTCGCCTTCGAACCCTGACAAGTGCACTGTGGCTGTTCAAGTCTTCACTCCTCTTCGCAAAACTTACCGCGAATCGCCCGCCGTACGTTGATTGTCACAATCCGTAGGAACAGCACCGCCGGACCAGGTACTTGTATGCGCCAAGATCTTGATTCGAAGGCGTCTGATTTCCGATTTCCCTCTGCTTCTTGTCCAATCACTCTCACTATCACCCCACCAGAAGATATAAATGACACGTGCGACGCAGCTTAGAGGGAAAAGGGAAACTCCCATGGGTGCAAGTGTCTCTACTTGTCTGCAGTGGCTCCCATTGTCTCAGTGCGCACCCAATCCCCAGCATTCGCAACCCCCTCTGTGAGAGCTCCCAAATTGTTCTATCCCCTTTTCACGAGAATCCTGTTCGATTTGGACCTCTTCGCTGTTATCATGCGCTTATAGCAGTGACACTGCATCATCTTTCGATATGTACTCAATGTTATCCTTTGGGAATCTGTTGCAATCTGGTGTGCTCTTTCCGCGGGTTGAGAGAGAGATTTCCTTCTCAGTTGTGTGCGCTCTAGCGGCCGCAGCCTTCGGGTTGGGCTGTATCTGTCTTGCTGCTGGAGGTTCTGTGCTCTATCTCCATCGTGCAGCAACCATGGTGATTGGCGCGGCGATTGGCTTCGGGGATGGAAACGGCCAATAGTGCTCAACAACATCGGAGAGGTGAAGAGTTCCCCGCGACCATTCCAGCTGTTTGGTGACATAGGCTGTTAAGCAACCATTTCAACTGTCGCGGCTGACAATGCAAGAGGTGATCAGTCATAAATTTGAGATCATGATGGCTCTCATTCATCCTCGACGGTGACTAGAGGCGCGGGGAGAGGGGGGTCATGGAAGAGACCCGATATTCATAGAAGTGCACATCATTCAGTAATGTAAGCAGTAGTGAGGGAATATTGAAACAGTGACGACACGCTGCCGGAAGAATAAGATTGTGGTATCAATTTTCAACGTTGACACTACGATGAGATACGTAGAATGGGCCGGGACACATGAAAAGGATGTAGCGGAATGACGCCGTGAAGCCGAACATTGCGGTAGTCATTGTTCCATTTGGATATGCACAAGTGATACACAGCAGCATTGTGTTTAGGGCGATTTAGACACAGCTGACACCGTGTAAGAGACTGCGCCGGGAAGTTGTAGGCAGGTGTTGGGCTCGGGGATCCGGCGCTTGCCGCCACTAGTCCAACGCTGTGGTTGGACTGATTTTTGGTCTCATGTTCTGTGTGCGGCGCATTTCGGTGTCTAGACCAGCCCTGGTTCAGACACGAGGCCAGAGCACTAGTGCGGGTGCAACGGGTAAACCCCCGATCCCGGAACGGATTGCAAAATTTCGTCGTACCGTTGCGCCAATTGCTCGAGATCATTTGGGAGTGTCGGTTCCTCCTAAATTCTGTGAGCAAAGCATATTTAGCACAACATACCGACTTGACGCTGACTACACCGCGCCTCAAAAAGTCAGACCTAGCAGGCCCACCCAAGGCAAACCAACTGGGGAATCCCGTCTTGAAAATTCGCCCACCCGACAACCCTCGAGAGCCCGGAAGCTGATCTCTGATTCGGGAACGTATGAAATGGTGGCTGAGGCGACTCGGGGCTCGGATTCTCAGCGAACAAAGCGGAGCGTGCCCAAACCTTCGAACCGCCGACAGCCTTCTGGCGACCACACACCTTCCACACGTTCCACTTCTCGTACTGTAACCGGGTCGAAATTGAGCCGTATGGCATCACGTCGTCCACCTGATACTTTTGATGCCGAGAGCTTCGTACAAGCTCAAGCATTCAGCAGCTGGAGGAATACCGAGGACGGTGCAATTCTTGATGGAGATGACGTGAAGGAACTACGGAAGACAATGTTGAATTACATGCGTGCTCGGTCGCCAGCCGTGGAAGCTAAGATTGCTCTCGCCAACGGAAACGAAGCCGCACAGTCCCCCGGGGAATTCCGCCCTTTCATCCAGACTCGGGATCCATGTGCCGCAATTAATGCTTTCTGCGGCGATGCTATGCCGGTTCCATGGGCTCTCACCCGAGAATCGCAGCCGACCAGGCCATGGGAGCGGACAACCTACACGGCGGCTCCTACACGATCAATAAACATGCAGCAGCGAGCGGTCAGCCAATCATTAAATCTGTTGGCGCAACGAATGCGCCCTATCCCAACAACTTCAATGACCTCTGCCACATCCAGTGCTGGCACGCTGCTCGCCACTCGCTGTATACCCGCATCTTCCACAATACCCCCTATGTTACTTTCTTTGACAGAGAGGAGCGTTGGAGCCTCTCGCGGGGCGCAAGTCTTCAGGCGTGATGTATTGGCGGGTGACTATGCCATGCACGCCCTTGTGAACGCAAAAACGAACAATCCTGCCATGTTGGCTGCCAAGGTGGCCATGGTGTCTAATACCACTACGAACCTAGGTGATAAGAAATCAGCGATGAGCCTTGTCAGTAGACTAGCAACTCCATAATCTGAATGCGCATTTCTTTTTTAAAGTTACATGTTGTCATTTATTTACCATGCCGAGTGTTTATTGCGACGACCTGCTACAATGAGGCGGGCTGTATGCTCTGTATTACCTCCGCATGTTGCTGCGGGGCGTGCTGTACTTGCAAAGAGGCCATTTTCCAACCTCCATGTGAGGCAGTTTCTGTCAGAAAAATCTTCACGCGCAATGTGGCCCGCTGACTCAGTAATGTCTGCTGCAGCCTGACCCCGTGCAAATCACAACACTTCCAAACCAACTGCGTGTCGTAACGGGAGATACATCGGGGCATTTCTCCTCCGTTGGCGTCTACATTGATGCGGGCTCGCGGTATGAATCACCGAAGACATCCGGGGCAAGCCATGTCCTTGACAGAATGGCATTCAAGGTAAGGGCTGCACCGTCCCCTACATGCACAAAACTCTCATGACGTGACCTCTCACATAGTCTACCGAAACCAGGGATGCCGTGGAAATGTCAAATGCTGTCGACTCCCTGGGCGGCCAAGTTTTGTGTTCATCTTCGAGAGAGACTATGATGTATCAGTCATCACATTTCACGTCCACAACCCCCTTGGCAATAAGTCTTCTTGCAGACGCTGTCAAGCGACCTCTTTTCTTACCCGAGGAACTTGATGCTCAGCGTGACGCTGCTGCATACGAAATTCGTGAAATTAACACTAAGCCAGAGATGGTCTTGCCGGAAATACTGCACCAGGTTGCCTATCAGAATAACACCTTGGGGAACCCGCTCCTCTGCCCGGAAGAGCGCCTTCCCCGCATCGACCGCGAGCTTCTCAAAGAATATGTCAGGACGTGGTTTCGCCCTGACCGCATGGTTATTGCTGGGAACGGCATCGAACACTATGACCTTGTCAAGCTAGTAGAAGAACACTTTGGCGATCTAAGGACTCCACCAAAACCTCTAGAAACCACCCCTCCATCTCGTTCCATTCCGACTCACCTGCTCTCCGCCGCTGCAACATCTCCTTCACTTCTGCACAAAACACTTACCACTGCGGCGGCATCCTTCTTGAATCCCAGACATATCGCCGAACCCACTTTCGAAGAGCTTGCTTCAGCGAAAGCCCGATACACTGGGGGTCAAATTTTCCTTCATCGACCTGAAGAACAATTCAACCATATTTACGTCGCCTTTGAAGGAGTATCGATACACGACGATGATGTCTATACACTGGCAGCCATGCAAATGCTACTGGGGGGTGGTGGTAGCTTCTCAGCGGGTACATTAGGTTCCCCTGTTCTTGTGCACACATTCTGACGCAGCCTCTTCAGGTGGTCCCGGTAAGGGCATGTATTCACGATTATATACCCACGTCCTCAATCACCATCCGGCCATCGATCATTGCTCCTCTCTCCACCACATTTACACTGATTCATCGCTATTCGGTATTGTGGGGACGTCCTACCCTTCGCTGAGGCCCAAGGACCTCCTCCCTACCTTAATACACCAACTGTCGCTTCTATTATACAATCCCGTCAGCGAAAGAGAACTTCAGCGAGCAAAAAACCAACTCATGAGCTCTCTTGTGATGGCTTTGGAGAGCAGAGTGGTGGAAGTGGAAGACCTCGGTCGGCAAGTACTTGTTCATGGACGAAGGGTGCCCGTGACGGAGATGTGCCGCAAGATCGAAGCCATAACCCCCGCAGACCTGATGCGTGTCGCAAATCGCGTCTTTGGTCCTCACGCAGAAGGAAAGCCGTCATTGCTTGTCATGGGACGTGAGGATGTTCCAGATTGGAAGGCCGTCATGCGACAGTACGGTGTGGGCCGCATAGACTAGAGATAGCATAGCTTGTTGTACTTAGCAGTCCTTCGCGGGTCCTGAGTTGATATGTTGACGTGTGTTGTCGTCGAGGCGTTGCAAACTGCGACGGGACCTGCAACGATCATGAATCTTGGTAAAAGGCAATCGCAGGCTGCTGATCTGAGCTCAACGCTCCGTGATGTCGACACATGGTCTCCTCGGTCGATGAGGCGCCTGGGCTTGAACGGCGACGTCACAGCACTTGCCGTTGAACCTCTCTCTGGATTACTTGTTCTGGGGACCCACAGAGGATCACTCCACTTTTACGGTTCTCCCGCCGCCTCATTGGAGCTTGCAGTGCCTGGCGCCCCTTATCGCAAGATACGGTTTATTGCATTCGCTCAATCAATTAAGAAGTTGTTGGCAGTAGGTATGCATACATCGTCAGATATCCATGCGATAATATAAATATGATCGGGGGAAAAAGACTCGAAGAACCACCTCAGCATATATGACCTCAGCTCTGTCAAGCGACCGACGCTTTATGGGACTTTTCAGATCTCCCAAGGAGTGAAGTATGCAAATCGTTCATTGCAGCTCTCACCGCTCATCCCCTTACCAAATGCCTTTCAAGCTGCATCACCACTAGTCCATCTCATAGTCATGTCAGGCTATGGATATCACTTGCTCTCATTGATCCTGCTGCTCAATCAATCCTTTGGTCATCTTGCTAGGCGTTCCTGGCCTTGTCCGACGGCCAGTGTTTGGTTTATGACGTAGATCGCGCTCAAGTGTCTCCTTATGCAATTCCTAATGCATGGGAAGCCGAAGAAGCTAAACATAAAGTTTTCCGATCTCGCAATGAAGCTCCAAAGTGAGTTAGTGGCATTACTGCGCGATTCGCTGTTTGAGCAGAATCTCTTCAAGTCCGCTACTTATAGATGTGTTGATACACCCTCGTGACCTCAATTTCCTACTTTTGGTATTTGATGGTGCACATGACTTGCCCATATACGCCGCCCTCGCTGAATGAATCCTGCTTTAGCCGGCGTCATTTTATGGGACATAGTATGTTCACCTGCTTTAATATTGACAGGATTGGGGTCCGATGCCTGTGAATTACAGTCCAATCGCACAGCGACGAGGGTTTTTGATCGCGTGGTACCCGCTAGAAAGGATGTAGGTGTTTGATTACGTTCACTCAACCCCGTTATTCTAATGTGTGCCAAAGTCACAGGGAAGATCCATCGCTTCTGCATCGATACATCCCCTGGGAATCGTGAGGGCGCAATCAGCTCAGCCTCGATCGGGCTCTTACCCGGTTGCATAGATCTTCGCCGTTGGTCACATGGATGGTGCCATATCTTTCTGGTCATTAGACCATAATGAAACCCCACTGGCCATCCACGTTTTGCCCGCACACGACGATTCGAAACGAGCTGAACGAGAGCCGATCTTCAAGCTGACTTGGAGTTCATTTCCAAATCTCGATGAATGTAAAATACTCCTCAGCGCCGATACCTCATCCTCAAAATCGGGCATCGCTAGGCTCGTAGGCTCTACCCTCGATTATGCTGGAGGGGAGACAGTTTTGACGATTCTAGGTGGTCTCCTGACCACTGATGCACCTGGGGTAAGAATGCTGCAATTTGCCCCAATAACATTTGATTCTGCCGCGAATACTGCCGCAACCAACCCGGAAACTCTGCTCGTGAATCTTTCTCGACAATTGGTAGCCATAGGTTTGGAACGATGCCCTTCCATATACCCTGTGGATGACTTTGTGCTCCTACCACGCTCGAATCCTCACTTCAACTCGTCCCATGATCCTATTTCAATTTTTCAACTGTGTAAATACGGAGGGTTACCCCCGGCATCGTCTTCCCTCACTGCAAGCGACTTTCCGCCGCCTTTATGTCCTGTTCCAAACTTTTCAAGTCTCCCGTTCACGCCTGGCCCGGAAATCCGCCCATTCCCAGTTCAGTTGTCTTCGGAGTCTGGTGACCCTGCGCATTTTAGATTGCCGTCAGCAATTTTCAGCCGTCCAAATGCAATACTCGGGGCCCGTGTCATCAGACCTGATCGTGAGTCGTTCTCGCTATTAATTCGCGAGTGGATCGACGTTGGAGCCGCCGAAGAAGCCGACGGTGTCTCGAACCCTCGAAGGCTCCCATTGAGGGCGGGTGTGGCTCGTGGTGATATGGAATTACCACTGCCTGGCGGCAGCGTAAGCATCAACCAATATCCAGTCGCAAGCTACTCACGACTACTTACGATGGGTGTGCTCACACCCAGTCAGGCACCTATCAACTCCTGGCAGTGCACCACCATGACCTGAGTGTGAAATTTTACGATTGCAGTCCTCAACTCCTCTGCTCCACTGCTTCGCTACGATTCGAGTACCCTCAGCTGATTCCGCATCTCACTATTAAGGTACAAGCAATAACGCGTGATCCATCGCTCGCTGGCATTGTGGATCCTCGCCCACCAACTTCCATTTCCGGCCTTCATCTCAGTCCTAATGCGCAGCATTGTGTAGTGGCTATCACAAGCGGTCAAGTGCTGTTCTTCAAATTTACCAAGCATGATCTTTCGCGTGTTGGCGGCCTGTCCGAAAGTCTGGATGACATGGACGGTGCACAAAGTATCGTCATAATCTTGACTGATTTGGGTAAAAAACGGAGAGATGCCTTTCAACCGATTTGCTTACTGGATGCTCGCCGTGGTGATGTTACTGCCGTGGCATTATCGGATGAAGGCAATATTCTACGACCTCTACGTCTTGTATAAGCTCTGATTCTGATCTAAGAACTGCAGGTCTACACGCCGTCGCCTACGCGGACGGCTCTGTCGTGTTCTTCCATGTAGACCGGTTGCGGGTCCTCACTGATTCAGAAACTAGCCAAGTCACGAAACCAAAGAAGCCCGCACACGACATCATTAAGGTCCTGCAGTGGCAAAAGGGTCTGATTGTTAATCACACATCCCGCCTTTGCGCGAACTGATCAGCTCCATCCTAGTTTCGGATAGCACCCTTTTGCTCTTCATAACCAGGGACTCTGGCCTGCTTCAGGGGATAAATGTCATAAAGGGTGTCAATAACTGCTGGACCACGGTTGCTTCCAATATCTGGAAGGATTCTATGAAGACCTCAGTGGTTCACCCAAGATTTCTTTTCACTGTTGACGAGCACGCCGCGAGTCTTGCTTCGATGGCCCCGCTAGCCCGCTTATCTATTGAAGCGAACTCTTCGGCGTCTAAGCCGCCCCTGGGGCCCGAATATCTGATCGTCTGCAGTGCCAATGAAGCTCGTTGTTTCTCCAGCCGAAGCAAGGACCGGATCGCAAAGGTAGAATGGAAAGCACCGGTGCAGCATGCTGAATTGATAGAGCGGGGAGGTACGCTTTCATAGATCGCGCAGGTCGTATGGGCTGGCAAATTAACGCGCTACACTCAGGTCACTTTGCTTTGGCAGCCTTCACCCCAGAAAGGGAGTTGCTTGTATACACTATCCCCCATCTCGAGTTTTGCCATCGTTTGCATCTCGATGAAGGTCCCAGCAGGTATGACGTATATATTCCAACGTTTCTCTCGTTCACCACTTTCCTTGCGAATGGCAAGGCTTGGCAACATTTCTTCAGACAGGAACGGCGATTATATTGAGGTGTTAACGCACCCCCTTCCGCCGGAGTACCCCTTCCCAATTACTTTGTCCACTCTGTTCCCCTCTCGGCGACCTCGTTTTCCGAATGTGAACTTCGGCGAACCTGTTTGGCCGCTTCCAGCTCAGCCAGGTCCCCCGGCGATCGAAGGATCGTACACGGCTTGGTTGTGGGGTCCCAAGGCATATAGCGGGAAGGAAATCGACAGTATACGTAAGAGCATACATCTCGCAATGCCATTAAGAGTCTGATCCGATCCTCTAGTCGCTGGGCCAGACCGGCCACCCCCCAAGAATCCCTCTTCTTCGACTGAGCAACGGATAATAGACCCGCTTTCAAGCCAAGGTGAGAGGGGGGCAAAGCCTCAACTCACCGAAACAACGTCAATGGGCTCTGGAATTTCCGCATCGGCCCAAGACATCTATTCTCGGCTAACTAACGCAATAAGTGAACGGGGGTGAGTTCGCTGGCTTGGGCGTCACACATACAAGTCGCCAGGATTGACTGCGCGATTTGTAGCGAGATGCTTAGCGGACTGGAGGACTCATTTTCTTCGCTGGAGAACTCCAGTAAGGGAATGTCTGATCAGGTCATTTATGACGCTTTTCAGGATCCAGTGCAATTTCTAAATCGAGATTAACAGGCGAAGCGCATTGCAAGTAAGAATGCTGCGCGAAGATTCTTCTTCTGAAACAAGTTGTGCACCTTTGAACATGCTGCACCTTGCGAACACAGTGCCTGCAGTATTCATTTCCTGGTATCTGTCCAATGTCTTACTTAATGTACAATCGTTGTATTCTCTGCGAAGTCTAGCTCAGTGTACATGTATTCTCCCTGATGGTGACGGCATATCAGTTGGCCATCAACGAACTCCACGCAATTCGACGTAAGCCAGTTTATCCACGGGGGGTGCTTTTGGCTGGGTTACGATAAGCATCACTTGGCGTGGAATCCCATGGTCGGGACTCGTCAGTTCCAAATGTTCAAAGACCACCGACAAGACGCTGAGTGTACAGTAAAGAAGTAGAAATTTCGCTCCATATGTTTTGGAAGCAAAACGGAGAATGCGGTTTACAAAGAGAAATCTTAAAAACATTCGGTATTACGAAACGGACGTGCGAGTGGCAAAAGGCGAGTCTGTCCAAGCCGCTCACAGCGTTTATTTGTTGATGTTTTGTCCGCGTTTCGGGACCGAACGTATATAAAGTGGTTGAGATGTGGACGCCGATTCCTTTCAACCAAACCACTCTGTTGGATCCATCATGGCCACTACAGTCCACTCCCATTGTTACCACTTGAGGCATGGCAAACTTATCGACATCGACGCGATAGAGCACGAGGACGACGCGGTCTTCAGCGACGACGAGTACTTCGTATGTCGAGCTTCGCCACATCAAACCATTATATTGCTCACACTATGGGTAGAGCGCTGATGAAGGTGATGAAGGTGTCGACGAGAGCGTTAGCATGAGTCAACCATCGGTATGCCTGTGCTTGTTTAGATTATACCCGCGTTTCGCTCTGACGGTGTGGATAGGCAGATGGAGGTGTTGCCATAGGGTCCCATCTTGTTTTCCTTGCTGGCGCTGTTGGTTCATTGTCCTCCCCTTTATTATGTTCCCGTCTCTCAACATCATTTCACGGATTCTAGATTCCGTCGTACCCCGCTAATGGAGTACCACCGCCTGGACAATCTGCGGACGACGAAGAGGATGAATACGAGCCCGACCCAACAGGAGTGGCGGATGTTGCTAAATTTGGCGCCGCTATACCAACCGAACATGTCGTGGTTGACGTTGAAAAACTACATCGGGACCTGTCTATTGTCGCCGGCAAAGCCTTTCAAGAACGAGAGGTCCGAGTGGCTGCTTTGGAGGCCAAGGAAGCTGAGTTCTCGGATGGTTCAGACCAAGAGAAGGTAATGATGTCGTTGGACTTTATGCAATGCCTAAATGACTTCTGGTAACTGACGCCGCTCATCATGGTATCTCCCAGTCTGATGAAGGGATGGAAGAGGAAGTTGACGAGTCCCCCAACAATCAACTTCGTTTGCTGGCACAGGTTAGTGCAACCCATTTTCAGCACACGGTATCTTAGCTTCTGCCCGCGTAGGATGTTATCATGGAAGATGACGACGACGACGAATATACTCCTTGACCTACCGTCCTTCTTCTCCGCGCACCGGTTGTACCGCCCTCGCAACTTCGTGAATGTTGTTCTACAGTATAAAATTCTATTAATAGTGTTGTAATGATAAATATTCTTACTTTTCGCTGCTACAAATGTTTTGGAAGGATACTCATGTCTTGCCAAGCGGAGCACAGGTTCATGAAGACATCTTCGAGCACTTCAATGCCGAAGCCCGGGTGTTTCGTTAATTCACAGCAATCATTATCAACTTCTCGAGCCAGTTCTCAATTAGTTGTCACTAACTTATTATATGACTCGTTTACAGCGGTTTCAGAAACCGAGGGCGCGA
>Ga0307508_10001293_pt1 | contig 28437 bp, 22 predicted proteins | sample 9_EM_MG_FD_203089 | JGI IMG/M metagenome (GOLD analysis project Ga0307508, IMG submission 203089) | Populus trichocarpa ectomycorrhiza microbial communities from riparian zone in the Pacific Northwest, United States - 9_EM | ecosystem: Host-associated > Plants > Roots > Unclassified | place...
CCCAGCTGGGCGCGGCGCGCGCGGGCCACGCCCGCGCCAGGAACCTCGGCCTACCCCGCGCAGCGACCGATGAGCGGGCGGTCAGCGCTACGCGGCGGCGCCGCTGAGGCGCGGGGTCCACAGCGTGACGCGGTTGCGGCCGCCACGTTTGGAGGCGTACAGGGCTTCGTCGGTGGCCTTGAAGAGTTGTTCCCAGGTTTGGCCAGAGCTCGGGAACGGCGCGACGCCGACCGAGCAGGTGACTTGCAGCGTGCCAAGCTCGCTGTGAAATTTGACGGCTTCGAGCTCGGTGCGGATGCGGTCGGCCAAGAGCTGAGCGCCGACCTCGTCCGTCTCTTCGCACACCACGACGAATTCTTCGCCACCGAAACGGCCGACGGCGTCGGTGTCGCGCTTCACGCGCTTGAGGACGTCGGCAAAGCCTTTGATCACGACGTCGCCGACGTCGTGACCGTAGGTGTCGTTGACCTTCTTGAAGTGGTCGATATCACAGACGAGCAGGCTGAGCGGCTTGTTGAAGCGCTTGGCGCTCTTCAGCTTTTGACCGCCGACTTCGATCAGCGCGCGTTTGTTGTACAGGCCGGTCAGGCCGTCGAGCGTGGCCATTTCTTCGAGTCGCGCCAGCATGCGGGCGTTGGCCAGCGAAACAGCTACGTGGCTGGCCAAAATTTCGAGCGTCGGGCGCACCGAGTCGCCGAACGCCCCTTTGCGGCGCGAGCCGAGCACTAGCGTTCCGAGCGCGCGCTCGTGCACCAAGAGCGGCAACGCGAGGAGCGACGGCATATCCGGCGGCAGCAGACGGCGCGTGAACACGACTTGGCGTGAAGGGTCGTAGTCGCCGCGGTAGGGCAGCGCGTGGCGGTTGGCGACCACCATCGAGACCAAGCCGGAGTTGTGCTTGAAGCGCTGACCGACCAGCTCGTTCGCGTTTTCGCCACTGACGGCGCAGATTTCGTGCTCGCTGGTGCTGCGGTCGAACAGCGTCACGACCGCAAAGTCGAAGGCCGCGAACTCGCGTGCGCCGTTGACGCCGGCCTCGATGACTTGTGCTTCGGTGGTGGCGGCTGCCAGCGCGTTGGCGGCGCGATACAACTTGCCTTGCTCGACCTTGGCGCGCTCGAGCTGCACGAAGACGCGCTCGTTCTCGATGGCGCGCAAGATGTAGCGCGAGGCATTGGCGAGCGTCGCCTGCTCTTCGTCGCTGAACGGCTCGCGCGACTCGCGGTCGACGACGAGCAGGCCGCGCGGCTGCCCGTGGTCGAGCAGCGGCGTGCAGCAAACGCTGCCAATCGCGGGTTTTCGCGAATAATAGGGCACGTGCTGGCCGGATTTCGGCCCCGACAGCGACAGCTGCTCGAGCTTCGACAGCACGGCGCCGAAGATGCCGTCGCGCACGCCGAACGGACCCGGCGCAATCGCGTCCTCGCTGCTCGACAGCTCCTGAATGTGCAGGTTCTGCCCGGAAGCGTCGGTGCCGAGCAGCACGGCGGTGCGCAGGCCGAGAGTGCGCCGCAAGAGCGCGAGCGCAAACTCGACGGCTTGATGGATCTCGTCCACGCCCGAACGCAGCAGGCGCTCTTCATCGCCCTTCGGCGGGGTTTGCGCGCGCTCCTGGGCGCTGGCCGGCGCGCCGATCAGCCGGTAAGAGCGCGCTGCCTCCTTCATCTTTTTCAGCTCGGTCTCGATGCGCTGCCGTGAGACCCGGCGGATGCGCGCGATTTCGGCGCGGAACACCAGCATGTTCAAAAACGCGAACACGCCCAGGAGCGTGGCGTGCTCGACCAGGTTGCCGCGCCCGCGCAGGGCAATGAAGGTGAGCGCGGACTCGAGCAGCACCGCAAACGCAACCGTCGACACCGTAGCCGCCGGCCGAGCAAAGCTGGCCGTCAGCATCACGAGCGCGTACAGCACGGGGTATGCGGCGCCGTCGAGGCCGCCACGGGTCCTGAGCACCAGCGCGTAGCCGAGCACGACCAGGTGGGTGAACAGCTCGAGGTCGAGCCGCGCCGTCTCCTCGACCACCGCTCGCCGCCGCCGCTGCCAGGCTCGGTAGCCGAGCGACGTCAGGAACAAGAGCCCCGCGCCGTAGAGGACGGCGTCGTCCAGCCGCTCGGTCTCGGCGTAAACCACGAACGCGCCAAAGCCGAGCGCTAGCAGCGTTCCCGCAGTGCGGGCGATCAGCTGCTGGGTCCAGAGTGCGAGGCGGACGAGCGGGTCCATCCAGAACCTCAGGCCGTATCAGCTGACGGACCCCCGGGCCCAGTTTGTCGCCTCGTTCGACAGGCCTCGGCTACGCTGGGGCAAGTGCGCGGCGGGCTCCGGCTCCAAATCCTGCTTTTGTTGGGCGGCCTGCTGCTCTTGGCGTTCGTACCGCTGTTCTTCGCGGTCGCGACCTACACCAGCGTCACGCTACAGCAGCTGCGCGTGGGTCACGCCCGGGCGCTCGGCCGTGCCATCGCCGCTCATGTGGCCGAGGTCCGCGCCAGCCGGACCGGCGCGGACCTGATGAGCCTGCTACGCGCCGAGATCGGCACCGAAGGCGTCGAAGCCATCGGCGTCTACGGGCTCGATGGCGCCCGGCTCGCGGCCGCCGGAGAGCCGTCAGCGGTGGACGAGCTACCGCGCGACGCCGTGCCCAACCGCGAGCGACTCCGAGAGGCGGGTCAGGAGGCGTCGGTGCTGACCGTGACGGTACCGAGCCAAGTCGGACCGGTCGTGGCGGTCCTGCGCATCGACGATCAGGCGGCGCGCGCGGCGCCGCTCGTGCGGCTGGTCGGGCTGTACACGGCGGTGGTCGGGCTGGCGCTGTTGGTCATCGCCTATTTTGCGCTGACGCGGCTGATCGTGCGGCCGCTCGATGCGCTGGCTCGCGGCGCCGAACGGGTGGCGGGCGGCGCACGCAAGCTTGCCGTACCCAAAACGTCCGTGCGCGAGCTGCAGGATTTGGGGACCAGCTTCGGCATCATGACCGAGCGGCTGATCCAAGAAGAAGACAAGCTGCGCACGAAGATCGACGAGGTCGAGCGCGCGACGGACCGGCTCAAAGAGGCCCAAGATCGGCTGGTACGGAGCGAGCGGCTCGCGTCGGTGGGACGGCTGGCGGCCGGGCTGGCGCATGAAATTGGCAACCCGATTTCGGCGTTGATGGGACTCGAAGATCTGGTGCTGGCGGGCGGTTTGACGCCCGAGGAAGAGCACGACTTTTTGACGCGGATGCGCAAGGAAACCGAGCGCATTCACCGCATCTTGCGCGATCTCTTGCAATTCGCCAGGCCCGCTGCGCAGCCGCTCTCCGGCGCAGAGGAACAAGAACCGGGCGACGTCGACACGGCGGCGCGCGACACCGCCGCACTGGTCGCGCCACAGCGCAGCCTGAAAGAGGTCTCACTCGAGCTCGACGTGGCGCCCGGGCTACCGGCGGTTTCACTGGCGCATGAGCAGCTGATGCAGGTGATCTTGAATCTGGTCATGAACGCCGCCGATGCGGTAGGCGCCGGTGGCAACATCCGCATCGCCGCGTCGCGCCAGAGCGGGGGCGTTCGGCTGCTGGTCGAGGACGACGGACCCGGCGTCGACGCGCGCGTGAAGGCGCAGCTGTTCGAGCCGTTCGTCACCACCAAAGAGATCGGTAAAGGCACGGGGCTCGGGCTCGCGGTGTGCCGTGGCCTGGTCGAAGCGGCCGGCGGCAGCATCAGCCTCGACCTCGAGTATGGGCGTGGCGCGCGCTTCGTCGTCGATTTACCGGGCCAAAAAGCCTAGCCCGCGCTCGGGCGCGCCGGAGTCGAGGCAGGTGCAGCGGCGTGAGCACGGGCGTCGTTCGCGGCAGGAACAAGGTGCCGAGCGCGATGCGACTCCACGCCAGCGGACGCGCTCTCGCAATCGTTCATCGACAGGCGGCGGCCTCAGCCGGCCAAACGATCAGACCGGTGTTGCACATCTCGTCTTCCGTGCGCGGACCGCCGAAAATGTAGCTGCCGGTGTCATTGTGCCAGCGACAATGTGTTTGGAGCGTGTCGCCGGCTTCGGCATCGACGGAGACGCGATAGGTGCGCTGCTGATGAAAGCTCCAGGGGTCCACGTCTACCAACGTGCGACTTTCGCCGCTGGCGCTCAGCATGCTCACCGCGATTTCTCGACCGGCCAAATGCATGTGCGGCCACACCGACCACAGGTGAGCGTCGCTCGGAAGCTGACAAGCTCCGTCGGTTTCTTCGTCGTGCATGGGGCGCAACGCCGGCACCGGTGCGCTGTAGCCCAAAAACGCCGCGTGATGCGCGACTGTCGAAGAAGCGCCGCACAAGCTGACCGAAGCCTTGCGGGCGGCGCCGGTTTGGACCCGTCGCACGTGCGCTTCGACCACGAAGCGTTGCGTAGCAGGTGGGATGACCAGAGCGGTGTCGGCGGGCAACTCGAGATTGTTGCCGCCGGGACTCCAGACGTGGAGCCCGACAGCGCCCGCTGGCATGCCATCGCACGGCACGGGCCCGTCGCCGAAGTCCATCGGTACCGCGTAGAGCGTGGCGTGGTGAAGCAGCGTCGCGCTCGCGGCATCGGGCGGGCTCCAGACGATGCCACCCAGCTCGGCCCGCGTTGGCGCCGTCGCGTCGAAGCCAAAACAAACGTACGCCTCGTCGGCGTCGCCCGGATCGGCGGTGAACGAAAGCTTCGTCGGCTCGAGGCAGGCAAAGGCTTGGGTCTCGACTTCATGCTGCTCGCTGGCGGGCTCGCCGCTGCATGCAAGCAGCGCTAACATGACGAGCGCAGGCCAAGCCTGCGGGCGCCCGCCAGCCGCCCGCACCAGCGCCGCCATTCGCGCCATCTACGCCAAGCATGCACCGAAGCGCGGAACACGCAAACAGGCTGCCGCTTTCGCGAAGGCGCGCGTGCTCAGGCGCCGTTCATCTCGATGATGCACCCGACCTCGCTGATGCACCCGACAACGTTGGCCAGGTCAGCCGTCAATCGGAGCCAACGGACCTCGGTCGACACCCAAAGAATCGTTTAGTTGCAGAGCGAGACTCCCGTTCGGGGGGCGGGCGCCTTACGTACGTGCCGTGTCGATTTACGGCCTTCTGGCAGGCAAGGGTCCGAGCGGTTTCGGCTACGCCTCAACCGCCGAGCAGGTGACTGCGGGCCTGTCGCTAAGCGGCCAGAACGTGCTGGTAACCGGTTGCAACTCGGGCGTCGGCTTCGAGACGCTGCGGGTGCTTGCTTTGCGCGGGGCGCAGGTGCTCGGCGCCGCTCGCACCCTCGAAAAGGCCCACGAAGCCTGCTCCCGCGTGGGCGGGCGCACGCTGCCGTTGGCCTGCGAGCTGTCGGAGCCCAGCAGCGTGCAAGCCTGCGTCAGCGCCGTACAGGCGGCCGGCCTCGCCTTGGACGCGATCGTTTGCAACGCCGGTGTCATGGCGCTGCCCAAGCTCGAGCAAAGCCACGGCTACGAGCTTCAGTTCTTCACCAACCACATCGGCCACTTCATGCTGGTCACGGGCTTGCTCGATGCGCTGAGCCCGCGCGGACGGGTGGTGATGCTCAGTAGCAGCGCGCACCGCCAAGCGCCGGCGGCCGGCATCGAATTCGACAATCTCGATGGACGAAAAGGCTATGCAGCCTGGAGAGCGTACGGGCAATCGAAGCTTGCCAACCTGCTGTTCGCCAAACAGCTGGCGCGCCGCCTCGCGAACACGCAAAAGACGGCCAACGCCGTGCACCCGGGGGTGATTCGCACGAACCTGCAGCGACACATGAACCCGCTTTTGTCTGCCGTGCTCACGGCGGCGGGGCCGCTCGCGCTCAAGAGCGTGGCCGAAGGCGCCGCCACCCAAGTCTACGCGGCGGTCCACCCGGCAATGGCAGGTGTTTCTGGGCAATTCCTGGCCAACTGCAACGTCGCGCGGCCGCGTGCCGACGCGGAAAGCGAACAGCTCGCGCGCAAACTGTGGGACGTATCCGAGCAGATCGTCGCCGGGCTACGGGCTGGCGCTTGAGCTCTGTCTACTGCGCAGCCTGGCCCGAAACCGTGTATTTGAAATGGTGCGGCGGGGCGTCATACAGCGGCATGGCGCGAAAGCGGGCGACCGCACCGGCCGCGATCGCCTCGCCGTCGGCGTAGGTCGAATCCAAACCGATCAAACGATTGCTAGCGTCGAAGGCCTGCACCAGCACGTTGACGAAACGCGCGCGCTGCTCGCCGCCATTGACGACCTTCCCGGTTACTTCCCAGCTGGTGCCGAAGGTGACGTGCGGCGCCTCGAGGACCTCCAGGCGCAGACCGCGCGCTTGCTCGGGGATGTAGCTGGCCTTGCGCACGACGACCTCGAACTTGATGCGACTGTGCGCGGGTGGATCGCTGACCAACAGCTTGACCGGTGCGATGGCTTGTGGAGCGAGCGCGTCGCCCTCCGCAAAGCCGTCACGTGTGGCGAGCTCTTGGCCCGACTTGTCCAGCAGCACGGCGGTGACTTTCGGCTTCTCGACCGTGAAGGGCGAGGTGTTGGTCACGAAGCCGAGCACGTAAAATGAGCTCTGATAGCCGGAAATATGGCTCTGTTCGGCGAACGTCGCGCTGGCGGGCAGCTCGGGCGTTGCGGGCGCGGGCGCTCCGAACACGACATCGTTCTTCGCAGTCCCGGGCGATGTGGGCGTCGAGCTGCCGCTAGCAAGGTTACTGTTCTGGAGCACAGCGAGCATACCGCCAGCGACTCCCAGCGTGACCAGCAAGCCGACGCCAACGAAAACCATCACCAGCCTGCGACTAGCGTGGGACGCCGGACGCGCCGCCGGAGGCGGCCCAACGGGAGGCGAAACGTGTACGGGTCTGGCGACGGGTTGCCGTGTTAGAAACCACGCGCCGCAATAGGCGCAAACATGTTGGCCGTGCGCATCAGGCGCAGCGCTCGGGCTTGCGCCGCAGCGTGGACAAGCAATCAGCTCGGTAGCCAAGCCGAACCAAGGTAACCCGCCGGCCGGCGTCCTCGAGCAGAAAAAGCGCGCCGCTAGTCTGCGCCTGGCACCCGCAGAGCCGGCGCCCTTAGCGCATCGGCGCCACGATCAAACAGCCGAGCGGCGGCAGCTGCAGCTTGATCGAGTTTTGACGACCGTGGGCCGGCACCGGGTCAGCTTCGATCACGGTGGTCGTAGCGTATTCACTACCGCCGAAACGCAGATCGTCGCTGGAGAGCTTTTCGATGTACCGCCCGGCGTGGGGCACGCCGATACGGTAGTTGTCGCGCGGCACCGGCGTGAAGTTCAAGACCACGAGCACGAAGTCCGCGCCGTCTTTGCGCAAAAACGACAGTACGGTGTTCTCTTTGTCCGTACAGTCGACCCACTCGAAGCCTTCGCCCGTGGGATCACCACGCCACAGCGCCGGCGTTGCCTTGTACAGCTTCGAAAGCTCGGTGATGAAGTCTTGCAGACCCTTGCGCTGCGGGTGATCGGCGATGTGCCAATCGAGGCTGGCGTCGTGGTTCCACTCGTTGTGCTGGGCGAATTCGGTGCCCATGAACATCAGCTGCTTGCCAGGCCGCGTGAATTGATAAGCGATGAGCAACCGCAGGTTGGCGAGCTTTTGCCAGAAATCGCCGGGCATCTTGTCGATGACCGAGCCTTTGCCGTGCACTACCTCGTCGTGTGAAATCGAGTTGATGAACTTCTCGGTGTACTCGTACAGCATCGAGAACGTCAGCTGGTCGATGTGGAACTTGCGATGCACCGGCTCCTTTTGAAAAAAGCCGAGCGTGTCGTGCATCCAGCCCATGTTCCACTTGAAGCTGAAGCCGAGGCCGCCCTCTTCGGGCGCGCGCGTGATGCCGCCCCAGGCCGTCGATTCTTCGGCGACCGTGAATGCGTGCGGCGCCTCCTGCTTGATGATGGCGGTGCACATGCGCAGAAAATCGATGGCGTCGATGTTCTCGCGGCCGCCGTAAGGGTTGGGCATCCACTCGCCCTCTTTGCGGCTGTAGTCGAGGTACAGCATCGAAGCGACCGCGTCGACGCGCAAGCCGTCGACGTGAAACTCTTGTAGCCAGTAGAGCGCGTTGGCGACCAAGAAGTTGCGCACCTCGACGCGTCCGAAATTGAAAATCAGCGTGCCCCAATCGGGGTGTTCACCGCGGCGCGAGTCTTCGTGCTCGTAGAGCGCCGTGCCGTCGAAGCGCCGCAGCGAAAAATCATCTTTCGGAAAATGCGCCGGGACCCAGTCCAAAATCACGCCGATGCCGTGCTGATGGCAGTAGTCGACGAAGTAACGGAAGTCGTCGGGCGTACCGTAGCGCACGGTGGGCGCGAAATAGCCGGTCACCTGGTAACCCCAGGACGGGTAAAAGGCGTGCTCGGCGATCGGCATCAGCTCGACGTGTGTGAAGCCCAGTCGCTGCACGTGCTCGACCAGCCGCGGCGCGATTTCGCGGTACGAAAGCCAGCGATTGCCCTCTTCGGGTACGCGCGCCCACGAGCCCAGGTGCACCTCGTAAATACTGACGGGCTCGCGCTGAATGTCTTTGCCGATGCGGCCTTTCATCCAGGCATCGTCGCGCCAGCCGTGATGCGAGACGCTGACGCGCGAGGCCGTGGCGGGCGGATGCTCCATCTCGCGGGCCAGCGGGTCCGTCTTCAAGCGCAAGGCGCCGTCTTTGGTCTTGAGCTCGAACTTGTAGAGCATGCCGGCGCCGACGCCGGGCACGAAGATCTCCCAGATGCCGGAGGCGCCGAGCGTTCGCATCGGCACCAGGCGGCCGTCCCAGCGGTTGAAATCTCCGACGATGCTGACGCGTTGCGCGTTGGGCGCCCATAGCGCGAACGCCACGCCCTGCACGCCGTTCATGGTCTTGGGTTGCGCACCCAGCGCCTCCCACAAACGGCGGTGGTTGCCCTCACCAATCAGGTGCAGGTCGATGTCGCCGAGCGAAGGCAGAAAGCGATACGGGTCTTCGCGCTCCCAAGTCTGTCCGTCGGCGAAACGAAAACGCAGTTTGTAGTCGATGGGCAGCCGATGCCCGGCCAAGAACACCGCGAACACTCCGCCCGCCAGCAGCGCCATCGGCCACGAGCTGCCGCCCATGACCACTTCACAGCCGGTCGCGTCCGGATGAAACGCGCGCACGACGAGACCCGAACCTCCCCCGTGCTCCGCGGGGTGCGCACCGAGCACGGCGTGCGGCTCGTGGCAGCGATCCTCGAGCAGACTGGTGAGCTTCTCGACGTCCCCGAGTAGCACTGGGTCAGACGATTGAAAACCTGGAGTGCGAATAAGGGAAGCCATCAGTCGAGGAGGTAGCAAAGCAGCACAAGTGAGTGGGGCGCAACATTGATCCCGCTGCCTTTTTGAATGCGCTGCGTCGCCTGAGCCGTATTCACGACTTCCTGCCAGTGCCCCTTTTGCGGTAGGGCTGGCAAAGAGAACTTATGTGAGCGATTGCTGCCGTTCAAAAGCAGCAGCAAGGACTGCCCCTGGTTGGGCCGGCCACGCTCGTCGACGTCGTCGGAGGCCTCACCCGGGATCAGCATGCCCAGGATGTGGTTTTTGGGATTACCCCAGTCTTCCAGGGTCATCTCTGCGCCATCCGGCCGGATCCAAGACACGTCTTTCACGCCCGCAGCGGAAACCGCGCCTCCTGCAAAGAAGCGGCGACGACGAAACAGCGGGTTGGTGCGCGTGATCGCGAACACCTTTTTCGCGAAATCGAGCAGCTCTTTCTGCGACGGGTCGAGATCCCACCCGAGCCAGCTGAGCTCGTTGTCTTGGCAGTAGGCGTTGTTGTTGCCCTTCTGGCTACGCGCGATTTCGTCGCCATGAGAAATCATGGGCACGCCTTGCGAAAACGCCAGCGTGGCCAACATGTTCTTCATCATGCGCTCGCGCAAACGCGAGACCTGCGCGCTGCGCGTCTCGCCTTCGACGCCCCAATTCTTGCTGGCGTTATCGCTGTTGCCGTCGCGATTGTCTTCGCCGTTGGCCTCGTTGTGCTTGCGGTCGTAGCTGACCAGATCTTTGAGCGTGAAGCCGTCGTGGCAAGTGACGAAATTGATGCTGGCGTAGGGCCCGCGATCGCCGCCGTGAAAGATGTCGCTCGAGCCCGACAAGCGCGAGGCAAGCTCGGGCACTTGGCCTTCGTCGCCGCGCCAGAAGCGCCGGATGCAGTCGCGGTAGCGACCGTTCCATTCGGCCCAGCCCGGTGGGTAGCCGCCCAAGCGGTAGCCGCCGGGCCCGAGATCCCAGGGCTCGGCAATCAGCTTTGCCTTTTGCAGCACCGGATCTTGCTGTACCAGCGCGAAGAAGCGCGAAAACGCGTCGAACTCGTAAGGATCGCGCGCCAGCGTCGAGGCCAGATCGAAACGGAAGCCGTCGACGTGCATCTCCGTGACCCAGTAGCGCAAGCTGTCGAGCACGAGCTGCAGCGCGCGCGGATGCAGCACGTTGAAGCTATTGCCGCAGCCCGTAAAATCTACGTAGTGGCGCGGGTTGTGCTGGTTCAGGCGGTAGTACGAGGCGTTGTCGATGCCGCGGAAGCAGACCGTGGGCCCGTCTTGCGAGCCTTCGCCGGTGTGGTTGTAGACCACGTCGAGAATGACTTCGATGCCGGCGCGGTGAAACGCCTTCACCATCGTCTTGAACTCGGTCACTTGCTGGCCGAGCGCGCCGGTGGCGTAGCGCGGGTCGGGCGCGAAGAAGCCGATCGTGTTGTAGCCCCAGTAATTGGTGAGGTTCAGATCCTCGAGCCGCCTTTCGCCCGCCGGATGGTGAATCGGCAAGAGCTCGATGGCCGTGACGTTGAGCGAGCGCAGGTGGTCTAAGATCGCGTCGGACGCCAGCCCCAAGTAGGTGCCGCGCAAGTGACCAGGCACGTCGGGATGGCGCATGGTCATGCCGCGCACGTGACACTCGTAAATCAGCGTGCGGCTCCAGGGCACGCTCGGCGGGCGGTCGTCGCCCCAGCTGAACGCCGTCTCGACCACCACTGATTTGGGCATGTACGGGCCGCTGTCGAGCTCGCTCTTCGAAAGGTCGGTCTGCAGGTCGCGCATGCGGTAGCCGTACATTTCGTCGAGACCACGCACCTCGCCCGAGATGGCCTTGGCGTACGGATCGAGCAACAGCTTGTGGGGATTGAAGCGATGCCCTTGCTCGGGCGCATACGGCCCGTCGACGCGGTAGCCGTAGAGCTGACCTGGTCGGACGTCGGGCAGATAGACGTGAAACACGCGGTTGGTGCGCTCGATCAGCGGAATACGAATCAGCTCTTTGTCGGCTGTGTCTTTGTCGTACAGGCACAGCTCGACGCCGCTGGCGTGCTGCGAAAAAAGCGCGAAATTGACGCCTTCGCCATCCCAGGTGGCGCCGAGCGGATACGGAGTGCCAGGTCGAGTACGCATGCGATGAGCGAGAGCCTACGAACGCCGAGTGATACGAAACAGATGTGCGACGCGCTCGCTCGGGTCGAGCCGTACGTAGTTGCGTGAGCCGCGCCAGGTGTAGCGAGCACCGCTGAGCAAGTCGTTCACCTCGTAGGGCTCGTTCACGTCGATGCCCATCGACGAAAGCGGCACGTCGACCATGCTCTCGTGAGCTTGGTGCGGGTCGAGATTGACGACGATCAGCAGTTCGTTGCCGGGCGCATGTTTCCGATACGCGAAAATGCCGTCGAAATCCGTACGCACCATCTCCAAGTTACCGAGCTCGTGTAGCGCGGCGTTTTCGGCACGGATTCGGTTCAGCTTGCTGACGTCTTGCTTGATGTTGCCGGGCGCGTTCCAGTCGCGCACGCGCACTTCGTACTTCTCGGAGTCGAGGTACTCCTCGCTACCGGGCTTGACGGCGACGTTTTCGCACAGCTCGTAGCCGCTGTAGATGCCGTAAATGGGCGACAGAGTGGCCGCCAGGATCAGCCGAATGCGGAACGCCGGCCGGCCGCCGTGCTGCAGGTACTCGTGCAGAATATCCGGCGTGTTCGCGAAAAAATTCGGTCGATAGTAGTCGACCATGTCCGTACGCGTAAGCTCGGTAAGGTAGTCACGCAGCTCCCAAGCCGAGTTCTTCCAAGTGAAGTACGTGTAGCTCTGAGTGAAGCCGAGCTTGCCCAGCGACTTCATGCGATTGGGACGCGTGAACGACTCGGACAAAAAGATGGTGTCGGGATGGCGCGCCTGCACGTCGGCGATCATCCACTCCCAAAACGCCAGCGGCTTGGTATGCGGGTTGTCGACGCGGAAAATCTTCACGCCGTGCTGAGCCCAGAACAGCACGATGTCGCGGCAGGCGTTCCACAGGTCTTCGCGATCTTCCGACCAGAAATTGATCGGATAAACGTCTTCGTATTTTTTTGGCGGGTTCTCGGCGTAGCGCAAGGTGCCGTCGGGGCGCACGAAGAACCAATTGGGGTGCGATTTGACCCAAGGATGATCGGGCGAGCACTGCAGCGCGTAGTCGAGCGCGATTTCGATGCCGAACTCGCCGGCGGCTTTGACCAGCTCGTCGAAGTCTTTGAGCGTGCCAAGCTCGGGGTGAACGGCGTCGTGGCCACCTTCTTGGCCGCCGATGGCCCAAGGGCTACCGACGTCGTGGGGCTCGCAGGTGACCGAGTTGTTGCGGCCCTTGCGATGCGTGACGCCGATCGGATGGATGGGCGGCAGGTAGATCACGTCGAAGCCCATGGCCGCGATTTCGGGCAAGCGCGCCGCAGTGTCAGCGAAGGTCCCGTGCTGGCCGGGCGTCCTGCCCTGCGAGCGTGGGAACAGCTCGTACCAAGCGCTGAAGCCCGCCTCCGCGCGGTCGACGATCAGCGGCAACGGCTCGAGACGCGTGGCGTCGCCCGGCAAAAGCGGAACGCGCACGGTCTCTACGACTTCGTCGGCGAAGGCGACACGTAGGCGCTCTTCGAGGCTGAGCGCGGAATCAGCCAATTTTTGGGCTGCCTCTTTGACGCGCCGACTGGCGTCGCCTTTCAGAAAGCGCGCCAGCTTGAGCAAGATTTCCGCGCCATCCAGCAGCTCGGAACGCACGTCTTGCCCAGCGTTCAGGCGCTTGCCGAGATCGCTGCGAAAAGTACCGTAGCGATCGGGCCAGGCCTCGACGGTGTATTCCCAGCGCCCCAGCCGATCAGCCTTGAACGAGCCGAACCAGCGGTCCACGTCGAAGTGATAGGTGAGCGGCGCCAAACGAAATTCGCTCGCTCCAATCGGCCGGTACAAGATATGCGCGGCGATCAGGTCGTGACCATCCTTGAAGATGTTCACGCCGATGTCGACCACTTGACCGAGCAAGCGCTTGATCGGGTAACGCCCGCCGTCTAGCTGGGGCGTCAAGGTCTCGATCACGAGGCGGGGAAGCTCTTCTGCGGCCGTGTCCATGCGATTTTATGAGGGTGCCCTGCCACTTACCATCTTCGGCGGCCGACTTCACCGCGGACTTTGTGGAGCGCGTGGATTACGAGAAGTTCCTTCCAAAATGGCACCTACTGGGGCGGCGCGCGTAAAATGACCTCGAGGGTCGCGCCGGTCGACGCTGGCGCGGCAAAGCCCATCTTGTAGAAGACCGGCAACAGGCAAGCTGCCAGCGGGGTGCCGAGCAAGTCTCCCCCGGTAGCGCGGCTGTAGGTCACGCTGCCCGAGGGGTCGATGCCGATCTTGAGTGAGAGTGCGCCGGCCTGTTGGTTCTTCGGATCCGCGAGGCAGGCCTGCAGCCGCTCGATGCGGCGTTGAACGCCGCCACGTGCGTCGGTTTCGAGCATCCCGCGCGAGGTCACGGCTTCGATTAGTAGCTCTCCGGGGGGCCCGGATGGCGGTGCTGCAACGCCAGCGCTCGGCGCAGCGGACGCGCTCGGCGCCGGCGCTTCTGGCCCCGCCGAGCCGCGCGGCGCTGACGCGACGGACAGCAAAGCGCTCACCGAAGTGGCTGCAACGACCGCGCCCGGCTCGAGTTTCGGCGCTCGGGCTTCGCGCGCTCGGGCTGGACCGGTCTGACACTCGGAAGACGACATGCCCGCGCCCGTGAGCAGGGCACCGGCGACCAGCACCAGGACGTACGAACGCCGACCGAGCTGAAATAGGCCCATGCCGGCGTAGCGCGCACGCTCGGCAAAAACCACGAGCGTCGCCAGCACCAGACCGAACATGAGCGCCCAGCCATGGGTTGGCTCGACGTTCGCGCCGTTGCACAGGTCGAGGCTCGCGGCGCCGATGGCAGCCATACCGAAAAATGTACCGGCCACGATACCGGCAGCGCGGCGCACGACGCGCGGGCCGTCCTTGTCCGCGAGCGCGCCTTCGAGCTTTGCGGCACCGACCGTGAGCGCCAGCACGCTGGCGACGCCGAACAGCAGCGAAAGCGAGAGCTCCGCACGCGCAGGCGGCGAAGCCCGCAAGTAAAGCGCGGCCTCGAGACCCAAGCCGACGACCGCAGCGCCGAGCACGCGCGGAGCGGACTTGAGTCGGGAAGTCTCCGAAAGTCCCGCCAAGGCCCAAACGCCGGCGAGACTGGAGGCCGCGGCGGCGCACAGCAGCAGCATCGACGGTGTGCTCATGACTTTGGCAAAACCAACCTCACCTTGGTTGCGCGGTGAACCCAACCGAAGGCTCGGGGACGCTAACACGCCTCTCGCGGCAGATCAGCTGAAGCGCTTTCGTGCATATTCCGTCATCGGGCCGGGCGGCACGCTGCTCTTGCGAGGCTCGAAGCGGCCGCGCCAGCTGCCGGCCTTGAGCCGGCGTTTGCCCCGAACCTTCTCCTCGTCCATCACGTAGGTTTCGGCCTGGGTGCCGTCGGCGAGCTTGACGCTGACGCGCCGGAACAGCGCCGGGCACTGGTGATGAACGTCCAGCTTGAAGCGCAGATGACGGCTGATGCCGTACAGCTCGCCCTCCACTGCCACCTGGCCTCCGACCAAGAGCACGGGGTAGAAATCCAGATCGACCAGGGTATGTTCGGGAGCCGTGCGGGCGTCGCCCAAGAACGGCGCCCCTTCGAGCAAGCCGTGCTCCCGCTCACCTTGGAGGAGCAGGCCATACACGAAGAGGAGCACTTCCGGAGCCGCGGTGGGATCCATGGGCGACAAAAATCGGTCAGGCGCCGGAACTTCGCAAGCTACAGATTGTCAGGCGGGGTTCTTGCGCGATAATTGGAGGCTAGATGCGGCTGGGTAAAGACGTGCTCGAGTCGGATCTCTACGCGGAGCTGGGCCTCCTGCCGGATGCGACGGCCTCCGAGATCCGCGTCGCCTATCGCCACAAAGTGCGGGCTAGCCACCCCGATTTGAATCAGCGCGACCCCGACGCGGTCTCGCGCATGACGCGACTGAACGTCGCCGCCAAGGTGCTACTCGACCCGGCCCTGCGCCGCGCCTACGACCGCGCGCCGCGCCCGGTGCAGCGCCCAGACGAGCCCAAGCCGGCGCACGACGCCGCCTGGTTCGAACGCCAAGAGCAAAGCGACGACGTCGATTGGTCGCCGGCTCCGGCGGAGCCGCGCGAGCTGCGCGCAACCTTCGGCGCCTTTTTCGGTGAGCTGCGTGGCCGCGAAGGGCAACTGAGCTTGCAGCTGCACGAGCTGGTCGAGTCGCTCACGACGCGCCAGCAGATCGGCGTGGCGGCGCTTTGCTTCGCAGTCGCCATGGGCCTGCTGGCGATGGCGCACCCGCGCCTCGACGACACGGACGAACCGACGGCAGACGACGTGGGCGTCATCTCGCGCTAGCCGAACCTACGAAACGCGCTTGTACAGCGCGAGCGCCTCGATGGCGAAGTGGCGCACGTCGCTCGCCAGCTGGTCGTCATCGGCGGCGTCTTGGCTGCGCGTCACGATGCGTAGCAACGCTTCGCGCGCGCGGCGCAGCTCGAACGCCAACCAGCGCACGTCCGCTTCGCAACCGTGAGCCGTGCCGATGTGGCCGCCTTCGATGTCGCGCAGGCGCCATTCGGTCTGGGTGTTGCCGTCGAGCTGCTTGCCACCGCCGCCGCAATCGGGACAGCGACTGGGTCCGAAATCATCGACTATTTCGCCTTTTCCATAGCAAGTCAGGCAGTCAGTGGCGCTCTTGGTTTCCATCGGTGATCGCTTTTAGGTGCGGCAGGCCACGAAGGATATTTGGTGTACCGTTGCCGTTGCTCGTCTTCGTCGAGCGCCTATTGTAATCACAGAATGCGGTTTCTGCCTCAGTCGAGAACAAGCCACGCTTCGGCGACTTTTGTCGCGCTTGCCGCCCTGCTTTCCGCCGCCGGCTGCGTGGGCGGCGGCGCCCCGAGCGATCCGTATGACCTCGGCGCCGCCTCTCCGGACATCACCGGCGCCGCTGGCGCGGGCAGCATCGCAGGGCCGCCGCCCGACGCTGGCAGCCGCGAAAGTCATTTTCCGCTCGTCGACGGCAGCAGCTGGACCTACCACCATACGAACCTCGTCGATCCGCCGTGGGACGAGACAGACGGTGTGGTTGCCGGCAGTTACAAGGGTGAAGACGCATTCATCTTGTCCGACGAGGAAGACGGCCAAGGCGAACGAACGCACAGCACGCACGTGATCGACGGCACGGGCGTGTACCGCGCGTACAAAGAGGTCTCCGTGCACGACCAAGTTGCCGTGACCACGACCTACGATCCCGCCTTCTTGCGCTACGACGAAGCGTGGACGACGGTAGGCACTAGCGTCACGCTCGATGACGACTGGACGCAACTCTGCGTGATCGCCAGCAGCGCGTCGAACTGCGCACCGGGCGCGATCAAACCCGGCACCACGACCCACAGGTACACGGTGCTCGACGTGGCAGCAAAGCTCACGGTGCCCGCCGGCACGTTCACGAGCGTCAAGATTCAGCGAGAAAACCTGACCAGCCCTGAAACCAAGCTGTTTTGGTTCGCAGCCGGGGTCGGCAAGCTCCGCGAAGAAAACCCGTCCAGCGGCTCAGTCGAAGAGCTAAGCGCCTACGAGATCCCTTGAGCCAAATCGTCGTGTCGATCTGCGCGGCCGTCGTGTGCCTGGTTTGTGCGAATAGCGCGCGCGCGCAAGCGGCACCTGCTGCTCCGGCGCCCGCGCCCACCCCCAGCGCGGCAGAGCCCGTTACGACCAGCACGCCCGAGGTCGCGCCGACACCGGCGCCAAGCGGCTCCGACAGCGCTTCGGGCTCGGTCGCTCCGCCGCCCGCTGAGCCTTCCCCCCCGGCAACGACGAACGCACCGGCAAAGGTCGCCGCGACGCCGGAAATCGAGCCGCATAAGAAGAAGCAGCACAAGGCTCGGCAGCACGAGGCCGCCGACGAGGCCGCCGACAGCGACACCCCCAAAGATTCGTTTCCGGGCGATCCGTTTGGCGAAGACGGCGCTGGCCTGCGCAGCGGAATGCTCTCGCTGCGGGTGCTGCTCCAGACGCGGTACCGCCAGACCTACGCAAAATCCAGCAAGAATCCGCGCGGAGGCTACGCGCTTCGCGAAGACGTGCTGGTGCACGACGGCGACGGCTTCGACTTGCAACGGTTTTTCCTGCGCATCGCGGCAGACCCGATCGAAGAGCTCGGCTTCAAGGCGATCTTGGATTTCGCCAAGCTGAACAACCCGGAAAATGTCGTCAAGCAGGCGTACGCCACGGTACGCCCGGTGCCGAAGCATGTCGAAATCGCCGCCGGCATCCTCAAGCTGCCGTACTCGACGATGGAGCTTGACCCGATCGCGCGTTTCGAGCTGACCGATCTCGGTTCGACCGATGATTTGATCAAAGAATTGGGCTTCGGCGGGCGCGACGTCGGCGCCGAGCTGATGGTGGCACCGCTGCCGACGCAGAGGCTGCTGCGCATCTCGCTGGGTGCCTTCGGCGGACACGCCAAAGACGAGCATGCCTCGCCGCTGGGCGCCGTAGGCGCACGCATCGAAACCAAGCCGCTCAAGGGTCTGCGCCTCGGCATCGACGCGGTCGGCATGCCGAACAGCCAAGACTACAAACGGCCGTTCGAAACTTCTAACAAAGATCTACTGCCCCTGCCGCCGGACCCCTTGTATCCGCGCGAACAACGCTGGGCCGCCGGCAAGGCCTACAGCGCCGACCTCAGCTTCGAGCGGTACCATTTCACGCTTCGCAGCGAAGGCTTGCTGGGCGATCGCGTCGACGTCGACGAGCGCTACGGCGCGCGCTCGTTCTGGGCCGTCTGGGCGCTCGCTGCCTACGATGTTCACGCCGGCTGGCTGCGGCTCACGCCGGCCGTGCGCGTCGAATGGCTGGATCTCGATCGCGACCACGACCTGGGCGCACGCCGCGAAATCGCCGGCGGTATCGGCGTGCCATTCAAGAAACGTATGCGGCTGCTGCTCGACGTAAAACGCACCGACGTGCAAAAAGGTACGCCCGTCATCAATTCGCCCAAGCCGCTGCCCGCGGTTCCTTATTTCGATCTCAGCAGCACGCGCGTCACCGCCCAGTTCCAAGTCGAGCTGTAGGCGCGGCGAGCCTGCCCAAAGGAGCTGGCCAACGAAGCCGTTCCTGCGCCAGCACGAACACTGCGCGGCGCCCCCTCGTTCCTTGACTGCCGACTCTGCCGAAGGCCCTTCGCGGGCGCAAATGCGTGTCCGAAATCGAACAGCGTCTGCGCGACGGTTCTCGTCCACGAATTACTTGAACAATCTCTGTGCGATTTCGGACACGCGTTGGAGCGCTGGACCCATCCCCGCCAAGCATCTACGCGGGAGACGGAAGCAGCGAGGTCAGACGCGGTTCGGGGCGCCGTCGCGCACCCGGACCAGCTCAAGGGATGGCGCCGATTGCGGCGGCGAGCGGGGCCTTTGCGGCGCCTTCGGGGTCGACCAAATCGATCTGCGCTTTTTGTAGCTTGCCGGAGAGGTCGACGTTGACGGCTTGCCAGCGCGTGTACGAGTCGAGCACCCAGATGCCCGATTCGCGCGTGCCATTGCCAGACCAGCCGTTGCCGCCAAACGGCAAGTGCGCTTCGGCGCCAGTGGTGCTGTTGTTGATGCTGGTCATGCCGGCAGAAATTTCTTCTTTGAAGCGCAACATGGCGTGCGCGTCGCGCGTGTAAACGGCGCTAGACAGGCCGTAGGGCGTGCCGTTCGCGGTGCGGATGGCTTCGTCCAAGCCGTCGACCTCGATCAAGTTGACCGTCGGACCGAAGCATTCTTCTTGGGCGATGCGCATGTCGATACGTACGCCGTCGAACAGGCGGGGCGTGGCGTAAAAGCCGCGCGCGGCGTCGCCCGAAAAGCCGGACACGGCGTCGCCGGCTACGAGGCGCTTGCCATCGAGGAGCAGCGTTGCGCCGTCGTCGAGACCGGTGGCGCGCTGCTCGATCCATTTCTCCAAGAAGCGTTGGTTGATGAAGGGGCCGTAGTCGTTTTGCTCGTCGAGCGGACTACCGATTTTGAGCGAGCTCGCGCGGCGCACGAAGCGCTCGCGAAACGCGGACATGACGCGGCGATCGACGATGATGTTGCCGGCGCTGGTACAGCGCTGGCCGGCGGTGCCGTACGACGCCCACACGGCGCCTTCGACGGCCAGCTCCAGGTCGGCGTCGGCTAAAACGACCAACGGATTTTTCCCGCCAAGCTCGAGCGACGGCACCTGCAGCCGCCGCCCGCACACCTCGCCGATTTTTCTGCCGACCGCCGTCGAGCCGGTGAACGAAACCTTGTCGACCAAGCCGGCGTCGACGGCTTCGATCAGAAACTCGCCCGCGCCACCGGCGCCTGCGCCGTGCACGATGTTGACTACGCCGGCCGGCACGCCGGCGCGCCTGAGCAGCTCGAAAAACAGCGCCGCCGTGCCCGGCGCGTCGTCCGACGGCTTCCACACGATCACGTTGCCGCACAAGAGCGCCGGCACGATTTTCCAACTCGGTACCGCAATCGGAAAGTTGCCGGCCGTGATCAGCCCGACAACGCCGATTGGCCGGCGGTAGGTGAACAGCTCTTTGGACGGCAGTTCGCTCGGTACGGTTTGCCCGTACAGGCGCCGGCCTTCGCTCTGAAAAAACTCGGCCGTATCGATGGCCTCTTGCACGCTGCCGCGCGCCTCACGCAGCGGCTTGCCGACTTCGCGCGAGACGAAGCGCGACAGCCGCTCTTTCTCGGCCGTGAGCAGCGCCGCGAGACGACCCAGCAGCCGTCCGCGCTCGGGCGCCGGCACGCGTGCCCATGCCACGGCGGCTTGCCGCGCCGCTTGGCAGGCTTCGAACACTTGCTCGCGCGAGCTCTGCGGAGCAAGCGTGACCAAGTCGTCGCGATTGGCGGGATTGCGACGCTCGAACAGCGCGCCGGGCGGCGCCGCCACGCCACTTGCGACGTTGGAAACCAAGAGCGTTTGCGGAAGGCCGTCCGGCTGCGCGCGCGTTTGCATCAGTGCTCGCTCCTCATGGCTGATAGCTCGTGCCCCCGACTATTTGGGGCCGGTTACTCGGTAATGGGAGCGCGCCGGACCGGCTCACCATCGGGAATCGCCCAATCGGGCTTCACGTAGCCGCCGTCGGGCAAAGTCGTACCGGGAGCCGGAACCGGGTGCGGAGCGGCGCTCGCAGACGAAGCTGGCGCCTCGGGCTTCGGGACGACGCGCGGCTCCACAGGCGCGATGGGAGGCGGGGGCGGCGCTGCGGACGGCGCGTCGCCGGGCAGAAACTCGAGCAGCGGCTTTCCGGAGGAGGCCAGCGCGGACGCCGTGGGCTGCACGGCTGCCTTGGGTTTGACGTGCGGCTCGCTCGGCTGATGGACCACCACGGGCAACGGGGCCGGCAGTGCCCGGTGCTGGTCGTCTTTGCTCTGATGCGAGCGCAGCAACATGACGCCAGCCAGCAAACCGACGAATAGCGCGGCGGCCGCCACGCCGATCACGAGCCCCGTGCCGTCCGAGCTCGGAGGCCGCGGCGCCGCCGAGCTCTTTTGCGTGGTGCCGAATTGGCGCTCGGTGAGCGCCGGGATTTCAGCCGGAGCCGGCGCGACAACAGTGGCGGCGTTCGGCTCGGCGCGCTCGTCGGCGCGAAGCGTGACGACGCCCGACGGCATGGCGGCCGAGGCATGCATACCCGGGACCGGATCGGTCGGCGGCGTTTCGCGGTCGCCGTCGCGCGAGATGTCGGGCGCGCTCGTCACGTCGATTTGGGGAGCGGCGTGGGGCGATTCACGTGAGGCTTCTCTTGGTTCGAGCCCCAGGGCGTCGCGCAGCGACTCGGTCAGCTCTCTGGCGGTCTGAAAGCGCTTTTCGGGGTCGCGTGCGACGGCGCGGTTCCACCAAGCGTCGAAACCGATCGGCACGCTGGCGATCGCGGACGGCTGCGGAATGTCGCGCACGCAAATCGCGAGCACCAGGTCGCCCAGGCCGTCGCTGTAGAAAGGCCGCTTGCCGGTGAGGCACTCGTAGGCGATGACGCCCATCGACCACAGATCGGAGCGCGAATCGACCGTGCGATTGCCCTGCGCCTGCTCGGGGCTCATGTAAAACGGCGTGCCCAAAATCGAGCCCGTGCGCGTGCGCGTGCCTTCCGAAAGCGCATGGCGTTCCACCTTGGCCACGCCGAAGTCGAGCACCTTCGCGATCTCTTCGTCCTCGTTCTTGACGAGGAACACGTTCTCGGGCTTGAGGTCGCGGTGCACGATGCCGGCGTCGTGCGCGCGACCAATGGCGCGACCGATGTGCGAGAGCACGCGCGCGGTGTCCTGCGGCGAGAGGCGCTTGTAGCGCTTGATGCGCTGGGCGAGATTTTCGCCCTCGAGCAGCTCCATGGCCATGTACGGCACCTTGCCGTCGATGCCGTGATCGAGAATCTGCACCACGTGCGGGCTGCGCAAGTTGGCGGCGGACTGCGCCTCGCGCATGAAGCGCAGCAACGTCTCTTCGTCCGGCACGGCCGTGCGATCGATGACTTTGACGGCGACCGGGGCATTCAAGACCAAATCTTGCGCGCGCCAAATGGTGCCCATGCCACCCGCGCCGAGCTGCACCTCGAGCCGATAGCGGCCCCGGAGCACGTGTCCTGCGGAGACAGCCGATTCCGCCATGAGCTAAGTCTCGGGACCATAGCGCGGATTGCCAGGCGCGCCTATGATTCCGCCCTCATGGAACGCATCGTCTGTGACTCGAAAGACCTGGCTGCCCGTGCCGCGCTGCGCATCGCGGCCGAGCTGACGCGTGCCATCGCGGCGCGTGGCCAAGCTACTTTCGCGCTCGCAGGCGGAACCACGCCGAAAGCGACCTACGAGTCGCTGGCCGGCTTGCCGCTCGATTGGTCACATATCGACATTTTTTTCGGTGACGAGCGCTGCGTGCCTGCCGACCACGCAGACAGCAACTATCGCATGGCGAAAGCCGCGTTGTTCGATCGCGTCGCTGTTCCCAGCGCGCGCATTCACCGCATGCAAGGCGAGCTCGCTGACCGCGACGCCGCCGCTCAGGCCTACGAAGCCGAGCTGCCGGAGCGACTCGACCTGGTCGTGTTGGGCATCGGCGAAGACGCGCACACCGCGTCGCTGTTTCCAGGCTCGCCTGCGTTGCGCGAACTTGCGCGACGCGTGCTGCCGGTGCTGGGGCCCAAGCCGCCGCCCGAACGCTTGTCGGTCACGCCGCCGGTGCTGCAGAGTGCACGCCTCTGCATCGTGCTCGCCAGCGGCGCCGGCAAAGCCGAACCGGTTCGTCGCGCGTTCCAAGAGCCGCTCGACATCGTGGCCACGCCGATTCAGCTGGCTCGCGACGGCGTGTGGTTCTTGGACGCCGCCGCGGCGTCAGCCTTGTGAAGTCTGGGCGAGGGCTTCGACTAGCTTGCCGATCGCCGGCCAGCTGTTGGCGCCTTCGGCCAAGAACGGCAAGCGCAGTTGTGGCACGCCGAGCGCCGCCAGCCGCGTCAGGCTCTGACTTTGGACCAGCTCGCGCGCGGCGCGACGAATGCCGGCGCCGAGCGCGTGCAACACCGCATCGGTTTGGCTCGGCTCATCCAAATCGGCGAGCTCGGAGCGCTCCCGCGGTCCAAAAATTTCCGGCACCACTTGATTGACGATCAGCGCCAAGAGCGGCAACCCTAGCTCGCCCCGCAAGGCCGCACACAGCTCCAGGCTCTCGTTCGTCGGCATTTCTTCAGGCAAGCTGACCACGACCACTCCAGATTGTTTGGGATCGCGAAACTGGGTCCAAGCGCGCTCGGCGTCGGTGCGCAAGACCCCCGGCGGCGAAAGCTCGATGATCGTCTTCGGCACGCGCAGCATGTCGAGGCCGTGACCGGTTGCCGGCGCGTCCAGCAGCACGACGTCGAAGCGCGGCGAGCCGTCAGCCAAAACTTCGGTCGAGTGGTACCAAGCCTTGCCCAGCGCGGCCCATTCTTTGAGCCCGGGCGCGCCGTGAAAAAAGCCACGCACGAGCTTGTTGTCGAACAGCGCGCCGACCAGCCGCTCACTCTTCAAGACGATGGCGCCGTACTCTTTGAGGGCGACGTCGGCGTCGAGCAAGACCCCGAACAGACGCGGCGACAGCTCCGTGATTTGCGTCGGCAAGGCTGCGCGACCAAACAGCGTCGAGACGTGCTCTTTGGGGCTAGTCTCGGCCACGAGCACGCGCTTACCCGCGCGCGCGAAGCGCTCTGCGAGCGCCGCCACCACCGTGGTCTTGCCGACGCCGCCCTTGCCGGTCACAAATAGGAAGCGGCGCGCCAGAAAATCGTCAACGGAGTTGGCAGGCACGGGGGATCTGGCTCGGGCGGGGAATAGACGCCGAGCGAGTTGTGCTAATGACGCGGCTGCCCGGCTGCCGCAACAAAGCTTTCGAGGTTCCATGCGCCCCGCTGTTTCCGCCCTCTCTCTCATCCCTGTCTTTGCTCTGGCGTCGCTACTTTCGGGCTGCGACGGCTGCCAGGGCGACCAAGGCATGAGCGCGGCGGAGCGCAACGCTGAGCTGGCCAGGGCGATCTCGGCCCCGCCGCCCGCGCCCTCGGTCGGACGCGCTGCGGTCGATAGCATTGGGCACGCCGCCAACGTGATTCCCGGCCAGGGGCCGAAGCGCATCGAGTTCGACGCGCCGCGCATGGGCAACTCGCTACCAATCTTGCCGGGTCAAGGCATCGGGCCCATCCGCTTCGGCGCCACCAAGCAAACCATCGAGCGGTTGATGGGCGCGCCCTGCGACGACGCCACCGATACGTTGTGCCGCTACGTCGGCCAAGCCATCGACTTCAAGCTCGACGCGCGAGCATTGACGGAGGTGCGCGTTTCACGCAAAGGGCGTGAGGCCAAGCGCGCTGCCGACGGCTCGATCATCGAGTATGGCTTCTTCAACGGCGCGATTTTGCCGGACCTCTATTTCGGCATGCAGCCGAGCGCGCTCCAAGCACAGCTCGGTCAGCCGCAAAAAATCGAAGCGGTGTCGCCGCTGGGCCCGGACGGTCTCGCGGAACGCCACGTCTACGACGGCATGACACTCGAATACGATCGCTGGTCGAACGGCAACTTGGTGCTCGGCGCCGCGATCTTGACCAAGAGCGACAGCGCAGCCGCAGCCAACGAAAAGCTCATGACCGAGCTGGCGCAGAAAGCCGCCGCGCAGGCCGAGCTCGCGAACAAGATACGCCCGACGAAAGTGCCGCGCTAAGCCACGCCAGGCTCGCCGTTCACTTCCTCACTAAAACGTAGCTCCCGAATAGCTTGTTGTACGACTCCTTCTGACAGCGTAGGCGGCTGCCGTCGACGTCGCACAGTGTGTCCGCGTCGTCGGGGACCTTGAAGGTGACGCGCTTGCCGTCGAGCTTCCAGGTCCCGCTGGTCTTCGAGGTCGGAGAGTGGCCGTCCAACTTGAGCACCGTCGTCGAAAGCAGCTTGCCGTCTGGCTCGAGGCGGAGCGTGAGCTCGGTCGCTTCGAGCATCTTGATCACGCCGTCCTTGCTTTTGCCCTCTTCGGGATCCGCCAGAGCGGTCTTGGCCACGCACTCTTTGGTCTGCTCGAGGTCGAGCCGGTAGTCCCCGTCTACACGGGTGTGGCAGCCGGCCAGCGCCCAGCAGGCGACGAGAACTGAACCGTGAACAGCGCGCGATAGCTCCATCGAGATTCCTTGCGGCTACCTTGCCATCCGGACGGCCGTGTGCCAACAACCGGCGGCGCGCGAATCATGGAAGATCCTTCGCAAATCCTGCAAGCATTTCGGGGCGAGATCGGGCAAGCACGAAGCCCCGCAGAGCTCCGCGAGCTGCGGGTCAAGTACCTGGGCAAGAAGAGCGAGCTCAAAAGCGCGCTCAAGAATCTGCGCGATGTGCCGGTCGAAAACCGCGCCGAAGTCGCCAGGCAGCTGAACGACGCGCAAGCCGCGATCGAGGCCGAGCTCGGGGCGCGCGAAGGTGCTGCGCAGGCGGACGAGCTGCAGCAAAAGCTCGCCGCCGAATGGGTCGACATCGAGTTGCCCGGTTTGATTACCGAGCGCGGCGCCAAGCACCCGGTGCGCGCGGTCGAGGAGCGCTGCCTCGACGTGCTGCGCCAGCTCGGCTTTCAAGTAGCCAGCGGACCCGAGGTCGAAAGCCCGTTTTACAACTTCGACGCGCTGAACATTCCGCCGCATCACCCCGCGCGCGATATGCAAGACACGTTTTGGGTGCAGGGCGAGCTGGTGCTGCGCTCGCACACCAGCACCATTCAGGCTCGCACGCTCGAAAAGCGCCTACCCTTGCCGCTCAAGTACGCGTCGCCGGGTCGGGTTTATCGCAACGAGGCCGTCGACGCGACGCACCTGGCAATGTTCCATCAGCTGGAGGGTTTTTGGGTCGAGCAGGGCCTGACCTTCGCGCACCTGAAAGGCGTGCTCAGCTTCGTAGCGAGCTCGCTCTACGAAAACCGCAAATTTCGTTTCAAGCCGAAGTTCTATCCCTACACCGAGCCGTCGATCGGCCTGGACATCGCTTGCTTGAGCTGCGGCGGCGAAGGCTGCGAGGCCTGTCACCACGCCGGCTGGGTCACCATCATCGGCGCCGGCATGATTCACCCGAAGATCATGAAAAACTTCGGCTACACCGAGCCCGGCGTGCGCGGCATCGCTTTCGGTTGGGGCACGACGCGCATGACCAGTCAGTGGCTCGGCCTGAGTCGCGCCAAGAGCATGTACGAGCAAGACATGAGATTCATGCGCACGCTCAGAAGGAGGCCGGGATGAAGATCTCCGCCAAGGTTTTGCGGCGCTTCTGCGCCGGCACGCCCGCCGAGCCCAAGGCGTTGCGCAAGCTGCTCGACGATTTGGGCATCGAAGTGAAGCGCCTCGAGCTGCAAGCCGGCGACGCGCACCTCACGCTCGAGCTGCTCGCCAATCGCGGCGACCATCACTGTTACGCCGGGGTCGCGCGCGAGGTCGCGGCCCGCACCAAAACGGCCCTGCAGCTGCCCCCAGCGCCGGCGCTCGAAGTCGGTGCCCCGCCGCTCCCGCTGCGCGTCGAGTCCGACAAATGCCTGCTCTACACGGCCACGCCGTTGCGCGTGACCGGCGGGCTCCACAAATCGCTCGGCAGCGCGGCCGACGAGCTACTGAACGCCGCGGGGCTTTTGACCGGCAACGCCGCGATCGACGTCACCAACCTCGTCAATCTCGAGCTTGGCCAGCCGTCACACGCCTTCGATCGCGCGCGCATCCAGGGCGGCATCACGATTCGCCTGTCACGACCCGCTGAGAAGGCCTGGCTCTTGTTCACACCCGAGCCGCGCGAGCTGCCTACCGGCACGTTGGTCATCACCGACGACGTGAAGGTGCTGGCGATCGCCGGCGTGATCGGCTGCGAAGACTCGAAGATCCAAAACGACACCAAAGAAATCATTCTCGAATCTGCCGCGTTCGATCCAGTCGCGGTGCGCATCGGCGGTCGCTCCCTGGCCATCCACACCGATGCGTCGGCGCGCTTCGAGCGCGGCTCCGATCCGACGCTGGCCAGCGTCGCGGCCGGCCGCATCGCGCACTTGCTGGCCGAGGCCGGCGTCGCACAGCTTTCAGGACCGCTCGGGGTCGTCGGCGACTGGCAGGATCCGAATCGGATTTTGCCGCTGCGCCGGAGCGAGCTGTCCGCGTTCCTCGGCCGTGATTTCTCCGAAGCCGAAATCATCGAGCGTTTGGCGGCATTTGGCTTCGACCAGCGCGACCAGCTGTCGTTCAAGGTGCCCGCCCACAGATTGTGGGACGTCGAGTCCGAAGAAGATTTGTTCGAAGAGATCGCGCGCTCTGTCGGCTTCAATGACTTGCCGGAAGGCTTACCCCCGGTTGCGCTCGGCGCTCGTCCGTCACAGGCCGAAGTGCTGCTCGGCGTCGCGGAAGACGTGCTGGTCGGCGCCGGCTTCTACGAGGTTTATACCGACGGCTTCTACTCACGCCAAATCCCCGAGCGCCTCGGTCAAAGCGAGGGCAGCCCGCTGTTCGCTCACGTCGAAACCGTCAACTCGCTCGACAACAGCTTCTCGCTGCTCAAAAACAACTGCCTGGCCCAGGCCCTGCAGGCTGTCGCCGACAACCTGAACGTCAGAGTCCAAGACGTGCGCTTCTACGAGTGGACGCGGACCTTTCATCCGGACGCCAAGGCGCCCAACGGCGTGTGCCGCGAGCGCGACGTGCTTTACGGCGTCTGCACGGGCCGCGAGCGACCGGAGGCTTGGGAAGCGGGCGGGCGCGCGGCCGACGTCTTTTTCCTGAAAGGCTTGTTCGAACAGCTGAAAAAATCGCTCGATTTGCCGCTCGAGCTGGGCGCGCCCGACGCCGGTTACGCGCTCACGTCGCTGCTTCATCCGCATCGCACGCTGAGCCTGCGCGTGAACGCAGTGAGCGTCGGCGTCATCGGCGAAGTGGCGCCGCAAGTCTCGCAAGCCTTTGGCGTCAAGTTCGCCAAGATCTGCTACTTCGAGATCTCGCGCGACGCGCTGTTGGGCGCGCCCGCCAGCAGCCCCAACTTCGAGATGCCATCGGTCGTGCCTGACATCGATCGCGTGCTCAACTTCGGCGTGCCGCTCGGGGTCTCGGTGCGCGAAATCGCGCCAAGGCTCATGGCCGGCGCCCCCGCGTGGCTTTCGCGCATCAGCGTCGCCGACCTGTTCTCCGGCAACGGCGACAACGCCAAGCGCGCGGTCGCCTTCAGGCTGCTGTTCAACGCCAGCGAAGCGCGCACCAGCGATCAACTCAACGAAGCCTGCACCGCCATGGTCAAGAGCGTCGTCGACGCCCTGGGCTCGCGCGGTGTCGAACAGCGCTGAAGACTCGGCCGAGCTGCTTGCTAAGGGCCCGCGAAAGGCTAAGGGCCCGCGAAAGGCTAAGGGCCCGCGAAAGGCTAAGTCGATCGCTCTCGCGGCCCATGCATTCCGGCTCTCATCATCCATCACATTTCAGCCGGTCGCCTCGCAAGCTTGGGTTTTGGCGAGGTTTTCGCGAGCACCGAAGCGGAGCGTACTTGTGTACGTGAGCATCGGAGCGCAGCGAAAACCTCGCCAAAACCCAAGATCGCGGGGCGTGGTCCCAGATGTGACGAATCCGTAGC
>Ga0307508_10001294_pt1 | contig 28436 bp, 26 predicted proteins | sample 9_EM_MG_FD_203089 | JGI IMG/M metagenome (GOLD analysis project Ga0307508, IMG submission 203089) | Populus trichocarpa ectomycorrhiza microbial communities from riparian zone in the Pacific Northwest, United States - 9_EM | ecosystem: Host-associated > Plants > Roots > Unclassified | place...
CGAGAAACATGTCCATTCTAAAGAGGGGAGCACCGGACACTTATACAAGTGTCCGTGTGCTAGCGCTAGTGTGTGACTGTCTATCTACCGAAGCCCTTAGGGCAGCCATCTGCTAAGTCCCACAAACTCTAGAAGCCATGCTAGCGGCCATGCTAGCCACTCTAGGCGTGGTGTCCACGATGTCCGGAATCCTCCTCCTACAACCACTTCCCTCTCAATAAAACAAGCACCGCCCCTAAACAAAAAAAAACAAAATAAAAAAACAACAAAAACAAAAAAAAACAACGACAAACCCAGCTTATAACAATAACCCAGAATGTAACAAAGTGCACTCCAATGCAACCGAAAACAGCAAAATATACCCGGCCCACCACACATCGCCTACACCTCCTGTCACTTCCATTCCATCCACCGGTAGACTCGTAGGCCATTCGCAGTGTGGTATTCACCCAGCAGCTCGTTGCTGCTGCCTCTCAGGTTCGCCAGCAGTTCCCACGTAGGGTCAGCCTAGCTGACCCATTTGACCAGGTATTCGAGATCTCAAACCGTGGTGCCTCTGTGCTCGCAGATCGACTCAACCTCGTACTCAACGGTAGCGGTGGAGCGTAGCGGTGGTGCGGGTGGGTGTCCATGGGTTTTGTCGACCTTCGACAGTTTAAGGCGTGCGACGTTGAAGACCGGGTGTAAGCGCCAGTGCGCTGGGATGTCGAGAACAAACACATTCTCACTGGCAGACTTCAGGATCGTAAACGGACCGGTGTACAGATGTTGAAACTTTTGTGAGTTGACTTTGTCGTTGGCAGTGGAATTGACGTTGGCGTAGCCGACTGGCAGCAAACGGGTGTCCAGGAATACCGAATCGCCTACCCGAAACGGGTGCAGCTGGCAATGCTCGTTCGCTTCCGACACCATTGTCAGCTGGGTTTCTTCCATTGGCTCTCGAAGCATTCGGAGGATCTTGACGAGGCGTTCTGCGTATTCCGTTCCCGGTCTCGATATCGGCGTCTGTGGTCCTGGTGCCAACAGATCTAGTGGAAGTCTCGGAATGTATCCAATATCTGCTTCGAACGGCGACATGCCTATAGCCTTATGCTTTGCCGCATTGTAGGTGAACTCCGCCAGCGGCATAAAATAGCTCCACTGCTCTGGGGATTTGAGTTGTGCTATATATGCCTTCAAAAACGTTTCCAGAGTGGCATTTGCCTTTTCCGCCTGGCCGTCCGATTGCAGATGGTATGCCATAGACATCTGAAGCCTGATTCCGAGTTGTGAACACAACGATTGCCAGAAGCCGGAGGTAAACCGGGTATCCCAGTCAGACACAATCGATACAGGCAGCCCCCGCGACCGTACATAACCGTCGATGAAGGCTGTCACAAACTTCTCTGCGGTGAGATCGGCTTCTTTAACAGGAATCCACCGTGCTCGCTCCGTTAGGGGATCGATAATTGAAGCTACTGCATCGTGGCCAGCTTCCGATGTTGGCAACTTGGTGACAAAATCGATATTTACTTGTTCGGCCCGTTCGAGTGGAATCGGTAGCGGCTGTTGAAGTCCATACGGCCTGGCATTCTTGTGTTTGATTCGGTGGCATATGTCACATCCGGCAATCCATTCTGCGATTGAATCTGTCAACTTTGGCCAGTACTACCGTGAACCGACTGCGGCTGCTGTTTTTGCGATACCGCTATGTCTGCCGCCCAGAATAGCATCGTGTGCTTCCCGAACCACGTCTGCTCTCATTGACTTCGGAATACACAGCTTTCCGCCTGACGGCTTATGGAACAGAAGGCCTTCTTCGAGTGTGTACGACTTTGCTCGTTCCTGAATACGACGAGTCTGTTTCGACCTTGCCTTTTTGTTCTCCTTTTCGTCAGTATTGCTCAGATATTGTAGAACGGGGACAAAAATCGCATCTTCTGCGTAGCCATTTCGCACATCGTTTAGCCACTCGGTTGAGGCTGATACACGCATCTCGACGATATTGAGGTGCTGCGGATCGGCTTTTGGCTGCTCGACTTCTGACTGCCCTCCCTGAGTGTAGGCAATCCGGCTGAACACGTCTGCCACCACGTTCGCCGCTCCAGGAAAGTACTTTACCTCGTAATCGTGCTGTTGGAGCCTGTCAAGGTGACGCCACTGATGGCTTGTCAGTTTATTCTGTGCCAGAATATGTTGCAATGACACGTGATCCGTATAAATGGTGGTGCGTTTTCGACCGTGGACGTAGCAGGCCCAATGTTTCAAGTTTGTGCTGATCGCAAGAAGTTCACGGTCATATGCTGGATATCTTGACTCAACAGCATGAAGCTTCCTTGAGAAATATCCCAGTGGCCGCTCTACCAATTTTCCTTCAAACAGCTGTTTTTGAGCCAAAATACCTCCAATAGCCGTGTCCGAGGCATCGGTTCGTAGGATGAAATCACCTTCCGGATCCAGCGTTGCCACGACCGGTGCAGATATCAGTTCCTGCTTGAGGTCTCCGAACTGCTCCCCGTATCGACTGGTCCACATGTAGTCGTTCCTGGGCTTTGCGGCGAGGTCCTATAGCAGATGGGCCCATTGAGCGAATTTCAGAACGAATTTCCTATAGTAACCCGCTAAACCGTAGAAACTGCAAAGTTCCGTAGGTGTTCTGGGTGTTGGCCAATCCTGTACTGCTCTGACCTTCTTCTCCTCGGTGTGAATACCGTGTTTATTCACTCTGAAACCGACGAACGACGTTTCCAGAGTACCAAACACGCATTTGGCCTCACTAAGACGCAAACGTGCGTTCCGTAATGCTTGCGGCACACCTTCCACATGTGCCTTATGTTCTGCTAGCGTTCCTGAAAAGATGAGCACGTCGTCGAGGTATACGATTGCGTTTCGGCGGTGTGGATGTAATATCTTGTGCATCATACGCATGAAAGCGGCTGGCACGTTTGCAAGTCCAAACGGAATAACCTTATACTCATAGAATCCGTCCGGCGCTATGAATGCGGTCTTGTGGCAGTCGTCTGAATGCACCCATACCTGGTGGTATCCGCTAGCCAAGTCCAGTTTGGTGAAAACCCATGCTCCGTGAAGCTTATCCAGCAAATCCTCAATGTACGGCAAAGGGTACCAGTCTTTAGCCGTTATTGCGTTCAATCCACTGTAATCGACACACATTCGGAGCGTGGCGTCAGGCTTTTTCACAAAGATTATCAGTGCTGCATAACGTGAATGTGAGTCCATTACCCACCCGTTTGCAAACAACTTATTAATCTGTATCTCGAATTCCTTCCTCTCGGACTGTGTCATTCGGTACGGCTGGCGGTGTGGAATTTTTGCTGTCGGATCGGTATGGATACAGAAATCATGTTCTCCTGGCGGTGGAACGCCACGTGGTGGCTGAAAGAGATCGTCAAAGTCCGGATGGATTTGGACTCTCCACTTCCCCAGATCCGCCAAAACGGATTCAACCTCACCGAATTCCTCGCCCACCCATCGTTCACGGATGTCGATCACAAATATCCTGTCATCACTGGATTTTGTCATTGCCTGTCGCGTCTCGTTTGCGGGAATCAGGTTGATGGATGCCGCTTGAGCTACCGCTTCGCAGTGGTAGTGAACTTCCCAGTAGCGGCCTTAGTGAGGTCGAAGTCCTTTAAAGGAAAGCCTGGGAACGAATGCTGGTCGACCGTCCATCAGTAAAGACCAGTCCGCATCCAACAGGTGCAAGACGTTGTCAGAATCCACTAAATGGCGTGTTCTCGAGTGCCAATTTTTTCCAATAATAATGTCGTAGGCGCCCTTAAGATCAAACACAGTGTACCAACCGGTAAGATCTGCGTGGTTCCCCATGCTGCCCCGTATACGTCCGTTAAGCCAGATCTGGTATCTATCCTCGGGAGGGTGTTTGGTTCCAGCCGTGACGATTGTCATACGGCCAGCATGTCGAAAAGGTAAGCTGAGCTGCCATGCAAAAGTGGTGTCGATATAACAGTGGGATGCACCGGGGTCCATTAGGGTGTAGGCTGAGCGAGTTTTGGAACGAGAGATTTGAACTTTAGCATAAAAACATAACAAATCACTTTTATCATTAATGTTCTTCCGTATAACATTAAGGTTTGTCAAATAAAGTCTCGCTGCCTCTCGTTCTCTAGTAGGAGGATGCTCTGTCACTCCTACTGAGCCCCTTTTCCCTCGCTCTGTGCCAACTTACTGGTCTTATCCCAATCCGATCCACCCAAATCCAACAATTCCGTCAATCCTCCATTTTCATCCGGCGTTCCCTCCTCTGACCAACCTCCATCGAAGTACGCACCGGACCTTGCCTCCAGATCATTGATGTTGTTGACGCGCTTGACCGGCGCACGCCAATCGGTTGGTTGGTACGGTACGGTGGCTGTTGAATAGGTGGCGGCTGGTGGGATGACTGACAGTACGGTGACTGTTGCGTAGGTGGCGGCTGGTGGGGTGGATGACGCTTCTGGAGTCCTTCGCGCCCTCCCTCGCGTCCTTCTCGAGGCTTGAATTGCACCGTATGGTTATCCGTGACTGGAGTGCCACATTGGCGTACGATGTGACCGAACCCGAGGCAACGGTGACACTGTATCTTTCCGTCGACAACCGCATTCAGTTCATCATTCTCGATATTACTCAAGTCCATCGGGTCGCCGTGTACAGTATGGGGCCTGGCTGGGGATTGGGCCTGGGTGACGCTACTGTGGTCCTGTAGCGGCGTTTGCACTTTCCCGAACACAAGCTGGTACTTGGTCTGGGGCTACCCAGCGCTACAGGATCGGCTTGAAGTCAAGCCTCCGCTTCAGTATTCGGTCAACTCGACGTCCCTCGCCTTGGTGCGGCGTATGCCCTACATCATAATCGTTGTAAGCATCTCGGATAAGTGGGGGATACGCTCACACTGTCGTACGCTGGCAAAGCCCAGAACTCCCTCATCCTGATCGGTTTCCGCAATAAGACCGGTAGTGGTACTAGCAGCCACGTAACTATCTCTGCGCGAGCATCATCACGTGGCCCCATAGGGTTCAGGGAGAATCCAGGCGAAGTTGGTCGAACTCCCCCCAACGGTTGCCCCCCTTGCTGCCGGCTCCGGGTCGGTAGTGGTGCTAGCAGCCACGTAACTATCTCTGCGCGAGCATCATTACGTGGCCCCATAGGGTTCAGGGAGAACCTGGGCGTAGCCGGTCGAACTCCCCCCTATGGTTGCCCCCCTTGCTACCGGCTCCGGGTCTTATCTCCACTGCCTAGACTCTCAGTTCCTTGTGTTCCCGTTTCCTTCCGATTGCTTGTCCTTCTTATGATGACCACCAAGGTTGTCTTCCTCCGCGGCAGCGCTTGCGCTTTCCCGGTCTGCGCCGGTACTTGGCCCAGGGACCTCCTGGTGCCGCAGAGTCGGTTGACCCGAGCCGAGCCCCGACAGTGTCGGTTGCCCGGTCTCCGGATGCCGTCCTAAGACCGTGTGACGAGTTTCCGATACCTTCCTGCCTGGTCCGTATCCGAATTCCGACCCTGTAGTATTTAGGGTGTAACACTATCCCCCCCTTCCTAAGCTTCGTCCCGAAGCTACAGGATGGTGTTCTTGCGTATAGTCCTTCAGCTCAGTACTATTGCTCGATTATTGAGACAAAAACCCCGCGTGGGAAAAGGTCTCTCAAATCGGTGAGCCCGTAGTCCATTGGCGTTTCAAATCGACGAAACACGTAACGGTTCTGTAAGGTGACCTTTGAACGTAGCCTCCCAGCCTGCCGCTCTGGTTATCGAGAAAAACCCGGTGGGAAAAAACTCTCTAACCATTCCTTGAGCCTGCAGCTGTCGAACGGCGTATTCGTCAGGTCGTATCGGTCATGACGTCGTATTGCTGACGAATGCCATCCGTATTCCGGGGGACTCTTGACATCCTGAGTCTGGCGCCCGGTGCCCACCTTCCGGTGAAGGCATCCCGTTTCCATCCTCAAATTCCCGGCCTTTCGGCTCATCCGTCCCGGCGCTCGACTCAGGATGGCGTCCTCCCTGACCTTTCAGTCAACCCGTTCCGGCACTTCGGCATGGAATGGCAGTCTCCCTGACCTTTCAGTCAACCCGTTCAGACACTTCAGCACGGAACGGCATTCTCACTGACCTTTCGGTCAACCCGTTCCGGCGCCCTGCACGGAACAGCATTCTCCCTGTCCACCGGTTGCGGCACTTCGGCAAGGAATGGCATCTTTCCTCGACCTTCCGGTACCCAGCGTTCCAGCTGTGCTGCTGATATCGCGAGTACGGTACCTTTGCCGCCAATACTGGCTAAGGCTGCCGACGCGGAATGCATGCCTGCTGATACCGCAAGTACAGAGCCTTTGGCATCAATGCTGACCACGGCTGCCGCAACGTGGAATGCATCCCGGATCGCCGTGATTGGGTGATCCTTATCCCCCCCTTTCCAAGGCTGTTCTCCGAACGCCTTGAATAAGCATCAAGTTTGCCATTCCAGCTACTGAAACGTCGAGATGCATATTGATGTATTATGTATCGTCGGTGCCAGCGGGTTGCTGTACTGTAGTCAGCGAGCCTGGCGTCGGTTGAGTAGTCCACGATTCTTGCCCCGCTGCGGAAGAACAGCACCGAGCTTGAAGCCCAATACGTCGGACGTAGCGAATGCCCAACTCATTTTGAGGTTCGAAATAGCTGGAACGGTGGTCGGGACGTGTATTCCAACGTGTCCGGCTACTATACCACTTCGAGCGAGAATGAGTGCCGGTTCCTGGGTTAAACGGAGGCACCGGTGGGACTCAAAAATGACTGGATTTTGGCAATTTTTCGTCCGGTTTCGGTAAAAACAGGAAAAACGAGCTCAGCGGCACTCAAAGTCCGTTGAAGGTCTCATTTGCAGGCTTTCTTGGCGAACGGGCTCCATCCCTGGTTCATTCTTCTGGATATCCAGCCCAAAGAAAGCGAAAAAATCCTCGTCGTATGCCAGCCTTAGCAGCCGTCATCGTGGACTGCATCTCCGGCGGACTTTGCCGGTCTTCGGTGCCACGCATCCGGTGCGAAGGACACCATCATCGGAGCTATTGGTGGGGCAGTTCGCGCGGTTCCCGCGGTCATCGTCGACCGCTACTTGGACCGACTCCCAACGCTCCTTTCTTGGCCCGACCTCCCAACGGTTCATAGGCCGGCTGGAGGTCTTCCTCTCCCTAGCCTTTCGGCTTGACCACGTCTGCTCGGCGCACCGGCCGGCAAGTGGTCTTCCTTCCTTGCCCTTTCGGCGCGTTACCAGGTCCCGTCGAGTTTCAACTCGACTCCTGGCTACCCAAACTTCCTTGCTCGCCGTTGACGTTGAGCAGGACCTTTTCTCTCCTCACACATCTGCCTCGTATCGACCGGAGGGAGAGTGAGTGGCTGACAATCGACGTCGCCTGAAGGTCGAAGTTCTCGAGAAAGGTGACTTGAACCCTAGATTATAGTGTGACACTGGAACGTCCGGTCAACGTCGGAGTGACGGTAAAGTTGAACTAGTCAGGTTTCTCGATAGTCACGAAGGAGATGGAGCGCGCGTGGTCTTCGTCGGCATTCGGTTATTATACAGGAATAACACCCCCCATGACAATCCTTCCAAGTTCGCCCACCGTTAAGGGATTCACAGCAAATAATCTAAGGGGTTCGGTTCGATCTCCGCGGCTCTGCGGTAACGGATCGCTCGACGTATCGCTCGGTGGACGGCGCTTGCCCGGCAGCTGCCCGGCAGCTTGCGCGACGGTTCGTCCATGGCTCCGCGGCGACAGCTAGCTCGACGGATCGTAGGTGGTCGCTGAGCGCATGCATGGCAGCTGCCCGACGGCTTGCGCGTATCGCTTCCGCGGATGGTTCGTCCGTGATTCCGCGGCGACGCCTCGCTTGACGGATCATAGGTGGTTGCTCAGTGCATGCGTGGCGGCTGCCCGACGGCATGTGCGTATCGCTTCGGCGATTGCCAAACAGCTCTCGCGACAACTACGTCACAGGTAAGATATGGTAAGGAATACGCTCACACGCCAGACCCTCCTGGGTGTGGGCCGGAGCCTGAAGCTACTCGTCCTGGTCGGAGTATAGATAAGAGAGATGAGTTCTTTATGCACCGAGGTGGAGTCGCTGCGCCTAGACTCTTTTTCACGTACACCTTTCGGGTGACGTGACTCCTCCTTTCGGGAGTCTGCCCAAGTCTAGCCAGTCTCCGGTTCGTGTGCAATCAAATCCCTCATCCCAGAGTGTAGTACTCTTACGACCGTTCTCGGTCGTAAGCCTAACTCCGTTCCCTTATCTCCCGCCTAGACTCTCGAGCTCCTTACGTATCCTTCCGTCTCCGTACCTGATCAACTGTCGTCCTGCTTGCGGCGCCTAGGCATATCTGCGCTTCGGTGGATGGTGCGACGTATGCCCGGCGGCGTGCCAGACGGCTTACATATATCGTTTCGGTTTGAGGCGGGCCCGGTGGCTTACCCAGCGGCTCGCTCGTATCGTTTCCGTCCGGTTCGGTGGATCGTCTGACGCTTCGGCGTCTGCCAAACAGCTCACACGATGACTGCCCCACGGGTAAGATAAGGTAAGGAATACACTCACACACCAGACCCTTCTGGGTGCGGGCCGGAGCCCGAAGCTACTCGTCCTGGTCGGTCTGACAATAAGAGGAGATGAGGTTTCCTGCAGCGAAGCGGGGTACTTGGACCCAGACTCTTTTCCCGCACACCTATCAGAGGTGACGTGGCCTTTCCTCATCCCGAGGAGGACCCAAGTCTGTTTAGTTCCCGCTCATTGGCTATCTTCCCCTCACCCCCGGAGTTGAACTCTTACAGCCGATCTTCGGCCATAAGCTAAACCCCTTTTCTTATCTCCCGCCTAGACTTTTGAGCCCCTTCGGTATCCTTCCGTCTCCTTCCCCGATCGACCGACGTCTCGCTCGTCATTGCTCATGGCGCGTGGCGAAGGCTTCGGCGTAAGGCGTATCGTTCGGATCGTTTGCGGCTCCGTGGCGCTTGTAGGATCACTTGCTTGATCACTCATAGGATCGCTCCTAGGATCGCTCATAGGATCGCTCGTAGGGGGATGGTCGTTGACTCGATGTCGTGGTGACCGGTAGGTGGTCCGTTGATGATTACGCTGATTGAGGTGATGATTCTGCTTCATCGTTTTTTCGATGACAACCGCTCGTCGGCGGGTCGTCATATAAGTATCCGGCTGGGCAAAGTCACGTGCTGCAGGGAACTACCCTGCACTGCGACGTGAAAACTCTTCGCCTTGGCACTAGATTTCATCAGCGTAAAGAGCATAACTCTCGATTGGATCAGACAGTAGTGCTTTTCCCCGTATCTTCCCGAGAGTGGCCAGAGCAGGTGCCTCCCCTTAAGTCCTCTCGTCGTGATTGGGTGATGCCATTGGGTTGCGTGCGGGGTTGATTTCGTTACTCCACCGGAGCCAGCAGCAACGAGCCCTCAACCGTTCCAGCTAATCCTTCTCGGCTGCAACAGGCACCAAGGTATAGCTCCACCCCTTATCGCTCCCAACAGACTCTCGAACTGTTCCTGAGGTGCGGTCCTATAGCGGCGTTTGCACTTTCCCGAACACGAGCCGGTACTTGGTCTGGGGCTACCCAGCGCTACAGGATCGGCTTGAAGTCAAGCCTCCGCTTCAGTATTCGGTCAACTCGATGTCCCTTGCCTTGGTGCGGCGTATGCCCTGCATCATAATCGTTGTAAGCATCTCGGATAAGTGGGGGATACGCTCATGCTGTCGTGTGCTGGCAAAGCCCAGAACTCCCTCATCCTGATCGGTTTCCGCAATAAGACCGGTAGTGGTGCTAGCAGCCACATAACTATCTCTGCGTGAGCATCATCACGTGGCCCCGTAGGGTTCAGGGAGAATCCAGGCGAAGCTGGTCGAACTCCCCCCAACGGTTGCCCCCCTTGCTGCCGGCTCCGGGTCGGTAGTGGTGCTAGCTGTTACACCTGAATGTTCCACGGAGTACATAGAGCCACTGGATTACTTAGCAATCGAGGGATAGGTAGGCTAGCGGAGGACGGATGATGGATCAGAGAGTCTAGGCAGAAGAAAGGAGCAGGAGACGACCTCTCGGCCGAGATCTCACCTTGTGGGGAAGATCGAGCTCTGCGGAGAATCGGACCAGAGACCTCCGAGGTGGGTGCAAACGAGTTGAGGGAAATAGGGCTGAACTAGTCCCCTTGCAGGGGGAGGACGCGTACGCAGGAAGACTGGGCCCCTGCGGGGGCTGGCTTGGATCCTTGCGGGGGCGGCCACGTACGGAGTCTAGAAACCCCTTTCCCCTCTCGAGCGCATGGAAACTCATCTCCCTTATCTACGACCCTGCCAGGACCAATGATCCACCCACGGGGTCCATGCACCTCGGGGGAATCCCCTCCCGGTTCACCACTTCTCACGCTAAAACCACAGTGCTTAAACGACGGCTCTTCCTCTATAAAAAGAAGAGGATTTCCTACATCACCGAGAGAAATCAGCACGAACCTCACCAACACTACCACCGAACCCACAGACAAGATCTAAGATTATTCCGTTGTGAATTATTGAAAGTAGCCTGATTACCTTTGATTCTCCCAACACTCTGGTTGCAAAGATAACCCCAGTGTCACACTATAATCTTGATCTCAAATCACCTTACTTTCATGACTTACTTCGACGACACCTACTTCGAAGACCACCTTTATCTCGTCGAACTATCTACCTTCTTGGAACCTAAGATTCAATACTCTTTCGACTACACCTTTCAGTCAATCGACGACGAAATCTCGAAATACGAACAGTGGGAGACGTTGATCGACGGACCTATCCCTACGCCCTACCTCGAAGGCGACCACGAGCCCTGGAACTGATATACGCAATACTGGTTCAACTGCGCACACAACCACACAAACGCCGAATTCACAGAGAACGAGCTCCGAGAACTCGGCGACTATTATTTTACCGACGACGAAACCATTTACACGGGACACTTTCTTGACCTATACTGAACCTACGAAATGGTGTCTACCGATTTCAACATGCTTCGACTGGAAGCTCCGCAGGACGTCTTGCAGATCACCGACGGCACGGAACCCGCCGAAGAAGCCCTAGAAGTTGCCCGTCCAGCTACCTGGCTCCGAGCACTGGTCAAACAGCAAAAACAGGCCGAGCAAGACCTAGCCCAACTGGTCCGACTGTGCGGAAATACCGTAGACCACACTGATCAAAGAATTCGGCAGATCGAACAAGCCTACTGGGACTTGTCGGAGGGAACCAGGTATGTATACGACCGACTAAGCGCTAATGAGCAAATCACAGGAGACTGGATACGCAGCGAGCTAGCAAGCGCCGCTACGGCCTACCAAGTGTTCGCGCAAAACGTTTGGGGAGCCATTATCGAGCGAACTCAGGAGGATACGGATAAGCAAGCCGGGCAAGCAACCCAGCTGGCACGAGTAAACGACTCGATCTCATTCCTCGCCGAGACCAACGTAGCCCGAAGCCAGCATCTGGCTAACTTCCAAGGTAACGTTGAACTATGGGCTGAAGAACACCAGAAACGGATAAACTATTTGGAGCAGCAGCTAGTGGAAGCACGACAAGAAACTCAACATCAGACGGAGACCCTACAACAGCTAGCAGCCCAAATACGAACCCCGGAAACTCCACTTCCCCAGACATCAAGGCAGACAACGCCCGAACCAGCAGCCTGGCACAGTCCGGCTCGACCCTCGACCTCCAGCCTGGCAAGCGCCCTAAGGCAACTCCGCGCGGTGGACGACGAACCCACGCGGGCCCAAAAACCAATAGTACCCCCCAGGCCGGAAAGAAGAGCCCGGCGACAACCAGCCCTACCTCCAAGCCCAGAACGGAGACTGCGGCTAAACCCGTTCACAGGGGGGTTATCACCGGAACCACGGCCCCCCCTAGGGCCCCTATTCGGAGGAGGAGGCGAACCTCCGAGACCGCCTCGGCGACCCCTTCCGCCGCCGCCCTCACTGACACCACCCCCGGAACGACGTCCGAGGTCGCCGACACCTCCTCAAAGGCAGAAAACCCTAACCACGGAAGAACTCGCACGATCCGTGGCTACGGCAGTAGCGGACGCCCTGTCCCGGGCTCAATCACGCACGGCCCCGATACCAGAACCAAGAATCAATGTCTCCCGACTCAAAATGACCAACCCAGAGACCTTCGACGGAAGACCCTCCACGTCATTCAACACATGGTGGAGATCAGTGACCAAGTATCTGGGCTTCTACCCGGAGACTGGGGATCGCCAGAAGATCGCCTGGGTCAGGTCGCTTCTCACGGAAACGGCAAAAGCCTGGGACCTCCACCGATACGACACGATGGGAGAAGCCGATACATGGTTCAACTACTCCTCCGCTATTAGAGCAGAGTACATGGACACGCGCGAAGCCGCCAATGCCCAAATAAAGTTAGGGCAACTCAAGTACACAGGGGACATCCGGGCCTACTTCACGGAGTTCAGAGCTCTCAACCGATATACCCGGGCAACGGGAGAAGGACTCCAGGAAAAAGTTAACATAGCCATGACCTCGGAAATACTATGAATGAGGTTCGCCCACTACAAAGGGGGTTTTGTTGACGACAACGATTTCATGGAAGCCACCTACCAGGCCGGCCTACAGGTGGAAGAAATGAAAGCCCTGGAAAAAACGCGCGAGGCGGCGTGGGTTTCCGGGTAGGGCCCCAAGAACAACCGTCCGGACGAGAAAAGAAGGGAGGATCATCGGAGGAAAGAAGAAGGGCGGTCGGCAGCCAAAGAACAAGACTCCAGGCGGGAGGACAGACGAGCTCCCGCAGAGAAAAAGGCATGGGAATCCACGGGGGCCGCCCTAAGAGGCGTGCCACAAAACGAAATCGACAACCATAAAAAAGTTCGAGATGGATGCTGGCGTTGCGGCAGAACGGGACATAGAACGTCCAACTGCTTTTCATTCCAGACGACGCAAGGAACCGAGCTACCACCAGCCCCTTGGAAAGCCGCGGCGATCAGCACGGGGGAGCCGACCGACGAAGCAAACCCCGGAACAAGGTCCACAGGGAAGAGACCAAGGGAAGAAGAGGACGCGCCGCCACTTGCGGCCAAGCAACAAAAAATCGCTGCGGTCGACGAAATGGTCTTGGACCTACTGCTATGGACGGACGCGGACGAGTCGGATTTTTAAAAGGCTCTTTATTGGCGCCAAAAAGAGCCTTTAACCTGGTATGCGGCGCCACGAAACGGAAACAGGAGGATCCAATCAAACCAGAAACCTCTGGGAAAAGAAGGAAAAGGAACGAACGACCAGTCATCCCCATGATATTACACACCAAAAAGGGACGACACAAGGTGGAAGTCTTGTTGGACACAGGGTGCTCCATACCTCTGATAAACCAGCAAACAGTGGAGAAACTGGGGATCCCGGTCAAAGGGCATAAAAACCCAAGGGTGGTCGAGAACTTCACGGGCGAAACAGTGAAAGGAGCGGGGCAGTATTATACGGAGCAACTACGCCTGCAACACCGACGACATTTCACCAACGAGCCATTCGAAGTCTCCCCTATGGAGGAAGAAATAGACATATTCCTCCCATTCAGCTGGATACAACAACATCCGCCCCAAGGAACGTGGAATGCGGAAGAAATCCGGTTCAACAGCCCAAACTGCTTGAACCTATGTACGGAACACGAGACAAACAAGTTCTCGTTAACATGGGACGACGCAGTGCTACAGGATCCGACAGCGCAGCTCATCGGATACGCATCAACGGTAGGGGGTAGCGACGACCCAACGAAAGATGTACCTATGCAATTCCGTCAATACCTCGGAATTATGGGAAAAGAAGCAGCCGACGCTCTCCCTAAACACCGGCCCTATGACTGCAAAATTGATCTCAGGGAAGGGACAACGGCGCCTTGGGGACCAATTTACCCACTATCGGAGGTGGAACTCCAAACACTCCGAGAATGGCTAAAAGAAATGGAGAAAACAGGGAAAATCCAGAGATCCACATCACCGGCGGGATCTCCCATCCTCTTTGTCCCAAAGCCCAAAGGACGAGGACTACGACTATGTGTTGACTATCAGGGATTAAACGCTATCACTATTCCCAACCGATATCCGCTCCCACTAATGCAGGAATTGCAGGACCGAGTGCAGGGAGCGCAATGGTTCACAAAGCTAGACCTCAAAAATGGATTCAACCTTATAAGAATCTGAAAAGGAGACAAATGGAAAACAGCCTTCCAAACCCGCTACGGACTATACGAATTCCAAGTAATGCCATTCGGGCTCACCAATGCACCATCGACATTCCAGGACATGATGAACCACGTCTTGTCAGACATCCTCGATGTGGGAGTATTGGCCTACATGGACGACATTCTGATATATGCCAAAACCGAGGAAGAGCATGACCGACTAGTTAAGGAAGTACTAAGCCGGCTACAACAAAACGGATTGGCAGTATCCCCAGAAAAATGCGTATGGAAAACCGAGGAAGTAGAATTCCTGGGCTATGTCATTGGGAGAAACGGAATCAGAATGTCAACAGACAAAGTGGACGCCGTTCTGAGTTGGAAGGCACCAAATTCCTTGACAGAAGTCCAATCCTTCCTGGGATTCGCCAATTTTTACCGACGATTCATCCAAGACTACTCTCGAATAGCCCGACCCCTTACGGAACTGACGAAAAAAACGGGAAAATGGGCTTGGAATGAAGAAGCAGGAAAAGCATTCGAGGAACTAAAGCAACGATTCACTACAGCCCCGGTGTTGGTCCATTTTGACCTGGCAAAGCCAGTAATCATCGAAACCGACGCATCAGACTTTGCTATCGGAGCGGTCCTATCCCAGCGAAATGAGGAAAACCGGCTACATCCGGTAGCGTTTCACTCTAGGAAGTTCCAACCGGCAGAAATCAACTATGAAATCCACAACAAGGAACTCCTGGCAATAGTGGATGCCTTCAAACACTGGAGGCGCTACTGCGAAGGAGCGACCCACCAAATCCAAGTTTTTTCGGATCACCGAAACCTGGAATATTTCACAACCACAAAGGTATTAAACCGTCGCCAAGCACGCTGGGCACAAGAACTGGCCGGCATCAACTTCATGATCTACTACCGACCGGGGACGCAAAACGGAAAACCAGATGCTTTGTCAAGGCGTTCGGAGTACCGCCATGAGAAAGGGGGGATAGGAAACCAGCCAATTTCGACAATCCTACACAAAAACCACTTCGCGCAACCAGAAAGACGGAACCAATTGCTAATCTGCTCCTCCGCAAGGTTAGCCGCGCTCCCAACAAGGAAATGGTCAGGGGAATTCCTAAAGTCGGTACAAGAGGAAGCAGAGAAAGACGACGAATACAAAAAAGCAAGGAAAGGAACGGGAGCAGCGCCAACGGACCAAAAGGACAGGGAATTAGAAAAGGAGGGAGAACTACTCTACAGAAAGGGAAAATTGTGGGTTCCAAAAAGAAAAACCCTGTCAGTCATGGAGTCAGAACACGAGACAAAGGTGGCCGGGTACATGGGTCAGGACAAGACTATCGAACTCATACGACGAAACTTCTGGTGGCCAAAAATGAACGAACAAATCATCGACTATGTCAGGAGCTGTCCGGAATGCCAGAAAAATAAAACAGCCCGACACCAACCATACGGCCTGTCCTCACCATTAGAGCTGCCGTACACGCCATGGCAATCAATAGCAATGGACTTTATCACTGACCTTCCGACATCCAAAGGATGCGACCAATTGTGGGTAATCATCGATCGTTTTACCAAAATGGCGCACTTCATTCCCTTGCCCCAGAACGAGAAAACGGCAGCACACCTAGTGGTCCGATTTGCGAAGGAGATATGGAGGTTCCACGGCACTCCTACGGACATTGTGTCGGACCGGGACTCCCGCTTTACTTCGGAAGTATGGCAGGAATTCCTGAAAATCTTAGGGATCCGCCGACGAATGTCAACCGCGTTCCACCCTCAGACGGACGGACAGACCGAACGCCTCAACCAAACAATTGAGGCATACCTCCGAGCCTTCGTGGGACACGAACAGGAAGACTGGGTACGGTTGCTACCGATGGCCGAATACGCCTACAATAACTCAACCACGACGGGCAACGGAACCTCGCCATTCTACGCCAACTACGGATTCCATCCGGCAACGTTAAACCCCCCATCCTCAGAGCCCCTTAACCCAGCCAGCATGGCCTACGGACACTGGATGATATCCATACACAAGAAAGCCAAAGAAGGTCTGGAAGCAGCGCAGGAAAAGATGCGGCGTTACGTGGACCCGAGCCGAAAACCTCCGCCAGCGTACCAGGTAAAAGACCTGGTAATGCTTAGTGGACACAACATCAGAACCCGCCGCCCGTCGAAGAAAATGGACCACAAGAATCATGGGCCTTTTCAAGTAGAGAAAATCATCTCTCCTCTTGCGGTGCGACTGACGCTACCCAGAAAGTGGAAAATACATAACGTTTTCCACGTCTCACTACTCGAGCCATACCGAACCAGTGAATACCGAGCTCCGCCGGACCCCGCGAAAATACTCCGAGAAGCCGACGACATCGAACAATCTGATGAATACGACGTCGAGGAAGTGGAAGCCTCTCGAGAACACGGGCGGGGAAACCGAAAAAGGATCCTCTACCTGGTCAAATGGCTCGGCTATGACGAACGAACAGAAGAACCATACGACAACTTTTCGGTAGGCAGCCTGGAGAAACTCCGGGAGTTTCACCGACGAAGCCCAGACGCGCTGAGGGACTACCGGCTCACCGAGGGCTACACCAGATCCACTGAGGACCTGGTGGTAGTGGGCTGAAGGGGCGGAGGACTTCAGCACCAAAAGACACACGACCGACAAAAAGACCCGCTTCACGGGCAACCACGAGAAGCCGCCGACCGGGTGCCCGGCGAGGAGTGCACACGACCGAAAAACCGTTGAGAGTCAGGAAAACCGTTCAGAACAGACGTATCGACCCCTCGGCGACCGACTTGGACCGGCGGAACCAGCGCAGGTGGCGTAAAATCGGTGAAGTGAGTCCCCGACAGCGCGGTCACTGCTCCAGCATACTAGTCTCCCCCCGGAAGGACGTGGGCGTGGTCACTGCCGAGCATACCGGTTACCAGCACGAAGGACACCACGCCTCTCCCAATTCCCTGGGCCAACTGCGACCCCGGAACCTCACCAAGTCGGCCAAAGCCTTGGTGCAGCGCGGTGGCGAGTACGACTCAATATGACACGGAATGTATGAGTACGCATCGGCCTACTCAGAGGGCCCAGCCATTCCGACAGATCACGGAGAACGACGCCCTGATCTGGTGGCTGGGAGGGCTGCAGGGGAGGAGGACTGCAGTCCATGACGCTGGCCGAAACTCGGCGTCGGAAGAATCTCACGATCAACAAAAGAAAAAAGGAGGCGGGCTACTTGAGAAAGATTGTGGTAGTGCTCGGGGACGAGGCTAAGGGAGAGGGGAGGTAGTGTTACACCTGAATATTCCACGGAGTATATAGAGCCACTGGATTACTTAGCAATCGAGGGATAGGTAGGCTAGCGGAGGACGGATGATGGATCAGAGAGTCTAGACAGAAGAAAGGAGCAGGAGACGACCTCTCGGCCGAGATCTCACCTTGCAGGGAAGATTGAGCTCTGCGGAGAATCGGACCAGAGACCTCCGAGGTGGGTGCAAACGAGTTGAGGGAAATAGGGCCGAACTAGTCCCCTTGCGGGGGGAGGACGCGTACGCAGGAAGACTGGGCCCCTGCGGGGCCTGGCTTGGATCCTTGCGGGGGCGGCCACGTACGGAGTCTAGAAACCCCTTTCCCCTCTCGAGCGCATGGAAACTCATCTCCCTTATCTACGACCCTGCCAGGACCAATGATCCACCCACGGGGTCCATGCACCTCGGGGGAATCCCCTCCCGGTTCACCACTTCTCACGCTAAAACCACAGTGCTTAAACGACGGCTCTTCCTCTATAAAAAGAAGAGGATTTCCTACATCACCGAGAGAAATCAGCACGAACCTCACCAACACTACCACCGAACCCACAGACAAGATCTAAGATTATTCCGTTGTGAATTATCGAAAGTAGCCTGATTACCTTTGATTCTCCCAACACTCCGGTTGCAAAGATAACCCCGGTGTCACACTAGCAGCCACGTAACTATCTCTGCGCGAGCATTATTACGTGGCCCCATAGGGTTCAGGGAGAACGCGGGCGTAGCTGGTCGAACTCCCCCCTACGGTTGCCCCCCTTGCTACCAGCTCCGGGTCTTATCTCCACTGCCTAGACTCTCAGTTCCTTGCGTTCCCGTTTCCTTCCGATTGCTTGTCCTTCTTATGATGAACACCAAGGTTGTCTTCCTCTGCAGCAGCGCTTGCGCTTTCCCGGTCTGCGCCGGTACTTGGCCCAGAGACCTCCTGGTGCCGCAGAGTCAGTTGACCCGAGCCGAGCCCCAACAGTGTCGGTTGCCCAGTCTCGGGATGCCATCCTAAGACTGTGTGACGAGTTTCCGATACCTTCCTGCCTGGTCCGTATCCGAATTCCGACCCTGTAGTATTTAGGGTGTAACAAGAGCGTACTAAGGAAACAAGAAAAAACAAAAGAAATCCATCTCCTTTTCTCTCCCCTCCAACCCCACATCTGCCTTCGCTGTTACTGTCTTGTCACCTGGCTTCGACCGGCCCCCGCCCTCCCCCATATTCCAGTATCGCCGTCCTGGCGATCATGTAAGCATGTGATATTGATGCTGGTGTCAGCGCACTTAGCCCATGGGCTGCGCTAAGGAAAGCAACCTGATATCCCCAGCCTCTCCCGGCGCCTGGCCTTCTCCATCGTATCCCCTGCAACACCTTCTTGCTCTTCGATATGTCCTGACCTTGTAAGTGGAGGTCGTACATGAAATTCTGCTATTTCGACACCCTCCAGTATAAATTCAGCATCAGAATACCGTACCAATAGGTCTTCGGAGTTACGGAGTGGCAAGCGTTCGCTACTGAGATCTTCACAGTAGCTACGCAATGATTTATCAGGTTCCAGGTGTTTAGTAACCGTTTCACCCTTTCCTAAAAAGAAGATAATTACCACAGTTGCCCTCCTGTGCATAGTCCGCTTGTTTGAATGCCGGGACAGTGTAGCATCCGCCTCGTTTTGCAATCAAACAAGCTGACTTGCTCGAATAGAGCCAGCAGCTTCCTCTAAAATGACCCTCATGTCGTCGCTAGTAGGAGATTGCAGGCCCCTTAGACGTGACAGCAGTCGTAGGAAATGTCTGTCTTGATCCGATTGGAAATCAAGTGTTCGAAAAAAGTCAGTCGGAAGATTAGGGGGTGATGTGGGTCCGTCAGATAGGAAATCATCAGTTGGAAACTCGACAGGATAGTCGGGGCAGAAGAAAAAGATGAAGAAACATCCTTTAATGAAGAAGGTTGATACATCTTGGTACGGATCGCTGGAGCCGTTCCGCTGAGAGTTTCTTATAGACATAGTCGGGAGGAAGAGGTGTCTCTTGTCTGTCGTATGATATGCCTGATGGGGAATCCCTATTCTATGGCTTACCTGAAGCATTGCGTTGCTGGTGGTCGACGGTGTGACACCTGTAGGGGGTTCCACGGGCCTGTGTTGGATGGTGTTGAGCATGGCTAAGATGGTGTTGGTCTGGTCGTGAAGATTGTATTCATAAAGATTGGTTGGACGAATTCGCGCCAGAAATTTTGAAATCTCTTTCTCTAACCCTCCATTGACTACTAGCGTATCTGTGTTGAAATCCAGTGCTCTACATAAATTTCGGAACATATCCCAGACAAGGAAGGAGGAATCTTGCCCATTACCCTGCTTCCGGTAATTGGTACTTGGAGAAACCAGGTCTATTAAGTGACACAGTGGGGGCAGTGGGTGCCGGTCCTAGCGGTGCAACGAGACAGTAACAGTAGAGCTGCAGGCATACATACCTCCTCCACTCCATGTGAGGTTTCAAACAAGCATTACCTATCCACTTCGGTGTCGATGCAGTGGCAGTCCTGATGAACCGCACCAGTGAGGATTGGCGGAGAGGAGGTGGTGGAGGCACTGTTGCAAGGCACTCGGGATCGAGCCAGACCTCATTCGATGGACTTAGCTTCGTGTCATAACCCCAGGTGGTTACTGAGCTTGCCTGGCGGCACCCCTATGGCGATTGGGCGGAGGCTCACGAATGCCCTCTAGCCGGAAACTTTTGCAGGTCGAAGCGGGGCGACGAGACAGTAACAGCAGTTCCAAACACAGCGTGTCAAGGCAAAGGCCTTCTGGACGCACTGTGTCATGGCGATACATATCCAGACGACACCTGCCACGGCAAAGCGCGTCCGGACGGGATGCATCACAGCATTTGCCATCTGGACGCAGCCTGGGTCTTACGGACGCAGAGTATCAAGGCAAAGGCCTTCTAAACGCACTGTGTCACGGCGATGCGTATCCAGACGACACCCGCTACGGCGAAGCACGTCCGGACAGGGTGTGTCACGGCATTTGCCATCTGGATGCAGTCTGGGTCTTACGGACGCAGCGTGTCAAGGGTAATATCTTCCGGACGCAGTGTATCACAGTGGAGCATGTCCAGATGGGGTATATCTCCGCATTCGCCATCTGGTTGCAGCACGTACCTTATGCGGCTAAACTGAGACATGATCTGGCCAATCATGGAGGCTTTGGGTGAGGTACAGTAGTGTACATACTCGCCAACCATCACACGCATCACATCTTACTCACAATCATCCTTGCCGCCGGCATCCTTATCGACATCGTACTCGTCGACTACCCACGCTGCTGGCATCCTCATCGACATCGTACTCGTCACGTCTTGACACTATCCACGCTGCCCAAGCTCTGCTGTTACTGTCTCGTCGCCCCGCTTCGACCGGCTCCTGCCCTCTTGATACCATCCACGTCTCCGGTATCCATCGACATCATACTTATTGGATCGCATTGTACAACTTCCCAATGTTTCTGTCGTTCTGAGAGCTGTGCTAACCGTGTCACGAAGCTCGTCGACCTACGTGCTGTGTCATAGTGACGACGTCATATCGGACACCTATCACATGGACGGTGAAGAAGTTACAGTGATGACTACCCCTACCTCGCTGAGAATCCCACCCTTTGGGGGTACCCCGGGAGAGAACCTGAACAGTTTCTTCAGGAGGTTTGACAGAGCAGTACGGTGGGTAGTATACCCCCGGTATCCCACTGGTGAAGAAGGAAGGAGACAGAAGGAGATGGATATGGCCTTGATGATTCAAGACAACCTGATTGGGAGGGCATTGGAGGAGTCGGACGCCTTTCCAGAAGCAGCTTACGAGTCCGTGCAGGCTTTCAAGGACGCCCTGAGACAGGCATTCCCACAGTTGGAAACGGTAGTGGCATCGAAGGAGGATCAGAGGAAGGTTAAGGCATTGCGTTTTTATGAGAATCTCTCTATCATTGACCCAGAGACCGGAGATAGGGATCCCCCCGAGCTGTACTTCCAGCGAGCGAGATGGTTCCAGCAGTACCTCCCAGATACCCTACATCGGCGTCTCGCACACCTGTTCCTCACCGGCCTACACGATGTTCAACTGATGTACGCCATCAAGAGTACGATTCCCATCAACAAGTTGACATTCGACAACGTGGTGGAGCGCTACCAGCGTTGTAATGCTACAGAATGGGGACAAGTTGTGACGCTGGGGCCGGATGAGGCGGACACCCTGATTCGGGCACCATCCGCCACAAAAACGGTCGTCTCGAGACCGGAAGAGACAGCGGAGAACACAGTACATTGCAGCGTAGACTATCAAACACGCAGTTGGTTCCAGGCATTGTGACTCAATCCAGTTCTATTCATTTCATCTAATGTACATCTATATATGCTACCGCACTTAGCTTACCCAGTGCAAGCACCCAGCGTCACATCCATCGCCAAGATCATCGCCTGTAATGCTGTTCCTATCGTGGATAGCATCGCTCTGCGTGTAACAGAAACAAAGGCAGTTTGCCAGACAAGACACGACGCGATGAGTATGATGTCGATGAGGATACCGGCGGCGTGGATGGTATCAAGTAAGACGCGACGAGTACGATGTCGATGAGGATGCCGGTGGTAAGGACGATCGCGAATAAGACGCGGCACGTAGGTCGACGAGCTTCGTGACATGGTTAGCACAGCTCTCGGAGGGACAGAGACATTGGGAAGTTGTACAATACGACCCGACGAGTATGACGTCGATGAGGATACCGGCGGCGTGGATGGTATCAAGTAAGAGGCGACGAGTATGATGTCGATGAGGATGCCGGCGGCAAGGACGATCACGAATAAGACACGGCACGTAGGTCGACGAGCTTCGTGACATGGTTAGCACAGCTCTCAGAGGGACAGAGACATTGGGAAGTTGTACAATACGAGAAGAAGAGGCGGAATATCATAAGAGGGGCGAGCGCGCGATGTGCAGGCTCGGTAAATGCCGGAGACAGTTATGTGCTGGGTTGCCGGCCAAGTTTTTTCTTGGCGGCATGGCGCAGTGGCTTGGCGAGCGGGAAGAAGCAAATATATTGAAGCGCAGGAAAGAAAACTGGGGAGGAGGTGCGCAATCTCCACGTGCGAATGGACATCATCCGTTGGTCTTTTTTTTTGTTTAATCATACTCGCATTCAGCTTATCTAGACTATGGCGGCGTACATTTTGCCCAGTTCCTGTCCGCTGTCCGCGCAATGACGGCATGTTGCCTCCCCTTTGCCCTCCGCCCAGGCCTGTCCCTGTAATGATAAGACGCAGCAAGGAAATAATAAAGGAAAAGACAAAAGAAAAAGAAAAGCTCCGTCCTCCGATCCTACTCCCCATCTGCGGACCCCTGGAAAGAAGGCGTGAGGAGCAGCGGCTATTCGTCACCCACGGCACCTATGTAACTCCTCGGCCTCCACCCTCCTCTCCTCTTCTCTCTCTCTCGCGCGTCATCCTCAACAGGTACAAGCCTCCCTACGCCCGTGGTGGATAGGAAGTCTTGTACCGCCTGGCTGCACCGGCCATCGGCTGGGAGGTCCCGGATCTTGAACCGGCCCTTCCCCCTCCCAGTCTCCTTCCGCACCTCCGCCCACAGCACCTTTTGCTGCATCTTCCACTCGGGGCAGTTCTTGAGGATATGGTCTCTTGTCTGAGTCGCGTACTGGCACCAGCACTGAGCGGTGGCCCGGTTCTTTGTCCAGTTTAGATAACTACTGCCCGGTCAGACAGTGCCCTGTCTTCATTTGGTAGAATCTAGAGGCTAGCCTCTTGGAACTCCCAGCCACTGTCTTGTTCGGCCGCTGTTAACGCAGCATCCTATACTTCTTGGCTGAGGCACGTTGTCCTGCCCAGCGGCGGGCTTCATCCTACTTCTTCTCGGAGATCTCCCGCTTGAGATGTGCAAGGGATCTCGGGAGAGGCATCGGTCTGGCTCCTCCCTGCAGCCACTCCACACCCCGTGCATCTGGCTCCTCTGCCGCAAGCTTCGCCCACTCGTCGGCTTTCTCATTCCCTGGAACTCCCTTCTGAGCGGGACACCACCGGATCTCGATGGTAATGCCTGGACGGGCCTTCCGTAGAGTTGCAATACGTCTCCGTGCCTGAATCGCGTGCTTCAGCCCCAGTCCCAGTTCCTCCAGGCTATGCGTCTAATGGCTGCTTGGGCATCGGCAAGGGTCTCAACAGTCCGGCCGGGCCAGTCCTGGCCTTGGCCTAGACTGGTCTGCGCGAAGTAGTCTACGCTAGCCCACGGCCCGCGGGCCCACGGGCTTTTTTGGAGCCGGCCTGGTCTGGATCGGATTGGCCGGTGGGCTGGGCAAACGAAGAAGATCTCATGATCCACTAGCGTCTTACCATATCTTGGGCGAGGAGTAGGTTTCCAGGTACTACCTAGGCCATTAGTGGGAGCTTTCAGCCACCACCACAACAACAGACAAAAAATCGTAGATGCCCAGAAGAGCACCGGAAAGGTAGGGCGGACAGAGTTATCTAGAAATTCTGTTAATCGGAGAAGAGATGGTGGAGCTGTAAGCGAAATCCGGTTGGCATTTCTTCGGTAGATAGGGAGTGGGTTCAGGATTGTGGACAAGCGGACCAGGTAGGGAACTGACAGGTTGACGTGCCGCAAGCGACAGGTACGCGAGCGACAGGGTTCCAAGCATCGAGCGCACGAGCGAGTAGGTGAACGCCGAATGCAGGAGCGATGAGCAAAGTGTTGCCGTTGAAATGGTGGTTTGTCGACGAGGGATCGTTTGTGTGGGAACGTTGTGTGGATGGGGGATTGGTTCGCGGATGGTGTTGTGTTGGGTGTTGTGTTGGGAAAAAAAGAAAAAAAGGGATGGGGGGCGACACCGAATTCGACCAGCTGGCAGCCACACCCAGCCATTGCGCCACACGCTAAAATGAAAAGATCCCCGCTCGGTCCGTGTCGATGCAGGTAACTCTCGTTACTCCGCTCCACTACATAGCAGCGCCACGCCCGTTCGCGGCGCCGAGATCCCGAGTGTGTCCATGTTGTCGTTAGTGGCAATCGACCGGCGAGTGGAGTGAGGAAGATCCAGATGCCCGATTTCGCAGATGGAGATCGTGGAATTCCGTAGTTGGCGGTATCCTTGCTGCTGGATGTTACTCGCATAAACGGGATGGACAGCAAGTGGGAAGTCATACGCAAAGCTCGAGAGCTCGACAGAACTCGGATGGCAGGAAAAAGATAGTTGTGGGGCATAGAGTCGAGCATAGTGAAGTAGAAGGTAGGTCTTCATCGCTGTGGGTTGATGTACTCAACGATGATTACAGTTACTACCACCAGAGCGCGCAACAGAGAAACAACCTATGACATAAGAAAAAAACTCCCAATATCGCAACCCTCGTGGTACCGTCCTGTCGTTTCACCCTGCTGGCTATCTGCAACGCAAGCGGCATCTTTTTGGTTGTACCCACTTCGGGCCTTGGAGCAAAGATCATTTTGTCCGCCGAGTCGAGGCATTTGGTAGCCTCAGGAACAGCATCACCACGCCTCGCACGTTGCAAAAGGATAGTGTATGTAGCGACCGCTATTTATTTACCAGCGACTCAACCAAACCACGGAAGAGACAACAAGCTAGAGAACACCCGCTCAGGTTCCTGCAGACATAGCAGGAATGCCATTTGCAATCCCATTGTGGATAGTGCCCGCCCATCAGCGTTTCCGTTCGCCGCCTCCTTTTTTTTTTGTTTATTCATACACGCATACCTCCTTGCTAGACTATGGCGGCGCACTTTTTATCTAGGTTTTCCGTCCCGCTGTCCGCGTGAGGCGGTCCCCACCTCCTTCCAGTAGTTAACTACCAGTGTAGGGTTACCTCTGGAACGGGGGTTCGTGGAGTGGACCCACCATATCACTTGCAAAGTGGGCACGCTTGTGGGCGCGCCAGTCAGGTTCATGGTCTACTGCCATTCCAGAATTAGTCCAGGAGCCCAACCTTGGGCATTACGACGGAGGAATATACTAGACACCTTCGAAATCACCACTCCCACGAGCGCTGCGCTGGCCCTTACGAGGCCATACTTTCACCGCTCCTCTCAAGGTGCCCCACCTCTCACGGAGTTCGTCCTCCACTCCTAGCCGCGTACCCGCCATGCCCGTCACCAGGCTCTAAGCCCTCCACTGGCAGCCAGGTGGCGACGGGTTTAATGTAGAATCTAAAATCCTTCAAATCGTGACGTGTCCGGTTAGTACTGGCTAGAATCAACATGGATGAGCGACCAATCACATGCCCTCCGCGGACAATTGCCCCGCATCATCAATTATGTATCAACCGACCTTACCCCAAGGGCCTGCCGGGGGATATTTACTTGCACTCACGACGACACGTACGACAATTTTGCGTTAGAATTCGACGATTGATTGACCTTAAGCTTGCTCAAGATGGATTACCTCAGAAGTCAGGCGGACCAGCTACGCGACGAGCCACCAGAGCATCGACCACAAGACCAGCAACCGAATCGACACGGCAACGCGCAAGAAACAGTAGACGATCTTCACGGAGGTGGTAGGCTAAGTGAGCCAGGCCAGCCACGCGATGGGCTGCCGGGTGAGCTGGCGGACCGTCAACCAGACGCGTTAGACAACGAGCAAGTCGTTGATGGTCGAGCAGGTGCCATGGTTAGCATCATTGCATGGAAACCATCGACTACGGCTAACCGTGCTTTACACAGCTGGCAACCGAACGACAAAGCCCCCCTAGCAACAAACCGCCGGCCGCACACGGTTTCTCCGTTGCTGGAAGCTCCAGTCGCGCACGCAGCATGCGAGACATCGGCAACACAACAACTACGATCGGCGAGAGTGCTGCCAGCGAGAGTGCTGCCGGCGAGCCTCACCCCTACATGGATCCAAATTCAAACAGCAGGTTCAGCGCTCAACAGATTCTTTACGATCCAGCAACTGATGGTGGCATTACCATCAGCATGGAAGCTTCTCGTACCTATGTGCACTCGAGGCACAACGAATTTCAGAGACCGCATTTCGAAGGGACCACAGTATTTGGTTCGCCAATCTGTTTCGTGGCGCCACGGGCGACACTTTGCTAACTAAAATTGTCTTCATCTAGAAAATGCGATAATAAACTATCCCCAACATCATGATGAATCGGGAAAGATTGGTAAGTGTGCATTATTTTCTTGAGATTATCACGCCGAAGCTTCCGTACAGCAGTGCTGACCAGCCCGCATAGCTTCCAATCGGGGCACGGAACCCATATCGATGGTGCCTTCGTGGCCAAATCCGGCTTTTGTCGGAAGAGAGGAGATACTCGTCCAACTGGAATCCCTGCTGCGGCGCGACGGTGACAACCAAAAGCAACCACGGGCAGCAATATGCGGACTCGGAGGGATTGGGTATGTCCAAAGTTCAAGAACAAATGTTTCTGGTGGTGAATGCTGCAGTGTCTAATTCGGCCTAGGAAAACGGCGATTGCAATTGAGTTCTGTTGGCGGAGAAAGAAATCACAGCCAGCTGAACACATCTTCTGGCTGTACGGCGACTCTCACGACGCCTTCAACAATAGCTATCTCAACCTAGGACGGCAAGCAGGGATTCTTGACGACGACGTGCAGGACGAAAGATGGCGGATCGTTGTCAAGAACTGGCTAGACGGTTCGGCCAGCGGTAACTGGATTATGGTAATTGACAACTTCGACGAGGTGGACCCGCATCTAGAGGGATATCTTCCGGTACAGCGTGGCGCGATCTTATACACGACACGCGACGGCAGTATTCGCGGAAATCTTGCGTACGTGGCTCCGGGCGCCAGCGTGACCATCGATTCGATGACCGACGCAGAAGGAATGGACATGTTTGAAAAGTTTCTACCTACCAGCGATGGAACCGTCGCTCCGCTCTCCCGAGCAGATGCTCTCGACCTTCTGAAACATCTGGGGAACCTGCCGCTGGCGATAGCACAGGCGGCGGCATATATACGAGAAACGGGTGTAGAGGTGTCGAGCTACGTGAAGATGTTCAAAGAATGTGAGCGGAACCAACAGGAGCTCTTGGATGACCCTCTGCCGTCGTCTAGTCAAGAATGCAAAAGGCCCGGTTCGCGTGCAGTGATGACAACTTGGGCGATAACCCTCTTCAACATCCAGCAGAAATACCCGGACTCGGTACGGCTACTGGAGTTCATGAGCTACATCAGCCCGGACAACATAGCGAAGGGATTACTCAGAGGGTTACCATTTCTCAAAGACGAAAGCGACGTCAAATTCAACAAGGCTTTCGCGCCGCTTCTCAGCTTTTCATTGATCTATCAGCTCAAATATGCAAATTTTCGCCTCCACCGTCTCGTTGGACTGTACATCCGAAGGCAAATGAAGTCAGAAGACCTACTACCGCTACTGCAGACACTTTTTGACTTGTTGGGCGATGCGTTTCCGGAGGATATAGAATTTGTGACGCAGTATCTACACTTGGCAGCGCATACTTCGGCCGCTTTGGGCCATACCCCGGATGGCTACCAGTACCGTCCATCCGGCATAGCATTACTGCATAAGTTTGGAACATTCATGTCAACGAGCGGGGATTATGATGGTGGCTTGGTGTGGTTGCAGCGCGCACTTGACGGCGGAGAGATGGCCCTCGGAGAAGATCACCCCAACACTCTCAGCACCGTCAACAACATGGCCAACACATATAACAGCCAAGGCGACTATGGCAAGGCCTTGGTCTGGTACCAGCGCGCACTTGATGGCAGAGAGAAGGCCCTTGGAAAAGATCACCCCGACACTCTTACCACCGTCAACAACATGGCCAACACATATAACAGCCAAGGCGACTATGGCAAGGCCTTGGTCTGGTACCAGCGCGCACTTGATGGCAGAGAGAAGGCCCTTGGAAAAGATCACCCCGACACTCTCGCCACCGTCAACAACATGGC
>Ga0307508_10001296_pt1 | contig 28429 bp, 37 predicted proteins | sample 9_EM_MG_FD_203089 | JGI IMG/M metagenome (GOLD analysis project Ga0307508, IMG submission 203089) | Populus trichocarpa ectomycorrhiza microbial communities from riparian zone in the Pacific Northwest, United States - 9_EM | ecosystem: Host-associated > Plants > Roots > Unclassified | place...
TGGATGAGCATCCCTTCTTTTTTTTTTTGGTTACTAATACCGCCTGCAGGTTGCAACCACACGCTTATTTTATTTTATTTTGGCTTAGCGCGGTGGCCGCTTGAAATGTTCACCAGGATCGCCTTCTGTTCTTTCTTTCTTTCTTTCTTTTTTTTTTTTTTACAACGCGCCCCCGCCCCGAGATGCCGTCCGCCCGGACGGAGGTCGAGGCGGAGGAGGAGGTGGAGATTGTGCCACCGGATTGATCTCCTGCAAAGCGCGGGCGCGAATAGCGGAGTCCTGGTGAAAAAAAAGTATTTTCGTCGCGCGGGCGCGCGGCATTGAGATGAATTGGTCTGGAACAGGTGCCTGGACTATCTACCCGAGTTGCAGATGCGACGTGGATGGAGATGTGGAGTCGCTCTGTTCAAATCTATGATGTGCTGCCGTGTCGCTGTGCGTTGCCGCGGCTGCGATCCATCGCATGGGCGGCGACGCCACCGAAATCCCTCACGGTGACACGGCGGCTATGTAGGACGGCCAACGGCTGCCAGCAAAAAATCGTCGGCCCGAGGCAATGCACACCGTAACACACACTTCACGATGACGACTACAGGGACAGAGAGCAGGGAAACCCAAACTCCACCCATTTTTTGTTTAAAACCTTTTTTTTTTTTCCAATCCCCCCCCCCCCCCCCCCCCCACGAATCCAAACCAGCCATAGAAAACGACGGAAACGCGTTTACGCGGCATCGACCTTGGCGATGTAGGCGATCAGGTCGCAGACACGGCGGGAGTAGCCCCACTCGTTGTCGTACCAGGAGATGACCTTGACGAAGTGGTCGTTCTGCTTCAGTGTCAGCATCCCGGATCGTTCGGTATTGTAGGGGGAGGGATTTGCTCACCAGAGAGATACCAGCCTTGGCGTCGAAGATGGAAGAAGCGGTGTGGCCGTTCAGGTCGGAGGAGACGATCTCGTCCTCGGTGTAGAGGAGGATGCCGGCGAGGGGACCCTCAGCGGCCTGCTTGACGGCGGTCTTGATGTCCTCGTAGGTTGCGGCCTCCTTGAGACGGACGGTCAAGTCGACAACCGAGACGTTCTGGGTGGGCACACGCATCGCCATTCCGGTGAGCTTTCCGTTGAGCTCGGGGATGACCTTGCCGACGGCCTGCACACGGTTAGATTCCGTCGAGCTCGACGCACAAGAACAGTGCGAAACCGACCTTGGCAGCACCGGTGCTGGAAGGAATGATGTTGACGGCAGCGGTACGTCCACCACGCCAGTCCTTAGCGGAGGGACTGTCAACGGTCTTCTGGGTAGCGGTGTACGAGTGCACAGTGGTCATGAGTCCCTCGATGATGGTGAACTTGTCGTGCAGGACCTTGGCCAGAGGAGCCAGGCAGTTGGTGGTGCACGAAGCGTTGGAGAGGACGTCAATATCCTTGGAGTACTTGTCAAGGTTGACACCGCACACGAACATGGGGGCATCAGCGGAAGGAGCAGAGCTGCCCGTATCAGCATCAGCAGATGTCATTGGTGATTGGGTGGTCCGGAAGAACCTACATGATGACCTTCTTTGCACCACCCTTCAAGTGGAGGGCAGCCTTCTCCTTGGTGGTGAAGACACCGGTGGACTCGACAACGTAGTCGGCACCAGCCTTACCCCACGGGATGTTGGCAGGGTCACGCTCCTGGTACATCTTGATGGTCTTGCCGTTGACGATGAGGTCATTGTCGGCGGAGACGGAGACTTCGCCCTTGAAGTTGCCGTGGGTGGAGTCGTACTTGAACATGTAGACCTATGATTGCATCCCGTCAGTAGTGCCTCGCGTTGACCATGGGCACATCGAGTTTGACGTACGGCGTACTTTGGGTCGATGAAGGGATCGTTGACGGCGACGACATCGATGTCGCCGTGCTCGATACTGGGGAAGGCCAGTCAGTATCGGTCCATAACCGTCGCCATCGCCATCGCCAAACAGCGGTAGGTGTCAACTTACGCATTGCGAAGGACCTGGAAGCGAAGAGAGGTGATGTTAGAGGGTGATCCCGCTGAGAACGAAGACTGTCAACATACAATGCGGCCGATACGCCCGAAGCCGCTGCGAAGGAGCACTGTCAGGAGCTGCAATTCGCCGTATCCGAAGGATGGAGCCGGATGTCACTCACTTGATTCCTACGTTGACCATCTTGATTGCGTGTGTCTAAGCAAGAGGTCAGCAAACATTGACGTCATCACCGTCGTCCGGAGAACGGAGGGGCTTTCTCCGTGTCGAAAGCGATGCCATAGCGAGGAGAGGGATGGTGTTGTGAGAGACGGACCTTGAGATGAGGTTTGTGGTGGAGGTAGTGCTGTTGTGTGGGTGTGAGTGGGGTGAAGAGGGAAGACGAGCAAGAAGCGTGGGAGGATTAAGGCGGGGTATTTATTGAAACCACCCCGCGCTACGTTGATTACCTAACTTGTTTTCCGCACCACCCACCGCCCAGAGAATCTCGCCTTCTCTTGCCGTCCACACAATTACGAACTTAATCAAGCAGCTACTGGCCCACTTCCTCAACAATAATCGGCGCCTCTTCGGTCGTCGCGAGCTTGGCGGCAGTCATGATTACTTTTTGGGGAAGACACCATCGCCCATCCCGCTCTCCCACTGGTGGATCTCTGATCGGGCACCACAGATGGGTGGGACCTGCACGCATATGGAACTCGCCGTTTCGTGCACCGCGACATGATCCGAGTCCCGCCATTCGGCGTTCTTCGTCCGCAGCGCTATGCGTATCTATCGTATGTATAGATATACCTCCGCCGGCAATTGGCCCCTGTAGACATTGCCCTTCCGAGCCCGCAACTCACGATAATAATCCGCTTCAGAACGAATCTGCTGCCCGAGGTAAACAGCAGCAAGGAACCCGTTAACTTGCAAAGACCGGTTGATCACGTTCGTTTATTATCGGAGCAGTATAAAAGCCATTTCGCGCCCGTCCCCTCTGGTGCCCGATGCTGCCCGCTTGTAGACAACATCGCCGCTTTCGCTTTCGCTCTCGCTGTTCTCCTCTCCCGCAAACTCCCCACCACGGCCCACCCATCAGCCCAGCAAACTCCCCACGATTTGTCACGGAATGGCACTCCCGAACATGAGAAGGGGTACATGCATACTTGGGGGTGGCGAGTCTGTCGACAGAAATTTGCATCGCCGGCAGCGCAGTCCGCTATTCGCCCCGCTTCGGGAACACCATTTGTTTTTTTTTTCCATCGAATTTTCAATTCCCGTGCCGCTACCGTGGTCGTCGTAATCGAATCCTTCCTCCAGGCTAGACTAGCCACCGGCCTGCCGTGTATCTAGTTCCCTGATTTCATTGGTATGTAATAGGCTTTTTTCCCTGTGCGGGGCTGATAGTGACCTACAACGCACCACAACCCCCCGCAATGCGCGACACTCCCACCATCGCCCCAAGTTGCGAGACAAGACGGCAGACGGCGACCTCACAGCCCTCCGCTCCAGACGCGCAGATAGATGCTCAGCCACACTCCTGACTCGAGGGTGCTCGCCGTAGTTCGGCCTGCTTAACTACTGGGGTCGGCCCGCACGGGCGCGGCCTAGAAGTGGGTGGATTGAAGCTAGACATCAACGCCGACTTATCCATGACTTGCTTCTTATGTCCCTATGGGGCTACATACGAGGCACCGCCTCTTGGCGCTTGGACCAGTGGAACGCCGCCGAAGAGGGGTAAGCCGGAGGAATATGATAAACTCGCTGTCAAGAGGAACACCATTGAGTTCTGTCTCTGACCTGCCCGACGGATTCTCGTCACCCTGCTGTGGAGTGAGATGAGCGATTAATACTCTATCTAGTCGTTCGAAATCAAGTTTCGCCCGGAGGATGCGGTAGTTATGGCATGATTCGGAGTTTGTGTGTGCGTCTGACTACCATGGCATCGTCGCGAAGTAATCCCTCGTCGCCGCCCAGTCCCGGGATCGGCACAACTGCGGGCTATCCTATGATCAGCCCATGTTTGTGCTTGGGCATGCCTGACTCGAGCTTCAAAGTCATCGCGGGTAGTTAATAGCCGACCCGTAAACATATGATCTACATAATCAGTCGGAAATCCTTGCTTGTTCATTCCGTCGTAATTATCCGTGAGCCCACTCGTCACGTGTCTGTCTCACACCTACAGAATAGGCCGTGCACCTGCAACCTTGTAGTTCTGATCTAAAAGCACAAAAAAAAAGGTTTGAGCCGCATCGCATCTAATTTTTTCGCTGTCGGAACTTGCCATCCTTCGTGTCTACCAACACGTTCCCACCCCACAATGTCCGCACATAGAGAAACCGGAATCCGCCTACCCAAAGCTCTGCGCGAGGAGCTCGGTCTCGGTGAGGGCTTCGCTTTCCCCATCTCGCGCGCACGATTGGTTTGCCTGCGCATCGTAGCTGACAGCGAAACAGATGATCGTGGAGCTCAACGAAACGGAAACCGTGGCGGCCGTGGTGCTGGCGGGCGGGGCGGCAGAGGGGGAAGAGGGGGTGGGCCAGTGGGCGACCGCAAGGCGGTGCGGAAGCAGACGCGGTGGGAGAAGAGAACACGATCGCACCCAAACCAGAAGCGCGGACGGCCGCAGTACGGCGGAGGCACGGGAGAGGACGACGGCGACGGGCACGACGTCGACCCCTTCGATATCTCGGATCCCTCGGATATCGAGGAGCTCATGAAGCCGCTCAAGGAGAGGAAGGCGGAGAAAGCGGAGCCACAGCCGAAGCCGCCAACGAAGGGGAAGAAGAGTACTTCCAAGGTTGACGAGCCAGAGCCGAGGGAGGGAAAGAAGGAGAAGAAGGAGAAGAAGACCGCAAAACGCAAGGCGATGGACGACCTGGGCGACGAATCCGCGCCGCAGAAGAAGAGGCCCAGCAAGGCGGTACTCGATAGAATCGCGCAGGACGAAGCAGAGATTGCGTTCCTCGAGAAGAAGTTGAAGATCAAGAGCAAAAAGGTTCCGAAAGCTTTTGAGGAGGATGGGCTGGATTTCTTACTGGATGGGTTGAAAGACGATTATCTTGACGACCCGCAGGAGCCGGTGAAGAACAAGAGGAAAGTCAAGGTGGAGGTGCCAGTGGAAGAGGAGGAGGAGGAGAGTCACGATGAAGATGGAGAGATGGAGGATATGTCGGACGGCGGCGGTCTGGGTGATGGGGATGGCGGGAGTGATGGCGAAGACGACTTTGAGGGCTTCTCTGATAGCGGTCCCTCGGAAACCGAAGAGGCACCACCAAAAGTCCGAGAGAACCCTTACAAACCCGGTGTGACCACCTTGGCAGCAACGGACGAGAAACCCACCGCCAAATACATTCCCCCATCACTACGTAAGCCCGCGAGCAGCGAGTTAGAGCGCCTCACTCGGTTACGGCGACATATCCAAGGTCTCATCAACCGACTCTCCGAAGCCAAACTCATCCCCATCCTGAGCGACTTCGAGGAGCTCTACAGAGCGAACCCACGGGCAGACGTCACAACTATCCTGACCGACATTCTCGTGGCAACGCTGTGCGATCCATCGGCGCTCAACGACACCTACCATGTCCTCCACGGTGGATTCCTGGCAGCTCTTTACAGGATCTTGGGTACCGATGTCGGCGCCACGGTCGTGCAGCGGATCGTCGAGGAGTTTCTGAGCCAACACGAAAGGGTGAACGGCACCGTAGGCCCCTCAACGGCGGGCAAGGAGTGTTCCAATCTGATCAGTTTCCTGTCGGAGCTTTACAACTTCCAAGTGATCGGCTGTGTGCTCATCTTCGACTTCATCCGTATGTTTCTGTCCGAACTGACAGAGCTCCACACCGAACTCCTTCTCAAGGTTGTCCGGAATTCGGGGCCACAGCTTCGCAGCGACGACCCAACGGCCCTCAAGTCGCTCGTGGCCCTCCTCCAGCCCGCGATCGCGAAAGCCGGCGGAATCGAAAACCTCAGTGTCCGCACGAAATTCATGATCGAGACCCTAACCAATCTCAAGAACAACCGTCTCAAGTCTTCCACCGCGGCTTCGGTAGTAACAGCAGAGCACACAGTGCGCATGAAGAAACACTTAGGCTCCCTTAACAACACGCGAACGCTGCGCGCCACCGAGGCCCTTCGAGCCTCCCTCGACGACATCAGGTCGACCGAGACCAAAGGCAAGTGGTGGCTCGTAGGAGCATCGTGGGCCGGTGGAGCGCCCACCATGCCTTCCCATGAAGAGGGTGGGAAGGAAGAAGCCATAGCCCCCTATGTCTCCGACTCCGAGGAGGACTCTGCTGGTGTGCTAGACCTTCAAGCGCTTGCACGACAGCACAGGATGAACACCGACATCCGCCGGGCAATCTTCATCACGCTCCTCTCCTCTACCGATTTCGCCGACGCGCATACGAAGCTGTTGAAGCTCCGGCTCAAACGGTCGCAGGAACGCGAGATCCCACGGGTGCTCCTCCACTGCGCCGCAGCGGAGGGCACCTACAACCCGTACTACTCGTTAGTAGCAAAGAAGCTGTGCACCGGACACGCGCTGCGGATGACGTTCACATTCACGCTCTGGGACTACTTCCGTCGTTTCGGCGAAGACGATGGATCCTCCACCGCCACCAGCGCGGACGACGACATCGACGACGACGATGCCTGGTCGCAGCCGGCGGGGCTCCGCAAGATAGTCAACCTGGCACGACTCTACGCCTCACTCATTACCTCTGGGAGTCTTCAGCTCACGATCCTCAAAACACTAAACTGGGCGTACCTGCAATCACCGACGAAGAGCTTCCTCGAGGTCTTCTTCACCACCGTGTTGGCGGAGAGCGAATGGGAGCTGAATGTGGTGTTCTCAAATGTGTCGGATAATGTGGACCTTGCCAGGGGCGCGCTGCATTTCATCAAGAAGAGGATGAAGCATGGCGGCGTCGCCGCGGGAGAGGAGGAAAAGGCCGCAGTCAAGCGCGGCGTCAAGTCCGCGGTGGGAATGCTGGAGGACGTGCTGAAGGCCCAGATAGTGGGATAGGTACTGTAGACTACATGACTCGCGAGGATAATCGGATACCGTAACGAAATCAACCTGTGCCTTGCCGTTCGCTTGCGCACAGTAACCGGAGTCACCAGTGCTCGGCGACCCAAATCCCAGTCGTGAAGGTTTATTTTCCCTGTAATTGGTGACTGGCACACCCTGCAAAGGCTCGAGATAGAATTCATCTAAGTTCACGCGATATCACTCACCGAGAAAGGCATGTTGTATGTCATGAGATGTGGCCCGGACGGGGACTGGGCACATTCTCGGAGATGAGACTGATAGCGTCGGCGCATTGTCCGGTGGACTAGCCACCGGGACCGATAGCGTCGGCACACCGGCCTCCGGTGAAATAGCCACGGAGACCGATATAATGGGGCGTCCCGCGCCGGGACGTTCGTTCTGCACCGAATATACTGTATACCGATCTACACACATTGATATTGTAGTCAGATTTGAATACGGTCTGCAAGACATTATGTATCGCCCGAGATCTATCAGGTTAGGAGTAGCAGAGGGAGTCCGCCTAAGCAGCGATGGCGTGGCCAGCGTCGAACGGTAGGGGTAGCGCCACATCTCCTTCATCCGCACTAAGAGATACGTATGTACCTACATAGTAATCATAGCTGGCAATGTGACTCACCGCTCCTCGAGCGCAAAGGACGGGGAAAGTGACTCCGGCCATCCGCCACACCCAATGATTCGCGACTAGCTCGGGTGAGATGACTACATATGTACAACGTGGATCGCGCTTAGTGGTTGGTCGAATCGATGGTAGCAAGACTCGTATTCAACCCTGCGCTAGCACCCCATACATACTTACAGGGCTGTATGTATCTACTTGGAGTGGATCGGAAACCGGGAAGAAGGCACGTGCTGGTGGTGCCACAGAACTGGGGTTACTCAAACATGTGAACGTCTGTTCAAGGTGTGCGCTGCATGGCAGATGGCGCTATGGAAGGAAGTCAGATCACAGACAAAGCGTGGACTGGAACGTTGTCGAATTGCCGATCTGTTTGCGGGCGAACGCTGCACTGAATTGGAGACTACCGATGCGGGACGGAAGGCCAGAGAAGAGGAATGGGAGCAAGGAATGGTGGCTCTGTGGAGGAGGGTGGTGAGTCGGTGGGGCAGAGCTGGCGAAGGGAGAGGAAGATGGTGGTGGCTTGTTGTAGGAGTATTGCTGTTGAGTGGGCCAGTAGGGCCACAGGGAGAGCCGCATAGCTAGACTCGCGGACGGATATGGGTTGGTGTTGTCGTTGGCGATCGCCGTAGGCTTGACAGGCTTGTAGACACGAAATAAAATTGATGCCCCCCTCCCCCAACACCAGCGCGTCAAACCCAGATGCACAGAGACCCTCGCAGACAAGCGGAGGGACGGGGAGGTGGCCGTAAGCACCGCGGCTCTTGCTCTTGACTCATGGGGTTTCCAGGCCGCCAACTCCTCTCGCTCACCTGAGGGGCGGTGGGTGTTTTTGTTCTTGCTTTCGGCTTCTGGAGAGTCCACTTTTTCCTTGACCAGAATGCATAGGATAGTTTAGTTTCGCGAGTGGTAGCTGCTGCATAGTAGCACGCCGCGGCCTCGCGAAAAGATATCGCGGTCGTCGCCGCGTGGAACAAACCCGTTCAGCATGCAACACAGCTTACGCCAACCACCTAGAATTCCTCTACTTCCCGGTGTTTCCCGAGGGATACCCCATGGCACTGTACGAGGAAGGGAGTTGGGGAAGAACATTATTGGCAGTGCAAGCATGTGCCTTGCATATCTGGTCACGTAGATCGGTTAAGGCAGAACAGGCGATGGTAGTCACTAATCACACCACGGCGAGCCCACCTTTCTTCATGATTTCGCCTCATGGACATGCCGCCTAGCAGGACGGCCACGGAGGATGACAGTAGGCTCACAGGGCTCACCACTCCCATCTCCGTGCCTACCAACCAACCCCCCACCCACCCTAGAGCCCCCTCAGAGCCGGGTTTCCTCCCATCATGCCCCCACTCTAAATCATTCCTCCCGCCCTCGAGATGTATTCGACTGGCTGGGAGTTCATCCGCGGAACTGGCTGTATGACAAGTCGTCCAATTTGAACGTCACACGTAGGCAGGCAGAGGTATACTCGATAGGTGACTGCCAAACGGCAATCGTGACGATAACTGCACGACCACAGAGTGCGCCAGTATCCTGCCATCACAGGTATATGCCTGCCCACTCCTTCAGGTTCGCACGGAATGGCCGCTGATCCGAAAGTGGGGGGGGAGGGGGGGCATGGTGACAGGGCGGGTTGGGAACTTGGGAAGGGGAGCACCACATGTCAGTTGAGAAATGACCCATCCAGGCACACTCAAAACCGCGACCTGTTCGAGACGTCGCGTTCAAAGGCCGTTTGTTTTTCTCTACGGATATAGTAAATACTGCGAAAAAAATAAATAGCTAGAGAGGGCGATAAAATCGATAAACCGGAAAGAATCCCTTTTACACCCCTTTGAATTTCCCTTCCCTGTGTTGGGTTTACCTGCAGCACACGTACACACATGGCCCTCATACCGGGGTCGGTTCGGTCCAGTGAATTGTACTATCGTCCGAGGCCCACGCACCTACTGTCACTCTACTTTCATTCTGGCTGCGTATATTCGTCCTTTGTGGATTGGGTAAAGCCATGATGTACTGTGGAGTCGAATGTGTGCGCGTGACTCCGGGTTAGGTATCTATATTTGCAAATTTCACAAAAGTAGAAGAGTATGTAGACTAGAGCAGTAAGAACTGCCTAAAAGCACGTGGTGCGTGCTTACGGAATTGTAGAAATTTGCCCTTTCAATTACCTATTTAGGAGATACTCCCCCCTGCAATCAGATGCGGCCTCTGTTGTCCGTTGGTCAGGCGGGTCGCACGCGATTGTATATATCTTCGTAGTATTGATTATTACTGTTTCGGAGAAGGCTGTTTAAGCCTCATCGTGTACGGTACTGTAGGATAAGTCCAATAGTAAACACTAGGCAACGGGGAGCTTCGTGGTTTGGTCGGCGCGGCGAGCTCTTTCCGAAACCGGTTTTTATCTTGATCCAATCGCTCGCCATTTACACACTCTGGAAAAACATACAGCACATAAAATAGGGCGGGGATCTGGGCCGGGCGGAGGGCAAAGGGGAGCTACAGCTGGCCGCCTGCAGACTGAGCCAGGTCGAGGTTCAGACAGTGGCCAGTTTGTTGTCATGCGATTATTGAAGGAATAAAAAAATCAAATCAAATATGGCGGCCCATCGGACTGTAATAGGCGGGACATCCAATAGTCGTTTATCATTAACATCACCATACAATCAGGTGATGATCTATCGTAAAAATAAAATAAAATAAAACCGCCAATCAGACGACAAAATCAACAGAATGGCTCCGCAAGGCGCAAATTGCCCTCCATACCTCCTGGTGGACCGACAACGCCCCACACTATGATACCAGCCATTCAAATCTTCCCAGCGACAGTAGTAGCATCCAATCTGTCCATATCACTGAAAAAATCCCAAAAAAACCGAGCCAAACGAAGTGTCGAACTGCCACCCATCCCACTGCGAGCACTTCCGGGACTGCATACTAGTCCTCATAGTCGTCTCCGGCGAAGCTGCGTTCATCGGTCTCATCAACGTCTCCGCCGTCTTCCTCGTCGTCCTCGAAGCCGATCTCGAGGCACAGGAGCAGGACGTTGACAAGCCGCTTCCTCTGGCTGCCGGACATGCCCTTGAGCTGCTTGCGGATGCCGCTCGGTCGGCTGGTGAGCGGCCCGCCCTCGGAGCCGGAGCGATGATCTCGCGCCAGCGTCTTCTGGTGCGTCTTCAGGTGCGCGTTCAGATTGTCCCTGCGCGAGAACCCGTTCACGTGCCGGCCACATGTCGGCTCCGGACATGTGTACGGCCGGTGGTGCGTGTCCATATGTCGTCTGTTTTTTTTTTTGGTGATTTTAGCCATTTGCCGGGAACAGGATGTGGGGGAGATGCTTGGGGGATACAGACTTGTATGCGGGTTTTGCCCCTCGGCCTGTAAACACGCGGTCTTCCTCCTTTGAGGTGCACCCCGGATACGCACACCGCAGTGGCTCAGCCGAGTCCCCACTGATTGGTGCTTTTGCGGCTCCGTCGGTGGACACCCCGCGGAGCTCGAGAGTCTGCTCGCTTGGTATCAGGCTATCAGCGGAGGTTCTAGGAAGCTCGTAAGGGAGGGATGGGTGCGTACAGCTTCACCATCGGCGATGGCGGACGGTTGCGGGCACATTTTCGTGGGCGGAGGTGGCGGCTCAATCATATGAGGGGAGCAGCTGTTGCCCGTAGAGGTATCTGGATCCGACGAAGGATTCTTACGTTGTCAAAAATCTCACCTTTGGCTCAGCCACGATGATGGCAAAATGGAAAAATAAATACATACAAGCTAGGTACTTTCGAGCGGCGAGATTGTTTTTTTGCTGTTACTCCGTATTTACGAAGGAGCCAGGATAGGAGAAAAGAATGGCTTCCGCGGCGGTAGCGTAGCGGTATTGTGTATTCGGACAACACGCTATATCTAGGCCGACGCCGAAGCAGAAGGGTGCAGAAGGAGGAACGACGGAACGACGTCCGGAGGCAGAAGGCAGGAGCAAAGCTACGGGTGAAGAGATGGAGGAAGGTGAAACGATGATGGAGAGCCTGATAGCCAGAAGACTCGCCTGCTGTTATATACCGCACGAGGTGGCAATTTAAGACTCAAGACTAAACAACTACTCTGAGTCATCGGACTTGAGTGCGTTCAGTGCTGCGAGACCACCGTTAAATTTTGAGAAACCATGCCAGCAGAACCTCGATACCTACTAAGGATTACTGAGGGTAATGATGACATTCTCGGTTATTCGGCTTGGCCCCGCGAACTCAGCGCCGCCACCGTATTGTCGCCACCCAGCATCGTCGCCACCGATCGTCGTCGCCATCCACTATTGTTCGTGAGAAAAATTCTGTCGTTGTGAAGTCTACCATTCAAAAATTCGGTCGTTGTAGGACGTCCGTCACTGCGCCAAAGCATGAAGCAGAAGGGAGTCCGTGGACCGGTACGGGCAGATGATGAGCGAATGTATATTATCTCGCTGCACGAGAAAGCAGACTGGAGCTGAGTGAAAATAGCGAAGGAGCCCAAAATCGATAAAAACACAGCCTCGAGAATTTATCAGCGTTACCATCTATAGAGCACCATCCGAATCGAAGACGATCCGTCAGACCTCAACACCCCGACGCCGTAGAGAAAGCTCACCTGGAAGCCTTTGTAACCCGCGATGCGATCTGTATTGCACAATCCCAAATCCCAATCCGATAGAGGCGTGTTGGGGGATTGGGGACGAGCATCAGATGCTAAGACGTTGAAAACAAGGTTGGGAAGGGTGGCGGAAACCTTTGCCACACACAAAATGTTCACTACAGTAAGTATCACTCACTTTTCTGTATTTAGCCTAGTGCCGAAAATCCACCTCTGTGTAAGAACCCCGCAAATCATGTGCTGCATGACTTACCCTCTCACCCGAATACATGGAGTTACCTAGCTGGTCTGCTGTTTTTAGGAGTGGCTATGTACTAGGAATGTATTTCATCACTTGCGAAACGCGATGACGAACTCGATGACTAGAAAACTGTGGGTACTTACGTGTCTATGGTGGCGGTGTATCTAAGCTGCGCGTGGCTGCAGAGGTATGATTTAGCTGGGCACGTGACAAATTGCTATCAGAGCGAATTAGACATCTGGAACGACCAAGAGCCATTTACATACGATACGCGACAAGGTTCACGATGTAAAAGAGGCGTGAAATGTTCGTTAGGAGATACATAGTGACCTGAGCTGCGGGAGAGTAGGTGTTGGGCAATGCCATGCGAACCGAAGATGTCGCACGCTATGACAGCTAAGCGAGTCGATGACTTTCAGCTACATTCACGTCGCACTGGTTCAGCTGCCCTGCTGCTTACTCATAGTGATCGTTGTCACAATCATCCACACCCCTCATCCTCGCTGTCTTCGTGGTCGTTCTCAATTAGCAGCCCCATTAATCCCATCATCGTCTGCGAGCTGGCATCGAGACTGCAGACCCTAGCCAAATCGTTAACCAACACAGAAGAGGAAGCTGAGGTTGTCGTCGACACAATACATGCAGCTGGAGATGTGACATGCAGGGGAACAGTCGGCGGCCGCTGAACACCCAAGCCGATAATAACCCGACGCCCTACAGACCGAAAGAACCTCTGCGGGGAGAGAGCTGAGGTCCGTCGCGGGCCGCCTCTAGGACATGCGAGCAAGAGAGAAAAGGAGACGGAGGAGAGGAAGGGCCGTGGCGACTCTCCTCTCCGGCACCTGGACGAGCGCAAGTACTAACAGGAAAAAGGAAAAGAAGGAAGGAAGGTTGGTTGTATATCCCTCTGAGTCTGTGTCCAGGTAAGAGAAAGAAGCACAAAAAACTACAGTAGTAGAGAGGAGGGAAATCCATCACGAACAATACAGAGACCAGCGTGCACAGCTGAAGTTCTTTTAAGACTATGAGCAAGTTTTGTATTATAGTAGCAGAGTTGAAAATATCCTGTAATACTAAGTAAATACTAAGTAAAGCCACTCACGAAGAGAGTCGGCTAGTCGGTAGGTTATCTATTGCACTCGTCGCCGTGCCTTGTTGGCTTCTAGCCTTACTTTGTTGCCGCTGCGAGAGTTACGCCTCTTTTTTTTGTCAACTTCATCACCGCCGTTACCACCACTACTGCCATCTGATTGGATGCTGTTGTGTGGATTTGTACGGCCCCCACGTCGCACAACTTGGGGACAACACAACTTGGGGACAACACGACGACATCCCTCCTCTCCACTGTCTTGTCACAACGCCCGAAGTGTCGTTGAGGCACATATCTCTGTAGCATCTTCTGCAGTGGTGTCGCGACACCTATCTTTTGTAGACAGCGAATCCGAGTCGTGAGTAGAGGGAATTTGTAGAGTGCTTTGCTGGCGACAAGTAAGGCTAGCACCGAGCAAAGGCGGGCAACAGGTATGTAGTTAAGGCTGGCGGTGCTGACATTCTTGGTAGTTAGTGTGGCCGCACTTAGTGTCGCAACCTACAGGGTAATGATATCTACTCTACCTACCTAGGTATAAACTGTGGTATTCCGCGTGACAGCTGTCGTGACGGAAACGCGACGGCTGCATTGTCGTGTGTGGACTCAGGCGTAAAATTCCGCGATTGACCAAGATTATCTGAGGCTGTGGGGAGGAAGGTTGCGAAGGGATTTCAACGCCCTAAATTTGGGCCAGCTTTGGCGCCACGGACCAACACCACAACATCACCGCCCCGCTGCCACCGCCACGGGTCGCACGATATGAATCCAATAAAAGAAATTTGGGCGCAGATGAAAAGCAACATCTATCGCCATAACCCTCTTCCCACAAATGTGACAAAACTCCAAGCTGCTCTACAGGGAGAGTGGGATGCAGTTGCCCCGGAAGAAATCCATCCCATGCTGCGGCGCATTGCGCCCCTCCTTGAGCATATCGGACTCCGATTTTTTTCCCTCATTATTGCACTTTATTCCGTATTAAAGCTCGCTGTTTTTGTGCCTTTGTCTCTTTCGGTCTGATTTCTGGGGATCGCTTTGGTCACCCTTCCGTTTAATTGTATTGTGTTCTAAGTATTGACTATTGGTCAATCTTGATCTAATCTGATATGTACTAGTTGTAGAGCGTTCAATCGTCGACTTCCGAGTGCAGACGATTGGTGGAGGGGAGTATCCCGATGCGACATTATTATTTCGCAAATATGCCTAGCCCCCAGCCAAAAGCAAAACTAAAACACACCATTGCCATCCGCCCCAACTACTATCAATTCTTCCACCTCTGCCAATCCTTCTTCTTCCCCCGCAGAGCCATCGCTTCCTCCCTCTCGGACTTCACTCTAGCGCTCATCCGCAAACATATCTGCAATACGGAACCGATCTCATCCGCGCTTTGACTGCGACCGTATCTATCCCTTTTACCCTAGCACCTTTAGTTGCTTCCGCTATGCGGTATGTACACACCTCGAATAGATGTTCCGGTGTTGACCCCAACAAGTATATATCTTCGGGGTTTCCACCACTGACAGCTCTTGACGTTGTATTGTGTTGGGCACAAATAGACCAAGTTCTTCACTTCCTCCCCGAGATCTTGCTGAACTGGCAAACAGACTGGAGGCATACGCCTTGGTCGGTTGTCAGTGAGCCATTTTATACCTGCTCGTACGGTTCGTCCACCGCAAGTTTGTCCCCATTCGTCCGCCTTCTCATTACCTGGAATCCGTTGGTAGGCTAGACACCACCAAATTTCGACAAGGTAGTCGACCTCCGCCAGTATGCGCCGGGCCTGTAGAGCAGTGATCTGGCCAGGGACCACTTCACAAGCCTGCATCCGTTGATTGCTGCCAGTGCGTCCGTAAAATTGTGATCTCCGAAACGTAGTGCTGTTTTCGACAATGCCCGCTATCTTCAGTGCCCTTCGAGTAGGTCGACAGACTCGGCATCATATATAAACATATACACCTCCTGATTGTACCCCGGATGACTATTATGTCCTTTCCATATCGACGCTGTTTTTCTATATGACCGCATACCCACACGCACCTGCCTCCGTGCGGGAACATCAGTCCATGTATCAATCCCTCCCTCGGAGCCTCAGCCTCCCCCTTTGCCACCTTTCGCCCGTTCACTGAGACTTCAGCTCCCTCCTCACAAACCACTTTCCGCTCCCTGTTACCAGCTTCGCCCGGCCCAAGCCAGGTAATTTATATCAAGGATTACTGAGTGAGTACCGAAGGGGGGGAGGCTGCACGGTCTGATGATCGCTGCTTGTTAGATGCTAGCTATGGTTGGAGAATGCCAAGTCTTATGATGGACTAGGCGACTTAAAATCTAAAAGCAGTAATAAAAGCAATTGGGGGGGGGGTCTGGGATATTTTGTGTAGAATACGCTGCAACAGGGTTTTAACCCGCCATTCTGACCTCTCCATGACAAGATTATCGCACGAGTTCTGCACAATCCTCTCGCCGGGCTGGACTTAAGAACGTTCAACGTTGCAAAACTTCTATTAATTCCTTCAAAGGTAAACTAGAAACCCACGGGACTGCAAAACCTCGATAAGGGACAACGCCCAGCCCCTACACCACACTCACTACAGATCATTCTTCGCCCTCTTCCCCCCCATCAACGCTCCTCTCCCACCCTTCATCTTCACCGTCATCTTCACCGTCGTCACCACCACCATCGGCATAGCCCCCATCCTCATCCTCGAACCCAATCTCGAGACACAAGAGCAGGACAGAAAAGAGCCGTTTCCTCTGCCCCCCCGTCAGCCGCGACAGTTGTTTCCGTATTCCCTTGGGATGGCCTCCCAACGCAAGCAACGAATCGGAGGGTGCGCGCTGGTCGCGCGCGGAGGTCCTGCGGTGCGTCTTTACGTGCGCGTTGAGGTTGTCCCTGCGCGAGAAGCCGTTGAGGTGGCGCGCGCATGCACGGTCCGGACACTTGTACGGCCGGTTGTGTGTATCCATGTGCCGTCTTCCGCTACTTCAGCATTGCGCTTGTACTTGTTCCGTAAGGGGGAACATGAGGTGGGGGAAACGCACTTGTATGCAGGTCGTGCCCCACGGCCGGTGAATACACGGTCTTCCTGTTTGGATTTACACGTGGGATCGGTGCACCGCAGTAGCTCCACCGAGTCGTCGCCAATCCGGGCTCCCGCGGCATTGTCCGCGGGCGGTCCCCGTGTCTCGCATGTCTGAACGGTTGGCTTCAGTGTAAACAGTAGATACCGGTAGCTAGGGAGCGTTCCCGTCTCACCTCGGCATCGGCAGGCGGAAACATCTGAGCGGTTGGTAGGAGCAACGGCCCAACAGCGAAACCCGACTGCGACCATACGGAGTCAGCGCCGGTTCCAGGAAACGGTTCCGGTTCAGGAAAGTAGTTGAGGCACTCGGCGTGCGATATAAGGCCCGGAGCTTGGGTGTGGTATTCTGGCTCTGGTACTGGCCGGTGCCGGTAGTAGTTCTGGTCAGTCATGGCTGTTTGGGTATGGAGGAGATGATGACAAAGGGAAATACATACATTTATACGTGGGGAAGCGGGTCACTTATAGTTTATATTGACCAGGCGGACGGCGGGGAGGAGAAAGACTTCGCAGGACCGCCATGGGAACCGCTCTTTATAGGATTTACTGCGGCACACAGATCGATTTCATCCGTTGAACTTTGCAGACGCTTCCAGCAAGGACGACGGAGTACGTGCTAGTTAGATGCAGGGTCGCCTGCAGGGCAATCACAGGCATCACTGAAGGAAGCCCTCTGGCGGTGTCAGATAGTGCATGTCGACAGTTATTCTTGGGAGAGTGTGTGCGCACCGCACGCTTTCATGCGCATGATTCATTTTTCGCAAAAATGCGTTTCCAAAAAGCAATTATTAAGGATGAGCTGCGTGAGTACCTACAGTACCTAGGTATTTACTATGGCATTCTGGGCGACAACCGTCAGGACTGAAACATGACGGCCGTATTGCCGCGTACGTATCCCACCCACTCACGTTCCGCCACGAGAGCTTGCAGGAACGTGAACGAGTTAGTATCTACTGTGACGATGTATGTACCAGCTGACACTGTATGTACAGAATATACAGCTGATTGGTGGGTAGAAAAAGCAATCAATTGCATATCAAGGATTACTGAGCGATACCAAGGGTGGGGAAACTGCGCGGTCTGATCGATGCTCTTGACGGGCCATCGTGGAGGACATCTGCCGAGTGGGTCGGCCGGGAGGCCGTGGTGTTCTACGTAGATACATAAACCGTACATATCTGCTAAGACCTAGAACCGACCGCGGGTTAGTCAGCCTGAATATAGGTACATAAATAGACCGATCCGACCTCACGTGTCTAGGTCGGCTGACGTTGGTTGACATCGGGACTCATAACATGCCACTCCTCGGGCAAAGAAAGCTAGCCAACATCGTCGTATATAGCGTTATTACCTCCGTAAAAACTCGCATAAGAGTCCTCCCTTTGAAATGGGTTTAGCGCGGCGTGACGCGCGCTAGTGCGCCTATGGTTAGCGTGGTCACGGCTACAGAAGGTCACCTAATTACATAGGAGTTTGGGAGCCCGGCTGTGACGCAGCTGGAAAATAGGCAGAGGAGGTTTGGGCTGCGTCTTCTCAGCTTGCCGCAGGGGAGTCAGGCTAGAGAAGTGGTGGGCGCGCCGACCAAGATCGGGCAACGACTCACCAACACCCTCGGCTACACTGGAAGGGTGGAGAGTACAATTCTGCTGGAGGACCCGGAGACCCTTGATACGATGCTGGCGCAGGAAGAGGAGAAGGAGGCCAAGAAGGAGGCGGAGAAAGGGAGACCAGGGCTCGTCATGTACACGGACAAGTCACGTACGGAGGACGGAGCTGCCGGGTACGCAGTGGCATGGAGGAACGGCCAAACCTGGAAGGGTATCAAGACCCATATGGGTTACAACCAGGAGGCCTACGATGCAGAATGTGCAGCCCTCGCCCGTGCACTGGAAGCCGCATCGAGGAGAAACACAGTTCCGGCGCAGATCACTATCTTCTCCGACGCGCAGGCAGCCATTAGGCGGATGGCATCAGACGAGCCTGGCCCCGGCCAGATGTATGCGATCCAGGCCAGAAGGCACATCGCGGAGCTGAGGAGGAAGAAGCCGGGCATTATCATTGAGATCCGGTGGTGTCCAGCGCATAAGGGCGTCGAAGGAAATGAGAAGGCCGACGAATGGGCCAAACTCGCGGCGGAAGAGCCAGACACCTACGGGGCGGAATGGCTGAACTACCAGGACCGAACGGAGGTGCGCCCCATGCCTCTCCCACGATCCCTCGCGAATCTCAAGCGAGAGATCACGGACATGAAGTGGGCGGAAGCACGGAAGTGGGCTGCAGGCCGGACTCCTAAGCAGAAGTACAAGATGCCGGAGAGCTATAAACCCGACGGCATGGTGACTGGGAGCACTAAGAGGCTTGCCTCGCGGTTCTATCAGCTGAAGACGGGGTACTGCCGCACCGGACAATACCTGCACTGGGCCAAGAATCGACCTGACCCCCAATGTTGGTGGTGCCAGTGTCCCGTGCAGACAAGGGACCATCTCTTCAGAGAGTGCCGGAAGTGGAAGGGGGAGCAGAAGATCCTCTGGGCGGAGGTGAGGAAGGAGACAGGGCGGTGGAAGAGCCGGTGGAGAATCCGGGATCTCTTCGCCGATAAGAGGTGTAGCTAGGCGCTACTGGACTTTCCCACAACGACAGACGTGGGAAGGATAGTGCCGGCTGTGGAAGAGGGAGCCGACGCCGGGAGCGAGGTGTCGGAATGGGAGTTCCGGGAACGCCAGGAGCGGGAAGAAGAGCGGACGGATGAGGCGGAGGTGCTGGGCACTGGGGAGGAACCACTGTGGTTCCTAACCACCCCACCCTTCAGGGCATCGGCGGGGGAGGAGTAGGGGAGGTTGTGGTTTCCTTTGTCATTTCTTTTGCCATTTTTCTTGGTGCGCATTCATTTCTTCGGGGACAGGGCCGGGCGGAGGGCACTAGGGGACCTTGCAACGAGCCGCCTCGCGCGGACTGCGGACAGGAAAACCTGGTAAAATGTACGCCGCCATGATCTACATAGGTCGCATGCGAGTATGAATTAATAAAAAAAAAGGAGTTTGGGAGGTTGAAGCTTGTAAGGCCCGCTGGGCTGAGCTGCATCGCAAGTCCTGAGCAGCGTCGCGAGTCCTTTACAAACATCCCAGAAAGATCGAGTCAATAGGCAATAACGGAGAGCGACGGAGCCAATTTCAGTATGCCAACCACACCTGACACAGCCGTATTGCAATTCATTATTCGCCACTCTCGTGAGTCGTTCTTACACCTACGGTTCAAGAACCTACCGCCAAAGCTTTAGACGAAGGCGGGGATAACGCCAACCTCGAGCCGGCTACACGATCACAGCAAACGGATCCACCCTCCTGGCGTCACCCAGTAGTGATGATGATGCTCCTCTAAGACAGCGATAAGGGGGAACCGGCGTGGACGCCCTAGGGGCTGTGGGCGAGGGTCTCAAAGATCCAGAGGTAAATCCGGTAATAATCCCCTATTCCCTAGGCCACTACCTAATTACTTATAACCAACACCTCACAGCCGCCCACTCTTCCTCAGCAACCTCGGCGCGCGTCCCGGCGGGCACAGCAGGTGCGCCCTCAGCAGGCTCGGCGGACGCGTTCTCGGTGGGCTCGCGCATACCAGCAAGGGAAAACTCCCTGTCGAACCAGTAAGTCTAGCTAGATAGAAGAAGTAAGAGACTGGAGGGAGTACATAGGCAGTATGTGGTTGCTGTTCCCTAGTATCAATTACCTAGATACATACATACATACTCCGCAGTTTAGTTCGCAAAGGAATAAGAAACCGAACAAAAGAAAGAACAAAGGAAAGACACACCCCCGTCCCCTACTCCTCGTCGTATGATATGATAGGTCGGAACATAATACATACAGTACCCAAGCAAAAGTCTTGGCGATTCAGATTTGTCAGCCGCAATGACAGGGGTTTCTCTCCCCCACTTGATCACGAAATCATTGAAGAAATTCCCATAAATGAGAGAATAGAATGAGACCAAAAGAACCCCCAGAACTGCCAGTAGCGAGTATGCCATCCCTTTCATGGCTGCTTGAACCCAGTCTGGCATTACTTCCGCAGAGCCTAAAACTGCTTTGGAGGAATATTCTCCCAACAGAGAGGAAGAAGTTCCACCAGTCAACTCTTCACCTTCTCCGCGCCCCAAGGGTAGTCGCCGGTGTCAGGATACTAGTTCGGAGTTGTTGTTTAAGTAAAATCCAAGCATGATCGATTGGATTAAGGTCAGGGGAGTACGGTGGGTGAGACTCGAGACAGATGCCATAGAGTTTGAAGAAGGAATGCATGAGTTTCGCAGTGTGAATTTTGGCATTGTCTTGCTGGAAAAGAGGATTACCAAGGGCAGTGCGCACGTCCTCAAGGACCGGAAGGAGCCAGCGACGTAGTAGCTCTCGGTAGACGCCGGCTGTGGCGGTACCATTCACGAGGGGAACAATCGGGCCCCGTTGATTTCCCCAGAAGCAACCCCACACTATCAACTTCACCTGCCGATGCTTCACAGTACGAATGCAGCCCCCACCTCACTTCTCAGAAGGTGTGCGGAAAACCAAATATGCTGCCCTGCCGGCTTCTCGATGCTGCACTCGTCACCGTAGATGACGAGAAATGCGACGATCATGCCCTTCGCAGAGTTGCTTAACTCTCTTCGTTTTCCGCCGATTTCTTCGCACTTTGGGGCCTTCACCATCTGGGGCTTCAGTTTCCCATGAGATTTCTTCCATGATGTCGTTGTGGTGGCAAGAGCGGGGTTACGCGCGATGAGGGGAGTACTCGGTACCCCGGTCACTGTGGCTGATAAATCTGAATCACCAAGACTTTTGCTTAGGTACTGTACGTGGAGTACATGATAAGATTAGATTGATCGGATAAGATTGTCAGATAACATGACAGGCAAAAGTCCCCACTGGCTTGGGTGTTAGCGAACCTGATAGGCAACTAATGCCTCAGACTGGTGCACGCGGGAGGGGGGTGGTGTGGGAGGGGCCGCGCAATCTTGCAAGCCATGGCTACACCCATCCCCCGATGAATGATTGAAACTGACGGTGACAGCTAATGTCTTCACACTGACGTTCGCGCGTGGGAGGTCAGCTCTAGCCTCTACGTGGATCTCTCCCGTGCGGCAGACCCGTGGGAGGTCAGCGTTCTTCTTCCTCCAGAAGAGAAGCCGAGGATTTGCAGCAATGCTGTGTACAATGAAGTGCTTTGAGATGGATGGTTGGCTGGAGAGATGAAGAATATATTGATAGCGATTGCGGGGCAATGGGGATTGCGGTTGATTTTTTTCCTTTCCATTTGGTGTTTACCAGATAACTATCAGTACACACGCGTCTCCAAAAAAAGATGTCGAGATAGTTGTGCCCACTCACGGGAAGGCCAACTAACGAGCATTGCGGAGAACTCTCAGTACACCAACGTGGAAATAATCTGAAGTTCTCCAGACCCCGGAAGGGTGGCTGACGAGTCAGAATGAGGATCGGCCCGATCGGAATCGTAAACCTCGGATTTGATGGATACATTGGCTATGATCAGGGGATGAGAGGCCGATGTCGTCGGACAGCTCAGAAATCCGGGCCGATGAAGAGATCGGTGTCGGGAGTATTATGCTTGCTTGCGAAAACCCGGTCGGTGTTTGGGAATCGGGAGACAGTGGGCAGTCCGGAGTCCAGTCAGGCGGACCGCCAGTAGTCTCGCCGAGAGAGAGCACGCCTGATCGGGCTGAATCCTTCCTCCGGGGGATAGATATCCAATCATGGGGACTCCCTAGTTCCCGAGCGTGGGGATATCTCGATATGTATAGTGTCCGATCCAAGGAAGTGGGGAAATGGTGAGATCCTTAGGAGGCGAGATTAATCTTTAGGGCGGTCCGGCTCTCCGGGCACAGACTGAAGGCTGAAGCTGAGATGCAGCGTGGGTTCTAGCCTGCCAGGGCCGATTGGTCTGGATAACGGACGGACGGGCCAATGGCAGGCCGGGGAGAAGGCCGGAGCACTCTACACACTTCGTAAAATGTGATGATAGGATGTCCGGAGGAGGTGTATCTGCCGCCAGGTCGAAGTGCCGGGTAGGTTTCTCCGAGCGGCCTGGGCATGTCGCACGGAGCGGACAGCTGATCACAAGGGAAGTCCGGCTGGCATGGGCGCCCCAAGGGACTTTCGTTGCTAGCCTCAATCCATTCCTCCAGGAATCCTTCGACCTCGCGGTTCTACTATCTCCAATCCGGCATTCCGTCCTTAGAGCCTCAGTGATTTTCTAGCCTCCACCCATTATTCCGGGAACCGTTCAGCCTCACAAGCTTCTCATCCCCTCACGGGTTTAGGCCTCGTTGCGGCCTTCATGACCCCCGACACTTCGAGTCACCATTCAGCCTTCCAATCGCTATACACTCCTCCAAGCTTTGGTCGACTCTTCCCAGCCTCCACCACTTTCCGAGCCCCAGTTGACCCACCGAGCCCGCATTCACTCTACAGACACTCCGGCGGCCACTCCCCTTCCGGGCACCATTGGGCCGCCCATTTTTTCCTCCCATTCACTGCCCAGTGGTCACTCACAGCCCGACCACCTCCTGTGGGTATCCACATGCAGCCCATCCAACCGTATTCTCTATGCTTTTAAAGGCTGGTCGTCCCATTCGCGTAGTCACGTGACGGTATTTGCGGGGGTCAGTGTTGTGGTGGCGTTGGTAGGAATGCGGTTTCCGCTTGATACGATCCTTCCATCTCCACCTTGGCGCAGTCCAGTGTTTTGTGGGGCAGCTTTAACCGTGGTGCCCGTAGAGTGCAAAGTGTGCTGGTCCGAGTTACTGGGAGACGTACGTGTGTGAAGACGGCGGGAGCGAGAGTAAGGACGATGTCTCGAGCGTGTTTGTATGTGCGGAAGCGGAAGGAGGAAGGAGAAGAAAGAAAGAAAGGAGGTGAGTGGAGTGGAGAACACGAGCGCTAGGATCATTATAGGAGAAGCTCCTAACGATGCCAACTCAGTCGCACACTAAGTTTTTTTCATGGAGTAATTTGCACTCAGACGTCATGTAGAGTACTTATGTTGTCGTTCCTCGAGGAGTACTTATGCGACACATGACGTTGGGTTTCCTCTTTCGAATGCTTGCGCATGGAAGAAAGAATGGAGGAATGCAGCGTGCGAACCTGAGGATGCTCTGTGCCTCACTTTTCTTTTTTTCAGCGCTTGTTACTCAGGTCTGCAGTGCCTCAGGCAAATTCCCCTCAGTCTCACTGGGGGCCTGGTGTGATTGGGGCGAGTCCTCAGTTAATTGGGCAGCCGTGTGGCACAGCAGTAAGCTGGTCTAGGCGGCTTGGCGCTCAACTTGCGGTGTGCGCCGTCACCGCAATCCCCCAAGGCTCGCAACTGCCTATCGGTTCCGTACTTCTCTCTGGGGAGAGCACGAACAGTGCGTGCCAGGCCGCGGCGGCGACAGTGGAAGAGTGGAAAAGCGCAGTCCCCACGTTCCCGCTTCTAGGGGCTGTTGCGGATCGGTCGCGGCGTCGGGGGAAGCGCCGTATGGAAGGCCCGGCCAACACGGCAGTCGGTGTGCCCGCTGGACCCCTGTGGGCCCCACCCATTACCGATTTCGTTTAACTTCCCATTGATACGGTGCCTCGGCTCTCGCATTGCATCCTTCATCCACGTCAACAAACAGCGCATGAGGCGAGCGTTTGGCTGGGAAGATAGGGTATGGGGTAAGGACCAGGCTTCAAATATCACAGGGCACGGGGAAATGGCCTGCAGCTCACAGTTTTGCGATTGACCGGAGTTGGTCGAAGGATTTTAGTGGGGAGGCTGCAGTGCGGCTTCTGACCAAGAGCCGGGCTGGGATACTAGGACTAGGCCTGACAAGAGCGGAAGGAGGAAGGGGGGCGGGGTGGGGTGGGGTAGCAACTGGGTGACGCCCTATTTCCCTCAGGGTTTTAGTGAACGAGAGAGTAGTAAGGAAGCCTGAGGCCAGCAGGCTGCTTGTTGCGGTAGGTATAAGGTATAAAGTGTTGGCAACCGCCCTACCTTCATTCTCCTCCTCACCGGCACAGCCTTGAGCATCAAACTCCCACAAAGTCTTTTCTCAAGTCCCACTCCGTACCGTCGTGGCCAACAGCTACCGCTCAGAAATACCGAATATCAGTCCCCATCTCCTGTCTTCCCGAATTCCTAGCGGCCCCGTCGTTCTGATACCAGCTCGCACCCCATTACGCCTCCAATCCCCTTTTCCGCGAAATGGAAATGGTCCAGGATGCCCCATCACAGGCCTCGCAGGGCGTAAGTGTCCCGCTCCGTGTGGGGGGTAATTTTTCGTGCTTCGGTCCTTGATATTGACGGCGACAGCTTCCCGCAGGCACGGAGCCGGTGGCCAGCACTCCCCCGCCTCCGGGCGGCAAGGAGGACGTGTCCCAATGCGGCTCTCCCTCTCCAACGGACGACGAGAAGGTTCTGCGGTGTACGTTCAAGGAGTGCAAAGCCAAGAAGGAAGACCGCGTATTCATCGGCAAAGGAGCCCGCACCGCACACAAGTCCGTCTCCTCTCCTCTCCCCTCTCCCCCGGGCGCCTACTAACACCTCCAGCGATTCAGGCGACACATGGACACGCACTTGAGGCCATACAAGTGCCCCGACACAGGCTGTGCCCGCAACAAGAACGGCTTTTCGCGCAAGGACAATCTCAACATCCATCTGAAGTCGCACGCTGCCCGCACAGCAGCGGAGTCGCCCGAGGATGGCGCGCTCAGACAGTCGGAGCGCAGGGCGGCGTCGCCATCCCCCGAAGAAAGGCTCCGACGCATTGATCACGCAGCGCTGCGGGACACGACCCAGCTCCTCCTCAAGATCGCTAACAAGCTCATGGAAAGACTCGAAACAGCACAGCTCGACGGCGATTTCCTCGGTTCCGACATGCAGATCGATAGCCACGGTGCCGAGAGCGACACAGTCGTCGCCGGCGAAAGCGCCCTGTCGTCACCACTATGCGGTTCAGAGTGATCCGGACGTCGGCGACGCACGCTCTTCAATGCCCGCTGGTGCGGAACAACCGGGCTCTTCCCGATGCCGTCCCCGCCGCAAAGGTCGAGTCAATGTCCTGTGGTTGTCTTGTTTTCAACGTTCGTTTTAAATTTGCTGCGGCTCTGGCGTCCCTCTCTTTGCATGGGTGTATTCGGAATTCCCGCCATATGTTATAGGTTATCTGTTGTCCGTCTTCTGTTGTCTGTTATCTGTTTTGGCTGGCGCCCACACAGGAAATCGTCCACTGTCGTTTTGTTCTCCTATGTGGTTTTTGCTATGTAGCTGTGTATCCGTGTGGTTAGTTATGATGATTATGTCCTATATCAGCTCAGCTGGCTATTCGGGTGCTTGGACTGCAGTCTTGCCGGTGTTAAGACGAGGCTGAGGATTCTCGTCCGTTTCCTGTGAGTTCGGCCACCACGATTAATTGCCCTCAATGAGATTCCTCGCGACAAGACTTTAGCCCATCCGAATATTTTCTACTTACACGTGTCTATGGTGGTTCTAGAGGGACGAATTTAGTCTACCGGCTTCGCAGAGTGTTTGCAGTCCTCTGCGTGGAGTAATAATGGGCTTCACTTGAAATTCGATGCAGGGGTCGTTTTTGGCCTACTGAGACGGAGAGATAAGATCTTGCGGCTCCGCACGGACTACGCATATATTAAGAGCTTATCGATTGCAATTGACGGTCACCCGTAATAGGTAGGATGGTATGCAGGCATCCGCCGTCTGACAGGAATCTGCTCTAGATAGTTAGCGGGGCGGGAGGGCTAACTATGTAGCTACCTAGATTCTATGTAGAAGCACAATAATCCACAAGGATAGATGCATGGAGGTAGATACATTCACCCTGGAATCCATGCAACTCCTGCAACCGAAGCCCAGAAACGTTCGTTACCGAGATCCCAACGTGTTGTAAATGGGCGCGCACCTGCTCGCTACCTGGCCCTGTCTTTGTACGTCTGTTCGGGCGAGTTGCTCACCACCCCGCACGTTTGTATGCACGCCGTATGCACGCGGCCCGAATCCAAGGAGGGAGGAAGGCAAAGGTCGTTAGGGCTGCGCGCCCTACGGACCTGTCAGGAGCAATACTGTATTCTCGGGCTGCAAGCGCCTTCAGCCGTGCACACGCGACGTGTGCATGGGAGCGATTCAGCGCACACGTCATGTAGCGAGAATGACTCAGGCGGCAGCTTCACGCGACTCAACACGAGGCAGACGCGTTCCTGTCGAAGGCGTGACGCTATCACTACATGTCACACCAGCTCAGGCACATCGCGGCTACAAGCACATTAACGGGAAACCATCTACTACAGGCATTTATCTACCCTATGACATCATCCCACCTACCAATTGTCTCGCCTTCTCCGTGTCTCGGCCGGCATGTGCGCTCTGCTGTCACCCGTTGAGCCAGCGAGAAAAGAGGGAGGCTTGTTTGTGTGTCGGAACGGCGCTCTGCTGCTGGCTGACTTTCAGCGAGACTCGTGTCGCCACACATAGACAGGGCGGCTCCGCACAAACCCCGCGCAACCTATCGATCGGTGCTGTCCCCTGCACTTATGCATGCGGATGTCGGTGTCTCCCGTGGTTGAGGCTTACTCGCGCGATGAGATGCGAGGATCAGATGAGCTGTCACCGATCATGGCGTTCCGTCCGCCCTGTAAACCCTGTCACAAATGCGTCGGCCTGGGGCAATGAACCAATTAGGGCGTACGGACGACGGCTAACCAACACGGCACCTATATACCCCTGTTTTGTCCCACTATGCAAAAGTCTTGGGTTACACACCAGAGTACAACGCCCGGATGACGATGAGTCATTAATGCAACGACACGAGCTGGCGCCGAAAGCCAGAAGATGATGATGGTCACGGTGATGGTGGTGATGATGGTGATTCATTGATTGCATGGCGACCTTCTCAGATCACGGCGATATTGGCTATCGTTCACCGTCCGCCCCGACCTCTGTCAGTCCGTGCTAACTAGATACCGCTGAACCTCGGATGATCGTCCCGCCTAGGTAAGCGGTCGGGATACGGCCGAGTCATTTCATGGGAGGAGGAGTCCCTGTCGATCTCAGCTTTGGAAACCACCATTTCCTGTTCGAGAATTCCATCAGCGCTCCTCATGAGTGTGCCTTGCGCCACTTGGTGCGTGATGCCCTATGTGGTTGTGGTCGAGCATCTGTGGGTGCGCAGTCAGGAACACCTGGCAGCTGCGTCGAGTCGCCCTCCGCTCCGTCGAGACCGCTCTGCAATTGCGATCCTAGCTTCAGCGGCCCTGGTGGCTGCCGGGCTGAGTTGATAGCAGCATGACTAGATAGCTCAATGCTGGTAATGGTGAGAATACTGGTGGAAGTAGTGATGGTAGCTGTTGACGGGGAGGTTCAGTTGAGCTTTTGGCGACAGTGGCAGTGACGATGGCTTCACAGTTTATCACTTGGCCCGTGGCCAAATCAGGCTAGTCTTCAGGGTAACCGCTGTGGCGAGGCATCGGGTGCGAGCTCCGAGAGAGGGAGGAAAGGGGGAGGGGAGAAAGCTGGAAGCCGAAGAGGTGGGAGCTGAGGTTGAGAAATGACTGCAGTTCTTCGCTACGGCACCCTCCTTCACAGCCTCAGCAGAAGAGGAGTAGGGAGTCGGGTGGCGGTTTTTGTTATTTCCTTGGTGAGATCTGCTTTCTTGGGACGGCGGAGGGCACTGGGCTGGGGGGGGGGGGGGGGGGACCCTAAAAACCACAGGTGTGGGGGCATCGA
>Ga0307508_10001298_pt1 | contig 28404 bp, 28 predicted proteins | sample 9_EM_MG_FD_203089 | JGI IMG/M metagenome (GOLD analysis project Ga0307508, IMG submission 203089) | Populus trichocarpa ectomycorrhiza microbial communities from riparian zone in the Pacific Northwest, United States - 9_EM | ecosystem: Host-associated > Plants > Roots > Unclassified | place...
ACAGCCGGCACAGAAAGGAAAGAAAGACAAACGACGAGAGCAACCAAAAAAAAATATCCGTCAGCTTGTACCCCCCCCCCCCCTCCCCTCTCTTCCGTGCAAGTGTGCTATGATCCGTTAGTGGGAAAACCCAGCCGTGGCTTCATGGTGTAGTTGGTTATCACATGTGTCTAACACACACAAGGTCCCCAGATCGAGCCTGGGTGAAGTCAATTATTTTTTTTCTAACTGATAGTGCCTAGCCGCGGGCAGGATTGGTGTGTGGCTGGGTGTTGCGCGGCGCAGCTGCCTTAGGTATTGTGGTTCTCTACCGCAGACATTGAGTATATAACTAGATATGTAGCAGACGGACGACGCGCGATATGCCCAGTTTAACCACTCGAAAAAAGAAGAGAAAAAAAAACCCCCCCCCCGCAGACACACTCTGGGCACGGCGCAAAAGTGTTTGCAAGCATGAGCAGGAGAGAGAGAGAGAGAACGAAAAGACCTCCAAAGCGACAGCGATGTTCTCCGTTCCGTGCCAACGCCCCAGCATCCCCCGAGAGAGAGAGAGAGAGAGAGAGAGAGCGGTAAAGCTCTCGCGGCAGCGGGCAGTGCTGGAGGAGGGGGGGGGGGAAGGGACCCATCTGGTTTCTACGGCCCAGCGGGGGCTTTGACAAGTCGCGGGCGCAGACTGCATACATACAGTATGTATGTACTTCTTACGGCTCTCAATTCACGAGGGCCCGAGGCGCTCTATGTATATCGGGGGAGCGATACGGCTCTTCTTCAAACCGGAAAACAACGGGCCGTTAATTTTGTCAGGCACGGAAGGACTGGCTGCCAGACAAGGAGGAGTGGGGCGAGTGACTAACGATCTATCTATCTGTTTCACATGATGTCTGCATATCTATGGTGGATGGATATCACTCGCCGCCGGGTGTGGCGTGGGCAGGGGCTCACGGTGCAAGCGTTGTCCACTTCGTGGATCAGCTATGCATGTAAGTAGGCTGGCCGCTTCGGCATGCCCTTTCCGGTGCTTGTTGGTGGCGGGTATCACACGCATGACGTTGTACCTAGATATTATTCCAACAAAGCATCGCGGCAACTAGGAAGGAAGGTATCCACCGTCGTCATCTTTGCGATCCCAATGCAATATCATACATCCCAACCTCCAGTATATCGAGAAAATAGAACCAGCCGCCCACCAGCCGCCCACCAGCCCCCCCCCCAGAAAATAATAATAATAATAATAAATAAATAAAAAAAAAAGCCGGGCTAGAAAAGTAGCAGAAAAAAAAATAAGTGACGCCTGGGAATGAAAAACAAAAGAAAAGAAGTAATCGACGGGCGAAATCATAGACGTAAATGCGTAACCCTCCCCCCCGCCATCTTATGCTCACTCTCCCCCGTCATCTTGTGCTCACCCTCACCCTCACCCTCCCGCCCCTCCACTACAACCGCGAAAGTTCGTGGGTCTCGTGTTCGCGCGTCACTGTCGTAGCCGTGCGCGATCCTATCGAGCGCGCCCATTCGGCGCATGCCCATTGGCATGTGCGTGTCCGTTCGCGTGTTTGATCGCGTGCCCGTTGGTGTGCCCGCTCGCATTGCCGTTCAACTTCGCGCTTCCGTTCGCTGCTCCGTGCCTATTCGCACTTCCGTTCCCGATCGCGCTCCCGTTCCCGATCGCGCTCCCGTTCCCGATCGCGCTTCCGTTCACCTGCCCGTGATTCACCGTCCTCGTCCTTTGCGGCAGCTGATTGGAGGACGACGGAGAACCGTGGCCGGCGTTGACGGTCTTTGTTCTCTGCGGTGTCGATGACGACGCGGAATGGCTGTGGTGGTGGTTGCCCGGTTTCGGTCTCTGCGGCTGCAGCTGCGGCTGCGGTGGTGGTGGTGGTGGCGGCGGCGGAGGTAGTGGCTGCGATGGCGCTGCCCGTGGCTGGGGACTTGGCGTTGCCGGCAAGCCCCGCCTCGCCATCGCACCTAAGGCACCGACCACTTCGATCATGCCTTTCAGCTTCAGAGTCTCCCTTGTGGCAATGCGCACCGGGGGGGTAAGGTGGGGGAACTCACTCGTCATTGCATCCTCGAAGCTCTCGTCGTCCATGGGATCCATGCTCGAGAACGCTTCGTCGACCGCCCTCTTAGCGATCATGCGGCTGGTCTCGTAGTCGCGCGTGCAATCGTACGTGAAGGCCGAAAACTCGAGTTTCACGCTGAGCCGCAACGGGTGGGAGCTGGGTAGCAGACGGTTCGCGGTGATGTCGGCGCGATTGAAGGCGTCGATCGTGGGCGCCATGTACGCGTACGCCGAGAGTGCGGCGGTGGTGGTTGGCACGATGTAGCCGTTCGTGCCTCTCGGGTCCGCGGGCGGCCTGGGGCAGAGCGAAGGGGTCATTGCGGTCTGGGTCTGGTAGGTGTGGTCGAAGAGCACGAAGATGTGCAGGAACGAGGCGTTCAGCTTGAGCGCGAGGACCTGGAGCTCGTTCAGGAAAGCGTAGCGCGACCCCTTGTAGTTTGCCAGCTCCGGCAACACTTCGGTCTGCAGCATCGTGAGGCCCTCCCGCGCCATCCATATTATGTGGCGGTAGAGATCGAACGACCTGGTGGCGCGCGTTGGATCGAGCTTCCGCTGCTTCCGGGCGCGCACGAGTTTCCGAGACAGCAGCATCGACAGGCCGAGCAGCCTGTAGAGCGCGGCGGAGAGCGCAGGATTGAGGAGCTGTGTCTTCTTCGCGTACTTGCCGATATACTTGTGATCGACATCGGACCCGACCATCATGCCTCGCGATCAGGAGCAGCGAGCGGAAGGGGCGGAGATTTCGTCGACGAGGATTTGGGATCCGGCGGTGGGTCGGGGGGGGGGGGGTCAAGTTTGAGTGATCGGGACGGTCGTCCGTTCGAAGCTTTTGGTGGGCTGGAGGAGGGATGGATGGACGGAAGGATGAATTGGCGGATGCGGCGCAAGGATGGAGAAAAGTAGAGATGCTAGATAGCGGCGACTTGGCCTGCGCTGCTGTCAGACAGGCCGCAGGCATATGCCGTGCAGTTCCCATTCAATTGGGGGGTGGGGGGAGAAAAAGCAAGGAACCCGAGAGCGAGATCCTTATTTTTATTTTTTATTTTTTCTCGGTACATGGATACCGTTCTGGCGGCCACGGACGACGTGTCGGGGGGGGGGGGGGGGCAGACGACGATACGAGCGGAGAACAGTGCAGGGGAGCAGATTGATTGTACGAGCACGATCAACAGAACAGAGGGGAAACGTACCGCGGGACGGAGGGTGCGAGGTGGGGAGAGACCGAAGGAAGAAGAAAAAAGTGAGACGTCTGCGTCGTCTCGGTGCCACGTTGCGCAAGCCTGGGGGCCAGTGACGTTGCAATCGACGGCGGCGAGAGCGAGCAGTTTGCGGGGGAGCGGTCGCCGTGGAGTGGCTGGCGGGCTGTCGACGACGCTGTTGACGCTGTCGCTGGCACAGACGCAGGCCCACGGTCACCGAGTCACCCGAGGAGAATTGCACGCGGACGGCGCAGCAGGCGGCGCTGCGGTGGGGGAGGCGGAGGCGGAGGCGGAGGGCGGCAATGTGGGGGGGGCGTGACGGGGAGGAACGGCAACAGCGGGCGGTCTTGGTTTGGCGGAGGCTCGGCTGTCTGCAGAGGGCGGTCTGGGCTGGCGGCGACGGAACGGCGACGGTGGAGACGGAGACGGCGGAGACGGAGACGGCGGAGACGGAGACGGTGGAGACGGAGACGGAGGCGGTGGAGACGGCAGCGGCGTCAAGAATGGCCGCCGGGTCAGCGCACCGGACAAGCGCGACGCCGAACCGACGGAGGGAGCGAGAGCGCAGCGCCGGAGGGACTCGCCGACGCGACGCACACCGCACCGCAAGCCACCTTCCGATCTTCATTTTGCGCACAGCAGGAGCGCCCGACTGCTGCGTGCATTGTTCCGGCCGAAGCAGGGTGGAGGAGTGGGCGCAGAGAACAAGAACTCCGCGCAGGAAGGTGCAAGGAGCAAGGAGCAAGGTGGACGGGGGAAGCGCGGCAGGGCTGGCTGGACACGAACTCACGCAAGATCTCGCCCCGCCGAGACGCACGCACTTGCTTGACAACTCAGAGCCACACCAAAACCATCGCGACGTCCAGCATCACCACGACACCCCACCACCCCCACCACGGCCACCACCACCACAGCGCTCTCCACGACCACTCTCGCGATTCTTCTCCACAGCCGCTTCTGGGTCGCGCCCCATCCCCCCCCCCAGCAGCCAGATCGCAGTCGTGCGCCGCTAGCCATGTACGCTGCAGTACATGCGCCGCCGCGCAGCTCCCATCGCTGCGTATGTACCTCGTCCGCCCATGTACGTAACTATGTGGAGTATGTATGTGCATGTGACTTCCGGCAGCGTCGAGACATCTCGCGACCGGACGGAGCGCAGTGCAGCAGAGCAGAGCAGAGCAGAGCAGAGCAGAGCAGAGCAGAGCAGCGCCATGTTTCTCGCTGCAAGGCGCGGAGAAAGGGGGAAACTAAAATAAATAAAAAGGGCGATGCGCCTCTCTCCAATGGATGATGGATGACAGCTGCAGCAGGGCGTTCCCGGGAAAGAAAGACCGCGTGCTCGCGCGCACTGCTGCACTGCATGAGTAAGCACGAGGTGCGTACACACATATATAGATATGTGGATACATACATACGATAGATACATATGTATCTCGGGACAGGTACTCGGGAGCGCTCGGCGATGACGACGACGGCGCTGGTGGTGGCAGCGATGGTGATGAGTTGTCCCTCGCTTCCGACTCCGTGGCTTCGTGGCTGAATCCGGATTAGGTATGTAGGTACTCGACGTAGTTAGTCAGAGTAGTTAGAGTGCCAATTGTGCGCAGCTGCTGCAGGCTGGGCCCCATCCGCCCCATCGCTGCCTCTTCCGGTCGCAACCCCCGTCGCAACCCGAGTTGGGACGAACCAGAGCGCCAAGCCGCCGAACGGCACAGCCCTAATGTCGCGGTCGACGCCACAGCACAGCGCCACGTCCGCACATATAAGTACATAAGTAAGTATCTTGTTTTGTTTATACAACTTTTTTTTCTTTTTTTCTTTTCGTTTACGTATCTACGTGGCGGGACGGTGGGGTGCGCGCTGCAACGTCACCAAGACGCAATTTCGCGGCACGTGTCGTCCTCGACCCGGCTCGATTCGTCGTCCAATCCCATCCTCGGCTAGGTCCCGCTTCTCAGCCGTGTCGCGGCTCGCCAAGAAGCCGGATATGTATGTATGTACGTATGTACATATGTAGCCAGACGCCAATAGTCAGATATAGATAGTTAGAGTAGTTATCCCAAACAGACCATCTACTCTAGATACGTGTGTATGTATGTGGAGTATCTATAGGTATGTAGCAACCAGCCTCCCCACTAATACTATCCCCGTGGCCAAGCAGGCACCAGGGAGAGGGGCAAACCGGAAAAACAAAAGCGACGACGGAACGCTCCGACCTATGTGCATATGTACATATGTATGTTAGGTACTTAGTTATGCACGGAGCATTCCATGCGCGTTCGATCCCACCGCAACTGGCTGGACTTGCCATGGCCAAGCACCGGCGCTCGGTGCGGCGCATATGTATTAGATATGCGTCATGTGGCGATTTCCCGCTAGAGAAGATATGCTGTAACTACATAATCTATATACTCATGTTCGTGTCGCGGCAGAGGCCGGAACGACGACTGGTGCAGCTCGAAATTAATATAGAGTACATATGTAGCGGAAGCCCTTGATCAAATAAGCTTTTCCTTTGACGTCCTGTCAGGATGTCACTCGCTGGATGCATCTTATCGTTTGTTCTGACATGGCGGGTGCTTGCTGGGCCGGGTAGACAGATAGCGGACTCGGGATCGGCAGTAGCTAATATGCATACACAGACACCACCTCGCTGACTGTCGGGGTCGGAACCGGCGGCGTGCGGTGCGTAGGAACACACTCATGCAACACACGCAACCCCCCAGACGTCGACGGGATGTCGGCGAGTTGCGAACCATATCCAGTGATTGGACCAGGACGAACCACAAATGGCAGTTGGTAAAAAAGCCAAAAAAAAATAATAATAATATTTTAACCTTCGGTAGAGTAGAGCGAACCAACGGGGCCCCCGAAAAAAAAAAAGAAAAAAAAAAGAAAAGAAAAAGAAAAGAAAAGCATGTTGGAAATGACGACGGAGCAGAGGTCTCCACCCCGCCATCCCTCCCTTCTCCCCTCTTCATCCCGCCAGCCCGTCCTCGGCCCCGCCGCACGGCCGACAGTCCCCGCTGACGTCGATGGTCTGCCAGACGGTGTGCTGCCCGCACCTCCGCTGGATGCGCGCGCCCGCCTTGCAGTGCTCGGCGAAGATGAGCCGCGTGTGGCCGCAGGAAGTGAAGACGTGGCGGTAGTAGTTGCACATCTCCGCAATGGCTCGAGGGTCCTGGCGGGGGGAAGCAGGAGAAGGAGGAGGACGAAGAAGAAGAGGAGGAGCAGGAGGCAGCGCAGCGACGGCGCGGTGGGTCTGGCGGGACGACGCGGCGGCGGATGGCGGGCGTAGTGGGGTTTCAGGGCTTGGAAGTGTTGTGTTTCCTTCGAGCTTCGACGGTCGATTCCGAGCGCAGCGCAGTTCCGTTCACCGCCGGTGCCGACTGCGACTGCAACTGCGAGTGCATCCGGCCTTATATGTCCTCTGCGGACGGCGGCGGCCAGGGGGTCCACGTGGATCGGCGTGAGCGGGCGACTCGCTCCGGGGGGGGCGCGGCGGGTCTGCGCGTGGGGGGTTAGCGGAAGAGACCACAACCCCGCGACTCATGCACACAACCACTGGCGGCGGGAACCTTCATCGACGGCACCTTTGCTCCCCCCTCCCCCCTCCGCATTTGGTTTCTGCTCCCCTGCCAGGGCGGCGGGGAAGGGGACGGCCGCCCGGCGACGGGATACCGCATGGAGTGGGGGAGTGGACGAGCGGACGAGCGGAGGAGTAACGTGCGTGGACGCAGGGTAGACGGCGAAGGCGCTGTTGTTGTGGAACGTGGTGCGGCGGAGGAGGGGAGCTGGGGACATGTCGCCACAAACGGACGGGCGTCGTCGAGGCGTGCCGCGAGCGGTCGTCCGAGTGCTTGGTGGTGGTCGTGGGGGAGGAGAAGGTGGTGGTCGTGGTGGTCGTGGTGGTCGTGGTGGTCGTGGTGGTCGTGGTGCTCGTGGCGGTCGTGGCGGTCGTGGCGGCGGGGTGGTGGTGGGTGGAGAGATTTTCCCCGCGCCCCCCGCCTGGTTGAGTCTGTCGGCCGTTGGGCGGTTGCACACGCACGACATTGGGTTTTGTACTCCAACGGTACTGCGTAGAACACGTGCGGCGCAGAGACGGCGATTGATGCCCGGGAACGTCGGCAACTCATGCGGCGCGATGTAACATCAGACATGCCGATGGCTCGACTGCGCGCAGCGACCTATGTGCAATCCTTAGGCAAGGAGGAGAAGGCGAGGCCGGGCTTCCAAAATGCAACAGGGCGATGCTGGAAGACACACGGACATATCGGAGGCCAAAATAGCAGTGAAGTGGCGGAGAAAGGAAAAAGCAAAACTACGGTACCAGGGATTCCCGCATGGTCACCCACTGCAGTACTGACCTGGCGATACCTTGCTTAACTAGGGCTGAGCGGACGGGAAGCCGTGTGTTCAAGGTTCTATGACCGTAGCTGCCAGATGCTGTGGTTGCCGGCTGGTAGCAGTTGGGGGCTGGGGAGGAATGGACCCGACTACCCAAGAGCCGACTCTGCGCTTGGGTGCGCAACCCGTGATCTCAGCCTCCTGGGTTACCGATGTCTTCAAGCCTGGGTGTATGCCCGTTGTCACATGACCTTGCCTTGCACGGAGAGCGACAAACATGTGTCTCCGGTACGGAGCAGCACTACCTACAATACCGGAGCCTAATCATCAGCGCCGACACCGCTGCCGCCGTGCGTAGCGAGGGATGTCTCGCGCGCTACTCCATTCCGCCTGCATGCAGTGCATTGGCGAGTCCAATCCGAGCGCAAGGGGGAGAGGACTCGGTGGGAATGCCACGGAAGATAAATACTGTAGCCATGCTCCTTCTCTGCCTCGACGGAGGAAGCCAGACCGGATTCGAAATGGTGTTGCGCTAGACGATCGCGGGGGACGTGGCGCCTCTCAAGGAAGTGCCCAGAATGAGTGGTGGGCGGCAGAATCGACAGCGCAATGCAAAGCAAAAATGGTATTCCTCGTGATTAATTCTATCGACCTCCTTCCGTGGATCGGCGGGCGTATGTGCTGGAGCACGTACAGGTCGAACTACAAACCTCCCCGCATTCCTACTACAAACATCCGACCATTCCCAAAAATCATCTCCGTCCGCCGTCACTAAACACCCCACCCCATCCCCAACCCCACAATCTTCAGAAAGGAAGATAAAGGGAAAAAAAAAACGCCTCTATCGAGGACAAATACCTATCGTATCACAAGAGACAAAGAAAGAACGGTGTAAAAGTAGCGACCCACTGATCCCAAGGTGGAAAAAAAAGGACAAGGAAACAAGAAAAGGAGGACAAATTCAGCCCCTCCCGTTACTGCGAATTGGACATCAGACGAGAGTGAAATCCAATGCTATTTCTATGCCGTATCGATCAAAAAGCAGTCGGAGGTTTCAAAGAACCCCGGGAAAAGAAACCCATCCACTCGCCCCCCCACCGATTTCCATGTCATGCTAGTGGCATGCTTACCACCGACACATCACCTACACGGTAATACGGTTGGTAAGCAGGAAAACCTGTGGCGTGCGTTGGGCCGTAGCTTACTCAATAGTTATAGTCATCCTCGTCCTCAGAGCTCTCAGGCTCGAGTGCAGCGACGGCCTCGGCATCGAGGGGCCTCCAGCCGGCATAGACGGCATTCTGCAGGGCGCTGGAAGTGACAGCGATGACCGTGGTGTTGTCGGAGCTCACGCAGTAGACGAGCTCCTCCTCCTCGCTGTCCGAGGCATCCCCGTACACGACTCGGTAAGTGCTGGTGGCTCCGGAGGTCTCCACCTGCTCCTCGACCGCGTATTCGACACCGTAGTTGTCGATGTGACGCTCGTACTCGTCGGCCGAGTTGTACTCCTCTTCGTCGTCGTGGGCCCGGCCAGGGAAGTAGGAGGGCATCGGGGAGTGGTGGACAGTTGCCTGCGTCACGCCGAAGGTGTTCCTGGGCACGAAGTCCCCGTCTGCGTCGGGGTACGGAGTCTCGTAGGGCCCGTCCCCACAGTAGCCGTACTCGCCTCCCACCTCCGAGGCAGACCCCCGGGGCTCTTCGCCGTCAGTGACCCCGTCAGAAGACTTGTCGTCAGCTCCGTGAAAGATGGAGGAGTAGTGAGTGCTGCGGTCCGCATCAGACCTGGCGAACTCGTGGCCCTTGCAAGTCTCGTCCTTCGAATCGAAGCCGTCACCAGACATCTCGCCGGCAAATTCCTCGTCGATTCCGTCGATCTCGGCGGAGATACTACGGATCCACTCGGGCTGAGTGGCACCGTGATTCTTGTAGCCTTCATCATTGGAATCGGAACTGGTGTCCGAGTCCGAGTCCGTGTCTGAGTCCGAGTCCGAGTCCGAACTCTCGGGAAGACGGCCGTGGTGAGCCATAGGGGTAAACTTGTAAGTCAGGCGCTCCTTGTAGCCGTATTTGCCGCCCTCCTTGCCTGCACAACTCTCGGCATCGGTTTCGTATCCGCTCTCGGTGGCCTGGTTGCGACCTCCAAATACGGTACCGTCGCGCTTGTCATGATACATCTTGATGCGCTTGCGCATGTGGCAGAGGGTCTCGACCATGATTGCGAGCTCGGCGTAGGTAACCGGTAGCTCTCCGCACCATCCCCAAGACTTGAGCATTTGCTCGACGTTGACGACGAGCGGCTGATCACGCCAGTCCAGACTTGAGGCATCGGACGCCAGGTGGTCGTAGGAACGCATCGGCTCACGTCCGCGTTCACCTCCGGCATCACGGTACTGCTCGATACGGCGGTAATCTCCGATAGTAGTGGGAAAAGTACCCTGATACGCGCCGATACGGAGGAGCTTGAGCATCTTCTCGGCCATATCGAGAGAAAGAGGTGCGTTGTCGGTGGCAATGGCATGGTGAGTGCATCTATTGTGGCGATCTCTCTTGAAGAGCTCGGCTTGGGGAGAAGACTTAAGCTGGGAGAGGGGCGGGCCTTCGTAGAAGTGGGAGCTTGCGGAAGGGTCTTCGGTGGACTTGGCGACGGTCAAAGTAGCTGTCCAGTCGGCTACGGTGGCGGCTGCGGCCCCGTTGACCTTCCGTTCAGCGGCTCCTATGTCGACCCTCATGCGTCCTTCTTCCTTCTTACCGGCAGCTGCATTGTCGATGGCGTGAGACTTCATCGCGGTGTTGATGTTCTGAACCGCGAGACTGATGTGGTTAACAGCGTGATACTTGGCGGCGTCGCCTATGGGGTCTTTTGGAGCCATGATATTGTAGTTGTTCTTCGGGACGTAGGACTTCTTGTAGTGAGCGGGATCGCGAGCAATGGAGTTGTCGAAGACTAGGGGATTCTCAGAGCCGGTTTCGAAGGTGTAGTACTTGCTGCCGGTGTAGTACTTGTTGTTGATGAGACGGTGGGGACGGAACTTGATGTAGTGTCGCTGTCTGTGGGTGCTGCCCTCGGAGTAGAGAGGGTCGTAGGTACCACCACGGCTGCGGTAACCCTTTCCAGCCGAGTCGGGCGACTCCAGAGGGTCGGCACCACCATTGGAACGACAGGTACCGACTCGCGGAGTAGAGCCGGGACTCGGAGCGGGTCTGTCGTCGACGGCTGCAAAGTAATAATTGTTGTCTTTGTCGTAAAACCCGAAATTATTACTCCAAAGTTCTCTCGGGGGGCCTGGCTCATCCCAGCCAGAGCCGGAATCCTCATCAGGAACAGTAATGCTCGCTGAAGAACTGTGAGCCATTCTTACTGCTGTGTCTATATGTGATGGGGAGCAAGGACTGTGATTTTCGGAAGAAACTAGGTGTCCAAGCTGAGAAAAATGTAAGCAGAAGAAGCGGAAAAGGAATAACGAGGAGTATGAAGATTATCGAAGGATAGGGAATGGAGCAGGAAGGGGTGTAGGGGGGGGGGGGGTGAAATTGGAGATGGACCTTTTGGATTGCCGTGGGAGTAGTGAATGCTGAAGAAGAGAGTGGATGACCAGGAAGAATATGCTAAGGAGTGTACGAAGAGCAGAAGGAAGGAGCGGGAAGTGGAGGTGGAGCTTTCAGAATGCGTGAGTAGAGAAACGTAGAGTGAGAGGACCACGTGCGATCAGTAAACGACGCAGAAGTAAGAGAAGTGGAAGGACATGTTTGGGAAAGTTCGTACAATATTGATATCTATCAGACGTGCCAAGTCTGTAACTGAGGGCACTCGAGACCCATCTTTCAGGTTGTATCGACATGGAAGCCTTCAGCTTTCATCAGAGGACCAGCCCGACCCGCATTTGGTCAGTTACTCTGGGTCTCCGTTTTGTTGGGTTTTTGTATCAGCGTCGAGCCATATCTTGTGATTGCCTAGTGGCGGGATTCCGAGATTGTACCCAACTGTTGTATTTCTCGCATATCCAATCCAATAGATCCCCTAAATCGAATGCCTGTTGGCCACTATACTCTTAATCCCATCACTACGAATCTAGATTCTTTGACCGCCGGTGCTGGTGGTTCCCACCGATTTATTCGAATTTTACTACTATTCTCCGCAAATCCGCATCGCCTATATCTGGTCCAGTGTTTTATGCACTGCAGTCAACTCTACAAGCGGGTAGTATCCGGGAACAGCACCGGGAGGCACACTGTGTCACATGATGCTCTACGAATTCACTTGAAAAATCTTAGGGTATCCATGTCATATCATTGAGCGCCTATCTAGTGTAAATTTCAGTCACCATCCCGGAGCTGGCTTGCTTTATGCGAGCCCATCTCCGGACGCGATTGATCCCCATCACCTTCCCCACGCGCGGGATCAGGTGCTGTCACTCGACACTTGGCGACCGTCCACTTCTCGATGCGCCAGGTGGCGGGAAGCATCTTCGCCTGAGCGTCGAGTACTCCCTGAGGGGGTTCCGGGTTGAGGGTGCGGTCGTAAATCGGGATCACTGCGGCAGGGATGTACGGTAGCTCTTGGGGGAGTCGTGCGGTCTTGGAGTGCAGTTGCGGGGGGGTCGGTGGTGAGCTGATCTCCTCGTACTTTGCAGAGGCAAAGTTCGCCGTCGACCTGATTGGTATGGTCTGGGAGTCGCTGCGGGGAGTTTCCTTGTTTGTGGATCCGGTGATCATCCCGCCTCGGTTTAACGACCTGAAGCTAGTCTTGGGGTTGGGGGCGCCATCACCCGCCGAAGCAATAGACGTCGCCTCCCTCTTGGTGTTGCCGTAGATGCTTGGCTCGACTGCCACGGCTTTCTCGGCAGTTAGAGCACTCGACCCACAAATGTCATCAACCACCTGGAGTCCGCGCGTCCGTGCGGGGCCGGAGTCCCTGGGGATGATGAAGATGTCCTCCAGTGGAGTCCTGAAAGTCGCCGTACGTCTGGGGGCCTTGGGACTGGCGACGACAATCGGGACCGCAAGAGTGTCCTTGAGGTTTGGTTCGGCGATCCTCGCAGCCGCGGTTTCTGTCAGGGTCGTAGCGACGTTCCCGCTTGCCCCTCCCCCACCGGCAGTCCGTCCGTCGCCGTTGTCTGTGTCGCTGGCATTGGAGTTTTCGTCGTCAGACCTCCAGCCCGCAGGACCAGGGCCCAGGCGCTCGTCATCCGAGTCACCGCTACTGGCGCTACCCCTCATCTGTGGCGGCGAGGCTGGTGTATCTTCTTGGCTGCGCCAGCCGGGCGGGCCTGGGTGGTTGAAATTCACCATCGCTCCAGGATGCGCGGGATGGTTGCCGAACCAGATCCCTTCATCAGGGCTCGTTCCGCTAGGGCAGAGAGGAGCGCTCGGGATGTCTGATCCACATGGACCTCCTGCAGGATGCGTGGAATGGCTCCCGAAGCAGACCCCTTCGTCAGCGCCCGCCACACTAGGGAGAGGGGGAGCTCTCGGGATGTCTAATCCATATGGGCTCCCTCCAGGATGCGTGGAATGGCTCTCGAACCAGACCTTTTCGTCAACGCTCGTTCCACTAAGGTAGAAAGGAGCTCCTGGGGTGTCTGGTCCACATGAACCTCCTCCAGGCTGGGAGTGCGGCTTCGGAGCGCCGTCGCAGGGCTGGGAAACACTCGCGCCCTTGTACACAGTGTTGTAATCCGGGTAGATCCTGTGGTTGTGATAGATAGAATGCCTTGGATTGATGGCCACTGTCGCCGGATCGGCAACCGCAGGACCACGACGCAGGTCTAGCTGGAAAGCGGTGGTGTGCACATGCATTCCGAGGAACACGCGCTCGCCCTCTGGAGGGATATACGGTGGCAGCCTCTTCTTCGCCTTCTTGTCTCCAACGATGTCTCCATTGATGTCAGGGAATGGGAGGTCCAGAAAAGACCCCTGAGTGAGCCTACCCACGATAACTGAGACATCAGATCCGGATGAACGGCCGAGGTCTTCCAGCAAGTCGGCCGGAACGTTCTCGTTCCATTCTAATGGGGGGAGTGCATACGGAAGGAACGAGAACGTCAAAAACCTGTCCCGAGCGATGGACACGGCCTCGTCGTCGCTACCATTAGCATCTTCGCTGTCTTCCTCTCCGGAAGGCAGGGTCACGGCCTCATCGTCGCTGTCATTAGTATCCTCACTATCTCCCTCTTCGGAAGACGGGAACGGAGGGGACGAGAACCCGATGTTGTCCGGGATTGGGGCTGGGTCGGAAGGTGTCTCATCCCAGTACGGCGGATACCGTCCCTCTTGGGCGAGTACTTTGTACGGGAACTGGGACTCCGCACCGCCGCGCACCTCACGCTGCTCAGACAACGGGGGAAACGGCGGCGACTGAAACCCGTAATGGACTGGTTCGTTCTGGATGCCGACGCAGATCGGCCGCGTACGAACAGGCCTAATAAAGGACAAAGCATCTGGAGCGGACGGATCGTGCGGCGCAGAATACTCCGGGTCGAAGTCGAAGGGGAAGGGCAAGTAAGTCGCGGATTCGTCAGCCCTGGGCCTGGGTGCCCGCCGGTGGCGTCTCGCGATACGAAGCTCGTCGGACATGGTGGAAAAGGGTGATGAGACTGTAAGCGGGTCAAGGATAGTGATGGGAATTGTCATGGCATACTCACATTGCCCGTGAAGATATGATATTGTTTGCGAATTGTGGGTTGCAGGGGTTGGTGGAGCCAGTGGATTTTTTTCCTTTAAATAGCTTCAAGTTTTGTAGACCCAGTTTCCCACACAAAAATTTGCTTACCACCCAACTTTCTTCTCCTGACTAGGACCCTTCTAGTCCACCTCTTGTCTTATCCTTACTCTTACCTTCTAGTCCTTGTCCCTGCCTTTACAGGAATGTGGTAATGCAGACAGAAAGGATGTTCAACGTGCGCGAAGGTGAATGGACGAAGCCTTGGTGGTGAAGATTAGGGTCGACGGGGGATGTGGGACTGGATGTTGGTGGAAGTAGGTGTGCAGGTACAAGTGCTGGTTTATAGAAGCCAGAGGGTGAAGGTGCCTTTCAATTTCTCTAGCTAGGCTCGGAGGCTCAATGTAAAGTAGCGCTTAATGGTTGTACGACGGGGCGCCGGCGTTCGTGGAACGACGTCGTGGTCGAAAAAAGACGTCCCAGGTAAATCCGGAATTGTATGGTGCAATGAAGGATTTAACTCATAGTTTAGGAGGTATTTCGGAGCCCGGGCGGAGAACAGGAGCTGACGGCATCATGAGATGGATAGTTTGGATTGCCAATACATCTATATCTCGGATGACATTGACCGCTCTACCTTCCCATCTTCCCTCGCTACCCCCCCCCTGACCCCTGACCCTCAACCCACCGCGCCACACAGCGCGTCTCTTACAGACGCAGAGTGTCAATACAATCTGGATGGATCACGAGCTGTCACCCTGCGGCTCTTCCGCCGGAGGGGAAGGTCATTCGACGAATTACAATCCGTCACCTGCCGGATCGGAACCTACGGGACGAACTCCTTCCTATCCAGCGCGTGGAGTCGCCCGACGGGCCCGGGGAATCCGTACGGATAGGCGAGCTGAGCGGCCAGCGACGTCCCCGAGCCGGCGCTTGCGATCCATCTTCTGCCATGTCCGCCAGAGGCGATCCGTATTGGCGCGGTGGAGCTGTGTAGACCAGCGGGCCGCCGGGGAAGGCGTATATATCCTGGACGGTCCCTCCATCTCGCCGCGAACACCTTTCCGTCCGTCCAGGAGGGAGATCTTACCGATGTGGCCTCTAGCGCGGTGCGCGATACCCGCGCATCGAGCTCTCGGAAAGCGCATCCCATCCACCCGTCCCTTGAGCAGCGCGGCGCTCATGGCCCCCCCGGGGCGACGTCCCTGGTCAGGCAATAATGCGGGTTCCCGGGCTGGTTGTTCCCCAACGGCCCGAGATTCAACACCAGATCCCCGAACGGGCCGTCGACGCCACAGCCTCCACCGGTCCTGTCCGGCACGGGCAGTCCCACATGTTGCCGATACGCGCTGCTCCCGCCGAAGCCGTGAACGGGATCGACGCGTGCGTCTTCGCGTTTAGCGTCCAGTCCCGTTACGACTGGCCTTCGGCGTGTCCGCGCTCCGGCCGCGACTGGAGGCTCCCTACGGCGCCGATCTGCAAGACCCTGCGCCTCGGAGAGAGTGCGCCAGTTAGGTAGTGCTGCTGCGCCACTCCCGGCCACGGACGTGAGCGACGGGTCCACATACCATTCGCGCTGGAGAGGAGGATTCCTGCAACCCGAGCTGTCGGTCGTCTTCGTTGGGGCGGCAAAGGCGAAGCTCGCGCTCGCGAGCAGCAGCGAGACGAAAACAACGGGACGGAGCAACGTTACCGCAGTGATGGCCGAGATCGGCCGACAAATCCGATGCTCTGCAAGGGCAGATGGAGGGGCTTGCTACTTCCCCCGGTCCATTACGAGCCGCCGCGGATTTAGTTATTGCGATCCTACGAATCACCTAACCCGGCATCTATGTATTAGCTACACTAGAATATGTATCTATGTAGATAGTCGCGGCGATTCCGGTGGATAGGGCCTGTGCCCAGGAGACGGTGCGCATCTAGAGTGTACGGCACAATCGCCGGTGCCAACTGTGTCCCACCGCGCGTATGGAGACGGGATTCGCAGTTCGGCGGTTAGAATAAGGCTGGGGGAGTGCAGGGATCTGTTGCAGGACACGCGAAGCGAGAACCTACATATGCCGGGCCAAGGGAGATTTCAGGGCCGCATGTGGTACCCTAAGAGTGGCATACTGATTGCCCATCCCGTGGGGTCTGGATCGAAGCCTCAGATGCTCGATCGGTACCGCCAAATACTGCATTCCTCCGGAGTCGAGCGGACGATACGGTTGTTTGTGTTTTTCCCGCTACCGTAGTACGTAACTGCTCCGTGATCGCTTCGGTCGCTTTCATGTCCAGTCAAGTCAAGACGATCGAGAAAATCTGTTCAGAATCGAATGACTGCTATCTCGAAAATCAATACATGCATCATACTTTCGTTTTGGCCCCACCAAGCAAGCCTCGTACAGTACAGTGTAGTTGGGTCCCAAACAACACATAAGTAACTAATACAGACACAAAGAAACATAACATCTAAAAAAAAAAACATCGGCATATATCCGTTCATCCAGACGAGGTCTGATATCCCGTATCGGATCCCCGCTTAATCGTCATCATCCTATCGTACCATCTCCCACCGATCTCTAGGGTGCGAGTCTAGAGGCACTGGTGGTACCACTCGTTAATGACGGTGCACGTCGTGCCGCAGACACAGGTTCCCTTGCCAGCCCAGCCAGTGCCGCCGCACTGATACCACTTGGCGATGCGGCCACCCGCAGCAACGGTGGTGGGGGCGGCCGGGGCGGCAGCGGTGGAGGAGGAGGAGTAGTAGTTGGTGGTGGTGGCTGCGGCCGGGGTGGTAGCGCTGGAGGAGGAGGAGGAGTAGATGGTGGTGGTGGTCGCGGCCGGGGTGGCAGTCGTGGGGGAGGAGGAGGAGTAGGTGGTGGTGGTGGGTGCGGCCGGGGTGGCAGTGGTGGAGGAGGAGGAGTAGTAGGTGGTGGTGGTGTCCGCGGCCGGGGTGGCAGTGGTCGAGGAGTAGGAGGCGGCGGTGGTGCCGGAGGGCGTGGAGCCGCCGATCGAGCGGAAGGTCGAGCCGATGGGGCCGAACTTTATGTTCGAGTAGGTGACCTTCGAGTTGGGCACGCTCTTGATGAGGTCGTCCGCGTTGCCGGAGGTGGTGGCGCAGGTTCCGCGAGCGACACCAGGGTCGGTGGCTGGCTTGTCGAGGGGCCAGTTGCCGTCGAGCCACAGCATCTGGGCGGAGTGGTCCGCCCAGAGGCTCATGACCAGGACGTGGCCGCGCGAGAGCGACTCCCCCATGGCGGCCAGGCCGCCATTGGTCTGGTAGCTCTTGGGGTCGCCGAAGATGCTCTTCTGCGCCGCACAGTAGCTGTCCGTGATCGAATTGCCCTCGAGTCCGGGAATGTTGACCTCCTTGTTGTCGATGACGACGCCGTCCTGGACCCACTTGCGGCGAATCTCGGTCAGCTTGCCGGTGTCTGTGCCATCCGCGGTGATGAACTGCGTCACGACCGTCATCTTCTTGTTGGAGTTGATCGTGAAGCCCGAGCCGGGTCCGTAGAAGTCGCGGTTGCCCACGCGATAGGGATTGATGTCGCATCCGTCCTTGTCGCAGACACCGGCGTAGCGCTCCCCGCCGCCGCCACACTTGGTGCCCGCGCAACGGTACGGTCCGTCCACGGCGCAGGGGTGGAACGTGTACGCGTTCGAGATCGAGTTGGCCTCCCAGATGTCCATCTCCGAGCAGCAGGATCCGTACTTGCCGCCGCCGGAGTTGGCGTCGGTGGCCGACGAGTTCCAGCCGATGACGTTGGCCTCTCCGTCGATGAACTTGATGTCTTGGGGGCACTGGGAGTCGCAGTAACCGGTTCCGTACTTGGCGCCGGCCTTGTTGGTCGGGTACTTGGACAGACCACCATCGGCGTCCATCTCGACGAAGTAGAGGGCGCCGTTGATACCGCAGCCGAGCTGGGAGACGTCGACGTCGAAGGTGAACTCCTTGTTCTTCAGGTAGAACAGCTCGTACTTGGAGTCGGTGCTGTCCAAGAGGTAGACGCGCGATCCGACGTTGGTGCCGGTGCTGGTGGTGGTGACGAACTTCTCGGTGAGCGCGTTGCCGCTGGTGGTGATTCCGTACGTGTCGGAGTAGTTGGCGCCGTCGATGGCGCAGTTTTTGGCACAGGTGACAGGGTCGGGGCAGAGCGTCGGGTCCCACTTGGAGCCGGTGTAGCAGTTGGTGGAGCTGCTGGTCTGGTGGAGCCAACGCCAGTTGGCGTCGAGGACGACGGAGCCGGACTGGCTGGTGCAGGCGCCTTTGGCGGCGCACTTCTGCCAGGTGAGTTTGGGGTGGGTCTCGGCGGTCAGAGTTCCAACATTCTGCGCCGACGCAACAGCGAGGAGAGAGAGCGAAATGAGGGTGGTGGAGCCGAACTGCATATTGACTGTTCGTCCAGAGCCAACCGATTAGACTGTAAAGGAGTGGATAGGTTGGATGAGGATCCGAACCCAGTGGCGGGAAGGAACGACGGTTTAAATACCTCCGGTCCGATGGGGCAGACCGACGCACCCGCCGCCGTCGTTCGCGGAGGGGCAATGGCCAGTGGGGGGAAACGGTTTCTGCCATAGTGAATCCGTTACGACGGGACCGCTCATAGATAGTGTTCCACCAACCCTGGGCAAGCTAAGGTGGTCCGGAAGATTTGACTTCGCATGCATCTACTAGACATACCATGCATGGGCGCGCAAATCTCACAACCCGGATACGAACATCTACCGGCCCCAGGCACACACCTGTGCGGGTATCGTAGGCTAGCTCGGCAGACGTCGCGTCTGCTCGACAGCCTGAGGAGCCGTAGTTGTGCGACTGCGGTCGGAGGGGACCAGAGTGTGGCGCGTACAGCGCCCAGATGCATCCCTTTTTTTTGGCCGGTAACGGGCTGCCGTCCAACATGGACTGGATTCTGATATTGGATTCCATTCCCACCAATGTAAAGTGGCTGGCCGGTCCGACATGTCCAAATACTGATGTCCATATCCCATGACGGACTCTTCGATTTATCCGCAACCTTGCCCCGAACGGAGCACTGCGATTCGAGTTGCACGGCCCGGTCCAGAGGGATCCAGGGGGATTGCAGGCTCGCTACAGGACTCCGTGGCTTGTGTGGTATGAGGGAGAATGTCACCGTCCCTGTGGCGCCTTTTCCGGTCGGTAGTAGTAGACCCGTATCGACGTTTCTTTCATTCCTCTTCCTCCCCCGATCCACCAAACGGTAGCTCGGCAAAATGGAGTCCCCTCAGACCGCCTGTTGGAAGTATCGGAACGCTGTTTGCCGTGGACGTTTTCCCCCCAGATTCGCTGTGGGCCGCAGGCCAAGTTGTCTCGGACTCGGCCATACGACGCGGTCCTCAACCTTGCTAGCAGTCGCCAAGGGGGCGTTTCCTTTCGGCGGCTGTCATTTGTAGAAGCTGGACACACATGCCACGCGAGGCGGGAGGAAGTGAGGCGGGAGGTAGTGAGGCGGGGGGTATGTAGCTGCTGATTCTGGGGAAATGCATCCCGACGAGCCAGCGGAGTCCGCAGGAATCGGGGCGGACGAGGGCGCTAGCATGTAGGAGTCTGGCAGCCGCGACCCCACGCGGGGAAAGACAACTCGGCTAATGCGTAGGTAGCGAGGGCGGCGCTTTCCCCGTGTTTGACGAAGCCCTACGGGGCATGGCCCCATCAGTTCAGTAAGCTTCAGCGAATCTTTCTCCCCGTTTTCCTCGTGTCGAAGAGATACTTATCCATCGCCACATCATCGTCGGCTACCCCGCAGTGACATCCGAAAACGCCTACCGGACAGGGGCAGGAATAGATTGCGCACTTAGGTTTTGCATATGTAGACGGGCGGTTTGGATGCCGGCAAAAAGTTGGCGATGAGAACGCAAGCGCATCGACTCTCCCGAGGTATTGTACATATCGCGACCGCAAAATTCCGCCATGGTATATGTAGCCCCCAAGCTTGAAACACCGTATGTAGCCCAGCCACATCGCCAGGGGCTTACCAGGTTCGACGCAATTATCCCGAAGGGCGAGCGATTTCAGTAGTGTATCTACCGTGCAGTGAGTGCTGGATACAGGGCCCCCACCAGGCACTTGTGCAAAGAACTATCTAGTAGTAGCATTGATACATACCAGCAGATAAATTCGAAATGTCGATATCGGGCACCCATCAGCCGTGCAGCGACGAAATATGCATAGGTGCATACATCATATGTGCGGAATTCTCCGAAGGATCGAGTTAGCGTGTTTCTCTCTCCAGCCTCACCGGTCCAGCGAGTCTGCCCTTCCCTCCATCCGTGCTGGCCGAGAGGACAAAGATGCGCGCGGGTTTCTTTTTGTTTTCTCCCCGCGCCCTCGTCGAACAATCTCCTTGTTTTCTCGGCATTAGTTAGTAGCCGTCCGGGAGACTCGCTTACACGGCGCGACGGAAGTCCTACGTCAAGTAGAACTTTTTGGTGTTAGATAGTTAATATTAAGGTGCATTGGCACTAACCAACGAGTGAGAGAGAAACACCGGTATCGAGGAAGCCTATACGCGGCTCCGGAGAGGGCCCGCCATAACGGCCATTCTTGTCGGAGACGATTGGGGAGGGGGGGTTCGCGAATTGATCCCCCAGCTTTCGTCCGATTACTTGACGGAATACAAGCGACCGGCCGAGCAGTGATCGCGGATAAGATGGCCAGCTAACCGATAGGCATACGGTTTACTCATTGAAAGTGTGGCCGTGTGGTCCCGCGATGGGCCGACCGCTGGACACATCTCACGTCGATGAGGAAATGGAACGCGGAGGATTCACCAGTGTTCCGTGTGAGCGAGGACTGTGTTGCAGAATCAATTACAGGCCATTGACCGCGCCCCACGTGAACAGAGACCGAGACATCCCCCCCCCCCAGCCATGGGTGTTACATAGAGGAGCGCTAGGCTATCCGTCCAGCAAAACCTGAGACCTCTGGATTTACTGTTCTCGAAGTGGGGTTTTTTTTCTTCCGAAAAGCGCCTCAGGTTGCCGACACGCACTATATCCTCCAGTTGGACGTTGGAACACCAAGGGGCACCGGAACGCAACCAGGTGCGGACCCATATCTAGCATCCGTACGCGCACGTGCTGATGATGATGATGATTCATTAATCGTGTGCGACCCTATTGGATCATGACGATATTACGTACGCGTACGTGCAGGCTCTGTGCGACGGACGGGTGCATCACTGGGCGAGTGATGTCCAGTGAAGTGATGTGGCAGCGACACAGATCCGAAAAGCTGGATTTGCTTGGAATGATAAGCTTTCCTCTTCGTCGGATGTATGCCCGTTGGGCCTCGGAGTGGGCATGGAGATTTCTGTGGGTGTGCCTAGAACGAGTTAGACGGCGTGAAGCTCTTTTCCGCGAGATACATACTGCGATATTTTAAATGTGCCCTGTTACCGCGCCATATGACACACCCGACCGTAATCGATCAGATAAGATCATACCCTGGTGGGCACGAAGATCTGGAGATCCCTGTCAACAGGGCGGCTGTATTAGATATTCTCCGTCGATGCATAGCATAGATATCAGACCCAAAGCTTGTATAATCGCATGGATAAAGAGCGTAGCGAGAAAAAATGAAATAAAAAAACAAAGTAAGGACGGAAGAGTCATGATTGATCCTGACGATGTCCATTGGGAGAGGGAAGATAGCTATCGCCACCCATGGGGTGTTGGGCGACGTTCCGTTCGGCCGTACATCTCCCCGTGTCTGGCTCCACGGAGCCCCCGCCGCCCGGCCAAACGCGCGGCTCGCTGGGGAGCGGCACGGCGGCCGGTGCGGTGCGAGCTGCGGCGGCTAATAAGTGACCGACCGCCAAGAGCACGCGGAGAGCAGCATTAACAGGGGGTCCGGTTTAGGGGTAGGATACTATGCGCCGCTGGGTCCGTGGGATTTCTCTTTTGCCTCGCCACATTCCGACGAAGGGCGTTGCGGGGGGTCCAATTGTGTAGACCCTGGAATTCACCCGTGGCAGACAGCGCGCCGTTCCTGCAGCAGGCTGGCTCCATTCCCCAGCCGTGTACGGTGGGGTGTGGGATCAATCTCCGCCTACAGAAACGGGGTTTTTGTTTATTCAGTACTCGTGTGCAGAGCAGAAACGGGGTGTGGGAACGGGTGATGCGCCTTATGTACCAATATTGGCGCCCATCGTCGCCACAAGTGTCCCTTTGCCGTGCTGTTCTTCTTTGCCCCGCAGTTTCCGGGATGTACATACATACTGCGTACCCGACAAATGCAGTTCACTTAGCCTCCGGGAATCTTAGTTATCCAGGTGCTGAACCTGGCGATATCCTGTGATATGTAGGCCTGCGCGGTAACTTAACTCGCCATTTCTGACGTCAACGCCACATAACACCTAGGTGTGTGCTTGCCTGTTAATCGTCAGCGCTTGAGCACGAGAATGTGTAGGACGCCGACACGGTCTGCATGGATGGCTACGTAGATACAGACCTCTGGCAGTAATTGATCCGGCAACTGCTGGCCCAGCCGCGCCCTCCCTTTGCGTAAACTCGCCACGATCGATGCTCCGTATCTGCCGTCCGGCAGTGGGCAAGGTATGCTCCGGAGCGGACTTACGTACGCACCTACACATTATTTAGAGCGAACAACGTCGGGCCCACCCAGGGGGATGCGAACACTACACATGTTGGCCTCAGGGCGCGACAGGTCCGTTCGAAGCCAAGAACAATAGGTGGGGTGGGCCGAGGGCTTGGCGCTCTCGCCAGCGCACAGCCAGCCAGCCAGCTGCCGCCCAGGACGGACGATGAACCCTCCTCCGTGGAACGCACTTCCATCCATGACCAGAATCGTCGTGATAGTCGGAGCCGTCGGGCATCCCGTTGCTGCGGCGTCCGCCCGGCGTGGCGGTGCATTGGCAGCCAGAACGCATCAGCAGCATGCAGCTGGTAGAGCCGATCCACTTGGAGGATCCGGCGCGTGCTCAGAATGCCTTGATATTCGCATCGGTGTTAACGGTCGTTTGGAGAGATCAGCCCATCGCCTTGCAGGTAGTTGGTTCGAAGAGCAGCGCATCCATTGCGGCGCATGACGGAGGAGCAAGAAACTTGGCCACGTTTGCCGAGCTGAGTTGACCGAGGAGGAGCAAGAAACTCGGCCACGTTTGCCGAGCTGGGTGACCGAGGAGTAGGAGGGCAAGGGAAGGGAAATGGGCCGAAACGTAGAAGAGCAGTAAGACTGGCAGATCCACCCTTTTTTTCTTCCGAGAGAGAGGAAGGGGAATAATGGCGTTGTCCAAGCTTTGTTAGTTTCGCTTGAAAGATCCGCACAGCAGAGATGTATGTACTACGTGCGGCTCTAGTAGCTGCACCGAGGAGTGGGATGTGTTCGAACTGCCACCGATGCGGAGCAGTTGTGGTTAAGTAATGGAGGGAGTCGCACGGTAAGCGGTACTTGGGAGGAGCAGGAACGGTCTTCGACTTCCGGCCACTTCGAAGCCTGTGAGTGGCTGCTGGAGAGAGAACATCAAATGACGAATGGTGTGGCTCGAGCTGTCGGGCACGGCAGAACCTGTGCCAATGCGAATCATGTCCTGTGATGTGGGCAAGGTGCTGCTCCAACTGATACAAGCAACAGTGACTGGTCACTGCGGGATTTGTCTGCAAAACAATCTCTTCCTACACAGGGCGGTCTCCGGCTCGGACTATGTGAGACATGCAGACTTCGGCAATTGGGCACGTGAGGGCTCGTTCCACCATCGGTTGGTGCGGCGAAAGCCAATACCCGTAGCCAACAATCTCCCCCAAACAATGGCTCCGGGAATATATACCGCGGCAGCAGCAATCAGGGTGCACTCCGTTATGGGAGCTCAAACGGCGGCGGGTCCTTTCAATCTCACTCAATTCTATGAGCTGTCTGGTGGCGAGAACACTAATAGAAGCGCGTAGGGTACGACCGCCGAAGCTGCAATTGAGTTTAAGGTTTTCGTACCACAGACCGAGATCCTAAGCCGTCGTGCATACACTACCTTCTCCCGCTCCACCCCCTCCCTCTCTCTCTCTCTCCTGGCCATACAACACTCTTTTCCTCATCCACAATCGTCTGTCTCCCCCTCGCCTACCATCCACCCTTTCTCTCTCAGACATACTACCCCCATCCCCCCCTACCCACAACCGTCCATCTTCCGCTGTTACCATCCATCATGGCGGGCATCACGTACCGACGCTCCAAACGCACGGCCGCCAAACCGATATCTTATGACTACAAGACTTTGTCGAAGCAGCTGATGCCGCTGCTCGAATCAGCTTGCCCTCCGAAATCGGCGTCTCCTCCGGCTGAGCTCCCCAGCGCTGTATCCGCTGCCGGACCGTCTTTTCTTTCCCAGACATCACCGATCCCGCCCATCAAGCGGAGGCGCGGCCGTCCTTCTCGGTCCACCAACAGGCAGGCTATCGAGGCGTCTCCCTCTAACGAAGTGTCAACAGCCCCGCAAACTCAGGCGGAGGATGCCGTCCCTCCCTCAGCAGCTGAGACGGCTCTAGAACCTACTACCACCTCTTTTGAGGCTGCGCAGACTGCAAAGGCTCTGGAGAGCACTAGGCTACGGTTTGCGGGAGCCTCATCTAAGCAGCAGATTCCGCCGCTTAAGTCAGCCTCCACTCCGAAATCGGCGTCTCCTCCTGCTGAGCTCCCCAGCGCTGTATCCACTGCTGGACCGTCTTTCCTTTCCCAGACATCACCGATCCCATCCGTCAAGCGGAAGCGCGGTCGTCCTTCTCGGTCCACCAACAAGAGGCAGGCTATGGAGGCGCCTCCCTCTAACGAAGCGCCAACAGCCCTGCAAACTCGGGCGGAGGATGCCGTCCCTCCCTCAGCAGCTGAGGCGGCTCTAGAGCCTACTACCACCTCTTTTGAGGCTGTGCAGACTGCGAAGGCCCCGGAGAGCATTAGGTCACGAGCTACGGGAACCTCTTCTAAGGAGCAGATTCCGCCGCCCAAGTCAGCTCCCGCTCCGAAATTGGCGTCTCCTCCGGCTAAGCTCCCCAGCGATGTATCCGCTGCTGGACCGTCTTCTCTTTCCCGGACATCACCGATCCCGCCCGTCAAGCGGAAGCGCGGGCGTCCTCCTCGGTCCGCCACCCAGAAGCATGGCCGTAACGGGGCTAACAAGGTGTCTAGCCCTAGCGAGATGTCTCGCCCCGAAAAAGCGCCAACGGCTGTGCAAACCACACAAGCGATGGCCGCCGAGACCGCGGAGGTTAATCAGACCCAGATAACCCCCCGAAATCCCAAGATCAGTCAACCGGGAGAAAAGAGGAAGCGACCCTCCGCCGCTCCTCCCTCGACGACTGGGACGGTTCTAGCATCCGCCATCGACCGCCCTGAGGCTGTAATGAACCTGAATGCTCCACGGAGTCCTCAGCCACGGGTCAAACGAAACTACCGCCGCAGACAGAAAATCGACCCTTCCCAGAAGACTCTTTCTGCTCTGGCCCCAGACGCCACAATGACCCCGAAATCTTTTGCGAACACCCAGGGAATGGACAAACGAGCTTATCGCCCCAAGGAGATGACTGCGGCTTCCGCACCTGCTCCTCCGCCCCCAGAGCTACCAGCTTCCAGGAGCGCTCAGACTGCTACGGCTCCCAAAAAAACCAAACATGCCTATTGCTGCCGCCCCAAGCCCCCATCTCTACCCGCCTCCGGAGAAAACACAGCTATGGCCTCCACCAGCAACAGCGGGGTGTCGGCATTCCCTGATGCCAAAGCGGTCGGGGCCGGTGATACGCCGGTCTCCTCCTCCGAAGGGATCGCAGAGGTGACCGTTGACAACGTCTCAGAACTGGCCGAGCTTGCAACAGCTTCCTGTGACGACCCCCCTCCACCCACGAAGCGCCTACATGTCGAGGCTCCCTCCAGCCCCGAACCCACCGCGCAGCCCACACCCAGCGACACCAATTCGGAGTCGTCTATACATCGATTCCGGAGCCGTCACGGAGAGCAGCCATGGTGCAAGAGCGCGACCCCGACCCCGACTCCGACCACGGTTCAGCCAGAAGCGGACGAGCCATTCGTTGCTCCGGACTGGATGTTAGTCCCCGGCGTTAACACCGTCATGCTGCGCCTTCTGGGAGAGGCCAAGGGATACTACGACTGTATACGAAACCCTTGGACAAACCCCATGAGCGGCTTCCTCGACGACAACCCCAAGGCATGGCAGACGTACACAGCGACCCTGGATTTCGCCGACAGGTTGCAGGAAATCGAAAGGGCGTTGACCTCGGAGCAGAAAGTCGGTGTTGATGTCGTTCCCGCGACGCGAGAGGTGGTCAGACGGCTCTGGGGAAATGTCGTTTACGCCAACGGACGGTTCGAGGTCGACACATTCTGGAAGACAATCAAGGGAGAGCCCGTGGAGATGGAGTTCAAGGATGGGATGATCACTAGGTACGGCATCTCACCGTATATCATGTACGAAGTTGGAGGCAGCAAGCCAATTGGAAGGACCACTACGAGTTCCGATCGTGAGCGCCGTCAGCCAAAGGGAGGAGATGATGAGTCGGACGGTGGAGATGCCGAGACGGAAGATGAGGGCTATGAGGCGGAGAGAGAAGGTGTCGAATCGGAAGAGGAGGTCTCCGAGCCGGAAAGTGAGCAACCGGCTCGAAGGACTGTGCGCCCTGGCCAGCTGTGGCAGAGAGACTGGTTCCAAGAATTCGACGAATAAAGAGTTCATCGCATGTCCTTACGATCCTAGCTTAGCTACGCATGTCTGAATCCTACATAGTAATCTTCTGTTGTTTTCTACTTCAAACCGACCAGCCCGTTCGCACTCTTAATTTGATACATACTTTAGGAGTAACCCCCCCTTTCCCATCAGTGATCACTCGATCTGGCGCGTGGGATTTGCCGATGGAAAAAGTCAGCACTTGTCCATGATTCAGATAGGCCTCATGCGACGAACGGATGAACAAAAAAAACAGTGCCGTCCCTGATGTCAAAGAAGGCGAAGAACTTACCGTTGATACAAGTTCGCGGCTGGGACGGAGACTCCACGCACCGCCTCGTCTGTTGCCCGCGTTCGGCAGTATTGCCGATGCAACGGGCTCTACTAGCCGTACGCAGTAGAAGAAGACCCAGTCAACTGGTTGCGGACGCCCGGGGGGGGGAGGGCTGCTTGAGAGTTGGCTCGGCACGAGGGGGGCGGACCGACGGAGCAGCAACTACTGGCCGTTACATCAACCTGCACACAACATACTTTTGTTTCCCTGCCATCCATCGCGTGCATCAATTAACACGGTAGATCTCCGTCACGGCATCTGCCGTTTCTCCGCCCGCATGTGTCGGCGGGGCTCGATTTCGTCGGAACCAAGCTTCTGTTGTCTCCGTCCAGAGCTAGAAGGTGGGCCGTGAGTATATATAGCTAGACTATGGCGGCGAAGTGACAGCAACGGAGATGCGGGACGCACTTGTCTCGGGCTAATTACTATGTATCATAGACAGTTACTCTGATTAGTCACCAGACACCTGGACACAAAAGGGGGTGTCACCGAAACCGGACACTCCTATTAGCTGCTCAGCGTGGCCCATTTTCCAGCCAGCCCAGCCAACTTTGAGGACCTTTGTACCTCGTCATGATATACCTACATAGCCCGTACAAGTGCCCAGCACTATGTATCATACATACATATTTCCATGCTAGGCTACGATGACGTCAAATTTCGTCATCAGCTGACAGCCAACCTGAAACATCGTGCGGACGGAAGAAAGTGGGAGAAAGTACTTGAATGTTCGAGCTGCATCAGATAGATCGGCTATGACTAATACTACATTATAAAAAGGAAGCGACACTACTGGAGGAGGGCGGGGCGGCGGCGGCGGCGAGCAGTCGGGCCACCGCGGAGAGCAGCGCCGTGCTGTCGTAGCCATGCTTCGCCGAGACGTCGGCGCCTCGATCCAGCAGCAGTCGGGCCACTGCCTCGTGCCCTTTCTCGGCCGCGGAGAGCAGCGCCGTCCTGTCGTAGCGGTCCTTCGCCGAGACGTCGGCGCCTCGATCCAGCAGCAGTCGGGCCACTGCCTCGTGCCCTTTCTCGGCCGCGGAGAGCAGCGCCGTCCTGTCGTAGCGGTCCTTCGCCGAGACGTCGGCGCCTCGATCCAGCAGCAGTCGGGCCAC
>Ga0307508_10001299_pt1 | contig 28403 bp, 35 predicted proteins | sample 9_EM_MG_FD_203089 | JGI IMG/M metagenome (GOLD analysis project Ga0307508, IMG submission 203089) | Populus trichocarpa ectomycorrhiza microbial communities from riparian zone in the Pacific Northwest, United States - 9_EM | ecosystem: Host-associated > Plants > Roots > Unclassified | place...
TGTGCTTCAGTACTACAGACTATATGCACTCCTCCACGCCGTACCACCCCCATGGGGCTCCCATCTTTCCCATCCGCCAGACGCAACAACTTTTCCCTGAGGAAACAAGTTGTTGCGTGAAGAAGAATCATGCAAGACAGACAACAGCGCACTCTTATATACAATGAGCGCGATCCTCCACATCCAGATCCTTCTCCATGCCGCGCAACCAGAACCAGCAGAACCTTTCCTCGCTGCGCACCTAGAACCTTTCCTCGCCACGCAACCAGAAGCTTGCCGCACAACCAGAACCTTCCCTCGCCGTGCACCTAGAACCTTTCCTCGCCGCGCAACCAGAACCTTTCCTCGCCGCGCACCTAGAACCTTGCCTCGCCGCGCAACCAGAACCTTGCCGCGCAACCAGAACCTTCCCTCGCCGTGCACCTAGAACCTTTCCTCGACGCACAACCAGAACCTTTCCTTGCCGCGCAACCAGAACCTTTCCTCGCCGCGCAACCAGAACCTTTCCGCGCCGCGCAACCCAGAACATTCCAGACTCTAGTCGTTCGGGATAGGTGGTGACGGCGGCGGTGTGCCATTACACCACCAGCACTGGGCGGTCAGGCGGATCTTTGCCCAGTGAAAATTTTCTCCGGTATGGCTGTGCCCCGCCTTCAGCTGGTAGTACCTCGAAGAGAGCCTCTTCATACTCCCTGAAACCGTGCCATCTGGCTTGTGGCAGTCCGGCAGTCTGTACTTCTTTTTGGAGGCCCGGCCGCAGCCCACCGTCTTGCCTCCACCCACTTCTTCTCCGAGATTTCCCGCTTGGGGGTTCGGGAGCGATCATGCCTTTGCTCTCCGGGGACTGCATTGCTGCCGAACAGCTATCTGCTGAATTTTCCCTTGAGTCGCCATCCCTGACTTACGAGGGTGACAGTCGGCATTCTTTCTTAGGCGTTGTCAGCGTTCTCTCGGCAGCTATGCGAGGGTGGGACCCCAGCTGAGATCTTGCAGGCACCGAAATCCTCGCCGCCGGTGATAGCACCTTCGGAGAGATGTTGTTTTGTCAGCGCCGCAATCCTGGACGGCCTTGGGAATGGCTCCGCTGCTTATCGTATGTTCGCCAAGCATTCGATCGTGTTCAGGTGTGCGCTGCCTCCTGTCCTGCCGGACATCATTCGCAGCAAAGTGTTGCGCCATTTCGACCGCATGGTTACCATGTACTTGAGCAACGTGATGCGCGAACATCGCATGTCCGATCCCTCGGGCCAGAGTGGGGCTCCCTCCTCCGATAACGACCGTGCGAATTTAGGAAGAATTCATCCGCTGCCGGAGCACCCTTCATCGCCAGAAGAGGTAAAAATGTACGCCGCCATAGTCTTTACATGCTGAATGCGAGTATGATCAAACAAAAATAACCCTTTCATCGCCAGTGTCAAAGCAGCTTCCAGCGCTCGGGTGGTCGTCGTACATGGCATTCCGTTCGTTCGATCCCAGGTTTTTTCTTGCGTTTCAATTCGATGGTGGCCATCCACGGCTACTTGTTTTCTACTGTTTCGTCTGATCGGCCAGTAAACTGCGGTTGTATTTGATTAGGGAACAATCCTTCCTTTTTACTTGCGGGGGTTCTGCTGTACAATAGGTAGAGCAATTCGATCATTTTTTCTTGACTGCTTGTTGGCCTATATGGATCGATAAAAGGTGAAGATTGTATTACAGCATTATGCGGGCGCAAGGTCTCTCTATATGCAGGAAGGCCATCAGGACAAAGGACGGAAGACTGCCCCACGAGCCGGTGCTCGGGGACTCCGACATGTCCGGACGCCTCCTCATGTCCGGACGCCACCTCATTTCTGGACGCCACCTCTGGTCTCTCATGTCCGGACGCCTCCTCATCTTCGGGCGCCACCTTATTCTGTCACAGCTATTGGACCCGGACAAACTGTCGGCAGTGCTGCATTGGCGACGAGAGTCGGAATCTAGCCTTATGTCGGTTGGTTCCTAGTTGCGTTTCGTACGGCCGTGATGGGTGAATCATTAAGGCGTAGTACCTGTGATCCTTTCGGCCATGGCGGTACCTAAGCAGGCGGGTTGTGGCTTTGAGCGGCCGGAAGAGCTATCGCAGCGCAGGACTGAGCGGAGCATGGGGAAGACCCGAACGTTTTGGTTAGTATCTGCAGCTCTGCACCCGGGTGCCAGATGGCCTCCAGGTACCGGGTTCATGATTTATATGCATTCGTGCGCACTGCCGTATGTGCCAATTCGGTGGTGCCCAGCTCACAAGGGAGTCGCCAGCAACGAGAAAGCCGATCAGTGGGGGAAGGTCGCCGTAGGAGAGCCTGGCGCCCATGGGTTGGAATGGTTGTAGTACTTGGGCCTAACAGAGGTACGCCCAGTGCCACTCCCACGGTCGCTGGCCAACCTCAAGCAGGAGATCTCGGAGAAGAAGTGGGTGGAAGCACGGCAGTTGGCTGGGGGAAGGGCCTCCAAGACGAAGTACAGGATGCCGAAAAGCCAGAGGCAGGATGGCACAGTTGCTGGGAGCTCCAAGAGGCTTGCCTCGCGGTTCTACCAGATGAAGACGGGGCACTGTCCCACAGGGCAGTATCTCCACTGGACGAAAACCCGACCCACTCCCCAGTGCTGGTGGTGCCGATACCAGAGCCAGACTCGGGAGCACCTCTTCAAGGTTTGTCCGAAGTGGAAGGCCCAACAGAAGATCCAACAAATATCCGATTACTTTAATCATGCAGTGAAATCGCTCTATGAGCGACTGGACGATATGTGTTATACCTACTGAATTCAGCGAATGCTGGGCAGATGACTGCTGAATTCCGCGAATGCTGGGCAGATGACTGCTGAATTCAGCGAATGCTGGGCAGTGTGCCGAATTCAGCGAATATGTTGGGCAGATACCTGCTGAAATCAGCGAATGCTGGGCAGAAGAAGTCGAGAATATCTTGCGAAAGTGATAACTGGTGACTTGTATGCTGAATTCAGCGAATATGCTGGGCATTACCTGCTGAATTCAGCGAATGCTGGGCAGATGCCTGCTGAATTCAGCGAATGCTGGGCAGAAGAAGTTGCAAATATCTCGCGGAAAAGCGAGAGCTGGTGACGTGGATTCCATATGACTGAAAACAAGACTGATTGAAATGGCAGACAAGAATGAATATGTTTCTGCATGGCCACGCAGCAAGGCATGCCTTGAAACCAATAAAGCGATTATGAGCAAGGCTCACGAAGAAGGGGGTGATGTGACGTCTTTGGAACGCCTTGCCTCAGCCTTTCTGCTGCTCGGAATCGCTGAGATATCTGAAGACGAAGCCGAAATCGAACCAATCATTGAGCCTACCAACGTCAAGTGCGAGAACGAGAGCGAACCACTCACCTACAAAGCTGCATTACGAAGTTCGCAAGCAAGACAATGGAAGGAAGCCAGGTGCTAGGAATGGTAGGCATTGGTTGAGAATCACACATTCGATATCGTGGAAAAAGATAATACCATCCAGGTACCAATGATCAGTGACAGGACAGTAGAAGAGCCTATTGGATGCAAGTGGATCTACAAGAAGAAGATTAATCCGGATGGATCCACTCGGTACAAAGCACGACTAGTCATCATGGGCTACTAACAAAAAGAAGCTATCCACTACGATGAAACCTACGTACCAGTGTCCAAGATGGCAACATTCCGATTGATCCTGGCACTTGCCGCTCAGTATGGCTGGGACGTCGATCATATGGACGTGGTGATGGCTTTCCTAAATCCAAGGATTGACCGAGACAACATCTACATGGAAATGCCACTTGGAATTGACTGGCTCACGTCGAACAGAAGCGTGTCAAACGGAAGCACATCAAACGGAAGCGCGTCGAGCGGAAGCACATCGAGTGGAAGCATTTTAATCCTCCAAAAAGCACTCTACGGACTTAAACAGGCGCCCAGACTTTGGTTGGAGGATATCGATGGATACTTGCAATCCATAGGATTCCGACAATCTGCGGAAGATCCAAACCTGTACCTCCAACAAGGAGTCCTTCTAGTACTATATGTGGACGATCTGCTCATTGCACACAACGGTGCAGAAGGACGGGGACATCGGATCAAGCAGCTGCTGCAAAAGAAGTACAAGATGTGCGACTTGGGTGCGGCAAAGCGGTTGTTAGGAATCGAGATCGAGAAGACCAAAGATGGAGGATTCAGTATCTTTCAATGAGGTTACATCAACACAATCATATGACGATTCGGACTGATGGATGCAAAACCGGCTAAGTCTCCACGTGATCCTCAGACAGATCTGGCTAACACCCACTGTGAGGACAAACCGGCAAACCGCAAAGAATATCTCTCAATGGTTGGATCACTCATGTATGCGGCACTCGGAAGTCGATCGGATATCGCCTTCAGCGTAACCGCCCTGAGCTGGTACAATGTCCAACCTCTCGAAATGCATTCAACGGTGGCAAAGAGAGTACTCCGATACCTTAAGACTACTGCCGAATTTCGAATTCATTGCCGACAGCTCACTTCCTACCCAAAATCGCCTCACAACTCACCCTCCATCAACATTATCGGACATACTGACTCAGATAGGGCAGGAAACCTTACAACTCGCAAATCGGTCGGAGGATGTGTGTTTGGCCTGGGACACACCAATGCCAACGAAGAACTTGTCATGTCCGGACTGATTCATTGGCAAGCCAAGTCTCAGAGCGTCGTGGCGCTCTCAACACTTGAGGCCGAATATATCGCCTTTTCGCACGCTACCCGGGAAAGCCTCTGGCTCAGGCGTATGATGAAGGAGGCAGCAGGAGGAATGGCAGTCAAGATTGTTGATGGGCCGGTACCAATCGGATGCGACAACCAAGGCGCCATCAAATTGATCACCTCGGGAGTCGTATGGCAAAAGTCAAAACACATTGATGTAAAATATCATCGTGTTCACGACGAACAGATGAAAGGCGCACTTAAGTTCCAATACGTTACCTCAGAGTCTAATCCTGCCCATCTGCTGACGAAACCTCTCGCGGTTCCCCGACACGAACGACTATTGCAACTCACCGGTCTCACTCCATTCGGCCCCGAAGACGGAGAACCCGCATACGATGAATGACGCCGATCTCGAAAAGGAAAAGGGGGTGTGGTTCTTTGGCGAAGAAAAGGGGGTGCAGGTGATAAGGAATTGGAAGAGGAAAGAAGGTTTCTTTTGTTGAGCAAGTTCTTGCATCCTGTCGGCAAGCGTGAGTCGGGACTCTTTTTCCTACTAGCAAGTGTTTTTCCCACGAGGTTTTCACTGAAGAGGTTTTAATGAGGTCGACGAGGATTTAATGGGATTGTTTTTGATTTGGGATTGTTCTTGATTTGGTGGATTTCTGTTTGGTACGGAGCACGAGAAGAGGGGGTGTGTTGGAATTGCTTCTCGCCGCTCCGGCGTGGCGCGCCAACGGAAGCGACACCGCTGCAATGGCGGCGGCAGCAACGCTGTGGGGAGCAACGCTGTGGGGAGCAACGCCATATATAGCAACGGCAACGCCATAGCAACGGCAATGGCAAGGGGATCCTGGTAACGACGGCTTGGTACTCTTCCATAGCAGCGTCTTTCGCATTCTTTCTTCTATACTCTTACATACTTCGATATAACAATAGAAAAAGACTAAACGCACCTATCTGAGCCGTTCCATCAAACTTCAACGATCAAATCATCTCGTCCTGTTTCTCTCTCTTTCTTTCTCTCTCTCTGTGTACTCGTGAAGACTCTCAAAGGAGAACGGTGATGATCGGGCAATCTTCAACAGGTTCAACGGATAGGTAGATCGTCGATGCGCGGTTGTCACACTGATTGTAGTCACGGCCCTAGACAGTACATCGTGTCAGAGTGCGACGGAATATTTCGTTGCGGGTAACAATCTTGAGGGCACTTAGCAGTATGTAATGATCTCATGTCGTTCTCAAACGAGAGGTAGTTTCGGGCGTTGTAAAGGCTGGCTACTGCAAAGGTGACGCGTTGTCTGGTTGAGACCATCTTGGCGATGTCGTCGGACGCGACGCGGCTCCAAAAGTTGAGGCTTAAAAAACGAGAGTGCAGGGATGAGACGCTGAAGCGAGGTGCAAAACGGCAGGTACGGCGGGTGCGATTATCGATGGGTAGTGGATTGGCAGAGCATTCAATCCGGGCTCATAACCTGTTGGAATATATGGATCGATAAAAGGTGAAGATTGTGTTGCAGCATTATGCGGGCGCAAGATCTCTCTATATACAGGAAGGCCGTCAGGACAAAGGACGGAAGACTGCCCCCCGAGCCGGTGCTCGGGACTCAGTCATGTCCGGACGCCTCCTCATCTCCGGACGCCACCTCATCTCCGGACACCACCTCTGGACTCTCATGTCCGGACGCTTCCACATCTCCGGACGCCACCTTATTCTGACACGAGAGAATCAAGTAAAAGAATCAGCAAGAGAATCGGAGAGAGAATTGGCGAGTGAAACAACGAGAGAATTGGTGAGAGAATCCGCGAGCAGATAGAACGAGTGAATCCAGCACGGGAATCTAGTCAGTAAATCAGTGAGAGAATCAACGCGAGAATCAGCGACAGAATCCAGTGACAGAATCCAGTAAGCAAATCCAGTGAGCAAATCCAGCAAGTGAATCCAGCAAGAGAATCAAGTAAAAGAATTAGCGAGCGAATCCAGGGAGAGAATCTAGTAAAAGAAATCAGCGAGCGAATCGAGCAAGTGACTCAGTGAGAGAAGCAGTGAGAGAATCAGTGAGAGAATCAGTGAGAGAATCCAGTGAGCGTCTCCAGCGAGCGAATCCCACAAGTCAATCCAGCCAGAGAATCAAGTAACAGAATCAGCAAGAGAATCGGAGAGAGAATCGGGGCAAGTGAAACAATGAGAAGATCGGCGAGAGAATCGGTAAGCGGATTGAACGAGAGAATCGAGCACGGGAATCTTGTCAGTGATCAGTGAGAGAATCAATCAGAGAATCGGTGACAGAATCGGCAAGAGAATCCAGCGAGAGAATCAGCGAGAGAATCCTACCAGCGAATCCACCAAGCGCATCCAGCGAACGAATTTGGTGAGCGAATCCTCCGAGTGAATCCGATGAGTCAATTCGGCGACTGAATCCAGCAACAAAATCCTGCGACCGAATCCAGAGAGAGAACCTAGTAAGAGAATTCAGCGAGCCAATCCAGCAAGAGAATCAGCAAGAGAATCCAGCAAAAGAATCAGTGAGAGAATCTTGTAAGCCAATTCAGCGAGGGAATCAAGAAAAAGAATCAGCAAGAGAATCCAGTGAAAGAATTATTGAGAAAATCACCGAGAAAATCCAGCAGACCAAGAGTGAGCGAATCCAACAAGAGGGTTGACTGGATGTGGGGTCAGGCAAGTGGCAAAACGTGATGGCGATTGTTGGCATTCCTCGGGAACCTGGATGTTGCCGTGTAAAGAAGAAAGAAGAAGAGGAAGAAGTGGAGATGGTTGATAAAAGCTATCTATCATTGCTGGCTAGTGACTCATCCAGTAGTCCAGCAAAACTCAATTCTTGCAGCAGGATTGGTGAGGCAAGCCGACAACAAGCAATCACAGCACAGACGGAAATGATGTCTCTTGTTGGATTCCCTAGTAGCTGCTGCTCAATTTTCTCAGTGGATTCTTTCGCTGATTCTCGCGCCAATGCTCTCACTAATTCTCTTGTAGGATTCTCTCAAGGGGTTAACTCACTGTATTCACGAGTCGATGCACTCGTCGATTCTCTCGTCGGTTCTCTCGTCGATTCTGTCGCTGATTCTCTTCCTGATTCTCTTGCGGAATGCACCTGCTGGATCTGCGCCCTGGATTCGTTCACTGGCTCTCTTGTTGATTCTCTCACTGATTCTCTGTTTGAATCTGTCACTGATTCTCTCGCTGAATTCTCTCACTGATTCTTTTACTAGATTTTCCCGCCAGATTCACTTGCCAGATTCGCTCGCCGGATTGACTCACCGATTCTCTAGCTGTTTCTCCCGTTGTTTCTCTTGCTGATTATCTCGCCGATTCTCTTGCCGATTCTTTTAGTAGATTCTCTCGCGTTTTCTCTCATTGATTCTCTAGTTGATTCTCATGCTGGATTCTCTCGCCATATTCTCTCACCAGATTCACTCGCCACTTCTCTCGTTCTTTCTCCCATTGTTTCTCTCGCCGATTCTCTCGCTAATTCTCTCGCTGATTCTTATACTAGATTCTCTCGTTGATTCTCTCGTTGATTCTCTTGTTGATTCTCTCGCTGATTCTCTTGCTGGATTCTCTTGCCGGATTCGCTCACCGATTCCCTCGCTATTCCTCTGATTGACTCTCCTGAAGTTTGTCTCGCCGATTTTCTCACCGAATTATCTCATCAGATTCGCTCGCTGGATTCCCCTGGTCAATTCTCGCGCTGGATTCGCTCGCCTCTTCTCTCTCTCTTTCTCCCGTTGTTTCTCTTGCCAATTCTCTTGCCAACTCTCTCACTGTTTTTCTCTCTGTTTCTTTCGTTGATTCTCTCGCCGATTGTCTCGCCGGATTCTCTCGCCGGATTCGCTCACCGATTCCCTCGCTATTTCTCTGATTGACCCTCCCTTAGTTTCTCTCGCCAATTCTCTCATCGAATTCTCTCATCAGATTGGCTTGCTGGATTCCCTGGGTGAATTCGCTCACTGGATTTGCAGGTCAGAGTTTCATCCTGGATTTTGTCGCCGAATGCTGTCTTCGCTCACAATTCATTTCTCTCTTGTTGCAAATTTCAAATGTATTCTTTGCATGCTGTCACTTGATGTTACGTCATTTTGTTTGTGAAGTTTGTTGTTCCTGAATTGTGTAAACAGATATATTTCACCCTTATGGTGAACCTCAGACTTTGCGAATTGTAGGTGCCATGCCATATGAAGCATCTGTACAGAAGTTGAAAAGGTACTCTGCGTGGATAGTTGACGTCACGCCAGACAATACGTTTGAACGGAAGCTGCAAAAGTACTTTGCATGGATGGTCGACGTCCCATCAGATAGCCTTCTAATGGAAGTTGCGAGGGCACTTTGTGTGGATTCTGGACACCATTCTGGACATAGCGTTCGAACGGATGTTGCGAAGGTAGTTTGCGTGGATAGTGGACAACACGCCAGAGGTATCGTCTGAACGAATGTTACAAAGATTCTTTCCATGGATAGTAGATATGCCGCCAGATGTAGCGTTCAAAGGAACGTTGCGATGGTACTTTACGTGCATAGTGGATGCCATACCAGACGTAGAGCTTGAACGGAAGTTGCGAATATTCTCGGGCTGGATAGTCGACGCCAGGCCAGACGTAGCATTCGAACCGATGTGCTGCATGGAGATGATATTTCTTTCTTTTTCTACGTTCTGATGGAAGTAACAAACTTACTCTGCATGGATAGTAGACCCTATACCAGACGTAGCGTTCGAATGGACCTGCTGCGTGGAGAAAATAATACTTTCTCTTTTCTACGTTCCGACAGAAGTAATAAACTTACTCTGCATGGATAGTAGATGCCCTGCCAAACATAGTGTTCAAACAGAAGTTGCAAAGATTTTCTGCGTGGATAGTAGACCCCATGCCAGATGTAGCATTCGAATGGAAGTTTCGAAGGTACTCCGTGTGGATACTCGATAGTGAACTTGAGGTTTCGTCCGAACAGGAGTTGCTAAGATACTTTGTGTGGAGGGTAGTCGCTATACCAGACGTAGTGTTTGAATGGAAGTTGCGATGGTAGATTGTGTGGATAGTAGACACTATGCCAGAGGTAGCATTCGGATGGAAGTTGTGAGGGTACTTTGCATGGTTAGTGGACGACATGCAAGCTGAAGCGTTCGAATGGATATTTTCCGTACAAACTACAATGATGCGTTGAATGCATTTTAACGGTAATTTGGTATCTGCAATACGTTTTAACGTTCCCAACATTGCTAGCGTGATGCTGCGTTGCAATGCATATTTTTTTTTCCTGATGCTTCCGGGCCAGTTTGTTCTGCTCGGCATCTCAGAAAGCTTCAGATAAAGATGCGATAGTAGCCATACCCACCGGCCACTTCTGGATCAGGTCGAGCATTGGTTGGTACTCCTCCCGAGCTGTAAGGTAGGAGTGATACAGAGACCTCTTGTCAGGTATAGCTCCTTCCGTCCCAGCAAGTTGAACTCGCATGTTGTTCAGACGTGAGAGATATACCGCAATACTCTTGCCGGCCTTTGGACGGGCATTGGACAAATTTGTTAAAGATTGCCCGATCACCGTTTTCTTTTGAGAGTCTTCACAAGTACAGTGAGAGAGAGAGAGAAAAAAAGATAGAGACAGAACGAGATGATTTGATTGTTGACGGGTGATGAAATCGCTCGAGGTAGACGTAACGAGTATCTTATTCACTGCTATATAGAAGTATTTAAGAGTGTAGAAGAAAGAATGCGATGGACGGTGCTATGGAAGAATGCCAAGCCGTCGTTACCAGGGTCCCCCTGCCATTGCCGTTGCTATGGCGTTGCTGCCGCCGCCGTTGTTATGGCGTTGCTGCCGTCGCCATTGCTATGGTGTCGCTTCGGTCGGCGCGCCATGCCGGAGCGGCGAGAAGCAATTCCAACACACCCCCTCTTCTCATGCTCCGTACCAAACAGAAATCCACCAAATCAAAAAACAATCCCATTAAGTCCTCGTCGACCTCATTAAAACCTCTGCAGTGAAAACCTCGTGGGAAAAACACTTGATAGTAGGAAAAAGAGTGCCGACTCACGCTTGCCGACAGGATGCAAGAACATGCTCAACAAAAAACGAAAACTTCTATCTTCTTCCAACTCCTTATCACACACACCCCCTTTTTCTTCCCCAAAGAACCGCACCCCCTTTTCTTTGTCATCGAGCCACACCTTCTTTTCATCGTCGTGATTGGCCTTATTCATCGTATTCGGATCCTCCGTGGTGGGAGTCGAATTTAGTGAGTCCGGTGAGTTGCAATAGTTGTTCGTGTCAGGGAACCGCAAGAGGTTTCGTCAGCAGATCAGCAGGATTAGACTCTGAGGTAACATATTGGAACTTAACTACGCCTTTCACCTGTTCGTCATGAACATGATGATATTTTACATCGATGTGTTTCGACTTTTGCCATACGACTCCCGAGGTGATCAATTTGATGGCACCTTGGTTGTCGCATCTGATCGGTACCGGCCCATCAACAATCTTTACTCCCATTCCTCCGGCAGCCTCCTTCATCATACGTCTGAGCCAGAGGCTTTCCCAGGTGGTGTGCGAGCAGGTGATATATTCGGCCTCAAGCGTTGAGAGTCCCATGACGCTCTCAGACTTGGCTTGCCAATGAATCAAGCCAGATGTGACAAGCTCATTGTTGGCATTGACATTCCCGAGTCCGAATACGCATCTGCCGACAGATTTCCGAGTTGTGAGATTCCCTGCCCAGTCTGAATCGGTATATCCAACAATGGTAATACGATTCAGAAGCCGTCGGTAATGAATTCGAAATCTGGCAGTAGTCTTCACATATCAGAGTACTCTCTTTGCCGCCATTGCATGCATTTCAAGAGGTTGAACATTGTACCGGCTGAGAGTGGTGACACTAAAGGCGATGTCCGGTCGGCTTCCGAGTGCCACATACATGAGTGATCTAACCATTGACAGATATTCTTTGCGGTTTGCCGGTTTGTCCTCACAGTGGGTGTCAGCCAGATCTGTCTGAGGATCAAGTGGAGACTTAGCCGGTTTTGCATTCATTAGTCCGAATCGTCATATGATTGTGTTTATGTAACCTTGTTGACAGATACTGAATCCTCCATCTTTGGTCCTCTCGATCTCGATTCCAAGGAACCACTTTGCCACACCCTAGTCGCACATCTTATACTTCTTTTGCAGCAGCCACTTGATCCGATGTCCCTGTCCTTCTGCACCATTGTGCGCAATGAGCAGATCGTCCACATATATTACTAGAAGGACTCCTTGTTGAAGGTACAGATTTGGATCTTCCGCTGATTGTCAGAATCCTATGGATTGCAAGTATCCATCGATAGCCTCATACCAAAGTCTGGGCGCCTGTTTAAGTCCGTAGAGTGCTTTTCGGAGGATCAAAATGCTTCTGCTCGATGCGCTTTCATTTGACGCGCTTCCGCTCGACGCGAGCCATTCAATTCCAAGTGGCATTTCTATGTAGATGTTGTCTCAGTCAATTGTTGGATTTAGGAAAGCCGTCACCACGTCCATATGATCGACGTCCCAGCCATACTGAGCAGCCAGTGCCAGTATTAATCGGAATGTTGCCTTCTTGGACACCAGTGTGTAGGTTTCATCGTAGTCGATGCCTTCCTTTTGTTTGTAGCCCTTGCCAACTAGCCGTGCTTTATACCGAGTGGATCCATCCGGATTAATTCTCCTCTTGTAGATCCACTTACATCCAATTGGCTCTTCTACTGTCCTGTCAGTTATTGGTGTATGAACGGTATTACCTTTTTCCACAATATCGAAGGTGTGATTCTCAACCAATGCCTGCCATTCCTGGTGCATGGCTTCCTTCCATTGTCTTGCTTGCGGACTTCGTAATGCATCTTTGTAGGTGAGTGGTTCCCTCTCGTTTTCACACTCGATAGTCGATTCCATTTCAGCTTCATCTTCTGAAGCTTTGGCAATCTCAAGTAGCAGAAAGGCGGACGCAAGGTGTTCTAAAGACGTCAAATCACCTGCTTCTTCGTGAGCCTTGCTCATAATTTCATTGTTGGTTTCAAGACGTACCTTGCTACGTGTCCGTGCAGAGACATATTCATTCCTATCTGCCAGCTCAATCAGTCTTGGTCTCAATCATATGGAATCCACATCACGAGTTCTCCCAGCATTCGCTGAATTCGGTAGGTAATGCCCAGCAGCTCATTGAGCATATTCGCTGAATTCAGTATACAAGTCACCAGTTATCGCATTCGCAAGATATTCTCGACTTCTTCAGCCCAGCATTCGCTGAATTCAGCAGGTATCTGCTCTGCATATTTGCTGAACTCGGCACACTGCCCAGCATTCGCTGAATTCAGCAGTTATCTGCCCAGCATTCGCTGAATTCAGCAGGTATCTGCCCAGCATATTCGCTGAATTCGGCAGGTATAACATATATCGCCCATCCGCTCATAGAGTGATTTCACTGCATGACGAAAGAAATCAGATATTTGTTACTGGTATTCTCCAGACCTTGTGCGTCATTCATTTCATGGATCTCATCCTGCGGCGCTCCGTTGGTCTGCGCTTCATTGGTGGTGTCTGGAAACTCAATGGCTTCCATCTGCTCTTCTGTGTGTGCATTTTCTTCTTTGTCAAACACCACACTTGAGCATTCCACTGCTCGTCTGGTTTTTCCCGATTTGAAGTCCCAAATTCTCCAGATTTTCGTGGTGTTATGAACATATCCCAGCATCATGCACATACTGGAGCAGTTTCCAAATTTCTTCTCCGTTTTCTGAATGGGTGGATTTTATTTGTATACTTGGCATCCGAATCGTCGTAAGTGTCTGATTTTCGGAATGGTACCGTACAATGCTTCGTTTGGTGACCGGTTGTCCGTCAGACTCGATGTAGGTGACCTTCGGTGCAGGTAGCATGCTGTCCTGATGGCTTCTGGCCAAAATATTATCGGCACGTTTGCATCCAACATCATGCTTCGTGTCTTTGCATTCAGTGTCCGGATCATCCGTTCGGCTGTTCCGTTCTTGTGTTGGGCGTACAGCGGGGAGGGTTCAAACGTGATTCCTTTTTCTCCCAGTAAACCCAGGAATATCGAGTTGTTGTATTCTCCGGATCCATTGTCGCCATGGAAACGTTTGATGTGGAATCCCTGTGTTTCCACCCAGGCTTGATAATGTTGAAACTTGGCCGATATTTCTTCCACGGTTTTTGTGATCAGAAAGACACCTCAGTGTATTACGTACAGTCATCAATATAGATTATATAATATTGGACGCCTCCGATACTGTGCTTCATAGGCCCTCAGAGATCTGAGTGTACAAGTTCAAATGACGTTGATGTCCGGAATGCCTTGGTGCGTATGACATGTTGTTGTTTCGTATGAATGCAGGTCGGACACAATTGCGGTGTTTCCCTGCGAGGCTTGTCCGGCTTGTCCACAGAATCAAATGTGATCGGCGGCTCGATGTCCATAGGATCTGTAATGCGCTCGCCTGAGGATTCCAGTAGTCATCTCAAGTCCTGATGATTGAGGTGTGCAAGACGCCGATGCCACATGTTGACCGTGTGTAAATGCGGGGCTGTTCGCAGCATCCTGATTTCGGAAATATGTGCCGATCCATCCGTTGATAGTCTGTATAGGCCGTCTTCAAGATTGGCGGCGAGAACCTTCTGTCCTTTTGCATTGGCGATCGAGCATATCCCTGATCGGAATGTCGTTGTGTATCCTTGTGAGTCGACTTGTCCTACTGATAGGAGATATATTTGAAATTCTGAAACGAAGTACGCCTCAATATCCACTCCTCCCAGACGTATACTTCCTTTCTTCTTTGCTTGTATTTGATGATCATCTCCCAACTTGATGATCATATTTGTTTACTTAACTGAGTTCTTCTGGAAGTCTCGAAGATTGTTGCCATAATTGTGAGATGCTCCGGAATCAATTACCCAGGTCCTTGTTATTATTGCCGATCGATATGACACCACCATTACCTCTGAGCTGAGGGAGGTAGACCCCGCAAGTCATTGCTGGTTACCAGATGTATTGCGAGAGCGTCCGTTCCCATCGCGTCCGTTTCCATCACGTCCGTCGCGTCCGTTTCCGTCGTGTCCGTTTCTGTCGCGTCCGTTTCCATCGCGTCCGTTTCCGTCGCATCCGTTTCCATCGCGTCCATCATGTCCGTTTCCTTCACAATTGTTTCCTCCGTTTCCACCACGGTCACATCCGTTTCCTCTGTTGTTTCGTACAGCCTGTCCCTTTTTTCTAGCAGGTCAGTCATTGTTCATATGTCGTTCTTCTCCGCAATGGTAGCAGTCATTCTGATCTCGAGCTCGTTTGTTGTTCTTCTTGCTCCAGCAGTTGGTGGCAGAGTGGGTGCCGGTTTTACACCAATCACACCACCCCTTTGGAGAGCGGACATTCCCCTGTTATCGTCCCTAGTAGCCATTTTGTCCTCCTCTTCCTCATTGTTGGGTGTAGAGTGCCTCGGAGACCGCATCAGGTTTGGTTGTCATCGATCGATTCATCTCGCATTCTTTGAGTGCATCCATAACTTCTTGAACCGTAACTTTCCCATGAGATTGAAGAATCTCAATCGTAACTGCATAGGTAGGAGGAAGATTCGTATAAATGTGATTCTTGAGGACAATGTCGGGAACTGCTTCTTGGGAGCCAGCGAGCTCAGTGGTGATGTCAAGCAGTTCGGCAAAGTAGGCATTGAGCGGCTGACAGGGAGTGGGGCGAAGAGTGCTGAATTTCCGAAAGAGCGACATTCTCCCGACGGAGGAGTTGGCAGTTTTTGTGCATGCTTCGAGTTCTTTCCATGCCTCAACTGGATCGTCCATACCTTTGATGTATACTTTGACTGCATTGGTACAGAAACCGTAGATGATGGCCAAGGCCTGCAATTTCTGTTGCTTGTAGTCCTTATACACCTTTCGCGCCAGGACAGTGTTTCTGGTGAAGTTGTTGGGTCTTCCCGGATCTTCCGGATCTTCTTCCCTCTCCATCACGATGTCCTAAGCCATTATTCCTTGCAGGACCTTCATACAGTCGTCCTTCCAGACTGCGTAGTTGGTATGATCGAGAAGGCGGATGTTGCCCAGTGGGTGCTTGAATGATTCTTCACTCAGGATGAGGATCATATCGATGTGGATCTTCTTTGATGAGATGCTTAGTGCTCGATTTCGAGGAGAAAATTTCTGAGTAGGACGTAGAGAAAAGGGCCTTGGGATCGCCGGCCCCCGCGTTTACCACTGGCTCCTGAGGAGCTATTTTTCACGTGAGAGTATGACGATTGAGAAGGTGACGTGAGGTTTGTAGGTATTCGGAGCGGTTATGGCTCCGGGCTCATAATCTGTTAAGATTGCCCGATCACTGTTTTCTTTTGAGAGTCTTCACAAGTACAGAGAGAGAGAGAGAGAGAGAAAAAGATAGAGGCAGAACGAGATAATTTGATTGTTGACAGGTGATGAAATCACTCTAGGTAGACGTAACGAGTATCTTATTCACTACTATATAGTAGTATTTAAGAGTGTAGAAGAAAGAATACGAAGGACGCTGCTATGGAAGAATGCCAAGCCGTCATTACCAGGGTCCCCCTGCCATTGCCGTTGCTAGGGCGTTGCTGCTGTCGCCGTTGTTATGGCGTTGCTGCCGTCGCCGTTGCGATGGTGTCACTTCCGTCGGCGCGCCATGCCGGAGCGGTGAGAAGCAATTCCAACAAAAATTTTGCCGATTGTGACTCCTCAGGCAAATAAGGATGAGCTACTTAGTTGCTCTGTAAGTGTATCCCACTTTGCTTTTGTATCAGTAATGCTGGATAGGTGGATTCTGACCTCAGGGGTGCAGGAGACCAGGATTGCAGTGGTGGCTAGAGCTTGTCGCTTCTCGTAGCTTTCGTGTTTGGTGCTGTTTGCGCAGAAGTTTCCAATAGTGAGATCGTCTTAGACTTTTTCGCCTGTGACAATCTTGAGGGCAAGTATTGCCGAGCCAATTGTCGAAATGCATGGTTTCCAGGTGTCATAGTTGTCCGAGGGGAGTTTCTTGATGGATCCGTACATCGATTTGTACATTTCAACCTGGTTGGGCAATAGGCAAGTTTGTTGCGGAAATTAATAGAGGATCGAGGTTATTCGTGGTGTGAGGTTATTTTTGCAGTGGTTTTGGATAAAGCACTGGTCCAGGCTCATAACCTGTTGAAAGTGATGAACATGTGTATTGTCTAAGTAAGGCTGAAGCCTCGCGAGAAAGAACAATATAGGTGTAGGTCTATACCTGCCACCATGACTAAGCAACGAGTGAGATATTACAACAGATTAGTCTGTCTCACATGGCGAGTGACTGCTGTATCCACAACATCTACAGTATCAGCCTTTACCTACTGCGGAGAAGGGACAATACCATTAGCTGCACCTTCTGACAGTTGCCACTTGTATCACGAAATTCATAGAAAACTCATCTTTTGATGCTCAGTCGGAGTGTTGCTGTTGGCATATAGGGATCGATTGAGACGATGATACTGAATTGGCTGATTAATACAGCGTCAAAGGATACAGCGGGCCTGAGGGACTCACCAGGGGGTAAAGACGGAAGACCGTCTGCTGAACCGGTGCTCAGGGGACTCCAGCCGCAGTTGTCTCCGGACGCAGATTATTCTGGCCCTTACGGATGCTGTTGTCTAGTGGCATCAGCTGGCAATGCCCATAGGTAGGAGATGGAAATGTAAATCTGTGTCATCGGGGTATGTACTTCGGGTATCCCAGAATGTTTGTCCCAGCCAGATGTCATGATATTGCGGGTATATTGACCCTGGTGGATATGTTGTTGGACGGGTAAGAGGCCTATGGAAGGTAGAGAGCCGTTCGCCAGTGGGGAGCAGTTGGCAATATATTGGGATAGTGTTGTCGATGAGGTGCCTCATCTAGAGGGGAACCTGTCGACGTACAGCAGGTGTTGACGAGGGCCTGTATTCAACCAGGCGACAGCTGGCCATAGCAAGCTCAGGCTTGGATACTTTTTGTACGTTCAGTCGTGATGTCACAGTTAATAAGGATGTAATTCTCTCAATAGCTAATAAAAAACATCTCCACGCGCGTATTATATAATACTGACAATTGCAACCCCACAATTCAGGCTGTCATTAGCAATCTAGAACCGATCATCTGCCAGAGTCAGGGAGGTAATGCAATTAACCGTGGAACGTGACGGAGAAGTAATTATGCAACCTATCACTGTAAAGCAGTCAAAAAGGGAAGGGTAAAAGAGACACCAACAATTAGGGCACAACAGCAATAACCAGTGTTGCTGACCAAATTTGCACCACCGCACCGGAAAGACAGGAAGCTGTCTGAGCCCTCGAGCAACCACGTCAATTACACCAAGAGTGCCAACAACATACCCACTAACCTCGTTCGTTGTCGGAGTGAGACAACCAGGTTCAGGATCTCCACCACAATCCGTACAATTCCCTGTTTTTGAAGTGATCTTTTCCAACTCCACGTCTCCTTGCTCACTGCATCAAACAGGATCTTCTGACATGACTTAAGTTCCAACGCGGTTGGTTCTTATGGGATGTTGTTAGACGAGACGACAATCACCTACCCAGATTCCAGTCCCTCTTTTGCCAGCAATCTACGCCAAGTCAGGGTGATATGAGGAATTCGGCAAGCCGTCATGTGAAGCGAGCTGTCGGGGACAATGCTGACAAAAAGGCGTGTGAAAAACCAGGTCCTACCCGGAGTCGAACCGGGATTACCGGAATCAGAATCCGATGTGCTAACCATTACACTATAGAACCGAAGTGTTGAATGCACGGCATTTGTCCAGCTTATGATATTATTGCAGCAGAAGTGCGACGGCAATGTACATTAACGTTGATGTCTTTCCAAAGCTACATATAAACACGCCAGCTCCATAGTGTCTATCTTCAGCGGGAATGGCGCGCCGGCAATCGTATGTAATTAGAAAAAGTACATCCACCGCCGTACGAATATGCGGCTCGCAATAGCATACGCTCCTAATCCTACATCGATACTATACGCTTCCGACAGTGCGTTCGACGAGAGAGAACATGCTCTGCGCTATTTCTTGCCACGTCCTGCATCGCTACGCTCCGCACCTTCGCGGGTCCATTCCGCTTGTCGTAATAGATCCGCGTTCACCAAGTCGCACCAACAACCGGGCTGGATATGAAAGTTCTTCTGGACTCTGCGTCGGCGCCGCTGGACAACACCAGCCAATACTTCACACCAATCCGCTAAAGACGATCTCGATGCTGTCGCATGGTTTCACCAGGTTCGGCGTATCTTGCGCGCGGCGAAACGGCAGGTGTGCAAGTCGATGCCGCCACCAATGCCGTGACGGCGCCAGTGACTGTTAACGCTCCTCGCGATTCATGCTGCTGGAGAATAGATAGACCTCGAAGAGAGGCGCTTCCACGTTGATCAGGGGAGTGTTTCTTGGACCGTCTTGATCTCCGCCGCGATCGACCGTCAGCCCGTGTAGATGGATGTGCGGCATGAAGTAGGGTTGATTCTGGCGAAAGCAGAGATTAGGTCGAGGTGGTGAGGATGATGCAGAAGATCTCTCCCGGGGAGTGGCTGATGGCAGACAGAGTTTTGAGGTGGGATGGAGTGACTGAGCTCGAGCCGATTATCGCACTGATGAATCGGGATTTCTGATGCTTGTTGGTAGGCTCTCCGCCGTGCCGAAGGCGAGAGCGTGTCGATAGTCGTGATAGTTTCGCGTCCTTCCACGGCGTAGAGATGGTAAGACTTCTTAAAGATTTTGAGTCGTATTCCGGAGAAGGGTGAGTGGCTCGCTCTGTGAATGGGTTCGGTCACGCGGTCCCTCGTGGGGGTGACCCGCAGGAGTAACTTGAAAGACCACTCGAACGACTGCGGTATCTTGTGAATTGGGCTGGTTTTCGTTGATGGGAGGTGACACGAGATGTGATTGCCGGCAGTGCTTGGACGTCAGAAAGTCAGTGACAGCTCTCGAGATCGGAAGGGGGTGAGGTGGGTGGGGTCGGTCGGAAGGGCGCGGGTTCGGCGCCCGAACGATTTCTGCTTCTTCATCAGGTTCGGTAGGCCTCATTGGTGTCGCGAGTATCAGCGTTCTCGACGTAGTGATGTGTACGGGTAATTTCGGAGTAGTTTATTGGATAGTGCAGAAACTGACGTCACCGGGATTGACGATTAGTCTGGTTGCTAAGATTCTTTGTCCGTTTGGACTTGCGAGATCTGTCCAAGTCGACGTTTCTCTCTCTATTGATCGGTCGTTGCCAGTAACTGGCGGGTTTGGGAGGTGGATGGGGTTGGATGGCTGCGGTGATAGGAGAAGCTGGCGAATGCCTTCTGACGGGGGTGGGAACTGTCGTTGACGCCACAGAGCCGGAGCGGACAGCCCATCCGGTAAGCTCAATGATTTCGACACGGAATGTACAGTAAGGGGAGTCCCGAAGAGCAGGCGGGCAGACCGTCCCTCAAAGAGGAGTGCAACTTGGGATGATTCCCGAAGAAGAGAAGAAAGAGCCACACCCAGCCGACCCTTCGGGACCCCCGTGATGCCGACTCCTGGCATGCCGTCGCCACCTGATCGGCAGAAACACAGATATGCGCACTTCTGCCACCTTTGCAACATCTCTGTCTTCCCCGCTACAACGGCGAAGCGTACCTGGATATCTCCCACGGCTCATTCGGGCCCGACACAGAGGCATCCAACGGCTGGCGCCGAGTCGGGTGTTGGCGCCCATTCGCTTCCGTCGTCGTCCACCACGAGCGCGGCATGGCGCGGCGGCGGCTTCTGCACTCCTGCAACGACACTCCATGATCCATCTCTCGACCTCGTCGCATCCACCGAGGAGCAAGCGGCGCCCCGTATTCTCACCCCGAAGCCAGCACAAGCGCCAGGCAGCCATCCCCCCCGAACTGAGTCGGGACACCTCTCGTCCCTTCCAGACTCCGACTGAAGCATCGCCAGAAACTCGCCACCCACAACCAGAAGCCGCAAGCAGCGCGCCAGCCTCATCTGCGGATGCTCGACCACCCCACGTCGGGCAACGATTAGTTTCCCACCGCAGGCGGCAGGACCACGAGGCCAGGCAGCTGTTCGGACGAGAAGGCGACCGTTTGCGGTTGAGATCGGGGGGATACCCGGGGTCAGGCGCGGGTTCTGGTGCTCCGCCGCCGTGAGACAGTCGAGGAGCGGAGGATGCGCCCGATCGCCTTCCCGGACTCTTGTGGAAGGCATCTGCGCGGCAAGAGATGCGCCCGCCTCCGATCGCCTTCCAGGACACTGGTGGAAAGTATCTGCACCCCAAGAGTCGCCCTCTGACCCGGCACATCAAGTCCTCGTCTCTGCTAACGACGGACCCAGTCGTACAGTGCGACATGCGGCCTCCCTAGCTGCCGCCATCCGTATATCGCACTCCTAGCCGCCGATACCCGGTGGATTGGATCTGCTCCAATCCCAGCACCACCGATGGAGACGTCCCACGGTGTTGGCGCAGCCAGCTCCGCCACCCAACGCAGCGCCATACACACCACCCTCCTCGCCCTTCCCTGCACTGGACACCACCGCGACGGCTCCGACGGGAGCTGCGTGCAGTTCGACTCCAGCGGGAGCAGCGCCAGCAGCTCTTGCCGTACCACCACACCCCCATCCCACATCATCCCTCCCTGCTCCCGCCACATGTCAGAATAAGGTGGCGTCCGGAGATGAGGAGGCGTCCAGAGATGAGGAGGCGTCGGGACATGACTGAGTCCCCGAGCACCGGCTCGGGGGGCAGTCTTCCGTCCTTTGTCCTGACGGCCTTCCTGTATATATAGAGATCTTGTGCCCGCATAATACTGAAATACAATCTTCACGTTTATCGATCCATATATTCCAACACCACACTTTGCCGCGAGCTTGGATTACCAACCTCCCACTCGCGTTCATCACCCTTCCCACATACATTCGCCGACAGAGCACCCGTGTGACAGCGCTGCCAGGGAGCCAGCATGGAAAATCAGGCGTCCGAAGGATGGGCGAAAGAATCACAATGCGTGGAGTGCCGTGCCGGGGGTACAGGTACTCTATCCGACCGGAAAAGAAAGCCAGACGGAATACGACCGGAGCGACACCAGGCGCGGCGATGATTCCGCCACCCCTGCATGCTACTTCAGTCGGTGTGAAAACTTCAACACCGGGCTGCAGGCACCCTCCGCCACCGAGCCGACTTCAGCAGCGGACAGGACCCACGACAACGATCGATGTCGGCGCCACTGCCCCCCCCCCCACCCCGGCGGAACATCAATCCGAAAGAGATGAGCGGCATGGACTATTTCTGGATTGCTACAGGTGGAAGCATTCCAAACCTATGCCCCGTCAGTTAGTCAGCCTGATCTCTTCTGAACGGGTGAAGCATATACTGACGAGTGCAGGGCATACATTCTGAGGAGTACGGAAGTAGAAGAACTGACGAATCTCATCCACCGTGACCGAGGTAATGATGCCTGTTTCCACGTCGGCTATCCGAAGGAGCTTACACAAGTCATTCGTCGAGAAAGATACCAAGACGATTCGTCAGAACGACGAGCGTCCGGAGACGACCGACCGTAGACATGTCCGGTGGCTACAGCTGCCCTAGTCGCCGAGCACTGGCTCGGGAGACCATATTTCATCAATTTCCCTGGCGAGTACCATAGTCCCGTTGAATATGGGGAAATCATGTACTGCCTTCGACTACGTATCACCAACGCAATTCACTATCCTCGGCACTGTCGTTCCCTAGTTTTTCAACAACCCTTTCCCCCCCTCTCGGACCCTTTCCCTCCCTCTCGGACCCTTTCCCTCCCTCTCGGACCCTATCCCTGTCTTTCGCCTCTTCTTTTCAATTTTTCCTTGGTCCTGGTGCACGCTGTAACGGACCTCTCCGCGATATCTGCGAAACCCCCGCAGAACTGCAGCGGCGGCACAACAGTTGCCAATCAGGTATCCATCAAGCCGCTCTGGCGGCAAGTTGCAGTCGCCTAACCGACACCCGATTGCTGGGGGAAGAAAGGAGGCCGCCGCGGCGGCCAAGGTTCAGGATTGCAGTCCCACGGGACTGAAACCCCCGTCACTTTGCACCTCCCAGAGTGGGCCATCAAGTCGTGCACTCCATCCTTGTCGAAAACCGCCCTATGTTTGCAGTACCCCTGACTTCGTTGATGCGGAAGTGGCCGCACAATTGGCGCCGCAAGAGAGGTTTGCAACTACCCGACATAAAGGTTCGTCTTCGCACGGATACAGTGGCATAGTCGAGCGCAGCTAATTAGGAGACACAGTTTGCAGTCACCCTGTCTCGCTGCCTCTGACCCCGCGTGAGGAGCCACACTATTCAACATAGACCAGGTCGGTCTAAGCCAGACTTCTAAGACCCGAACTATTTCCGGTTGCCTCCCAGCAGTATATGAAATTACGAATGAGCGTGAACCCTACGATGACATTGAGTCGGTTGAAGAGCTAGTGGACGGTGAATTATTTCCTGATGCCGTCAAGAGACGAAAGAGAGTACCGTCAAGCCGTAGATGGCTACCCAAAAGCGGTATCGAACACACAACACCTATTGCAGTTGCCTAGCCTGACGCAGGGAGACCAGGCACGGGAGGTGGTGGGAGCCCCAACACAAATCGGGCGCCGGCTTACAAACGCGCCCACGTACAGTGGACGAACAGAGGGCATGGTGTTGCTAGAGAAGGTGGAGACCTTTGACGCAGAACTACTGCAAGAGGAGGATTTTTTTTGGTTTATTCATTACTCGCATGCGACCTATGGAGATCATGGCGAGAATATGTACAGTCCAGATCCTGTCCGCTGTCCGCGAAGTGACGGCACCTTGCTAGCACCCCTTTGCGCTCCGCCCAGGCCTGTCCCAAGGAGATGTGGAGTGCACCAAGGAAAGTACGAAGGAAAAGAACAAATGAGAAAGACAAATTTACCGGTCTAGCCCTCTCCGGCGGACGCCATGAAGTCCGGCGTCGGGAGGAACAGTGGTGCTCCCTCCCCGTCCGACTCCTCAGCGCCCGCTGCCAGGTCGAATGCGAGTATGATTAAACAAAAAAAAAAAACCTCAGCGCCCGCTCCCTGCTCCTCCATCCACTCCCGCACCTCGAGCTCGGACACCGCGCTCACAGCGTCATCCTCCTCCACCCCCGGCACCCACCCGCCCACGTCCGTGGTCAAGAGGAATTCCAACACCGCCCGACTGCACCTCCCGTTGGCTAGTAGGTCCCGCACCTTCCGCCGATCCTTCCATCTCCCAGTCTCCTTCTTCACCTCCGCCCACAGGATCTTCTGCTGCGGCTTCTCGGGGGCACTCCTTGAAGAGGTGGTCCCGTGTCTGCGTTCGGTACCGGCACCACCAGCATTGCGGGGTGGGACGGCTCTTTGTCCAGTTGAGGTGCTGACCAGTCAGGCAGTGCCCCGTCTTGAGCTGGTAGAACCGCGAGGCGAGCCTCTTGGTGCTCCCAGGTACCGTGCCATCTGGCCACTGGCTCTCAGGCAACCGGTACTTCTTCTTGGAGGTTCCGCCCCGCGCCCATTGACGTGCCTCCGCCCACTTCTTCTCCGAGATTTCCCGCTTGAGGTTGGCGAGAGACCGTGGGAGCGACGCCCGCACATCCGTCCGGCCTAGGGAGCTTAGCCACTCCACCCTGCGGGTGTTCGGCTCCCCTGCTGCAATCTTCGCCCACTCATCAGCCTTCTCAGTGCCGGCGGCTCCCTTGTGGGCTGGGCACCACCGGAGTTCGATGACAATGCCCGGCCTAGCCCTGCGCAGCGTGGAAATGTGCTTCCGCGCCTGGAGGGCGTACCGTTGCCCCGGGCCCGGTTCGTCCGACGCCATCCGCCTGATGGCTGCCTGTGCATCCGAGAAGAAGGTCACCCATTCGGGGGTCGTGTTTCTTTGCGCTGCCTCCTCCAGCGCGTGGGCAAGGGCCGCGCACACTTCATCATAGGCCTCTTGGTTCCTGCCCATATGCACTTTGGCGCCCGCCCAGGTTAGGCCCCTCTTCCACACCTCCAAGTACCCGGTAAAGAGGAGGAAGCCGAGGCTAAGGCTGAGGCAGAGAGGGCCCGGTCTGGGCTGTCAATATTCACCGATGGGTCACGGATGGAGGATGGGGCTACCGGATACGCGGTGGTGTGGAAGAACGGACAGACCTGGGAGGGCATCAAGTGCCACATGGGCCACAACCAGGAGGCCTACGACACGGAGTGCGCTGCTCTTGCCCGCACGCTGGAATCTTCATTAGGAGGATATGTCCCAGGCTGCGTGACAATCTTGACGGATGCGCAAGCGGCCATCAGACGTATGGCATCGGAGGAACCTGGCCCTGGACAGCAATACGCAATCCAGGCGCGGAAGCACATCGCCGTGCTGCGCAGGGCCAGGCCGGGCGTCACCATTGAGATCTGGTGGTGCCCGGCTCACAAGTGCATAGCCTGCAACGAGAAGGCCGACGAGTGGGCGAAGATTGCAGCGGAGAAGCCTGGTACCCGAGGGGTGGAGAACCCAGGGGCGCTCCCACGATCCCTTGTAAGCCTTAAACGGGAAATCTCAGAGAAGGGCTGAGACGCGGTCATGGGTGGGGAGGCGGATCTTGAAGGCAAAGTACTGCATACTGAAGAGCCAGAAGCCCGATAGCGTGGTAGCCGACAGCACCAAGAGGCTCGCCTCAAGGTTCTACCAGCTGAAGACGGGCCATGCCCTGACCGGATAGTACCTACAATGGGCTAAGGTTCTCCCCGATGCCCAGTGCTGGTGATGCAAGTGCCCCTCGCAAACGAGAGACCACCTCTTCAAGGTGTGCCCGGAATGGAAGCTGCAGCAAAAGGTGCTGTGGGCGGAGGTGCAGAAGGAAACGGGAAGGTGGAAGAGCCGGTGGAAGATCCGGGACCTACTTGCCGACAAGAGGTGCGGAATGGCAGTGCTGGACTTCCTCTCCGGTATCTGATCCTTCGTACCCTCCACCAGTCTCGTCTCAACACGCCCCAGCAACGCCGGGATTCTCTTGCGCGGTCACCGGCGAACTGCATTCGAAGTGACCACGAATTCGACCGGTTCCAGATCTCGGGCCATGAGGTAGTCCGCGGCCAAGCTGAGCCGAAGGGCTTCTGCGGCCGCTAGTGGTCTTCTGGCTACTTCGCCGCCGGCGTTGCGCATCCACCAGGCGCCCAACCGCCGCGCCGCAGCGACAGTAGGGAGGTCGTCTAACAGTGCGCCATTCCGGGAGGAGTTGTTGTACCACGAGGAGAATAGAGCGAAGGAGTAAGGTACCCTCACAGCCCGCAGACGTCAGCAGACAAAGATCCGGTCCCGCTCCTCCTCCGTAAGCACAGACCCGATGGTGACGGCAAAATCTCGCGTGTCGAGTGGGTTCGCTGCAACACGTGCACGAGTTTGGGATAGTCCACCAGCGGGTGCGTGGCCATCTCAATCCGCCTGCATCGGGCTGCAGAACGCGGGATGTGGATTTACATGGCCGTGCCACGTGGACTGCCCAACAGGACTGCAGTTAGGCAGGCGAAGGGGACGCCGCGTGCGCGCGTGATTTCCTCCCAACCAAGTGGCGGACGGGTGTCGCTGCCATCGAAGGATGGTATGGCGCGGTTTCCGTAGATGTGAGAGGACTGCTCTCGTTCGGGGGAGTCGGAGGGTGGCGGTGAGAGCGAGGATGACGACGGAGGATAGTGTGAAGGCTGTGCTCATGGCGAGAGTGATATGCAGGAATGAAGTACCTAGACACAGCCACCGAGAGATTAGCTCTACGCGATGCGGCCAAAGGTGATGCGGAGGAAACGGAACCGTGCCCAGCCCCGTAGTTTCGGTTCCCGCGTGGCGCCCATACACCGAGACACAATGGAGTTACCGGATCGCTGTACAGTGACATCATCTCCGGCGGCCGTCTCAGTAATGCCGTCGCCTGTGGAGATCGGTTACTGCGATGGGTGGCTGCAGTGCGGGTTGTTGGTTGACAGAAGGAATAGAGATGCACATGGACGGCCGTTGCCGTAGCTGCACTGGGTGTCGTTGTGTGCGATCCGTGACTGTCGAGGGAAAGCAGGAAGGTGGCGAATCCGCGGTTTGGGCGCCGTGTGGCCGAGTGCTTGGAGCGCCCTCGCCTGGAATCGCCCAGCTGCGGCATTTGTGCTGTGCACCGCCGCCCAGCTAGGGTTCTTGCCGTCGTCATTTCCCGCCATCAACAGGTGTTCGTGCATGCAGCTCGGCGGCAATGGACGGTGGAGGTCAGGAGCAAAGTGGTGCCAAAACAATCCAAAGAAAAGCAAGAGGCGCTGTCGCCCTTCGGCAGACAACGCGTGGAAGTTGCTGAGATCACACGTCCGAAAGACTCTTCGCGACGTTGTCGGATCGCTGTAGTGGAGGCGCCACGTGACGGGAAACGGCCACACTCCGGATGGCGCACATACGCGATCGAACTGACTGCGAGTGCAAACCACAGTCCTCGCGCGCGTATGACGGCTGCTTCTGCTGCCGAGCAACATTACCAGCGTTTCCAACTTCATCTCGCTCCACAAGCGGGCTGCGTGACGGGTGGAAACCGCAACGATGGCATAACTTTGTCGGCACTTCCGAGGGCGGTCTGCTCTAAGTCTCCGTTTCGCATTCGCGGCAGACGATGGCGGTGGCCAGTTCGTTGGCCCCCCTCGGCTCCTCGACTCCGAGGTGTGATATCCACGATGTGGCGCTGCACGCTCGCGCTTCCTGCGTGCCCCAAAACCACCACTCCACGTATGGAAATGTCCGTCTGCGCTCGGTGTGCACGGCATCCAGTACCCCACGTAGCTAAACAGAAGCCACACAAGTCGAGTGGAGGCATTCGTGCGTGCGGGGGACGAAGCCGTATCGCTGATAGCCACGTAATCAGCGTGGGCGTCTTTTTGGTCGTGGCTCCAGTTGTGGGAACTGTCACAGCAGCAGGGAGGCTGAACGCACATTTGGGAATGCATACCTCGCTGGCTTGACCCGAACAAATCTCCAGCGGCGGTGTCAAATATCGAGCGTCCCGGGGCGGCCAGCTGCAGGCAACACATCCTGAGATGACGGCCGCCCGCGTCTCCACAGCTCCGGCACGGGGGACCTCTTTCGTGTCGTCCAGGGCGCACCCCTTACGCCCATTGTACATAGAATGTTCCTGCGACCATTCATCTATAATCCAGTCAACCATCATCATCTCTGTTGATCACTATACTGCAACATACATGATACGTCACTGCCAGTTACGCCCCGGAAACACCCGACGGGCCCTATGGAAAACGGCGCAGGCGCGATGGCCTGGAGTCAATCGTCGGTGTGTGAAGACAATTTGATCCGCTGGGTGAATCCCTCCGTTCTTCTAAATCACGCTTCCCGGCAATGAATCACCCACTTTAATTCCATGCAGTTGTAAAACCCGACTGCACAGAAACAGCCGGCGCAAGTGAGACAACAAAAACAGGAGCAGCATCGAGAGAATCGTGGCAGCCTTCTCCTCACGACATGCGAAACACCCTTCCCTCAAGGCGACACCGAGCAACAAACAGAAAATAGTTAAATGTACTAAACGTGACCGCCTTGTGCCTCCGCGGGGGGGGGGGGGGGGGGGGGGGGGGGGGGGGGGGGGGGGGGGGGGGGGGGGGGGGGGGGGGGGGGGGGCGGGGGGGGGGGGGGGCGGGGGCGGGGCGGGCGGGGGGGGGGGGGGGCG
>Ga0307508_10001300_pt1 | contig 28385 bp, 27 predicted proteins | sample 9_EM_MG_FD_203089 | JGI IMG/M metagenome (GOLD analysis project Ga0307508, IMG submission 203089) | Populus trichocarpa ectomycorrhiza microbial communities from riparian zone in the Pacific Northwest, United States - 9_EM | ecosystem: Host-associated > Plants > Roots > Unclassified | place...
CTCTCTCTCCTCCTGGCTCAGTTCTCCTTCCTCCCATCTCTTCATGGCTGCCGCCTTCTTCTCCTCTTTCCTTACCGCCTCCTCCTTCTTCTTCTCTGCCTCCTTCACCTCCGCCGCCCTCGTCTCCAGGCGTTTGAGGATTGTCGGGGGTGCCGTTGCCGTTGGCTCCACTGCCTCTTCCTTTGCCTTTCTGGCCCTGTCGACCTTCTCCTGCCGGATCTGCTGGCGGGCCACACGGGCCGACCCTGGGGGCGTGGCGATCAGCGCCCTCTTTGCCTTGCCCTTGCCTTTCTTCTGGCCCTCCACCACAGGCATCGGGATCTCAGCGGGTGCACCGGCTGCTGGCGCGTGCTGGGATGCATGGAGGCCCTCCCGCTCCACTCCCTCCATGTCGCTCCAGTCCTCGATCGGGTCATTGTGCAGTGCAGGTGCCGCAGTCCCTACCACTCCCTCCATTGCCTCCGGCTCCGGAGCGTCGGTCCAGCTCGTAGGCGTGGGTCCCGATTGCCCATATGACTCGGTATGGCCCGTGGTGCTTGTTCTCCAGCTTCCGGCTTGGCCTTTCAGTGCGCCAGTGCCTCCCATCCACCCAGACGAGGTCATTGGGCTGGAAGGCCAGTGCTGGGGTCCGTCAGACGTCCGCATTGTCCTGTTGTCGGGCTTGGGCGTACCGCATCTCACTTCTGGCCACCTTGTGGATTCGGTGCAGGCGTTTGGCTGCGGTCTGGACTCGGTTTTCCTCAGGGTTGTCGACGCGGATGTCCAGTTCGAAGTCACAATGGGGGTGGTAGCCCAAGTTGGCGAAGAAGGGGGATAGCGTGGTTGAGTCCGATACCTGGTTGTTTCCCGCGAACTTGGCGAGGAAGAGATAGTCGGTCCAGTCGTCCTGCAGGTAGTTGACGTAGGCCCACAGGTGTTGTTCCATTACCGCATTCATTCGCTCAGTTTGACCGTCTGTCTGGGAGTGGAATGAGGTGGAGAGGCGTGGGTCGATCATCAGGCAGGAGCATAGGTGTTTCCAGAATCTGGATGCAAATTGCAGTCCCCTATCCGACACGATGGTTTCTGGCAGTCCATGGTAACGGAAGACCCTGTCGCAGAAGAGCTTGGCCAGTCCTTCTGCAGTGATAGTCGTTGTGTAGGGGAGTAGGTGTCTTTGCTTCATCAGGCGGTCCACGAATACGCAGATATTGTCATATCCTTTCGATGGAGGCAGACCCGTGACGAAGTCGACGGATATGTGCTGCCAGGGCTGGGTCGGTACCGGTAGGGGGCAAAGGAGGTCGTACGGGTCGTGGTGGGTAGCTTTCGTTCGTCGGCAGGTGTGGCAGTTCCTCATGAAGCGGTCAACGTCCTTTCGTATCTGCGGCCAGTAGTACTTGCGTGTGAGGAGTTCGAGGGTCTTCGCTCGTCCTGGGTGGCCAATGGCTGGGGGTTCGTAGTGGCCCTGTGAGAGCCACAGCCTAAGGGGTGTATAGTCTGGCATATAGATACAGTCCTGGTAGATCAGCCTGTTATCCCTTACCTTGCAGTTGGCCAGGGAGATCTCCCTCGAGTGCCTGGAGCCTTCCTCGAGCTGTCGGAGGATCCAGTTGGGCAGTGGGTCGATTCGGTAGGCTTCCGTGAATAGGTCTAATGTTGCGGGGTGTTCGGCGTGGTCGGCGTGGTCGGCAATGGGCTGGACGTGGTTGGCATGGTCGGCAACAGGCTGGACGTGGTCGGCGTGGTTGGCAACGGGCTGGACATGGTCGGCATGGTCGGCAACGGGCTGGGCATGGTCGGCGTGGTCGGCGTGGTCGGCAACGGGCTGGACGTGGTCGGCGTGGTCGCCAACGGGCTGGGCGTGGTCGGCGTGGTCGGCGTGGTCGGCAACGGGCTGGACATGGTCGGCGCGGTCGGTATCGGCATGGTCGGCGTGGTGGTTCAACGAGTGGAGTGCTAGGTCTGTCACATTATGGGGTTTCAGGACTGCTTGCTGGTTGGCGAGCAGCCGTTCATCCCCCTCCTTAGGGAGGTCTCCCGACCTCCGAGTCAGTGCATCCGGTTTCCCACCAGCTTTCCTGGGTCTGTACACGATCCGGAAATCAAAACAGGAGAGGAATTCAGACCAGCGCGCTTGTCGGTGGTTGAGGAGCTTGGTGGACATGAAATATTCCAGGTTCTTGTGGTCGCTAAGAACCTGGATTGGGTGGCTTGAACCCTCCAGGTGTGGTCGCCATTCCTCAAATGCTCGTACTATTGCCAGCAATTCCTTGTCGTAAATCTCGTAGTTGCATTCGGCTGGGCTGTGTTTCTTTGAGTAGAAGGCCACAGGGTGCAGGGTGCCCTCATCGTCATATTGGGACAGTACACCAGCCGAAACATAGTCCGAGGCATCGGTTTCCACAACTATTTCACGGTCGTCATCGAAGTGACGTAAAATCGGTGCGGTGGTGAATGCCATTTTAAGGTCGTCGAATGCCGCTTGCTGGGCCGGCCCCCATACGAAGGAGACATATTTCCCACCTTCTTTCTTCATCAGGCTGGTTAGGGGGGATACTACCTTGAAATAATCCTGTATGAATCTCCGGTACAAGTTGGCAAACCCAAGGAAGTACTGGATGTCGGTCACATTCCTCGGGGTTTGCCAGTCTAGGATGCAGGAAACCTTTTCCGGGTCCATCCTAACGCCATTGGTTGTGATGATGAACCCGAGATACTTCACCTCCTGCTTGTGGAAGTGGCATTTTTCCGGCTTGAGGTGGAGTCCGGCGTCCGAGAGTGCCTTCAGTACCTTGTACACCTGCTTCTTGTGTTCTTCCAAGGTGTTGCTGTATATGAAGATGTCGTCAAGGAAGGCCATGCAGAAGTCATCCAGGAACTGGCGAAGTACGTCGTTGATGAGAGCCTGGACGTCGGCCGGCACCTTGGTGAGGCCAAATGGCATTACCAGTGATTCGAACAGACCGTATCAAGTCCGGAAGGCCGTCTTCCACTCTTCCCCTTCCGCCATTCGTACCAGGTTGTAGGCACCGCGAATATCTAAGGTAGTGAAGTATTTCGCCTTCGAAAGTAGCATCAGCGTTTCTTGCAGCAACGGGAGGGGGTACTGGTTCTTGATTGTCCCTTCATTGAGTTCGCGATAATCCACGCAAAGGTGCAGCGAACCATCGCCCTTTTTGGCGAACAGGATCGGTGATGCGGCTGGAGAAGAAGAGGCACGGATGAATCCTTTACTCAGGTTTTCCTCCGGCCACTCCTTTAGTGCCTGTAGCTCGGTTTTGGATAGCGAGTATAGTGGCCCGAAGGGGGGTGTGAACCCTTCGCGGCAAGGGATCTTGTGGTCATATGGCCGGTGCCGCGGTAAGACCTTGGCCACCGCTTCCGAAAACAGTGGTAGGAACTCATGGTATTCCTTGGGCATGTGATCCGCCAGGTTCAGCTGCTTCTTTTCTCCCTCCGGTTTGAGCGCACGGTTGATCTCATAGAGCAAGAGTGAGAAAACGGCGAGTTGTTCCTTATGGGTGATTCGGCGGAAGAAACACCCACCGAGTGCGGCAATCCGGAGTGGTCGGGCATCGCGCCCGGGTCCAGTGCCATTGAGTTCGGGTCTGGCGCAGGCTTCGAGTCCGGGTCTGGCGCTATTGAGCTCGGGTCCGGTGCGGGTGTCAAGTCCGGGTCCGGCGCCATTGAGTTCGGGTCCGGTGCTGGCGTCGAGTCCGGGTCCGGCGCCATTGAGTTCGAGTCTGGTGTGGGCGTCGAGTCCGGGTCCGGCGCCATTGAGTTCGAGTCCGGCGCGGACATCGGGCCCGGCGCCGTTGACTCTGGGTTTTGCTGGCAAACAAGGGGCTACTTTTGACACGAGGGAGCAGAGTGCTGGCTCCGGGGGTTCGGAGGTGATGGCATGGGCCATGGTGGGGACTGGGTTACAGTGTGCGATGCAATACTGCGACCCGAAGGTCAAGGTGCGGGAGCTAAAGCATATTGCAACATCATGGAGTTCCATCCAGGGGATACTGAGTACGATTGGGTAGTGGTCGAGCTTGGTCACGAACATGGGGAGTTGTTCTTGGTGTTCGCGGATCGACAGGGTGACATTGGCGGTGTGGGTGATGTCTCCGGATGATATTGGGCGGCCGTCAATCACCTCGATGGCCCTTGGGTACTTGAGTGCTGTGAGGGGTAGTTGGTGATGGCGGGTGAAGTTTTCGTCGACGAAGGACACCCCTGTCGCTCCGCAGTCGATCAGAGCATAGGTGGCTATGGTTTTGTCACTGAAGGAGAGATCGCACAAGATAACCAGATGCTTTCCTTCCATAGCTACATTGGACAAACTCGACAAACAAAAGACAGGAGGGGAGAGAGAAGAAGAAGAAAACTTGCCTTGAGCATGGCCAACAGCAGTGCCATCATGCGGCTGCTGCCCTAGGCTTTTCCCGCTGGGGCGGCATTGCCACAGCAGCTGTGCGTGTGCTGGTGGTGTTCTGAGGATGCTCCCGAGGACGGGGTGGATTCGGAGTCGGAAACTATGGCGGCAGCAGCACGGAACGGGTTGCGGCTCTTGTTGGGGCATTGCGCAGCCATGTGGCCCAGTCCTCCGCAGTACAAGCAGCGGCCTTCCCTAGGTCGGGCTGCACTTTCCTGTTCTGAGAGCTTTTTCCTACTCACACTGAGGTCCATTGGGCCCGGGGCGGTTGCGCTCTGATTCGTTGCTGGGGGTGAGGTGTTCTGAGGGCGAGGTTGGTTCTGGTGGGATGTGTGGTGCCTTCCTTCGTGAAGTTGCAGAGCTCGTATTTCCGAATCCAACTGCTGGCAAAGTCCCACAAACTGGTCGAAGGACAGGCTCTGGGTCTGTCCCAACAGTTGGCAGCGAAGCTCTATCGACACCCCTTCCTTCAGGGCATCCAGCTTAGCGTGCTCCCCCCAGTTGAGTTTGGACATCAGCATCTGAAATTCGGCGAAGTAGGCAGTGAATTCCTTTTTCCCTTGCTTCAGACTGAGGAGCTTGGTGCGGGCGGTGGCAGCGGGGTCTGGGTCGTCGAAGGCGGCTTCGAGGATCTGGATGATGTAGTCGGTGTCGCCCAGCTGGAATGCCCAGTTCTGGACAAACGGGAGTATCTGTGCCTGGGCCCTTCCTTCCAGTTGGTTGAAAGTGTAACCCATTCGTAGGGCAGGTGTTGAGAATCGGGAGGGGTCGCTGAACAGTTTGATCCACAACTGTGCAACAAATCCCTCGAGTTTCTCCCGGCTTTTGTCAAAGGTCGGGGGTTCCGGAACCCTTTTGGTGCGGGGTGGTGGCAGGCCTTCCAGGGTTGCCAGTCGGTCACTTACCCGTCGGGCGGTGGCGAGTTGCTCCTCTGCGTCGTCCAACCGCCAGGTGGGGGTGCCTTCCGGTGAGTTGAGGATGGCCATCACCAGGGTGCGAACCTGGTTGTAGGCGGTTTGGAGGGTGGCCTCGGGTGCGAAGGCCTCATTCAGCGCAATTCGGCGCAATTGCTCTTCAAGGGCGGCCGGGATTTCTCGGCAGAACAGAGGTTGTTCGGGTTCAGGTTCGGGTTCATTCTTGGTTGACATCGCGTCGCTAGGTGGAGAGGTTGGCGACGCAACTAAGTGTAATGGGTGGGTCTGGGCAAGGCCCCAGGTAGCGACGCATGGTGGTCGGGCGGTCGCGACGGTCAAGCGAAATGGCGCAGCGGTCAAGCGGAGCAGCGCGGCGGTCAAGCGGAATGGCGTGGCGGTTGAGCTGGTGGGCGCAGTGGTCGAGTGGGATGGCGCGGTGGTCGAGCGGAACTGCGCGGCGGTCAAGCGAAATGGGCATGGCGAGGACACGGACAAGGACAGCGGACAAGGATACGGACAAGGACAGAGGACAAGGACAGAGGAGAAGGAAGCGGCAACAGTGTGGGCAAGGACACGGACAAGGACAGAGGACAGGGATGCGGCGACAGCGTAAACAAGTTGTTGTGTACGGATCTATGGCGGGCAGCAGCCCTCATTATATACAGGAACTCGGCCAGCGCCCACATGCACAACACCAATAAGCAAACACCGACACAAGCATACACCGACACGAGCAAACACCAACACGAGCAAACACCAACACGAGCCAACCCCCACTCCCTCATTCCAGCACTTCCGTTCCCTCATCTCGGCACCTCACGTTTCCTCATTCCGGCACTATGTAGCGCCGCATTCTGGCACTTTGTAGTGCGGCATTCCCTAGCTTCCATGTCGGCAGCCTGTGGTCCGGTGCTGTGACACTATTGATCTCTATATTCCAACAACAGGTATCCAATTGTTCCAATTCGAAAGGTGTAGTCATATGTATTACCAGTATTTGTATCATTTTTCTCTGATGCTTTGCCAATACACACATCTCACACACCTTTCTATTATATTTGTAGCCTTCAATGAGTGATATCAGTGCTGCTGTATGTGGGTGGGCAAACTGTTTGTGCCAGCTCTTCGACTCTTCAAGTGTAAGGGGCATTTTTCACTGTTCACTATTGAGTAGAAGGTGCTTAGTCTACGTATCCATATCTGTATTGACCTGGAACATCTTTCCATTTTTGGTGCCAGTAATGAGAACGGTATTATGATTGTATATAATACACCGATTATTGCCAAAGATAGTGATCTTTCCTTGATTATTTAGTTCTCCTATGGATAATAGAGAGTCTCTGAGGGTAGGTGTATACAGCGCATCAATTTGAAGATTCTGAATATATATCATTCCGTAATGGGTTACCTGGATACTAGAATTGTTGCTTAGTAAGATGTTGATTGGTGTGTTTAATTTGTAATATGCTGAAAAGTCCGATTTGTTTCTATTATACATGTGGTGAGAGGTGTCCGAATCAATTATCCATGTCCGATTTGATGATCCTTCCAATACCAACACCAAATATGCCAGTGTGGATAGTCTGAGCATTGCTGATTAGGCAGGCATATGGTAGGCTAGTTAGAGGATCAGACTGCCACCATCATCCTCATGGTAGGCAGCGATCAATGCAGTCAACTGTCCATTTGATTGAAATCCAGTACATTGATGCTTGCAATACGCTTTCTGCTCAATGCTTTACCAGACAATTGTGTTTGAGGTGGCTGGTTTCCATGCAGTAATAGTATTCGATATTCCAGAGTTCCCACTTCTTTTCAAATTGTCTTGTTGGTGATCTGGTCCTGCTCCTAGACCTTGATCATAGCCTTTACCATGCTTGCATCCTAGGCCTTGATCGTAGCCTCAACTGCGCCAGTGTCTTTGGCCTTTTCCTTGACCTTGACCTTGACCATATTCCTGACCTCTTGATCCTCATCATTCTCCACACCCTCTTCAGAGGTTATACATTCCACCAGCATACAGTGCTGATCCGGATGATACAACTACCACCATTGATATATTCTTTCATTCTTCTTCATCCAAGGAAAGTCTGACCATTATCTGTTCTACTGTAATAACCAGCTGGTCTCGAAGATTGGTGATTATGGCTTTAAATTCAGGTGGAGCAGACTCAAAAAATATGGAATTGACGCAACCCATCCGTTATTGCTTCTTTAGTGCCATGAAGTTGTGTTTGGTAATTCTGGAGCTGTGCAATATATTCTCCAATACTTTCTCCTGCATTTGATCAAGTATTGACGAATGTTGTGAGAATCATAGCTCTTCTGGTCTGTGAGGCAGTAAAGTCTAATTGGCAGTGCGGAGTGTCCCAAATCTCCTTAGGATCTTCAAGGTGCCAAATATGTACCTGAATATTAGGCATACAGGAGTAGGTGAATACGTGTGCTACTGTAGCTCGACACTTCTGGTAGCTTTCTCTGGAGTAGGTGTTCTCCTCTGGTGGTTTCTTCTCTTTCCCAGAAACTATTTCAAAGGCATCGGCAATCTTGAGAGTAGATTTGACGTTGTACACCCACTCCTAATAGTTGGTTCCATCCAAATTTTTTATGACACCATGCTTCATACCATGTATCATGACTGAACATCGATTTCTGCATAGTGGAGGAGAGGTTCGTATTCATCATGTATGCTGTAGTGCTATGTCAACTTGCTTCGTTGACCACAAGGTGGTTAGACATAAGGGATTATGTCCCAAATTTGCTGGCCTCCGCACTCACCGTTAGCTCTTGACGATCTACTTTTGACATCAGGGTTTAATCAGCAAATTTAGGCAAGTGAGTTTTTGAAATCGAGGAGAAAATGTAGGTTTTTAGAGTGCTTCTTGATGAAAGTCAATGGGCTAGATAATTTTTGCGTGAAAGAGACTCATAACCTGTTAGTAGAGTGATGTGTAGAAGAGATGGTTATCTATTATAGAACTGACGCCGATCCTTTACATATATGGCATGTGATCTGACTAAGCATACAATGTGACACACGATAACAAGTGGAGTGATTGGATGTGACACTGGAACGTCCGGTCAACATCGGAGTGACGGTAATATTGAACTAGTCAGGTTTCTCAATAGTCACAAAGGAGATGGGGCGCGTGCGGTCTCCGCCGGCGATCAGTTATTATACAGGAAATACACCCCCTATGACAATCCTTCCAAGTTCGCCCACCGTTAAGGGATTCACAGCGAATAATCTAAGGGGTTCGGTTCGATATCTGCGGCGCCCGCTGGCTGCGGCTTGAGCGCCGGATCGCACGCGGCTCGGCGGCAACGGATTGCTCGACGGATCGCTCGTGTATCGCTTCGGCGGATGGTTTGGATCAAGACGGGCCCGGTGTATTGCCCAACGGCTCACTCGTGGCACTTCCGCGGATGGTTCAGATCGAGACGGGCCCAGCATCTTGCCCGACGACTCGCTCGTGTCGCTTCGCCGGGTGGTTCGAGACGGGGCCCGGCGGCTTGCCCGACGGCTCGCTCGTAGGTCGCTTCGGTGGGTGGTTCGATGAGACGAGCCCGGCGTCTTGCCCGGCGGCTCGCTCGCAGAGCTTTGGCGGGTGGTTCGAGGCGGGGCCCGGCGGCTTGCCCGACGGCTCGCTCGTTTGTCGCTTCGGCGGGTGGTTCGATGAGACGAGCCCGGCGTCTTGCCCGGCGGCTCGCTCGCGGCGCTTCGGCACAATGGTCGGATCGAGACGGGCCAGGCGTCTTGCCCGACGGCTCCCTCGCGGCGCTTCGGTGGATGCCCAACGGCTCGCGCGACAACTGCCTCATGGGTAAGATAAGGTAAGGAATACGCTCATACACCAGACCCTCCTGGGTGCGGGCTGGAGCCCGAAGCTACTCGTCCTGGTCGGTCTGACAATAGGATCCGCCCAATGGTATCACGAACCGTGCCATTCCCTCAGCTTATAGCTGGGTTCAAGTCACGACCCCACGTCAGCCCTTGGCTACGGCCTCGGGGATTATACCCTCAACGGGGGTCCTATCCGTGCCGACCGACGTGTTCCCCATCAGACCCTTCCTATCTCCCGCCTAGACTCTCGAGCCCCTCACGTATCCTTCCGTCTCCTTCCCGATCCACTGCCGTCTCACTCGCCGCGCTTAGGTGTATCTGCGCTTCGGCGGATGGTGCGAATCGAGACGGGCCCGGCGTATTGGCCGACGGCTCGCTCGTGGCGCTTCGGCGGATCGTTCGGATTGAGACGGGCCCGGCATCTTGCCTGACGGCTTGCTCGTGTATCGTTTCGGTTCGGAGGATCTTCTGACACTTCGGCGACTGCCAAATGGCTTGCTCGACAACTGCCTCACAGGTAAGATAAGGTAAGGAATATGCTCACACACCAGACCCTCCTGGGTGCGGGCCGGAGCCCGAAGCTACTCGTCCTGGTCGGTCTGGCAATAGGATCCGCCAAATGGTATCACGGACCGTGCCATTCCCTCAGCTTATAGCTGGGTTCAAGTCACGACCCCACGTCAGCCCTTGGCTACGGCCTCGGAGATTATACCCTCAACGGGTGTCCTATCCGTTCCGACCGACGTGTTACCCATCAGACCCTACCTATCTCCCACCTAGACTCTCGAGCCCCTTGCGTATCCTCCCATCTCCTTCCCGATCAACCATCGTCTCGCTTGCGGCGCTTGTAGGAGCACTTGTAGAATCGCTCGTAGGATCGCTCGTAGGATCGCTCGTAGGATCGCTCGTAGGATCGCTCGTAGGATCGCTCGTAGGATCGCTTGTAGGGGGATGGTCGTTGACTCGATGTCTTCGTGACCGGTAGGTGGTCCATTGATGATTGACCGATGATCGTTTCGATGATGATTCCGATGATCGTTTCGATGATGATTCCGATGATCGTGTCGATTCGTTGCCAACCGCTCGTCGGCGGGTCGTCATATAAGTATCCGGCTTGGCGAAGTCACGTGCTGCGGGGAAATTACCCCGCACCGCGACGTGAAAACTCTTCGCCTTGGCACTAGACTTCATCAGCGTAAAGAGGATAACTCGATTGGATTGGACAGTAGCACTTCCACGTATCCTCCGGAGAGTGGCCAGAACAGGTGCCTCAGTTCTCTCGTCGTCATTGGGTTATGCAATTGGGTTGTGTGCGGGGTTGATTACGTTACTCGACCTGAGCCAGAGCAACGAACACTGAACCGTACCAGCTATCCTTTCTTCGGCCGCGATGGCATCAAGGCATAGCTCCGACCCATATCTTTCCCAATAGACTCTCGAACCTTGAGGTGCGGTCCTGTAGTGGCGTTTGCACTTTCCCGAACACAAGCTGGTACTTGGTCTGGGGGCTGCCCAGCGCTACAGGATTGGCTTGCGGACAAGCCTCTGCTCCAGTATTCGTTCAACTCGACGTCCCTCACCTTGGTGTGGCATATGCCCTGCATCATAATCGCTATAAGCATCTCGGATAAGTGGGGGACACGCTCACGCTCCCTGCGCTGGCACAACCCAGAGTTCAGCGCCCTAATCGGGTGTCAATGACAAGGATGCGAGTCGTAGCATGATCCCTCATGTCTCCTGACAACGGCGTGCAGCAGTATCGCCTCGGGCCCCCGGCCGTCTGCAACAATACAGCGATTCCCGACTCATGGTGTTGTTCCTCTGGGCCGTGCCTCTGGAAACAACCCTGCTCCTATTCCGCGATCTAGACTCGCAACTCCTTGCGTTCCCGTTTCCTTCCGATTGCTTGTCCTTCTTATGATGACCACCAAGGTTGTCTTCCTCCACGGCAGCGCTTGCGCTTTCCCGGTCTGCGCTGGTACTTGGCCCAGGGACCTCCTGGTGCCGCAGAGTCGGTTGACCCGAGCCGAGCCCCGACGCTGTCAGTTGCCCGGTCTTGGTATGCCGTCCTAAGACCGTGTGACGAGTTTCCGATACCTTCCTGCCTGGTCCGTATCCGAATTCCGACCCTGTAGTATTTAGGGTGTAACACTGGAAGAGTAACAGTGCCGCTAGCATCTATCCTCCATCTGTCCTCCCTTTTTTTTCTTGCAGTTAGTTCTTTTCATCCTTTCTACACATAGTCTTGATCGTCAATAGTTAGATAGACAAATACAACAACTCTTTCCCCACCTGTTACACCTCAGTCCGAAACACCAGGGAGAATAGATAGCTACATAGTCAGGGCATGTGAGACTTTACCTAATACCGCTCAAAGGGGGAAGTCGAGCCCAGTCGGCTTCAGAGAGTCTAGGCGGGAGATAGCCTCGGGATTAGACCTTACGGCCATAACGGACCTAAGGGGCTAATCTCCGGACGAACTGCAAGCGCAACTAAATACGAGATACGAGGGGTGAGGTCATAGAACCGATAACTCCTCTTTCTCTGATAGGCCGGTAAACCACTCACCCGTAGGGCTTGAGGGGTTTGCATGGTGCAGGGATCAGTCAGCTTATCGTTAGACCGACCAGGGCCAATGAAGTTGTGAGGACCGAGTCTGTGGGGTTCCGGGGCCTTGGCTGGTGGACAAATCTCCTGAGAAAGGATAGGAAGTATGGGTTTCCTAGAGGAACCACGTGATGCCGCAAGAAGACTATATAGCTAGGCAAAATCCTGCTCGGTGAGGAAGAGAGGACAGTACCGAACGCCCACTCAACGAAACAGAAAAACCCCCAAAAACAAGATCTAAGATTATTCTGTTGTGATGAATTATCGAAAGTAGCCTGATTACCTTTGATTCTCTCTACACTCCGGTTTCACCACAACCCCAGTGTCACACTATAATCTTGATCTCAAAATCACCCTACTTTCATGACTTGCTTCGACGATACCTACTTCGAAGACCACCTCTATCTACTCGAGCTATCTACCTTCTTGGAACCCAAGTCTCAGTACTCCTTCGACTACACATTCCAATCAATCGATAGCGAGTTAGCCAACTACGAACAGTGGGATACATTCAGCGACAGACCTATCCCTACTCCCCACCAAGAAGGCGATCACGAGCCCTGGAACTGGTATACGCAATACTGGCTCAACTGCGCCCACCACCATAAAAACGCCGAATTCACAGAAAACGAGCTCCGGGATCTCTGCGACTATTATTTCACCGACGATGAAACGATCTACACAGGACACTTCCTCGACCTCTATTAAGATGTCTACCACCTCCGACTACAACATGCTTCGTCTGGAAGCACCCCGTGGGCTGCTGCAAATCACCATTGACGAAGAAGCAGAGGAAGAAGCCCTGGAAATTGCCAACCCGGTGGCATAGATGCGGGCGATGGCCAACCATCAACAGCAGGCTGAGCAAGACTTGCGCCAACTAATGGATGTCTGTGGAAACACGCTGGACCGCACGGACCGACGCATTAGACGGATCGAGGCAGCGTACAACCGACTAGCGCAGGAAGCCCAATACGTCTATGAGCAGATGGAAGCCAAGGAGCAAATTTCGGGGGAATGGGTAAGGAACGAACTCATGGTATCCGCTAATGCGTATCAGGCATTTACCCGACAAGTCTGGGAGGCCATTATTAAGCACTCTAAGACAAGCGAGCTACATCGGGTACACGAGGCAACACAGGTGGCCTGAATGCACGATGCGGTGGCGTTCCTGTCGGAAGCAAACCTGGCCAGGAACGTCAATCTAATGGAGTTCCAAGGTAAAGTGGAGAAATGGGCTGCTGACCACCAGCGAAAGGTGGAAACGCTCGAGCGACAACGGAACGAGGACCGAGACCGAATGGCCGGCCTGGAGCAATGGCTGGCCCAGGCACAGGACGAATTGCTGCGAGTAGCAACCACAGTGCCTTTACCCGCAACCCCGGCTGGGCAAGCACAACCCACTCCAAACCCGGAAGAACCGCCAACCTGATTGGTACTAGGGAGTCCTCTATTCAGAGGAAGCCAACAATGACGGCAGAGGCCCCCGGCAGTCCCGGTATCCCCGATAGTCCCAGCCGCGAACCCCCCACAAGGACCACCACCGAGACCTCCACGAAGGCAAGCATTGGCCTCACCCTACCCACCTCCTAGCGAAGGCGACAACGACCTGTATGAGCGGAATCATCCAAGAGGAAGGCCCCCACCAGGAACAAGAAACCCGACCGAGGACCAACTGGCAACCATACTCACACCAGGAGAAATAGCCCAGCAGGTAGGAGCAGGGATCGCGGCGGCACAAGCCGCGGGACAACCAGCAAGGGAAGCCCCGGTACGCACGTCGAGATTAATAATAGAGAACTCAGCAAAATTCGATGGCAAAAGCCCCACCGCCTTTAACCAATAGTGGGAATCGGTGACCATGTATCTGGGGTTCTACCCGGAAACGGTCGACAGGCAGAAAATCGCTTGGGTTGGGACCCTACTGATGGACACGGCCCTGGTCTGGCACCTCCACTGGTATCGAGAATTACGAGATAACGACACCTGGGTTAATTACTCCGCCGCTATCAGAACCGAGTACCGCAACGAGAGAGAGGCGGCAGACACCCAGCAAAAACTGGGGCAGCTCAAATACTAAGGCGACATCTGGGCCTATATGACGGAATTCCAGGCGCTAAACAACTACGCACAAGCCACAGGAGAAGGCCTCCAGGAGAAAGTGAACATCGCAATGCCCGATTCGGTGCTGGACATGAGGTTCGCACACTACCAGGAAGACTTTGCCGACGACGAGGGCTTCCTGCAAGCCACGTACCAAGCGGCCCTTCAGGTGGAAAAGAAGAAGGCCCTCCACCTGGCAAGGGAGGGAGCAAGAATCCAACAAGGGGGCTCCGGGAAAAGAGACAACGACTGAAGAAAAGAAACGAAAAAAGAACTAACACGGAACCAGGCCCCGAATGGGAAGAAGGAAGAACCAGGCAGAAGGAACCCGGCGACCACAGGAAGCGAGTTCAGCGGAAAGGAGCGTTGGGCCTCCGAGGCCGCTGCGTTCGATGGAGTTCCCGCCAGCGAAAGACGGGAACATTCGAATACCTGGGGGTGTCACCGCTGCGGGCGGCCCGCTCATCGAGCGGCCCAATGCTATGCCAGTACTATGATAAACAGCACCAAACTCCCGAAAGCACCATGGAAAGTAGCGGCCGGAACCAAGTGTCAAAGGGAAGAAGAAGAGGACCCAGCTCCCCGAACCAAAACGCAAAAAATCTCGGCGGCAGAAGCAATGGACATAGAGCCACCGGTCCAAAACCCCATATGGGAAGAGGAGGATTTTTAAAGGGTCAAAGGACGCGGCCGGGCCTTAAGACCAAAACCATCGTATGCGGAACCGGCCGAAAACGAGGCGCCGAGGAACCGAAGGAAGAAGTCAGGTGCAAGAAACCCCGGGGCGGACCCCGACCAATCATAACCATGCTACTCCATGTGGGGCAAGAGAAACACTGAGTACAGGTACTGCTGGATACGGGATACTCAGTACCGCTGTTCAACAAAAAAACAGCCAGGTCACTACAGATACCTATGCTCAAACACGACCCGGCGATCCGCATCGAAAATTACACAGGGCAGAATGTGGAAGAGGCGGGAATATTCTATACCAAACCACTACTCCTCCAACAGCGGCGGTACTTCTCGAAGGAAGCTTTCGAGGTAACCCCCATGGAACCAGAAGTCGACATTTTCCTACCCTTTTGGTGGATATCCAAGCACCCCCCGCAAGGAATCTGGGAATCGGAAGAAATACGGTTCAATAGTCCCGGGTGCCAAGAAACCTGAACGCGGTACAAGCAGGAAGAGTTCTCGCTTACCTGGGACGAAAAAGTGGCCCAGGGCCCGAACGCCTGGATAATAGGGCATATCTCGGCAGCCACCGAGGGTGATGCGCTGGCCAATGTCCCAGGAGAATTCAAACCCTATCTGGGGATCATGAGCAAGGAAGCGGCGGATGCACTCCCTCAGCACCGCCCTTACGACTGCAAAATCGAACTCAAGCAAGGGGCCACGGCACCATGGGGACCCATATACCCCTTATCAGAAGTCGAGCTGCAGACACTGCGGGAATGGCTGAAGGAGATGGAACGAACCGGGAAAATAAAGCGTTCAACATCACCAGCTGGGTCTCCAATCCTATTCGTACCGAAACCCCACAGACGAAGACTTCGCCTATGCGTGGACTACAGGGCCCTGAACCGGATAATGATCCCAAACCGTTACCCGCTCCCACTTATGCAGGAATTACAAGACCGGGTACAGGGAGCCCAATGGATCACGAAAATGGACCTCAAAAACGGGTTCCACCTAATTCGGAAGAGGAAAGGAGACGAATGGAAGACCGCTTTCAGAACCCGTTACGGGCTATTCGAATTCCAGGTAATGCCCTTCGGCCTAACAAACGCACCTTCTACATTCCAGGACATGATGAACCACGTTTTGTCCGACCTACTGGACGTGGGGGTACTAGCATACATGGACGACATACTAGTATATGCCAAAACCAAGGAGGAACATGACCGTCTAGTCAAAAAGGTTCTTAGAAAATTACAAGAAAACGGACTGGTGGTCTCCCCGGAAAAATGCGTTTGGAAGGCCCAAGAAGTGGAATTTCTAGGATACGTCATAGGGAGAAACGGAATAAAAATGGCAAGGGAAAAAGTGGAGGCGGTACTGGAATGGAAACCGCCCAAATCCCTAACGGAGGTGCAATCCTTTCTGGGATTCGCTAACTTCTATCGACGTTTCATCCAGGACTACTCCCAGGTAGTGCGGCCCCTGACGGAGTTGACCAAAAAAGAGAAGAAAGAGGAATGGAGCTGGAACCCAGAGGCGCAGGCAGCTTTCGAAAAGCTCAAGCAACGTTTCACCACGGCCCCTATTCTGGCCCACTTCGACCCAGCCAAGGCAGTGATTATCGAGACCGACGCTTCCGACTTCGTGCTGGGAGCGGTCCTATCACAACAAGATGAAGATAATCGCCTCCACCCAGTGGCGTTCCACTCACGAAAATTCCAACCCGTGGAAATCAACTATGAAATCCACGACAAGGAACTACTAGCAGTGGTCGATGCATTCAAACACTGGCAACGCTACTGCGAGGGAGCGACACACCAAGTCCAAGTCTTCTCGGACCACCAAAACCTGGAATACTTCACGACGACCAAGGTGCTAAACCGACGACAGGCACGATGGGCCCAAGAGCTGGCGGGAATCGACTTTCGAATCTATTACCGACCAGGGACCCAGAACGGCAAGCCGGATGCGCTATCAAGACATTCGGAGTACCGCCCAGAAAAGGGGGGGGTGGAAAACCAGCCGATTACGACGGTTCTACAGACAAAAAACCTGGACAAGAAAAGCCTAGACGAGAGAAGAGGCATTTCATTCATCTGCTCCTCAGCCCGGCTGGCATCACTCCAGGAAAGGAAATGGACGGAGGAATTCCTGGCTAACGTCAGGAAGGAAGGGAAAAAAGACGAAGCCTACAGGCAGGCAAAGGAACAGGAAGTGGTGACGGAGAGAATGTCGCCGAAGGACCGAAAGGTCAAGGAACTAAGTTGCGAAGACAACCTGTTGTACCGATGGAACCTGCTCTGGATACCAAAAGGACTAGTGCAAGAAATTATGGAATCAGAGTACGATACGAAGGTGGCCGGGCACATGGGGCAGGACAAAACCATCGAACTAATCCGACAAAACTTCTGGTGGCCAAAAATGGACGAACGAATCATCGACTTTGTCAGGAGCTGTCCCGAATGCCAGCAAAACAAGGCGTCCCGACACCCACCCTATGGGCTGTCCTCCCTGCTGGAACTGCCATACGCACCATGGCGATCCATAGCAATGGACTTCATCACAGAGCAACCGGTCTCGGAGGAATGCGACCAGCTATGGGTAATCATCGATCGGTTTACCAAAATGGCCCACTTCCTCCCGCCGAAGAAAAACAAGAAAACAACGGCAGACCTAGCAGTTGTTTTCGCCAAGGAGGTATGGAAATGCCGCGGTCTCCCCGCTGATATCGTGTCCAATAGAGACTCCCGCTTCACGTCAGAAGCATGGAAGGAATTCCTACAGCTCCTGGGAATTGGGCCTCGGATGTCAACGGCGTTCCACCCACAGACCGACGGACAGACAGAACGGCTCAACCAAACGATCGAAGCCTACCTCCGAGCATTCACTAGCAAAGAACAGGACGATTGGGCGCGCCTACTACCCATGGCCAGGTTCGCTTATAACAACTCTACCACAACGAGCAATGGCATGTCCCCTTTCTATGCTAACTATGGCTTCCACCCAGTAGCCACGGGCCCGAGGCCAACAGAACCCTTCCACCCCGCCAGTACGGTATACGCACACTGGATGAAGGCCATACACAACAAATCCCGAGAAGGACTGGAAGAAGCACAGGAGCGTATGCGGTGATACAGCGACCCGGGCCGGAAACCACCCCCAGCTTACCAAGTAGGAGACTTGGTAATGCTCAGCCGGCGCAACATCAAAACGCGCCTCCCATCGAAGAAACTAGACCACAAGAATCATGGTCCCTTCCAGATCGAGAAAATTGTCTCCCCCCTGGCGGCCCGTCTCACGCTGCCCCGGAAATGGAAGATCCACAACGTCTTCCACGTCTTGCTGCTCGAACCCTACCGAACCAGCGAGCACCGAGCACCACCAGACCCGTCAAAGGTACTCCGAGAGGCCGACGATGTCAAGCAGTTGGAGGAATACGATGTCGACGAAGTTATGTCCTCGGTTGAGCGTGGCCGAGGAAATAACAAAAGGATCATTTACCTTGTCAAATGGCTCGACTATCCGGAACGCAAGGACTGGACGGAAGAACCATTCGACAACTTTTCGGTAAGCGGTCTGGAGAAACTCCAGGAGTTTCATCAACGGAATCCGGATGCGCCAAGGGACTACCGACTCGCCGACGCGTAGATGGGATGTCCATAGAAGGGCCCAACGAAGCACGAGCGGTAGTAGGGATGAAGGGGATGGAGGACTTCATCTCATACACACCTAAGACACACGGATGACCAACTTCCGAACGAAGTTCGAAACGAAGGAACAACCCGAAGAAAGACCTGCCTCTCGGGCACCGATCCCATAGCAACAAAGCCGCCGACCCGGCATCCGACGAAGAGTGCACGCGATCGAAACCGCTGAGAGTCAGGAAAACCGTTCAGAACAGACGTATCGACCTCTTGGCGACCGACTCGGACCAGCGGAACCAGCGCAGGGGGCATACAAGCGGCGACGTGAGTCCCCCACAGTGCTGTCACTGCTCCAGCATACTAGTCTCCCCCTGGAAGGACGTGGGTGCGGTCACTGCCGTGCACACGGGTTACTAGCACGAAGGACACCATGCCTCTCCCGATTCCCTGTGCCGACTGTGACCCCGGAACCCCACCGAGCCGGCCAACCCTTGACACAGCGCGGCGGCGAGTACGACTCAATATGGCACGATAGTAAGAGTACGCACCAGCTTACTCTGAGGGCCCAGCCATCCCGACGGATTACAGAGAATGATGCCCTGATCTGGTGGCTGGTAGGCCTGCAGGGGAGGAGGACTGTAGTCGCGGGAACCCATCGAGGTTGCCAGAAAAATCACGGAAGAAAGAGGCAGGCTACTTCGGTAAAAGAACATACACAGCTGTAGGACGAAGCTAAGAAGAGGGGGAGGTAGTGTTACACCTCAGTCCGAAACACCAGGGAGAATAGATAGCTACATAGTCAGGGCACGTGAGACTCTACCTAATACCGCTCAAAGGGGGAAGTCGAGCACAGTCGGCTTCAGAGAGTCTAGGTGGGAGATAGCCTCAGGATTAGACCTTACGGCCGTAACGGACCTAAGGGGCTAATCTCCGGAAGAAATGCAAACGCAACTAAATACGTGATACGAGGGGTGAGGTCATAGAACTGATAACTCCTCTTTCTCTGATAGGCCGGTAAACCACTCACCCGTAGGGCTTGAGGGGTTTGCGTGGTGCGGGGATCAGTCGGCTTATCGTTAGACCGACCAGGGCCAATGAAGTTGTGAGGACCGAGCTCGTGGGGTTCCGGGACCTTGGCTGGCGGACAAATCTCCTGAAAAAGGATAGGAAGTATGGGTTCCCTAGAGGAACCACGTGACGCCGCAAGAAGACTATATAGCTAGGCAAAATCCTGCTCGGTGAGGAAGAGAGGACAGTACCGAACGCCCACTCAATGAAACAGAAAAACCCTCAAAAACAAGATCTAATATTATTCCGTTGTGAATTATCGAAAGTAGCCTGATTACCTTTGATTCTCTCTACACTCTGGTTTCACCACAACCCCAGTGTCACACCACCTTCCTCTGATTCCCTTTTCTCCACTTCTCAGCTTCCTTCTTTAAGTGTTTATCTTGTTCTGCCCCAGTACGTACTGGAGAGAACAGCACCTCAACCCCTTCCTTTTTTCTTCCTTTCTTCCTCCTGTCAGAATAATGGGCATCTGGAGGTGACAGACCAGAGGTGGCATTCAGACACAATGGACTGGAGGTGGTATCCGGACATACCAGACTGGAGGTGGTGTCCAGACATAAGTGAGTCCCTGAGCACTAGCTCAGGGGGGGCAGTCTTTTGTTCTTTGTTCTGATGGCCTTTCTGTATCTAGGGAGATATTGGACACACATAATATAAGTGTGATGGTCTTCACTGTTATCTATTGATATATACCAACAGGTTATAAGTCCAGGTTGACGCTTTCTCACCCCTCAACCTATTGAAATTCACATCTCCGTATCTGACCAACCGCCATGAGAAACCAGTGTTCTACATAGACCAGTCTCGAATAATTTTGGCCTAGGTCAGGACTGGTCGGGATATATTCCGACCAAAAAATCCTAGGTCGGGACCGGTCGGGATATATCCCGACCAATAAATTTTCGGTCGGGACTGGTCGGGATATATCCAGACCAACCAAGCGTAGCTCGGGTCTGTCGGCCGACGTCGGGATAGGTCTGGTTAAAAAAGGTGATTTTGCAGAAAATTCATTACATCTGTATGGGGATACTACGAGCTTCCGTACCAGCACCATTGATTTGAAGTAACTCATCAATTCTTTGGCATATGCTATCACTACACTACATCACATCTTTCTCACAAAGGGCAGCCAACATCTGCTCAATTGCTTTAACATCCTCCTTTGTAGCCATGATCATCCCATCCCTCTGCCAGCTTTTCAAACATTCGACAGCCTCAAGCACATCGTCTCCTATACGGCGACTGCGATCTGAGAGCGTTATCTTTGTGCTGATGAACACATGTTCTGGCTTAGTACTCATTGCAGGGAGAGTGAGATATGTCAAAGCCATCCAAGCAAGATCCTTCCAGTGCGGATCATGCAATCTATCATACCACCAACCAACCATGTCTTGTATAGGGTGGATCTGTATCTTCTGTTGAAAGCAGTACAGCATATCGAGATTGGCTGGTGGCTGTATGACGGCAAAACATTTGCGCTCCCAGTGGGTGAGGTTCCCCACTGCGTTGGGGTCAGCCTCCAGTGGACGTCCCTGACTGGCCACTCCATGTGCTGTGCTACTTCCTTTGTATAAGGACTCCCAGACCGTCTCTACTATTGCTTCAACAGAAACGATCCATTCAGGCCTGTCCTTCCACTCCTCCTGAAAGTAATTGAACTTCATATTGGGATGTAGAGCCATGGCAATCGTATATACTGGTGGGAGTTCAGTCTTCGCATAATATTTTTGTGAATGTTAGCAGTGTAGTACCAATCGGAATGAAGTGTACGTACTTGTCAACAATATTCCAACCAAGTTCTATCATCCTCACCAATGGAGGATCCCTGCAGAACTGAACCTTCATATCCTCAAGGTGGCTAAGAAGTTCGTCCATCGCTGGAAGAATATCTCTGACACAGCCATTACTGTATCTGCTCTGGAGCCATTGGGACCACTCCTTAAAAGGTGCAAGGATTTCCTTGATACACTTCATATAGTCCCAGTCATCCGGTAGGAGCTCATCGTTGACCAGCACAGAAGGATCTTCCCACTGATACTCTCCATTGAAATAATATTGTATGACCATTTGTAGATAGTCCTCAATAGCATCACGAAGTTGGAAGACACGGATAAAACTCTTGTAATCGCTCGACCATCTGGTAATATAGCCAACAAAGACCATATGTACGGTTTCGTCCGGGTATACACATCTAACAACTGCCGCAAAGGTATTCCATCATTGTGGGGTCTTCAGTATATAGGTCAAACAGTTATGAAGTTTCTTCAAAGGGCCTTTATGCTACCTAGTATGGAGAGGTCCCAACTCAGCCTCAGTAGCCCAGTGGTTTAACTCGAAAGCTTCAACATCTTTAGCCTAAAGGATAGCCTTAACTACGAGGTTGAGGACATGGCTGAAGCAGCAAAGTCTTGCCTGAATGGGATTGAAAGATGCATAACCAGCATCATTTAAATGGCATGCAACCTCAACCAGTGTGGTATCATTATTTGAAGCGTTATCCACGTTGAACATCCCCACGAATGGCAGGATATCATAGAGTTAAAGCATATACCATAGGTGTTCAGCTTGGTAGATACCAGAGTGAGCTCCTTTGAAGCGATGAAGAGAGAGGAGTGCTACATGGAGGGTACTGCTACCATCTAACCAGTGAGTAACGATTGCTTGGTAAGAATGCTGATTAGGTCCACACCACATATCGAAGGAGAAATGTATCTTGATGGTAGTTGAATGGAGCCTCGACTTCACTTCATTTCGTATAGCTTCACACCAAGTTAGGAGATAGCACTTGATTGCATTTCCACTCTGAGGTAGCACTCGATAAATTCCGGAATAGTCAGGCTGGTATGTAGCCAAGTAGGCGCAAAGGGTATGGAAACTCGGTTGCTCACACATACAGAAGCTAACATTGACGTCGACAACCCACAGGAGTAGAAGCTTCTTGAAGATATTCTTGTTGAACAGAATCCTAGGCGTCGATCGTCCGAAGGCAACTTGAATTGTTTGCTGAGCAGGTGTAGTTCTGGCAATGATTGTCCCTTCAGGACCAATATTGTGCTTTTTTTTCAGATGTGTAATCGCATTCTTCATAGTCTTCATGGAGAATATCACCATCCTTGATCCTGACGGTGGGTCTAGAACCTCTATCAGTATCAATACAGTTTCTAGTTCTGATTGAATGGAAACCATTACATCATTGACACTTCCAACGGGTCACCCCATCAGGTGTAGAATGTTCGATGCCATTTTTGGGTAACCATATATGGCTTGACCGCGCTCTCTTTCGTCTCTTGAATGCATTGAGAATAGATTCATCATCAACCACATCTTCAACTGACTCAGTATCGTCGTCGACCTCTTGTGTGTTCATATACTGCTGGGGGTCGAATGGTAGGTTTCCCGGTTGTCTGTCATCGGTGCGCTGTTGCAAAGTGGTACCATGACGAGCCTGATGGTGTTGGCTGGGGGGTTTCTTTCCTCGAGGACGCAGCATCCTGGTGGCTGGCTGATGTTGTGGTGGGTGGGTATTATGGTAAATGACAGTAGTGGTGGTGGGAGTCTGGGGGATTTATGGTTGTCAAACTTCTTTGGACTTACGTTGTCACGCTTGAACTGCACCCCGCCGGAGGCTAAGGGAAAAAAAAAGTGCCTTTTTATAGTGTTATCCCGACGTCGGCCGACGTCGGCAGACCTGGACAGGTGAGGTCGGAATCGGTCTACTTATATCCAGACCGACCAACACTTGGTCTGAATCGGCTTAATTTTGATTAGACCGACCAACCCTTAGTCTGAATCGGCTTAATTTTAAGTAGTCCGACCAACCGTTGGTCGGGTCGGGGTTTTGGCAGACCGACTTAGACCGGTCTGCCGACATGTCTGGTCTATGTAGAACACTGAAACCGCCCGCACTAGAAGTGGCAGCAAAAGATCATGTGGGCGGATGTTTAGAAGGAGACTGGGTGGGAGAAGGATCGGTTCAAGTTGCGGGACTTCCTTGCCCGATGCGAGGTGCAGCCAGGCAGTTCTGGAATTCCTCTCATCAATGCAGGCCACATCCCCGGCTAAGGGAGACGTATAGAGTAAGGCGTTGGGGTGGTGACTCCGGGAGCGGGGTGAAAGGCAAGAGGTGCGGAGGTTGGAGGCGGAGGATCTGAGCGCCGAAGTTGAACAGCCGCTGTTCCTCCCCACGCCCTCCTTCATGGCCTCCGCTGGAGAGGAGTGGAGTCTGAGGGCGGATCCCTTTCGTTCTTCCTTTGGCTTTCTTTGTATTTCCTTCGTGTGCTCTTTTGCTTTGTGGACAGGCCTGGGTGAAGGGCAAAGGGAAGATACAGCGGGAAACCTTCAGCCTGACCGAGGTCGGGCAGTGGATGAAAACTGGACAGTACCATGATTCAGATACCTAGGTCGCACGCTATTAGTGGAAGAAAAAAAACACGCATGGTCCATGGGCTAGCAGGCGAACCCCCGGCAGACATGGGCTTCTTGTTCTGAGAAGGCATATCCTCAGCCTCATTCCCACTGCAGCCGCTTTCAGGTAACGTTGGTCGGCATCCGCACGACCGCAGTGTTCCGCATAGTCCGGTCCGGACGGCCGTCCACGCCGTCCGGACGGGATTTTGGTAGTCTCGTCTGAGCTCTGGACGGACTGTACTGAGATAGTCCGTCCCGTCTGTGATGGAGGAGGACGGCGCTAATATTGTTAGGTAATACATCGTGTGCAAGGACAAAGTGCATGAAAATTTTCCTAATCTTCCTCTGCCGAAGCATCACACATCTACCACCACCAGTCTACGAGAGACCACCTCTTCAAGGTGTGTCCGGAGTGGAAGACGCAGCAGAAGACCCTGTGGGCGGAGGTGCTGAAGGAGACCAAGAGGCGGAAGAGCGGGTGGACGGTCCGGGACCTAATGGCCGATGAGAGATGTGGGCAGGCAGTGCTGGACCTTCTCTCCTCTACGGATGTGGGAAGGCTGGTGCCGCCGCGGAAAAAGGAAGACGACGCCGCAAGCGAGGTGTCTGAGTGGGAGCTCCGGGAGCGGCGGGAGCGGCAAGAGGAATGGGAGGTGGAGGCGGAGGCGCCGGGTGCCGGGGGCGAGATGAGCGAGGGGGAGGAACTTCCGCTGTTCCTTCCCACCACTCCATTCTTGGCAGCGGCAGGCGAGGAGTAGGGGACGGATCGCGCGTGTCTTTTGTTCTCTCCTTTGTCAATTTTCTTTGGGCGTGTCAACTTTCTCTGGGGACAGGCCGGGCGGAGGGCAAAGGGGAGCTTGCAACGAGCCGCCACCGCGCGGACTGCGGACAGGAAAACCGGACAAAATGTACGCCGCCATGATCTACATAGGTCGAACGCGAGTATGATTAAACAAAAAAAAACCACCACCAGTCTACCACGATCATGCCGTGACCTCGGGCAAGAGCGACAGGACCGCATTCAAGCAGCGGAAAGTCACCTAAACAATATGGACTATTTTGGCGGCGCCTTGGAAGTCGACCGCCGTCGACTACAGTCCGTCCCGTCCTCGGACACTCCCGACGGTGTGCAGTCCAGTACAGAGATTGGACGGACGGCTTGGATTTTATGTAGTCCCGTCCGAGGCCCAAGACGGACAGACTGGACTATGCGGAACACTGCACGACCGCAGTCCTCCAACAAGCCATCCGGGGCACCCGTCGCTCCCGGAGACACAGAGGGGCAGCCTGGCGCCAGACCTACCTACATCTATAGATCGGCCGCCGGACCAATCAGAGCAGAAGTTAATAGGAAGGTTGCTTGATCGTTTGCCTGTGCAGTATGTACAGGAATGGAATGGATATTGGAGGTTCTAGTTTTGTTTTGTTTTGTCCAAGAAGAAGTGGGCAGAGGCACGACGGTGGGCGGGAGGGCGGACCTTCAAGAGGAAGTACAAGATGCCGAGAAGCCAGAGGCCGGGCGGCACGGTTGCTGGCAGCAGCAAGAGGCTAGCCTCAAGGTTCTACCAGCTGAAGACGGGGCACTGTCACACGGGACAGTACCTCCACTGGGCCAAGGCAGTGTTCTCCATAGTCCAGTCCGTTCGTCCTGGGCCCTCTGACGGGACTGGACTGCCTGTCTCCAGTCTGTTCATAGCTAGGACGGGACGCACTATTCCATTCCGTTCGTCCTTGATCTTGGACGGGACTAAATACGATTTACGCTGTCCGTCCAACCTCTGGACTGGGACGACGGCGGTTGACTGCCAAGACACCGCAAAAATGGTGATATTTCCGGAACCCAGCTAGATCTGAGTTATCTCATCAACAAGTCCACCATTTCTAGCGGGAGTTTGGCAGAAGCTGCATTATCGTGTTGCGGTCGGGGTGCGAGTCTCCGCCAGTATAAGATTTAGGAAAATTTTCATTCACCGAGTGCAATTACGTGACATATTACCTAACAATATTACTGCCGTCCGTCCCATAGCGTGGATGAGGACGGTCCCCGTCCTCTCCCCATCACAGACTGGACGGACTGCCTCAGTGCCGTCCTCCACACATCACGAACTGGACGGACTATCCCAGTGCAGTCCGTCCAGAGCTTGGACGAGACTGCCAATATCCCGTCCGGACTGGACTATGGAGAACACTGATTCACCCCACCCCGCAGTGCTGGTGGTGCCAGTGCACCACGCAAACGAGAGAACACCTGTTCAAGGTGTGCCGAGAGTGGCGGATGCCACAAAAGATTCTATGGGCGGAGGTGCAGAAGGAGACAGGGAGATGGAAGAGCCGGTGGAAGGTCCAGGATCTTTTCGCCGACCCGAGGTGCAGCCAGGCAGTATTGGATTTCCTTTCAACTACGGACGTGGGGAAGGTAGTGCCGGCTGTGGAAGAAGAGAACGACGTGGGGAGCGCAACGTCGGAATGGGAGCTCCGGGAGAGGGAGGAGCGTGGAGAGGAGAGGAGGGCGGAGGAGCTCGGCGCCGTGAACGAGGTGGCTGCTGGGGAGGAACCTCCGCTGTTCCTGCCCACCCCCTCGTTCGTGGCGACGGCAGGGGAGGATTAAGGGGTCGGGTCAAGCTTTCCTTTGTCTTTTTCCTTTGTCATTTTCCTTGGTACGAGTCATCTTTTCTCTGGGACGGGCCTGGGTGGAGGGCAAAAGGGGAGCTTACAACGAGCCGCCTTGCGCGGACTACGGACGGGAAACCTGGGTAAAATGTACGCCGCCATGATCTATAGGTCGCAGGCGAGTATGAATAAACAAAAAAAAGCATCGACGTCTCCGGTGGTTCACCCAGCCGGCTGTGTGTGTGCTTCTCAGAGTCCGATGGCGAGCCGGACCAGTAGAGCCTGGGATCGGGCGGCTCCGTACTGATGGTACGGGATCGGGTCAAGGAGCGTGTGTTGTGCGTATCGGCCAATTCTCTATGGAGTCTCGAGCTGTTCGCGCGCCGCTACATATTACTGCCATGCTTCGCGCCCAGATTGCACTAGTCGCTGACGACAAAAACTTGTCATATAACTATGACGTAATTAAGTTCCGTAACAGTCGCAGGATACTAATGCCAAGCGTAACTAGGATGGACATACCGGAGCTGAGGGATGCCTGAGTACTAAAACTAGGTATCTAGTAAGTCAACGCCGACGGGAAGATCCACAAGTTATCTCCACCTGGAACAGCCACATCAGCCACATCTGGAATAGCACGCGGTCTGTGGGTTAGAAGGAGAGCCGCCGGCAGTGGGCTTTCGACCCAGAGAAGGCATGTCCTCGGCCTCAGTCGCGCGGCCGACACCAAAGCTTTAGGTGGTCAGCATCCAGACGACCGCCATTCTGCCCACCACCACCACCCGCTCCGGACACCCCAGCTGCTCCCCGGCGACATAGAAGCAGCCTGGCGCAAGAGCTACAACCGCAGCTCTGGCGCCGGACCCCGGGCAGTATCAGAGGAGAGCTAGATCCTCCGGATCAAGTGATTAGATTTGGAATTGCTTGATTGTTCGCTTGTGCAATATGTCAGGACTCAGGAATGGGATGGGATACGGGAGATTTCAGTTGGATCGAGGAACCCCTTTTCGGGGCGTTTCGTCCACCAGCGGGTGCAATGTACCACCATGGGAGGGTATAAAAAGCAGTAGCTGTGTGTTTCTTCAGATTGTGTGGTTCCATCGGGAGTGAGGCGGGGGGGAGGAGGAACCAAATATGGTTGGGGTAATATGGGGGGACGGAGAGGTAGCGGCGGGACGGAGGAATATTTACCGAGGGAGAAGGTTGGATATGCAGCGGCCGTCACCACTAAGAGGCTTGCTTTGCGCTTCTATCAGCTCAAGATTGGCAACGCTAACGGGCCACTTGAAATAGACGGCTAACCGCCCCAGTGCAGAGTGCTGGTGGTACAAGTGAAAGGTGCAGACCCGCGAGCACTTGTCCAAGAACTACGCGCAGAGGAAGTGCCAACAAAGAAAGCTGTGGCACGAGTTCGAGCTGAGACTGATCGGGGAAATGATCGATTCAGGATCAGGGAACTGCTCGCTGAAGGCCGCTGCAGCGAAGCCATCCTGCAGCGCCTGTCAACGACGAATGTTGGGCGAGGAGCCGGCAAGGCAGATGACCAGAGTGAGGCTTCGGAGGGGGGCGGGGGTGAGCGCGGTGGCAGGAGAGGAGGGAGAACTCGAGGAGAGAAGTAGGGACTTAGGGGGGCGGTTTCCTTCATCTTTTTCATTTGTACTTTCCTTGGTGCGCGCTCGTAACTAGGGGACAGGCCGCAGCGGAAGGCAGATGGAGCCACAACGAGCCGCCTGCAGGTCAAACGAGGTCGGGGCCTCGGAAAACGGGTCATGTACGCCGCCATAGTCTCATAGGCTTCACGCGATCAGGGACGAAATAAATAAATTAAAAAAAAAGAATGATAGACTGGCGCATCTGTATTTCTCCGTCATCGAAGCGGCCAGAACCGACACTGACGAGCCCTCTCCGCCGAACAGCTCGCTGCTCTCATTTTGACTTCTATGTACCAGCAACTACTGATAGTTTGTACCACCAGTGTTCCGCATAGTCCAGTCCGTCCGTCCTGGGCCTCGGACGGGACTACATAAAATTCAGGCCGTCCGTCCAATCTCTGGACTGGACGGTACACCGTCCGGAGTGTCCAAGGACGGGACGGACTG
>Ga0307508_10001301_pt1 | contig 28315 bp, 30 predicted proteins | sample 9_EM_MG_FD_203089 | JGI IMG/M metagenome (GOLD analysis project Ga0307508, IMG submission 203089) | Populus trichocarpa ectomycorrhiza microbial communities from riparian zone in the Pacific Northwest, United States - 9_EM | ecosystem: Host-associated > Plants > Roots > Unclassified | place...
CAAACATGCGGTCTGCAAAATTTTGTGTCTCTCCGATCTATGGTTGTTGAGTATCGTCGTTTTTTCTCATTTCTGATAGTGTCCGACTAATGGGTAGTAGCCGGGTAACCCCTACAGTACGTTAGTTCCTTGTCGTGGATTTCATAGTTGATTTCCACGGGTTGGAACTTCCGCGAGTGGAACGTCACTGGGTGGAGGCGATTTTCTTCATCTCGTTGTGACAGGACCGCTCCCAGCGCGAAGTCGGAGGCATCGGTCTCGATAATCACTTTTTTGGCTGGGTCGAAGGGGGCCAGAATAGGGACCGTGGTGAAACGCTGCTTGAGCACTTCGAAAGCTGCCTGCGCCTCTGGGTTCCAGCTCCATTCCTCTTTTTTCTCTTTTTTGGTCAGCTCCGTCAGGGACCGCGCTACCTGGGAGTAGTCCTGGATGAAACGTCGATAGAAGTTAGCAAATCCTAGATAGGATTGCACTTCCGTTAGAGATTTGGGCGGTTTCCATTCCAGTACTGCCTCCACTTTTTCTTTTGCCATTTTTATCCCGTCTTTCCCTATGACGTATCCCAGAAATTCCACTTCTTGGGCCTTCCAAACACATTTTTCCGGGGAGACTGCTAGCCCATTTTCTTGTAGTTTTCTGAGAACTTCTTTGACTAGACGGTCATGTTCTTCCTCGGTTTTGGCGTATACTAGTATGTCGTCCTTGTATGCTAGTACCCCCATGTCTAGTATGTCGGACAGAACGTGGTTCATCATGTCCTGGAAGGTGGAAGGTGCGTTCGTTAGGCCGAAGGGTATTACCTGGAATTCGAACAGTCCGTAACGGGTTCTGAAGGCGGTCTTCCATTTGTCCCCTTTCCTCATCCGAATTAGGTGGAACCCGTTTTTGAGGTCCATTTTCGTGAACCATTGGGCTCCCTGTACCCGGTCTTGCAATTCCTGCATAAGTGGGAGCGGGTATCGGTTTGGGATCGTTATCTGGTTCAGGGCCCTGTAGTCCATGCATAGGCGAAGTCCTCATCCGTGGGGTTTCGGTACGAATAGGATTGGAGACCCAGCTGGTGATGTTGATCGCTTTATTTTCCCGGTTCGTTCTACCTCCTTCAGCCATTCCTGGAGTGTCTGCAGCTCGACTTCTGATAAGGGGTATATGGGTCCCCATGGTGCTGTGGCTCCTTCCTTGAGTTCGATTTTGCAGTCGTAAGGGTAGTGCTGTGGGAGCACATCCGCCGCCTCCTTGCTCATGATCCCCAGGTAGGGTTTTAATTCTCCGGGGACGTTGGCCAGGGCATCGCCCTCAGTGGCTTCCGAGATATGTCCTATTATCCGGGCGTTTGGGTCCTGGGCCACTTTTTCATCCCAGGTGAGCGAAAACTCCTCCTGCTCGTACTGCGTGCAGGTTTCTTGGCACCCAGGACTATTGAACCGGATTTCTTTCAATTCCCAGGCTCCTTGCGGGGGGTGCTTGGATATCCACCAGAAGGGTAGGAAAATATCAACTTCTGGTTCCATGGGGGTTACTTCGAAAGCTTCCTTTGAGAAGTGCCGTCGGTGTTGGAGGAGTAGCGGTTTGGTGTAGAATATTCCCGCCTCTTCCACATTCTGCCCCGTGTAGTTTTCGATGTGGATCGCCAGGTCGTGTTTGAGCATAGGTAACTGTAGTGCCCTAGCTGTTTTCTTGTTGACTAGCGGTACTGAGCAACCCGTGTCCAGCAGTGCCTGCACTCGGTGTTTCTCCTGCCCTACATGGAGTAGCATGGTTATGATTGGTCGGGGTCCGCCCCGGGGTTTCTTGCGCCTGGCTTCTCCCTCGGGTTCTTCGGCGCCCCTTTTTTAGCCAGTTCCGCATACGATGGTTTTGGTCTTAAGGCTCGGCCGCGTCCTTTGACCCTTTAAAAATCCTCCTCTTTCCATATGGAGTTTTGGACGGGTGGCTCCGTGTCCAATGCTTCTGCCGCCGAGATTTTCTGCGTCTTGGTCCGGGGAGCCGGGTCCTCGTCTTCCTCCCTTTGACGCTTGGTTCTGGTAGCTATTTTCCATGGCGCTGCGGGAAGGCTGGTGCCTTTTGCCGAGGTGTTGGCAAAATATTTGGCCGCTCGGTGACTCGGTCACCCGCAGCGGTGACATCCTCGGGTGGCTGCGTATTCCCTGCGCTCGCTGTCCGGGACTCCTTGGAACGCGGCGGCCTCGGATGTCCACCACCCCGTTCCTCCGTACTCACCACCCTTGTTACCCTCCTGATGGGGTTCCTTCTCTGCTACCTTACCCTTCTGGGTATCACCAGAGCTCCGTCCGTCCTTCTTTTTCTCGTCCCGTTTTCCGACCGGGGCTGGGGCCCTCACCTGTTCCCAGGCTAGTCGCAGGGCCTTCTTTTTCTCGACTTGCAGCGCCGCTTGGTACGTCGCCTGCAGGAACCCTTCGTCGTCTGCGACGTCCTCCAGGTAATGGGCGAACCTCATATCCATCACTCATTCCGGCATCGCGAGGTTTACTTTTTCTTGGAGACTTTCTCCCATAGCGCGTGTGTAGAGGCTGAGAGCTCGAAACTCCGTCATGTAGGATCGGATGTCGCCCTGGTACCTCAGCTGCCCTAACTTTAACTGGGCGTCCGCTGCTTCTCGCTCGTTGCGGTATTCAGTTCGGATCGCGGCTGAGTAATTTGCCCAGGTGTCGTTGTCCCGCAGCTCGCGGTGTCGATGGAGGTGCCAGACCAGGGCTGTGTCTGACAAGAGTGTCACGACCCAGGCGATTTTTTGCCTGTCGATGGTCTCAGGGTAAAATCCGAGGTACATGGTGACTGACTCCCACCATTGATTGAAGGTGGTGGGGTTCTTTCCGTCGAACTTTGCTGGGTTCTCCATTTTTAACCAGGAGGTCCTTGGTCGAGGTTCCGCTTGTGGGGCTGGGACCTCTGCCGCCGCGATTCCGGCTCCCACCAACCGGGTTATTTCTTCTGGCGTGAGTATGGTTGCCAGTCGATCCCGGGTGAGCTCTTCTGCACCTGGTGGGGCCCTGCCCATAGGGAGGTTTCACTCGTAAAGGTCGCCGTCACCTTCGCTGGGAGGGGGTGAGGGGGAGCGTGGGGTGGTCCTTCTTGGGGGCCTCGGTGGGGAGCCATTCCCTCCTGCCCCTCCTTCTTCGGCCGGGACCGCCGGGGGTCTTCCCCGTCGCTGGAGTCCTCTGAATAAGGGGCCTTCCAGCGCTAGTCGGGTCAAGTGCGCCCCTGCCTGGTCCTGGGCTGTCGGAGGTTCGGGCCGGGTTCGTGTCGTTGGTGTCGCTGGTAGGCGTACGGCGGTTGCTACCCGCAATAGTTCGTCTTGGGCCTGGGTCAATCGCTGTTCCAGCCCGGCCATCCGTTGCTGGTCCTCGTTTCGTTGTTGCTCGAGCGTTTCTACCTTCTGCTGGTGATCAGCAGCCCATTTTTCCACATTACCTTGGAATTCCATAAGGTGTGTGTTCCTTGTCAGGTTTGCTTCCAACAGGAATGTCACCGCATCGTGCATTTGAGCTACTTGGGTTGCTTCGTGCATTCGTTGCACCTCCTCCGTCTTGGAGCGCTTGATAATGGCCTCCCACACCTGTCGGGGGAAGGCCTGATACGTGTTAGCAGCTACCATAAGTTCGTTCCTTACCCATTCTCCCGAGATCTGTTCCTTGGCTTCCATCTGTTCGTAGAGGTATTGAGCGCCGTGTGCTAACCGGTTATAGGCGACCTCGATTCGTCAGAAACGTCGGTCTGTTCGCTCCATCGTGTTTCCGCAGAGGTACAGTAGTTGGCACATGTCTTGCGCTGCCTGTTGCTGGTGGTTGGCCATGGCCCGCATCCATCCGACCGGGTTGGTGATTTCCAGGACTTCTTCTGTTGTTTCCTCATCGTTGGTAATTTGCAGCAGGCCTCTCGGTGCCTCCAAACGGAGCATGTTGTAGTCGGACGAAGTCGACATCTTTCTAGTATCGGTCTAGGAAATCTCCGCTGTGGATGGTTGAGTCGTAGTCGAAGGGATAGTCAAAGAGGTCAAAAATCTCGTCCTCGTCGAAATCGGCCGGTTGGGATAGTAGCACGCAATTCCACCACTGCTGAGTATACCAATGGTATGGGGCGCACTCGATTATTTCGTGGTTTGGTTTAGGTCCGTCGAAGAACTCTTCCCACTACTCGTATTTTGCGATTTCGTCGTCGATCGATTGAAAGGTGTAGTCGAAGGAGTATTGAGACTTAGGCTCAAGAAAGGTGGATAGTTCGAGTAGGTAAAGGTGGTCTTTGAAGTAGGTATCGTCAAAGTAAGTCATTAAAGTAGGGTGATTTGAGATCAAGATTATAGTGTGACACTGGGGTGGTAGTGCAAGCGGAGTGCGGAGAGAATCAAAGGTAATCAGGCTATTTTTGACAATTCACAACGGAATAATCTTAGATCTTGTTTCTGGGGTTTTTTGTTCGAGTGGTCAGTCGGTGCTGTCTCCCTCCTTTCCACCGAGTGGGTTTCTTGCCTAGCTATATAGTCTTCTTGCGGCGTCACGTGGTTCCTCTGGAGAACCCGTACTTCCTATCCTTTTCTCAGGAGATCTGTCCGCCAGCCAAGGCCCCGGAACCCCATGGGCTCGGTCCTTACAACTTCATTGGTCCTGGTCGGTCTAACGATAAGCCGACTGATTCCCGCACCGCGTAAACCCCTCAAGCCCTGCAGGTGAGCGGTTTACCGGCCTATCAGAGAAAGAGGAGATATCGGCTCTATGACCTCACCCCTCGTATCCCGTATTTAGTTGCATTTGCAGTTCGTCCGGAGATTAGCCCCTTCGGTCCGTAACGGCCGTAAGGTCTAATCCCGAGGCTATCTCCCGCCTAGACTCTCTGAAGCCGGCTGGGCTCGACTTCCATCCTTTTGAGCGGTATTAGGTAAAGTCTCACGTGCTCTGACTACGTAGCTATCTATTTTTCCCTGGTGTTTCGGACTGAGCTGTAACATTGAATGAGTCGACAATTGCAAGTAGCTCCTTGTCCTGTATTTCGTAGTTGATTTCAGCGGGCGTGAATTTCCTTGAGTGGAAGGCGACCAGGTGTAGGCGGTTTTCGTTGTTTCGTTGTGATAGCACCGCACCAAGGGCAAAGTCCGACGCGTCTGTTTCCACAATTACTGGTTGTTGGGGGTCGAAGTGCGCCAAAGTCGGAGCGGAAGTGAATTGGATCTTCAGCTCGGTAAATGCGCTCTCTGCCTCGGGGGTCCATTTCCAGTCTTTTGTTGTCGCCTTCCTGAGTTCTGTGATTGGGTGAGCCACTCGGGAATAGTCCTTAATGAACCGCCGATAGAAATTAGCAAAGCCCAGAAATGCTTGTGTTTCCGTCAGTGAGGCGGGGGACTTCCACTCGAGTACTCCTTTCACTTTTTCCTCAGACATTTTGATTCCTTCTCTTCCAATCACATATCCTAGAAATTCCACTTCCGGTTGTTTCCATATGCATTTTTCCGGCAAGATGGCAAGCCTATTTGTTCGTACTCTCTGTAGTACTTCCTTGACAATCCTATCGTGTTCTTCTTCCGTTTTTGCATAGATGAGTAGGTCATCGATATATGCGAGCAGTCCAAGGTCGATCATGTCCCGAAAGATGTGGTTCATCATGTCCTGGAAGGTTGCTGGTGCATTGGTCAATCCGAACGGCATTACCAAGAATTCGTAGAGACCATAGCGGGTGCGAAAGCCTGTTTTCTATTCCTCGCCTTCCTTCATCCAGACCAGATGATAACCGTTTTTCAGATCCATTTTGGTGAAGAACTGTGCTCCTTGGATTCGGTCCTGGAGTTCCTGCATCAGGAGCAGCGGGTATCGATTGGGCACAGTGATTCGGTTGATGCCTCGGTAGTCGACGCACAGTCAGAGGCCCCGGCCATGCGGTTTTGGTACGAAGAGGAATGGGGCGCCAGCACTTGATGTTGATCGTCGGATTTTCCCCGTTCTCATCATTTCCTTGAGGTATTCTCGGAGTGTCTCTAATTCGACTTCTGAAAGTGAGTAGATTGGACCCCAAGGTGGTTTTTCGCCTTCCTTCAGCGGGATCTCGTGGTCATAGGAGCGGTGCTTAGGGTGTGCATCTGCTGCTTCCTTTCCCATAATGTCGAGGAATTGCCGGAATTCCTTGGGAACGAGGTCAAGCGGATTGGCGGTCTTTGCCGCCGACAGGTACCCAATGATCTGTGCCTTAGGGTGGCCGATTATAGAGGGATCGAGACTTAGAGAGAATTGGGTTGCGGTGGCGGCTTCTGTGCAGTGTTTCGCGCAGCTCGGACTATTGAAACGGAGCTCAGAGTTAATCCAGGTGCCTTGTGGGGCATGTTTGACGATCCACCAAAAGGGCAGGAAAATGTCAACTTCCGGCTCAAGTGGAGCTACTTCAAAAACTTCCTGCGAGTAATGTTCCCGGTGTTGGAGTGTAATAGGTATGGTGTATTCTTGCCCTGCTCCGGCCACTAGTTCTCCGGTGAAGTTGCAAATGCCTATCTGTTGTTCGTGTTATTGGCAAGGAAGCATTAGTTTTCCAACGGTTTGCTTGCTGATTAGCGGCGTCGAACAGCCCGTATCGAGGAGTACTCACGCTAGGTATTTTTGGTTTTTCCAGTGTATCATCATTTCCACAATCGGTCGGGTGCCGCAGATGGGGGTTTTCGGTTGTTTCCTAGAATTTCCTTGTTCCTGTTGTGCGTTTGTTCTTTTTTCTGACATGCCACTTATTAACACTGAGACCCTGGGTTGTGGCGGTCCCTGGCCTCCTAAAAATCCTCCTCGCTTTCTGAGTCTTGAGCCCAGGTTAGTGGTGCCTCACTTCGGTCGTCTTCTCCTGTCGCTGCCCCCACTGCTTGCCTTGTTTCCTCGTGTTTTCGTTTAGTGGTAGTAGTGGTGGCTGAGATCTGTCCGGGGGCCTCTGGAAGTGTGGTTCCTTTCTTGGTGGTGCGAGTGTAGCATTGATAGGTGCTGTGGTTGTCACGTCCACATCTTCAGCATCGTTGGGCGTTTTTCTTGTGCTAGTCGATCTCGTCTTGCGGCACTCCTTGGAACGCCTCTCTTAGTCCTTTCCATAATTTTCCTTTTTCGGTTTTTGCTGCTTGGTCTTCGTTCCACTGGAGTTCCTCTTTTCCCTTTCCTTTTCCTTGTTCTCAGGACCCTTTGTTGGCTTCCTTCGAAGTGGCGTTCTGGCTACCTGTTCCAGATCCCCGTTCGCTTGGGGCCTTTTCTTTTGCGAGTAGGTTTCGATTTTCCCAGTGCCTTCCTGCCTCATAGGTGGCCACCAAGAATGGTTTGTCTTCAGTGAAAAGGCGGGGATTCTGGGCAAAGCGCATATCAATAATCTCTAACGGGAGAGCTACATTTACTTTGCTCTGGAGTGCTTCCCCAGTTACTTGTGCATGGATATTCAAGGCCCGGAATGCCGTTAGGTAAGCCTTAATATCCCCTTTGTAACGTAGGGCCGATAATTGGTTGAATGCTGTAGCGGCTTCCCGTGATCCAAATACTCATCCTGTAGGGCTTCGGAGTAGGCGTTCCAGATATCAGCATCTCCTACTAGCCTCCATCGCGCTTGGTGCCATTCCTTTGCTTCATCTGTCAAGAGGGTTCCTATTCACGCAATTCGCTGTATCCCACTGGTTTCCAGGTAAAATCTGATGTAGTCTCGAACTGAGTCCCACCAGGTGCGGAATGGCGTCTTTCGTTTCCCGTCAAACTTGGCGGGATTTTCTAGTTTTAAGCGGGCCACCCGGGATGCTGACAGGCCTGTCGAAGAACTCGAGTTAGTCGTCCGGTATGCTTGTGCCGACAGTGTGTTGGCGATTGTTTCGGCTATGATTCGCGCCAGACGTTCGTCCGGGTTCTCCTCAGCTTGCCGTGTATCGTCCGGCGTTGTGGATACTGTTGGTTGTTCCTGAGGGGGGTCTGCTTCCTCCGTAGGGACAGCGGGCGGTCTGATTCTTCTTGGGGGCATAGCCGCAGGTGCTGCTTGCAAGTAGCTTGGTATAGTCCTTCTCTCGGGTTGTCCTGCTTCCATAACCTGCAAGAGGGCTGCTTGGGTAGAGTCGACCTCGGTTCGTAGTCTTTGCTGTTCCAGCATCAGTTGGTGGGTTGCAGTTTGCTGGCGGTCGGCCCATTCGCTCAGGTTCTGACGAAAAATCACCTGTTCATGGTTTCGTTGTAAGTCTGCCGTTTGTTGGAACGCAAGCGCATCGTTGATGCGGGTGAGTTGCATTGCTTGATACATTGCCTGTTGGCCTGCTTCCTCGTTGGGTGTAAGAATCGCTTGCCAGACTTCCACAGTGAACTGCTGCTAGGAGTTGGTGGCAGCCATCAATTCGGTTTGCATCCATTCGGGTGAGGCTCCAACGTCTGCTTTTGCCTGCTCGTATATGTACCGAACACTCCGGAAGATGCTTTTGTAATTTTGTTCGATCGATCGGATACGGCGGTCGCCCCGGTCATACTCTCCTCCACAGATTTGACGGAGTCGCTGGAGGTTGGCATGTGCCAGCCGATGTTGGTGTACAAGCTGGCGCAACCAACTGGCGGGCCCTGAATCTCGACACTGTCATTGTCTGGATAGGTATCGTTGTAGATGTCTTCGGCGCTGCGTGTCTGCACTAGACGTAGTTGGTTAGCCGTTGAGGATGTGGCTCCACTGGCCGACTATTTGCTGAAGTATAGTTTTGTCGAAAAGGTGACTTTTTGGCCTTAGACTATACTGTGAGACTGGGGTGCTAACGAGTCACTGGAGTCACGGTAGAATCGATATCTTGAGTCAGTTTTTCGATAATTCACAACAGAATAGTCTAAGGGGTGTCGATGCAGGTTTTCACTCTATCCTCCCCCTTTTGCGCGGCGCGCCGAACGTTTATAAGAGCGGAATCGTCATACGCTATCGCAGTCCTCGGTCCTTTGACCTTGTCTTCAGGAATGGAGGGATGCGTAAGCGTCGATTGATCCACACTCTTTGTCCTTGGCGCGCCCCACATCCAGTTCCGTGCTCTTTTTCCTGAGCGCGTACGCACCAGCCAATTGCATTTCCTTTGTTCTTCGGCGCCACGTAATCGCATGCTGATCCGTTTCCTTTGTCCTTCGGCACCGTGTAAGTGCATGCCAATCCATTTCCTTTGTCCTCGGCGCGCAAGCCCAAGCCGATGCGGTACTTCTTTGTCCTCAGGAATCCACTCATGTATGCACCAGCCAAAGCCGAGGTGAATGTGGGCCTAGGCCCAGAGCATACTAGTCCTGATCGGTACCAACGGCAAGATACGGCAGCTGCTGCAAACCTTGTCGTTCCCATAGCTTCTATGGGTCACACGGGTTCCACTTTGCCGCTGCGGAGTAGTCCCCGGCACACCACTTTGGCGGCCGAGGTCCTACTTCCACTCTTGCCTCCCGTCCAGACTCTCGCGCTCCTTGTGTTTTCCCAATTCCTTAGAGTAGGTGTAAGGCTGTCACTTGTCTGATGCTGCTGGCGCCGTTGACACTGTCAACGTCGGGCACTGTCGGCGTTGTCACCGCAGCGGTGTGGCATTCACCCAACCGTTGACGTCTTTGGAAGTGTCACTCGAGGGACCGGCAGCCTCCTGTGTCCTAATATCTATTTCATTCTTGCCGCGCTGTTAGCCTAGTATACTAGGGTGTAACACAAACCAAGTCGAACGCTGAATAGAATCACTACTTTTCTCAACCGCAAAGAAAAGAAATCCCGACGAGTTTAATATCTTTGCACGATACTTGCTCACTAAGGTGACTACGGATAATCTGTCTGTCCCAACGTTTGAAGGACTCCCCAAAGTCCATAAACTGTTATGGAATCTTCGACTGATTATCCCCAGCCATAGCTGGATCACGGCAGGGGCGTCCAAAGTAGCTAACTATCTCCTCCAACCCGTATTGCAACTCTACTCGTGGATTGTTTATTCGACCATCAAAGTAATTTATACGGTGCGAGGTTCCAGGGCTAATAGGAACAAAGAAACCTACATTGTCACTGGTGACGTGCCTTGTTTTTACACAAATATTCCTATCGCAGAAACAATTTCCCTTATCAAGAAAATTGTTATTGAGGAAATGGTGTACGAACCTTGGAAGGTTTCATTGATCGAGATATGTCTTGTGGCGGTCATGAATAATAACTGTTTCCAATACGGAGATGAGTCCTCAGCCAGATAAATGGCATCGCAATGGGTTCAAGTGTTGCACCTGTATTCGCAAACATTTATGCTGTGCCCCTTGAGCAAGACCTTGATGAATGGCAGGAAAAAGGGCTTCTTTCCTATGTACGCTATACTGATGACATCAAGTTCATCTTGGAAGGCTCTCTGAAACAGTTGTTGAGCTTTTTGTCGACTCGACATTTTGGGAAATTGAAAGTTTCCTGGGATATTCGTTTGGCCTGGGAAGAAACCCCCTTTTTGGACTGTTCCTTCTTCTTCACTTCGAAGCCAGGCATTACGGAACTCCAATCAAAGCTGTTCCGTAAGAAAATGAACAAACATCAATATATTCCATGGTCCTCAGCGCACCCAGAATCTGTAAAAAGATCCTTTGTGAAAGCTCAATTGACCCGGTACATAATAGTATCATCACAAAAATCCTTCTTTGAGGAGAGTAAGGAGATGTTCTTTATGAACCTGCGCCGGTGTGGATACCCGGCGGACAAGCTTGTCGAATATGGAAGGCAAGTGGACTACAAGTCTCGCTCTTCGGTCCTCCGTGAAAGTGGAATGAAGCGACTGGAAAAGCAGACACCGTTACTCCTCCCATCTTCCTATAACGAGGTGTGGAATATGTTGAACCTCAAAAACGTATGCGATATAATGCTCAAGATATGGGTACACGACAAGGTAGAAATACCTGATTCGTTAAAAGGCCCAATTATCAAGAGTCTTCAACGCTCAGAAAACCTTTACGATAAGGTAACCCAGTGGAACGTTGAAACGCTTCAGGCCATGAATCATGAGAACCATGGCGGCTCTAAGAAGCATTCTTTTGAGGATGCATTTTGCCTTGTGGGATGCCGGGCGAGGATTGAAGCCCTTGGACCCCGGCACAGTTAGTGTTTCCGAAGTCGGAAGTCACGAGACTGAGCTCCTACAACCAGCGATGAGCCATCACTGATAAGGCAATCCTTTTTCTGAAGAATCCGAGCTCAGTCTCGTGACTTCCAACTTTGGAAACACTGAAGTCGTTGTGTATGCAAATGTATACACGAGTCAGAATTAGGCGTGCAGCATCTATACACGCGTCGTATACATGCAATTATAGAATTTTCAATTAGCACGCCCTGGGTGAAGCATTTACTCCTCGAGACCTACACATCCTCAATGAACAGGTGTGTAGGGCTTCTCAGTAAACGAACTCACATTGCTACTCACAAGACTAGCAAAGTCAGCCCTAGGGTACGCTATTTGGAAATAATATAAAAAAGCTGCTGTCTGCGCCAAGTACTGAAGAGCCACACAACGGCGAAAAACGATCTGAACCCACACCTTCAATCGTTTATACTGCAGTTACAGTGCTCTTCACCAAAATCTTCACACATCTTGCCTTCTCAACTTTTCCCCCGACACTCCAGCAATACTGATGTCCATCATAACGTAGTGGTTTATTGTGTGGTAGGTAGAAGCGGCCGTCCTAATGAGTACCTCGTTTGGATCAATCAATTTCAGTCCCATCTGCCAGGTGAGGTGAAGTGATATCATGTTAAAGACCGAACCTCCATCGATCAGGACTTTCGAAACCTGGAAGATCTTCAGGTTGGTCTCCAGACCATGCTGGTTGACCTTTGCCACAGTGTAAAAGTTGGTAATCTTATTCGGCGTCTCTGGAGTGGCCTTTCCATGCCCCAACGATGATAGGGGAACTTCGGCAATGGCAGCCACATCCTTTCCCTTCCGCTTCTCTGTTTTGGGGCCGGAGGGCCTCAGTTGCTCCCTGACCATCCCTCGAGCGAGCTTCGACCGAGCAGTAGGACAGTCCTTCAGATACTGACTCCAGGTAAGTCCTCGGATCTCGGTGTCTTAGAAGGAAGCCGTGGTGTTGAACTTGACCATGCCTCTCATCATCCGGATGGTGTTCACTTCACCTCTGGGCCTTCGTTGGCACTTATTCTTCTCGGGTAGCTCATCAGGCCTAGGCGCTCCTCTGGCAACCTCTTCCTCTGACAGGGCCTGTCCAGCTGTTCTTGGATTCCGGGGCCTCACGACCGGCCTTGGCCTTAACCTCTTGCAAGCCACATCTTCTTACGAGATTCCGCTTTGAGTCCTCTTCTTGGCTGCATCCACTTCTTCCCACTGGTAGAAACCTTCAAAAGTCACTCCTTACAAGGCCGATTCTAGCAGTCCGGCGGTTGTCTCCATGACGATCAATTCCTCTGTCTCGTTGACTTCCTCGATCCATGGATCCAGTTCTCCGGACAAGTCTCCATAGGGTCAGTCCATTTCCACTCCAGCAACCTGTGCCGTAGGCCGTCCTGGCTGGTCATACTGCTGGGGTCCAGACTGCCGAGGTGGGTAGGACGGTCTTCCTTGGTGCGGGGTGGGGTGATTATAGGCCAGTCTTCCTTGAGACGCGGCGGGCTGATCATAAACCGGTCTTCCTTGAGGCGGGGTGGGGCGATCATAAGCCGGTCTTTATTGGTGCGGGGCAGCGCGATCATAGGCCGGGTGATCATATGCCAGGTAGACCGATCCTCCTTGGGTCATCGGCATCCTGTGGCCTCTTGCTCATGGAGGGCGGCCACGTTCTGGTCCGTGCACCTGGCCATAAACACTCTGCTGTTACTCCATGCTCCACTCCAGCTCCAGACATTCGGCCATTCTGTGTCCCACTCTTGCACAGTTATAGCAAGGGTTCCTATGCACTGGCGGCGGGTAGTCTTGCCTGTAATTAGGGTGATTTGAGGGCCGGAATTGCTGACGTTCTCCTGGTGGGCGATAGTCCGGATAGTTCGGGTATTGGTCTTGGAAGATGGCTGACACCTGCAGTGGTTGACTACCAGAAGGGTAACCCAAGTCCACCAGATCACGAGAGCCTTGGAGCTCCATCTCGACTTCTCTCCTTACCTTCTCCCATAGTTCTGCCATTTCTTTATCCTTTCTTCTTCCTTCCTCAATTCCATGCCTACTGCGTTCTTCTTTACCGGCCCGGGCTGAGGCAAAGTCGGTCATGCTTGAATCCTATTTGCATATATAATCCAGACAGTGGAGCAATAGCTCACGTCTCTTCAATTTCCAGACCCACTCGGCCGTTCGCAAGGGTCCTCTATCCGCGTTGCTCGGGAGGCCCTTGTGGAAGGCCCTGTCCAAGCTCTTGTAAAATTCTTCTCGTCCTTGACACTTGGAAACCATTGAGGCTGTCCAGTTAATGTAGTCCCTGAGGCTCTCCTTCGGGCGCTGGCACAGGCACGAAATCTCCATTCCAAGGGCGTCCAAATCATCGCCCTGGTTGCTGTATTGCTCCTTCAAAGCCTACTTGATGGCATTGTAGTCATCCTGAATCTCAAACAGCAGGCTGTTGATATTCTCGTATACCTGAGTAGATATTCGTGTGGTTAGAAGGACCCGACGGGCCTAAGCCGCTTCCTCTTCAGTATATCCTTTCCCTTCTGTAGCTACCTTAAAGTCGATAGCTCAGAGGAAATCTCCAATGTCCCAACTCCCGTTGTAGGTCCCGACGTCGATCTTCATAGTCCGGCTGGACATCCGCCCAATCCCATTGGCAGACACGGACATGCCATTCAACGATGGGATGGACTCGATTTCGGATGATGACAAAGATGAGAAATGGGCAGGTGATCTACGCCGAAGGAAGGCAAGGCCGTAGGTGTTGCTCTGATCGGAACGAGTAAGGGATCCTTTGATTTCTTGGTGACGACGATAGAGGATTCGGTTGGCGTCTTCAAACTCCTGCCAGAGCTTCGAGACATCGATCAAGGGAGGTTCTTGATTCTGAAGCGATGATGCCACAATTCGGGGCGAGTAGGAAAAGACTGGGGCGAGCGAGGACAGACAGGGGCGTGCGAGAACAGACGGGGGCGAGCGGGGGAAAGTCGGAGGGCGAGCGAGGACAGATGGGACTTCCTTTTCCAAAATGGGAGAACCAGAAACTCCTTCTTGCTGTTGTCCTTAACATTCTCGATGTTGCTTCACGATCTTCACGGTACTCGGGGCTCGCAGCTCCCGACGCTCCCACTGAATTCTGAAGGGCTACCGAATTCCGGGTTTGGCGCACCAGCTGTGGGGTGTGTATCTCGTTCACGACCAAAACGTGGGGGGGACCAAAAGTGGGGGGGGGTCAATATTTACTGAGAGATGAGGGGGGGTGATCAATTACAGTGATGGCTATTTCTTGGAGCGGTTGTAGGTAGATGTCTAGGTACAAGAGAGCTCCTCCACGGGACAAACAATTTCTACCCCAGGCCATTTCTTTGGTATGAGTAATCAGTTACGCCCTTGGCGCCTCCGTCCTCCCAATTCATGCTCTTGGCATTTCAGTCCCACAATGTCTACTAGCCGGTCTAGCTAAGCTACTGACAACAAGAAAATATTTAGTGCTGCCGGAACACTAATTAGTGTGTTGGCAAAACACGCCCGAACCCTAAGTTCTCCAACCCTATCTCTAACAGATGACTAGGAGCTGCGCGCAGCCGGGAGCAGGGCATGACTCCAGCAAGTACTTGGCAAGGGGTATATAAGTAGCCATTCCCTCCCGCTGTTAGACAGAATTACATGACATTCTTCTTCTTCGTTTTTCTTGAGCTTGGTTCTTGAAAATCAGTGTTGGTTGACTTCTCCTACCACTCCTACTATCCTCTCCTCTACACCATACCGAACACAAAAACCTCCAACTTTGAAACATGTCATCGACGATGTCCGTCATTCACAACTCGGAAGGTATTTATCTCTACCCACCTACGTCTTGCACCTGTTATACCACCAACGCCAAAAATTTGAACTAATGTGTTCTAGGAACCTACCCAGTAATCCCGCCACCCAAGCGCCCCTCCGGTGATGGTGGCGATGGAGGTGAAGGCGAGAGCGCTGGACCCCCACCTAAGAAACGCTACTTCTTTAGTAGCAGGGTGGTTGCGGGTCCAGGCTCCGCCAAATCGCCTCAGGCCGCCGATGGATTGGACGGCAGGCCCTGTAGTGCCTCCGGGCCCAAGGATTCTTGTGCATCCGGATCTGTCGCCTCCACTGCCGCGTACTCGCCCGACGCCACTGACGCCCCCGTCCGTGAGTCTCCTGATGAGGACCCGTCGGCAGCGCTACGCTGCTCACTGTTAGGGAGCTTCAGATCTCGGCTGAAGGCACCAAACCAAGTTCAAGCGGACGGACCGCCGTGACGACATGGTTCCGGCGGCGCTGATGTGAATTGGGAAACCCCATCTGTGCGCCCACCACGGACACGGTGGCGGATGCTTGATCCTTCCCTTATGCAAGGAAGGCGTGGGGTTGTTCGGTTGGTTCTTGGTGTGTTGGAATATAGGTATCGATAGGTGAAGATAGTGAATTGATTGATTGATACAACGTCGAATGAGGAACATTCTCTTTATATACACAACGTGCCTGATAGGCTAGCCAGAGGGCAAGTACGGAAGACCGTCCCCGAGCCGGTGCTCCGAGGCTCACTGACAACTCCGGACGTGTCGCCTCCTGTCCGCCACATCCGGACGCCGTCTCCGCTCAGTTATCTCGGGTCGCCCATTATTCTGACATGGTGCTTCCTATCTTCTAGTAGAGCTACATGCCGAGTCGGCCACGTCTACGGCTCTTTTAAAAGTTAGAAGAAAATGCGTGTTCAGGGAGTGTCTGCATGTCAAGAGGTGGCGTGCGATCGTTGGGGTCATGATGATGATGATGATTCATTAATCGTGTGCGACCCTACTGGATCATGACGATATTATATACAGTCCTTTCCTGTTCACCGTCCGCCGCGACCTCCCACAGTCCGCCGACGGCCCGCGGTAACTCCCCCTGCCCCCGCCTGGCCTTCCCACTGAAACTGAAAGAAAACACACCACGCCCTTGCCCTACTTCCACCTTCTCACCCCTCCTGTCTCTCAGCCCACTCCTGCCACCATCGCCTTCACTCTAGGTCCCACCCTACTCCCCACCTCTGTGGTCCGTAAGAAGTCCAGGATGGCGCCCGTGCACCACTCATCTGCGAATAGGTCTCGGATCGCATGGCTGTCCTTCCCTTTCTCTGTCTCCTTTCGTACTTCCGCCCACAGGACCTTCTGCTGTCGCTTCCATTTCCTGAAGTGCTTGAACAAATGTTCCCTCGTCTGTGTCCGGTACTGGCACCACCCGCAGGCCGCGCTGTCTGCGTTTTTCGTCCATTCCAGGTATTGCCCAGTGCGGCAGTGCCCCGTTCGGAGTTGGGGTTCGGTTTGATCTCTGCGGCTCCACGGCAACGGCTCGCTCGACGGATCGCTCGACGGATCGCTCAGTGGACAATGCGTGCCCGGCAGCCGCCCGGCAGCTTGCGCGATGGTTCGTCCGTGGTTCTACGGCGACGGCTCACTCGACAGATCGTAGGGGGTCGCTCAGCACATGCCCGGCGGCTGCCCGACGGCTTGCGCCTATCGCTTCGGCGGATGGTTCGCTTCGAGATGGGCCCGGCGTATTGCCTTTCGGCTCGCTGGCGACGCTTCGGCGGATGGTTCGGATCGAGACGGGCCCGGCGCATTGCCCGACGGCTCGCTCGCGACGCTTCGGCGGATGGTTCGGATCGAGACGGGCCTGGTGTATTGCCCGACGGCTCGCTCGCGACGCGTTGGCAGATGTTTCGTCCGTGATTCCGCGGCGACGGCTCGCTCGACGATTCGTAGGTGGTTGCTCAGCGCATACCCAGCGACTGCCCGACATCTTGTGCGTATCGCTTCGGCAGCTGCCAAACGGCTCGCGCGACAACTGTGTCACAGGTAAGATAAGGTAAGCAATAAGCTCACACACCAGACCCTCCTGGGTGCAGGCCGGAGCCTGGAGCTACTCCTCCTGGTCGGTCTGACGATAAGGCAAGTCTGAGAGTCCTGTTGGCACCGCATAATTCCCTCAGTTCTAGACCGAGTTCTTTCATGTGGCCCGTCAGTGCTTGAAGCTGGGGGTTACGACAAACAAGCTCTCGGAAGAGTCTCGTCCTAACACCTCCCCTCTCACGTCCCTGGTTGCCGTGGCCCCCTTCACCGGAGTAATCCAAACGCCCGGTGTGTCAGCCGTATCCTTTACCCCGTTTCTCATCTCCCGCCTAGACTCTCAAGCCCCTTACGTATCCTTCCGTCTCCTTCCCTGATCGACCAACGTCTCGCTCATCATTGCTCGTGGCGCGCGGCGAAGGCTTCGGTGTAAGGCGTATCGTTCGGATCGTTTGCGGCTCCGTGGCGCTTGTAGGATCGCTCGCTTGATCGCTCGTAGGATCGCTCGTAGGATCGCTCGTAGGATCGCTCGTAGGATCGCTCGTAGAGGGATGGTCGTTGACTCGATGTCATGGTGACTGGTAGGTGGTCCGTTGATGATTGATTGATGATTCTGATTGATCACGTTTTTCCTCCTTCGCCTGCGGCGAGGAGTCGTATGTATTCGGCTCGGCGAGGTCACGTGCTGCGCGGAAATTACCCCCCACCGCGACGTGAAAACTCTTCGCCTTAGCACTAGATTTCATCAGCGTAAAGAGGATAACTCTCGATTGGGTCAGACAGTAGTGCTTTTCCCGTATCTTCCCGAGAGTGGCCAGAGCAGGTGCCTCTCCTTAAGTCCTCTCGTCGTGATTGGGTGATGCGATTGGGTTGCGTAAGGATTTGATTTCGTTACTCGACCGGAGCCGGCAGCAACGAGCACTCAATCGTACCAGCTAATCCTTCTCGGCCGCAACGGGCACCAAGGTATAGCTCCACCCCATATCGCTCCCAACAGACTCTCGAACTGTTCCTGAGGTGCGGTCCAGTAGCGGCGTTAGCTGCTTCCCGAATCACGAGCCGGTACTTGGTCCGCGGGCTGCCCAGCGCTACAGGATCGGCTTGCGGACAAGCCTCTGCTCCAGTATTCGTTCAACTCGACGTCCTCACCCTGGTGCGGCGTGTGACCTGCCTCATAATCGTTGTAAGCATCTCGGATAAGGGGGGATATGCTCACGCTGTCGAGCGCTGGCAGAGCCCAGAGTTCATCGCCATAATCGGGTGTCAGTGACAAGGATGCGAGTGGTAGCATGATCCCTCATGTCTCCCGACCACGGGGTGCAGCTGTATCGCCTCGAGCCTCCAAGCCTTCTGCAACGATACAGCGATTCCCGACTCGTGGTGTTGTTCCTCGGAGCCGTGTCTCTGGAAACAACCCGGCTCCTATTCCGCGATCTAGACTTGCAACTCCTTGCGTTCCTGTTTCCTTCCGATCGCTTGTCCTTCTTATGATGACCACCAAGGTTTTCTTCCTCCATGGCAGCGCTTGCGCTTTCCCGGTCTGCGCCGGTACTTGGCCCAGGGACCTCCTGGTGCCGCAGAGTCGGTTGACCCGAGCCGAGCCCCAACAGTGTTGGTTGCCCGGTCTCGAGATGCCGTCCTAAGACCGTGTGACAAGTTTCTGATACCTTCCTGCCTGGTCCGTATCCGAATTCCTACCCTGTAGTATTTAGGGTGTAACACACAGTGGTCGACGGATCTGTGGATGTACTTTCGTTGCCCTGGCCAGTAGAAATTTCGGCTAACAAGTTCCAGCGTTCTTGCTCGGCCCGGGTGTCCCGCAGCTTGCGTGTCATGGTGGTCTCTTAGTATGCATAGTCGCAGGGTGTCGTTGTTCAGGACCCATATGAGGCCGTCGTACATTAGCAACCCGCTGTTTTCCTGGCATATCCCTAGCGCAATCTTTCCATCATGGGTGGTCCCGCTCGCTTTCTTCCTCCGGATTTCTTTGAACTCTTTATCTGCCGCGCTTAGTGTCCGGATTTCATTCAGGAGTTCCTTATCTATCTCGAGGTTGATGGTTTCCGTTGTATTGGCCTGGAGTGCTTCAAACGCTTCTTCGGGTAACAGGATTCGGCTGTGGTTCTGTCGATGCTTCATGTTCCCTTCCCAGGGAGCGTCTCCTGACTGTCTAGAGAGGATGTCTGGCGTGCCGGCCAATTTCCCGGGTCGATACTTGATCGCGAAGTCATTGTTAGCGAATCGCTCACCCCACCGGGCTTGTCGCAAATTGTGATCTTTTTTTGTTTTCCAATATTCGAGGTTTTTGTGGTCGGTGAGGATCGTGATTTTTGGACCCATTGTTTTACAATAAGTATCCCATTTTCGTAGTGCGTCGACTATCGCCAGTAGCTCCTTATCGTGGATGTCGTAATCGCGCTCCGGGTCTTTGAGTTTCCTTGAGTAGTATGCTACAGGATGCAGGATTCCCTTTGCGTCGGGTTGTTAGCAGATTGCCCCTATGGCGTAGTCTGAGGCGTCTGTTTCGATGGTGACGGGTTGTTCCGGATCCAAGTGTTGCAATATCGGTTCCGTGATCATTGCTCCCTTTAGCATCTCAAATGCCTCCTGCTGCTTGTCGCCCCATTCCCATAACGTGTACTTCCTTGTGAGGGAGGAGAGGGACGTCGTAATCTTGCTATAGTCTCTGATGAACCTTCGGTAGAAGTTGGCGAAACCCAGGAAGCTCTGCACCCCTTTGACGTTTGTTGGCTCCTTCCAGTTTCTGATTGTCCGGATCTTTTCTTCGTTCATTCTCGGCCGTTCTGGCGATATGACATATCCCAGATATTCTGTTTCCATAGCGTGGAATTCACATTTGGATGCTTTCAGTGTTAGTCCTGTGTCACGTACTCGTGTGAGTACTGCCCGGACATGTTTTCGGTGTGTTTCCTCGTCGCGCGAGAAGACCAGGATGTCGTCCAGATATGCCACATCAGGAAAAAAAAAATTTGCGTCCTGAGCGTTCGGATGCTCGAGACGCACTAGACATTTTGGACGCAACCTGCTTAACTCGGACGACGCTTGCCATTGCACCGTGCATCGCGACGCACCACGCGACAGCACCGTGCGTCCGGACGCACCGGCCACGGCATATGCGTCTAGACGAGAAGTCTCAGGGCGTTTCCCTTCTGGACGCAGTGCGTGTCTTACCGACGTAGGTAGTCAAGGCAAATGTCGTCCGGACGACAAGTGCCATGGCATCTGCCTTCTGGACGAGCAGTGTCAGCGCATTTGCCTTCTGAACGCAGCGCATGTCTTACAGACGCAGAATATCAAGGCAAATGTCTTCCGTACGATGTATGCCACGGCATCCGCCTTCCAGACGATCAGTGTCAGGGCATTTGCCTTCTGTACGTAGCGCGTGTCTTACAGACTCAGACTGTGAAGGCAAATTTCTTCCAGATGCAGAGTGTCAAGGCAAATGTCATACGGACGACACGTGCCACGGCATCTGCCTTCTGGACGAGGAGTGTCAGCACATTTGCCTTCTGAAGGCAGCGCGTGTCTTACAGACGCAGAATGTCAAAGCAAATTTCTTCCGGACGCAGAGTGTCAAGGCAAATGTCGTACGGACGACGCGTGTTACGGCATCTGCCTTCTGGACGAGGAGTGTCTTCGCCATCCGGACGCAGCGCGTCTTACAGACGCAGAGTGTCAAGGCAAATGGGATCCAGACGAGGTTTACGATGGCGCACCACACATAGGTAACAGAGTGGTCACGGTGGCAGCATCGAAACGCGACCGTCAGGGCACGGTACATTGCAGCGAAGACTATTAAACTCGCATTTGGTTCCAGGCATTGTGACTCAAGCCAGTTCTATTCATTACATCGAATTTACATCTATATACCACGTCAGCGTAGACAGCATGCTCTACGTCCGGATGAGACACGACGCGACGAGGACGATGTCAATGAAGATGGCGGTGAGGCTGCCGGCGGCTTAGACAACAGCAAATATGACGCGGCGAGAAGATCAACGAGCTTCGTGAATTGTTAGCGCAGCACTCACAGGGACAGTGGGAAGTTGTACAATACGGCGCGATGCGACGAGTATGATGTCGATGAGGATGGCGGTGAGGCTGCCGGCGGCAAGGACAATAGCAAATATTACGCAGCGAGAGATCAACGAGCTTCGTGAATTGTTAGCGCAGCACTCACAGGGACAGTGGGAAGTTGTACAATACGACGCGACGCGACAAATACGATGTCGATGAAAAGAGAATGCCGCCGGCATGGATGACATCAAGACGTGACGAGTACGATGTCAATGAGGATGACGGTGAGGCTGCCGGCGGCAAGAACGATTGCATATATGACGCGGCGAGCAGATCAACGAGCTTCGTGAATTGTTAGCGCAGCACTCACAGGGACAGTGGGAAGTTGTACAAAACGACGCGACGCGACAAGTACGATGTCGATGAAAAGAGGATGCCGCCGGCGTGGATGACATCAAGACGCAACGAGTACGATATCGATGAAAAGAGGATGCCGGCAGCGTGGATGACATCAAGACGCGACGAGTATAATGTCGATGAGGATGGCGGTGAGGTTGAAGCAGGCAGCGTGGATGATAGCAAGATGCGAGGAGTGCGCTGGTCGCGCGTATGATATGATGAAAGTAGAAGAAAAAAGGGGTGGACTTGCGGCCCGTGCCGTCGTATTCAGCAAGCCGTGCTGTGGTAAGCGAGCCAAACCGTACGAAAGCGCAGGCGCTAGCAAACGCTTCGCACCTTGCAAGTTGCATGAAAAATCACTCGCAATCTGCGAAAACGGCGAATTCCTCTCCCATTGTCTTCAGTACCCCGGAACCCACTGTTTACATATGCACAATTGTTCCCTATTATATCAATTCAGTTGGACCTAAAGTTTGTGACTACTTACTACTGTTTTTCAAGGATGTAATACTGAAAACATGAATGATATACAGATGTGGAGCGTTGTATATAATAGAGATTCTCCTAGCAGAGGAAGTTGAATTAGGACAGCAGCATCGATAGGTTGCAAATCAGGAGCCGGTTGGCACAAACTTTAGGTCCGACGGAATTGATATAATAGGGAATAATTGTGCATATGTAAGCAGCGGGTCCTGGGGTATCGACGACTATGGGAGAGGAATTCACAGTTTTTGCGGATTGCGAGTGATTTCGCATGCAACTTGCAAGGTGCGAAGCGTTTGCTAGCGCCTGCGCTTTCGTACGGTTTGGCTCGCTTACCACAGCACGGTTTGCTGAATACGACGGCACGGGCCGCAAGTCCACCCCTTTTTTCTTCTACTTTCATCATATCATACGCGCGACCAGCGCACTCCTCGCATCTTGCTATCATCCACGCTGCCTGCTTCAACCTCACCGCCATCCTCATCGACATTCTACTCGTCGCGTCTTGATGACATCCACGCTGCCAGCATCCTCTTTTCATCGACATCGTACTCGTTGCGTCTTGATGTCATCCACGCCGGCGGCATCCTCTTTTCATCGACATCGTACTCATCGCGTCGCGTCATATTGTACAACTTCCCACTGTCCCTGTGAGTGCTGCGCTAACAATTCACGAAGCTCGTTGATCTTCTCGCCGCGTCATATTTGCAATCGTCCTTGCCGCTGGCAGCCTCACCGTCATCCTCATTGACATCGTACTCGTCACGTCTTGATGTCATCCACGCCGCCGGCATCCTCTTTTCATCGACATCGTACTCGTCGCGTCGCGTCGTATTGTACAACTTCCCACTGTCCCTGTGGGTGCTGCGCTAACAATTTACGAAGCTCATTGACCTTCTCGCCGCGTCATATTTGCAATCGTCCTTGCCGCCGGCAGCCTCACCGCCATCCTCATTGACATCGTACTCCTCGCGTCACGTCGTATTGTACAACTTCCAACTGTCCCTGTGAGTGCTGCGCTAACAATTCACGAAGCTCATTGATCTTCTCGCTGCGTCATATTTGCTATCGTCCTTGCCGCCGGCAGCCTCACCGCCATCCTTATTGACATTGTACCCGTCGCGTCGCGTCGTATTGTACAACTTCCCACTGTCCCTGTGAGTGCTGCGCTAACAATTCACGAAGCTCGTTGATCTTCTCGCTGTGTCATATTTGCTATCGTCCTTGCCGCGGGCAGCCTCACCGCCATCCTCATCGACATCGTACTCGTAGCGTCGCGCCGTATTGTACAACTTCCCACTGTCCCTGTGAGTGCTGCGCTAACAATTCACGAAGCTCGTTGATCTTCTCGCCGCGTCATATTTGCTATTGTCTTTGCCGCCGGCAGCCTCACCGCCATCTTCATTGACATCGTCCTCATCGCATCGTGTCTCATCCGGACGTAGAGCTATGCTGTCTACGGTGACGTGGGATATAGATGTAAATTCGATGTAATGAATAGAACTGGCTTGAGTCACAATGCCTGGAACCAAATGCGAGTTTAATAGTCTTCGCTGCAATGTACCGTACCCTGACGTTCGCGTTTCGATGCTACCACCGTGACCACTCTATTACCTATGTGTGGTGTGCCATCGTAAGCCTCGTCTAGAACCCATTTGCCTTGACACTCTGCGTGTATAAGACGCGCTGCGTCCGGATGGCATAGACACTCGTCCAGAAGATAGATGTCGTGGCATGCGTCGTCCGGACGACATTTGCCTTGACACTCTGCGTCCAAAAGGGAAATGCCCTGACAGTCCTCGTCCGTAAGGCAGATCCCGTGGCACGCGTCGTGCGTACGACATTTGCCTTGACACTCTGCGTCTGGAAGAAATTTGCCTTGACATTCTGCGTCTGCAAGACACGCGCTGCGTTCAGAAGGCAAATGCCCTGACACCCCTCGTCCGGACGACATCTGCGTTGACACTCTGCGTCTGTAAGACACGCGCTGCGCCCAGAAGGCAAATGCCCTGACACTCCGCGTCTGGAAGGCAGATGCCATGGCCTGCGTCGTCCGGAAGACATTTGCCTTGACATTCTGCGTCTGTAAGACAAGCGCTGCGTTCAGAAGGCAAATGCCCTGACACTCCTCGTCCAGAAGGAAGATGCCGTGGCGCGCGTCGTCCGTACAACATTTGCCTTGACACTCTGCGTCCGGAAGAAATTTGCCTTGACATTCTGCGTCTGTAAGACACGCGCTGCGTCCAGAAGGCAAATGCCCTGACACTCCTCGTCCTGAAGGCAGATGCCGTGGCGCGCGTCGTCTGTACGACATTTGCCTTGACACCCCTCATCCGGACGACATCTGCCTTGACACTCTGCATCTGTAAGACATACGCTGCGTTCAGAAGGCAAATGCGCTGACACTCCTCGTCCAGAAGGCAGATGCTGTGGCATGCATCGTCCGGACGCTGTTTGCCTTGACATTAGTCGTCCGGAAGGCCAATGTGCAGCCCACTTCTGTCTAGTACGCATATGCACGGGCAGGTTGCGTTCGGTGCAGCATGTGCGCTGACATGCATTGTCCGGACGGAGAATACCTTGCCGAGTTGCGTCCTGAGCGTCTAGACGTTTCCGACGCCTATGCAGCGTCCGGACGCAGAATTTTTTTCCTGATGCACGCCGAAGATGTCTAAATAGTCACTCAGGATCTCGTTCATCCATCGTTGGAAGGATGCCGGGACGTTGGTGAGTCCGAACGACATGACGTAATACTCGTATAGCCCATATCGAGTTCGAAACGCTGTCTTCCATTCGTCGCCCTTTGCAATGCGGAGGTTGTAGTACGCATCTCGTATATCGAGTTTGGTGTAGATGGTGGCGCTGGAGAGTTGATCGAGAGACTCGCCGATCAGTGGCAGCAGTGTCCGATCTTTGATCGTGATTTCGTTTAGTCGCCGGTAGTCCACACACAGGCGTAGTCCTCCATCCTTTTTCTTGACTAAATGTATTGGTGCTCCGGCCGGGGAGGTGGATGCCCGGATCCATCCTCGTTTTTCGTTGATTTCTAGGTATTCTCTCAGGGCCTTCATTTTGTCTTCATTCAGGGGTCGCAGTGGCTCATACGGGGGTGTCTTACCTTCCTCCAGTGGGATATGATGGTCCTGCGTGTGGTGAGGTGGGGGTGTCGTTGGTTCTCGTTCAGTGAATACATCGAGCAATTCGTGATATTCCAGGGGAATTGGTTTCTTGCTCGTCCTGGACGTCTCTTTGATTTTGTCGATTACTGTCTGGCATACCTCCCATGGGTCTGTTTCGCCGATTTCCCAGTTCTCTTCTTCTGCCGGTGTTTTCTTATAGTATTACTCTGTGGCTTTTTCTTCTGGGACTGTGTTGGCTCTTGGTGAGCAGGGTAGGCATTTCTCGGCGCAGTGGTCGGAGTGGAATTTCACGGTGTGATTTTTCCATCCTATTACTGGGCCGTGGAGTTTGAGCCACGGGAGTCCCAGGATGATCGGGGCATTCCCGATCGTGATGCAGTTTAGCCGGATGTCCTCCTCGTGATGGTTGATGGTTAGGTGGATCTGAGCATTGTGGGTTACCGGCCCGCCTGTGACCTCACTTCCATCGACTGTCAATATTCGTCTTGGCGTTGTTTTTTGTTGCATAGGTATTCCGCTGGCCTCACCATAGGCCTTATCGATGAAGTTTTCTGATGCCCCACTGTCTACCAAGGCAGTAGTGGTGCATTCGTTCCCATCTGTCCCCTGGATTCGTACTTTAATCGTAACTTTTTCCTCGCGGTCGTATCGGGCGGTTCCGATTAGGTACGGGGGGTCTTCCTTGGGTTTGACAACAGGTGTTTCCCTCGGGTGGTGGTTGTCGGCACCTATTCCCGAGGGTTGTTGTTTCCCAACGGTTCTTCTTCAGTCGTCTCCTCGAAGGTGGCTTCCGCGGCCCTGTATGGTCTTCTCCATGGAACACGTTCTTTCCTGGGCTGCGGGCATTCTTTTGCGAAATGTCCTTTCTTTCCACAGTTGTAACATCCTCCCGTGATTACTCGTCGTGGGAATTGGTTCAGCGTTCCCTTCGCGAATATGAATCTTTGGGTGGCATCGAGGTCCATCGGGTCTCGCGGAGGCATCGCCGGAGGCTCCTTTGTGTGGACGTGCAAGTGCGCTTCTGGGTTGGTGGTAGGTCGGCGATTGATGACTCCGAGGTTGCATTGGCGGCTATCTGTTTTGATGGCGGCAGTGGCGTAGTCCAGCAAGACTGTGGCGGGGGTTTCGCTCATGACTAGGTGCCTTTTTACCTCGGGGTGTATTCCGTCTCGGAATCGTGCAATGCATGCGTTGTCCGCGTATGGGAGGTCTGCTTTGACTCGCTGAAATTTGGCCCAGTAGGTGGCCGCTGTCCGATTTCCCTGCTGGATCTTCTGGAATTTCTCAAACGCTATTTCCTCAGCGTCTACCTGGCCGAAGGCATGCTTCATGTTGGTTTTTAGTTCTTCTCATGTCAGGTTGATTCCTCCTTCCTGGTTTAGGAAGGTTTCCACCCAATTCCAGGCTACCCCCTGTAGCAGGGAGGATGCCTATCCTGTTTTCTTGTCATCGTCATTGAATCGGTTTCCTTCTGTCCTAAACTTGAGCTTGTACTGGGCCAGGAATGTTTTGAACTTTGCTTTGTCTCCTTTGAATGGTTCAGGGTCCCGGACCATTGGGTAACTGCTTCGGGGTGTCTCTCTGGCCGAGAGGATTTCTCACAACATCTCCATGGTGAGGAGGTGGGGTCCCGCCCCTCCTGCTCCTGTTTCGTCCCCCATTCTTTGGGTTTGCTCTGGTGAATCTGGCATCTGGGGCCTTGATTGGGGGTCCGGGGTTACCGGGCTTGGGGATTGGTAGTCGTCGGGGACCCTCGTGAATTCTCTGCGGCTGAGGGGTTCCTCGCTGTTTTCGTCCTCGGAGGCCACTCTGTTGCTACGTCAGGTGTCGATGGGGAGAGGCAATCTAGTGTCAAGATGCTGCCTCGACTTCTCCGTTTGTCTCGACAGGCAACGTAGGCAGGGTCTGCAGCGCGAGCGGTCCTACTCACACTTCCGGTGTACTCACACTTCCGGCGTACTCACACTTCAGGCGTACTCGCACGCCTTGCGTGAGCTCGGTGTTCTCGTGGTATCCGTTGTGCCCGGCGTGGTCTCTTCGCGACTGTTCTCACATGCATTGCGTGGGCTCATTGTTTTCACAGTATCCGTCATGCGCAGCATGGTCTCTTCGCTGCTCTTCTGACACGCCTTGGGTGGTCTCGTTGTTCTCGCGGTATCTGTCACGCCCGCCGCGGTCTCTTTCCGGCTCTTCTCACACGCCTTACATGGGGTCGTTGTTCTCGGGGTGTGGTGGTCGCCGCACCGGTCACGTGGATAGAGAGGTAGGTCTGTGGAGAGAGATAATAGATTGTGTGGAGAAGAATCTGCAGACTAGCTACCGCGCCCTTGCTTTATACTTTTCCTTCCCTTTGTGGAATCACAGCTTGCCCGTAAGACTGACACAGTTCCTCCGTCTAACATCATGCCTCAATCGCCGCGCCCAAGCAAACCACCTGATCGTACTCGGCCGCCGCACGGCCAACACTCTACCCGTGGCAACAGGAGAAAGGTTGCGCAGGCAGTATCAGTAAAGGAAAGGAAGACTGATCTACAACTTAATCAAGGGAAAACAATACTCGTAACGAACATGGGAGAAGGACGCGCAAGCTCAATCAATGGGAGACAACAAATGTCGGGGACAGGAGAAAGAACGCGCAAGTAACATAACGGAGGCGAAGGAGAGAGGTTTAGACCGGCCAGAGGTTGGGGATATCGCTACCGGAGTGATATGTCGGAGATCGTTCGAGGCGCCTAAGCGCGGAAGATGACTACGGCTGTGGCAGCGGAAACGAGGACGAGCCACAGGGCGACAAGGGTGAGAGTGGCACCGGCGCCGGCGCCAAGGAGCCTGTCATGCCAGGTTCGTGACACTACGAAGTTTTGGATGCAAAGCTTTCAAATCACTCCCAGCCTCACACCACAGCAAGTTCGGCACACGTGCTCACCCTCTATTTATGCTCAGCTATGTCCATAACAGTACTACTATCTGGCGCTTTTGGGATCCTCACCGGAGGAGGGTAATCCAGGCATCAAAAGTCACCTTAGAATGGAGCGGATTCGGACTCGACGCCTCGCCGATCGGACTCTGTGACCCTAAGCCAGTATGGGTACATTGGATGGTGTCATACAGCTGCATGTTTGCTCACGGTGGCACGTTGCCTGAGTGCAGCATGCCGAAAAAGCACCTCACCGGAACGGCACCTCACCAGAACGGCACCTCACCAGAACGGCACCTTGCCGGAGGACAGCGGGCCGGCTTGCGCTGAGCTGCACACCGCCGAAAGCAGAAGAGTGACTGCGCAGGAAGGGCTTGGCAATGGGTATATAAGAAGCAAGCTCCTCCCGCTCGTA
>Ga0307508_10001302_pt1 | contig 28232 bp, 30 predicted proteins | sample 9_EM_MG_FD_203089 | JGI IMG/M metagenome (GOLD analysis project Ga0307508, IMG submission 203089) | Populus trichocarpa ectomycorrhiza microbial communities from riparian zone in the Pacific Northwest, United States - 9_EM | ecosystem: Host-associated > Plants > Roots > Unclassified | place...
ACGGCTGCGTCCAGAAGGAAAATGCCCTGACACGGCTGCGTCCAGAAGGAAAATGCCCTGACACGGCTGCGTCCAGAAGGAAAATGCCCTGACACGGCTGCGTCCAGAAGGAAAATGCCCTGACACCATGCGTCCAGAAGGAAAATGCCCTGACACTGTGCGTCCAGAACGAAAATGCCCTGCCACGCTCCGTCCGGTAAGCAGATGCCGTGGCGAGCTGCGTCCGGGCTCATGGTGCCGTGGCGAGCTGCGTCCGAATTCACATTGCCTGTGCGTTTTGCGTTGGGAGCGGTATGTGCGCTGCCAGGGTGCGTCCAGAGCGTCCCGAGCACCTGGTGCGTCAGGACGTAGCCTGTGCGTCCGGACGCACATTTTTTTTCCTGATGCACCGAAACCCACACACAAGATCTAAGATTATTCCATTGTGAATTATCGAGAGTAGCCTGATAACCTTTGATTCTCTATACATTCCGGTTACGAGACAATCCCAGTGTCACACACGGGGTTTGAGTGGTGATTCTGGAAGACGGCGTACGGAGAAGGCTGAACACGGTGCTTGGAAGGTCGTAAGTTGTCCTCCATGGAATCCCTACACCTCTTCTTCAAGTCGATCTCTTTTTTATATTCCGGATGTACCTTAGCAATGTGCTTTTGAAGCCATGAAGTCATCTTGAATTTCTTCAAACATTGAGAGCAGACTTCGGTCGCGTTATGCATTGTACAGATTTGTGAAGGATAATGTAAAATGAGCTACCAGTCAATGAAGTGGTGAAAGAGGACTATCTATCAAGGACGGACTCTCAAGCACAGATAGTGGTGTTCATAGCAGCGTTCAACTTTGCGAGTCCGTCCTTGATAGATAGTCCTCTTTCACCACTTCATTGACTGGTAGCTCATTTTACATTATCCTTCACAAATTTGCACAATGCGTAACACGACCGAAGTCTGCTCTCAATGTTTTAAGAAATTCAAAATGACTTCATGGCTTCAAAAACACATGGCTAAGGTACATCCGGAATATAAAAAAGAGATCGACCTGAAGAACAGGTGTAGGGATTCTGTGGAGGACACCTTACGACCGTCCAAGCACCGCATTCTGCCTTCTCCGTACGCCGTCTTCCAGAATCATGACTCGGACCCCATGCCCCCCGATTGCGATGCCATTGCCAATCCTCCTCTCGAATCTTCTGATTCTCAGTCACCCCATTTTCGCTCCACATTGGCATACCCGAATGCCGGCCTGCCATGTGCGTATGTCTCTCAAAAATGTGAATGCATCACTTCCAGCGACGACCCATACTACCTGTTTGCCAACGAAGAAGAGTTCAACTTTGCTGAAGTTGCGACGACAATGGGACTCGCTGGGAGTGTCATTGAGGCTTTACTGAAGGGCGACTGTGGTCTCAAAGACAATTTAAAGCATTCGCTGAAGTCCAATTACCACCTGCGGAAGAAGATTGACCAAATGGAGGATGGACTCAGGTTTGACTCATGGGAGAAGAGCCGGCTAGAAAACATCACCTGGAATGAGCAACATGCCGGAGAACCTATCGAATTCTGGCACCGCGATATTATCGAGTGCGCGAAGTGGCTTCTAAGGCAGCTGGCGTATGCAGAGCACCTTTCGTACGCCCCCCAGCAGCCGTTTGATGAACATGGGAGGCGTGTCTACGGCGAGATGCATGCTGCCGACTGGTGGTGGGAATGACAGGTGAGAATCTCCTCCGCTGAACATCAACGCCACACCTGGAGCTGTCCACAGTGTGCTGTTAGTCGCTCGGCTTCCGATCGCCAGCAAGATACGCGACATCCCCCTCAGCCGGTACAAGGAACAGAAGGAACACAACCGAATGGTCTTGCAACATGTCTTACTACATATCTTGGGACCTTTAATGCGTGTGGAGCGTCGGGTGTTCTTCGCCTGGCGTGAGGATGGCCCCTTCAGGTGTTGCGTTGCTTCGCCAGTTGCTTGGATTGCCAATTATCCAGAACATCGGGACCTTCATAATATCAAAAACGGCGTATGCTACTGGTGTAAATGCCCGCAAGCTGAGATGGGCCAACTTCCTGTCCGACCGTATCCAATATGTGACCACGATAAATACAGGGTGCTCAGTGTCGCAAATACCGCTACAGCAAATGCAAGGCTCGCAAGTTTTGATGTACATCAAGGCTATAATGTCCTTTGGGATCTTGACTGTATGACAAGCAACCTTCCGAAACCCGACTTGCTCCATACAATGCAACTAGGGATGCTGAAGCATCTTCTGGGATGGCTTTCAAAGTTCCTGAAGCAGCATAATCGCTTCGAAGCGTTCAACAATATCTGGCTTTCGGTACCTGCGTATCTTGACATGGTGCAACCCCGGCGGACATACGAGGAGGTGTCAAGCTCGCAGGGGAAGGAAATCAAAACCATGTTACGCTTCCTTGTCACCATCTTACGCTGCGCTCTACATACGCCATCCGCTTCTCAGCGTGGCATTTTCAATCAGGTAATCGAATGCAGTCGAGCACTTGTGGAGTTCTACTTCTACTCTCAATACGACTCGCATGATGAGCAAACGTTGGAACTGATGAGTACCGCTCTGCAGGACTTTCACCACTTCAAGGATGTCTTTCGTCAATTTCGTGCCGGCAAGAGTGTCACGCAGGAAGGTAAAGCTCACCGAAAGGAGTTAATCGTGGAGAGAGACTAGGAGTTGAAGTCGGTGAAGTTTAAAACTGCGGCCCACCGTGAGTGCCAGTGCAAGTCATGGAATGAATTCATAAGTGCTGAAATGATTGAACACCATGCTGATGGAAGCGATTTCAACTTTCCGAAGATTCACCAGATGCTACATTTCCGCGAGCAGATCCAATGTTATGGATGCCTGAAGCAGTGGTCTACGGAGACCGGAGAAAGTTCCCACCGTACGCAGATCAAGATTCCATACAACAAATCGTATCGGTCTGGCGACATCTACAGGCAGATCTTCGAATACTACCTATGCATCGATGCATTCGCCGTACGGAGGCTTAATCCCAATGCCCACGGCACCATGAACACCACTGGGAGTGGCAAAACCAACCTCCCAACCGTCAAGGGCTTGAAGTTCGTTTCTGTGCAGGGTTCCACCATGTCGAAAAGCGATACGTTTGCTGCCATACTGGTCTCAGTGGGGGACATGTACCTTCGGAGGGTGCTGCAGTGCGCCACGAGCAGCTTACTGGTTTCTCAGAGAGTAGAAACCAACTTGGAAGCGCTGATATGCTGTAGTGCACGGCTGTACGACGGCATTCATATTCCTGTCACCAATATGCTTGGAGATCAAGCGATCCAGACCATTCGATGTACCAGGGAACAGACATGGCATGGGCAAGGTCCCCGGAATGACTGGGTATGGGTGGAGACATCACGCCCCAGAGAGGGCCAGGAACCAGCGTACAAGGCTCTTCGAGGGCGCGTGCCATACCATCTCCTGAAGCTTTTCAACCTTCAAGTCTTAGGCGGTTTGGTTGGGTGTGCGTTTGTACAAACGACAATACCGAGCGTGGGTGGCATGCCTGAAAGGGCATCCAGGATGGTCAGAGTGACAGAGGCAGCAAAGGGAAGTGGCTACGAGGTGATCAGCGGAGGAAACATCACCGGTGCAGCGCATCTTATTCCCGAGGAGCCTGGCACCTCGGGAACGACTCGGAAAGCATGGATCGTCAACACTCGTATCGATTTGATGACCTTGAATGAAGTGTATTACATGACGGAGGATGAGTTGGTTCACGCAGCGGCGGGGATACGACGCTGAGAAGGGTATTTACAGTTACTATTTCATTCAAATGTATTACAACTCCAAGGAGGGCGTATGACATGTAGATTCGGTACCGGCATGGCATGCAACTTGGGTACAGGTTAGACGCGTTGTGAAGTGAGAACAAAATGCCTTACCAACAGCAATTGAGGAAGGAATGGCCAACCAAGGGGAGCTGCGATGGATGGCGTATAGCCTGGCTGGAGCCGTACAGAAGGCTGCGTTGGCACGAAACTCGTCGTCCGGAAGAAATGTGCACTGACACACGTTGTCAGGACGCCATTTGCCTTGACACTCGGTGCCTGGAAGGCCAATTCGCTGCCCAGCTTCGTCTAGTACGCATACGCCCAGTTGCCTCGCGTTGGGAGTGGCATGTGCTTTGACAACCTCGTCCGGAAGGTATGTGTAGTGGCACCCGTCGGAAGACATGTCTTGACGCGCAGCGCCTAGCAGGCAAACGCACTGACAATGTTCGTCCAGAAGGCATGTGCCGTGGCAGGCGTCATTCGGACCATTTGCCTTGACACTTGTGTCTGGAAGAAAAGGCTAGATAGGTACCTATGCTTCGACACCCGTCACCTGGAAGGCTAATACAGTGCCATCTTTGTCCAGTACGTGTACACACAGCCGTTTCGCGTTGCGAGCGGCCTGTGCACGACAAGCGTCGTCCGGAAGGTGTATGCCATGGCAGGCGTCGTCCAGAACACATGCCGCAGCAGTCGTCCAAACGCAATTTGCCGTGACACTAGAGGCGCACTGCCCCGCCATTTTTCGAGGTTACTTGCAGCTTGGCATTTGCTAGTAGATTCTTGGCTGATGAAAGAGGGTAGAATCCAGTGATGTGATGTTGGAAGGAAATTGGTGAGTAAAAGATTACTGTGGAGACAGGATGGCAACTGGCAGCAGCAGTAGCAGCCAGCAGCACCGTTGTCTCGTTGCCCCGCTTCGACTGGCTTCCGCTGCACTGCCACCCCCCAATAACCGAAAACGCAGCAACTGCAACAGCTCTCCCACTCCATCACTATCACAACAGCAACATCATCAATCCCATCAGCCATGATCACTGCAATTCTCACTTATGCAAAAGGCTCCGACTTCGCGGTCTACCCAGATGAGGTACAATCTGTCATACGCTGGTCCGCCTGCCACTGGCCAACGGCTAATAGGGATTCCATGTAGGAACCAATCCTTCCCAGTCCTCCACCTGGAAGAACTCCGATGCCTTGTGTCGTACGGTTGGGCGTCGAAGTGGGCCTGGATTGGTGCCATCGTGAATCGCTTTTTTAGCTCATTGAAGGCTTTTCCTGGCTCGGGGTTCCATGACCATTTTTCCGTCTTCTTCGTTAATTCTGTCAGGGGTTGCCCCACTCTCAAGTAGTCCTCGATAAATCGTCGGTAGAAGTTAGTGAACCCTAGGAAGGACTGGGTCTTGCTCAGAGATTTGGGTTCCTCCCAACTCAGTACTGCTTCCACCTTTTCTTGAGACATTGCGATTCCATTTCTTCCGATGACATAACCCAGGAACTCCACTTCCTGAGTTTTCCAGACGCATTTTTCGGGGGAGACTGCTAACCCATGGGTCTGCAGTCTTTCCAGGACTTCCTTAACCAGGCGGTCGTGTTCTTCTTCGGTTTTGGCGTAGATTAATATGTCGTCCATGTATGCCAAAAGTCCGATGTCTAGTGCATCCGATAAGAAGTGATTCATCATGTCTTGGAAGGTGGATGGGGCATTGGTTAGGCCGAAGGGTATTACTTGGAACTCGAACAATCCGTATCGGGTTCTGAATGCCGTCTTCCATTCGTCCCCTTCCTTGAATCGAAGGAGATGGAATCCGTTTTTCAGATCTAGTTTTGTGAACCACTGCGCTCCTTGGACCCGGTCCTGTAGTTCCTGCATGAGTGGTAGCCGGTATCGGTTCGGGATTGTTATTTTGTTCAGTGCTCAGTAGTCGACGCACAGGCATAGCCCTCTTCCGTGTGGTTTGGGGACAAAGAGTATTGGTGATCCGGTGGGGGATGTCAAGCGTTTGATTTTTCCTGTTTGCTCCATCTCCTTCAGCCATTCCCGAAGTGTTTGGAGTTCCTCTTCTGATAGTGGGTAGATGGGTCCCCAGGGTGCTGTCTCGTCTTCTCGGAGGTTGATCTTGCAGTCGTAGGGTCGATGCTGGGCGAGGGCATCCGCTGCCTCTTTTCCCATTATTCCCAGGTACTGTTGGAATTCCATAGGGACTCGATTCCTTGCGTCTTCGTTGACGGCCGATACATAACCGATGATCTGGGCTTGGGGGTTTTTTGCCACTTCTTCGTCCCATGACAGGGAGAACTCACCGGTTTCGAACCTGGTGCAGCTGGCCAGGCACCGGGCACTGTTGAACCTTATTTCCTGGTTCGTCCAGGCGCCTTGTGGTGGATGTGTTGTTATCCAGTCAAAAGGGAGGAAGGCGTCGATTTCTGTTTCCATCGGCGAGATTTCGAATTTCTCCCTGGAGTAATGTTTTCGGTGTTGGAGGAGCATGGGTTCCGTATAAAATTGCCCTGCCCCTTTGACACTTTCCCCAGTGTAATTCTCTATGCTGTGAGGTTGCCAATACGCCTTCTTCTTAATCCCGAGCTTCTCCACTGTCTGTTGATTGAGGAGCACAACGGAGCAACTGGTATCCAGTAGTACCCGGATCTGGTGTTCTTTCTCCCTTGCATGTAGTATCATAGTGATGATTGGGCGCGTGCCGCCGTGGACTGTTCTTTTCTTTGACGGGGTTCCAGCACTTGGTTCCTCATTCTTACGTATCTTAGATTGTCCGCATATTATCGTCGAGGTCTTGGGCTGCGGCTGTTCCCGACCTCTTAAAAATCCGAGTCGGATTCTTCCCACAACGGTGCTACAGCATCTGTTTCCATGGTCTCCACTGCCATGACTTTTTGTTGTTTGGTTGCGGGGGCCTCCTCGTCCTTCTTGTTTTCTCTTCCCCGTTTTTGTCTGGCTGCTGCTGCTTTCCAAGGGGCTTTTGGTAGTGCGGTCCCTTGCAATGTGTTGAACAAGAAGCATTCGAAGGTTCTGTTCCCGGGTCGTCCGCATCGCCAGCAATCATCGTGGTTTTGGAAGTACGTTTCTTGTTCTTTTTGCGGGACTCCTCTCAGGGCTTCTTCCTTTGAGCCCCAGTGGTTCTTTCCTCCCCACCATTCTCGGGTTTTTTCGGAGCGTTGTTCCGGTCCTTTTTTGCCCTGGTCATCCTTTTTTCCTTCTTCCCTTCGTTTATTGTCCTTCTTTCCTTCTTGCCTTGGGGCGGGCCCTCCCTTCGAATCTTCTCTAGCCGCTTTGAGCACTTTTTTCATTTCCACCTGGATTCCCGCTCGGTAGGTAGCGCTTATGAAGCCTTCATCGTCCGTGGGCTCATCCGGGTTCTGGTTGAATAGCATGTCCAGGATGCCGTCCAGCATCACTAGGTTGATTTTCTCGCGTAGGCCTTCCCCCGTTGCCCTCGCGAAGTTGTTCAGGGCCCGGAACTCGGTGAGGTAAGCACGGATCGATCCCTGGTATTTTAGCTGCCCTAGTTTGAGTTGGGCATCGGCTGCTTCCCTTTCATTGCGATATTCTGCTTGGATGGCTGCTGCGTAGTTGACCCAGGTGTCATTTCCCCTTAGCTCACGGAAGCACTGTAGGTGCCATACGAGAGCCGTATCTGAAAGTATGGTCCCCACCCAGACAATTTTCTGTTGATCCCCCATTTCCGGATAGAACCCAAGGAACATGGTGACTGCTTCCCATAACTGATTGAATGCGGTCGAGCTCTTTCCGTCAAAGGCTTCCAGGTTCTTCATTTTTAATCGGGCGATATTACCCTGTTCGGGTCGTGTTGGTCGGTCTTGTCGTGCCCGCTCTACTCCTTCGGCCACTAGCCGTACGAGGTCCTGCGTGGTAATTGTAGGACCAGGGTTCCTAGGTGGCGAAGGAGAGCAGAGGTGTCGGAAAGGTGGTCGAGGTGGTTCCGACTGCGGGCCCGAAGGAGGTTCCGCTGATGATACGGGTGGTGTTAAGGGGCGATTTCCTCCTTGTCCTGCCGCCAGCTTGGGTGCTGGTGGCCTTGGGGACACGTGGCACCTGAGTTGCTCCAGTCGCCGCCTCATTTCTGGCGTTGCGGGTACCGCCGGGGGTCTCTGTCGTCGTAGCATCGGTCCCGGGTTTAGGTGTAGTGGGCTCCCCAGTGCTGGTTGTGAGTGGGCCAATGGGGCGCTGGTGCTGGTCTGCCGGACGGGGCTTCTCCATGCAGGTGGTCTTGCTGGCACCAATGGCGTTGCGGGTAGCGGGATCCTGGTCGCAATGCGTTGTATTTCTGCTCTTGCCTCCCGGAGTTGGTTTTCCAGGGTGGATACCCGGTTCTGGTGTGCAGCCGCCCATAGTTCCACATTTCCCTGAAAGTTCGCCAGATGTTGATTTCGGGCCATGTTGGCTTCCGCCAGGAAGGACAGGACATCGTTTACCTGAGCCAGCTGAGTGGCCTGACATATTTGTCGCTTGTTGACCTCATTGGTGCGCTCGATGATGGCTTGCCAGACGTTCCTGGCGAGGGATTGGTACGCCTTTGCTGCGTTTGACAGCTCGCTGCATATCTATTCTTCTGCTATTTTCTCGTTAGCGTTGACTCAGTCATATACGTACCTAGTGCCTTCTGCTAAAGTTTGGTAGGCCCGCTCGATCTCCCTCATTCGTCAGTCAGTTCTATCGTAGGCGTCACTGCACAGCTCCGTAAGCCGTTGTAAGTCGTTTTCTGACTGCTGTTGCTGGTGCACCAGGGTCCTAACCCAGACTGCGGGATTGGCTATTTCCACCGCTTGTTCCGGTCTTGGAGTTCCATTGGTAATTTGGAGCAGGTCATGGGGGGCCTCGAGCCGGAGCATATTGAAGTCCGAAGAGGTCATCATTGCTTAATACAAGTCAAGGAAGTCTCCACTGTGAATGGTCGAGTCATAGTCGAAGTGGTAATCGAACAGGTCGAAGAGTTCATCTTCGTCGAAGTTGGCCGGTTGGGATAGTAGCGCGCAGTTCCACCACTGCTGGGTATACCAATGGTATGGGGCGCACTCGATTGTCTCATGGATAGGCTTAGGTCCGTCGAAGAATTCTTCCCACCCCTCGTGCTTGGAGATTTCGTCGTCGATTGACTGAAACGTGTAGTCGAAGGAGTATTGAGATTTAGGCTCCAGGAAGGTAGATAATTCGAGTAGGTAAAGGTGGTCTTCAAAGTAGGTGTCGTCGAAGTAAGTCATGAAAGTAGGGTGATTTGAGATCAAGATTATAGTGTGACACTGGGGTTGTATTGTTTCCGGAGTGTAGAGAGAATCAAAGGTAATCAGGCTACTTTCGATAATTCACAGCGGAATAATCTTAGATCTTGTGTGTGGGTTCGGTGGTAGGGTTGGTGAGGATGTTGGTTTCTCCTTTCTTCCGTCGGGGCGGAAAACCTCTGTCTTTATATCTGAGTGAAGCCATCGTGAGAGATGGTGACTCGGACTTGGATTATTCCAAGGCGCATGGTCCTCGTGGGCGACCCATTGGTCCTGGCAGGGTGTAGATAAGGGGAGATGAGGTTTCATGCAAGCGGGCGGGGTGCTTTTCTATCGGACTCTCTTCCGTGCGCCATCAGCAGGCGACGTGGCATCCCCTCCTTTCGGGGAGGGGCTTATAGTCCAAGTCCGGCGGTCTGTGCGCCATCAGCAGGCAGCGTGGCATCCCCTCCTTTCGGGGGAGGGGTCATAGCCCAAGTACCTCACCGTTTGCAATCTTCCCCTCACCTCCGGAGATATGCTTCTTAGGTCCGTCTCGGCCATAAGCTCATCTCCGGACCGTATCTCCCTCCTAGACTCTCTGAGTGCGTTCCGTCATCCTTACGTACCCTCCTCTAGCAAGGCTACGTACTCGAGATATTTTAGTCGTAACACGCGTGCTGCTAAGAGTGTTTGCCGCATCTCCGTAGTTAGCAAGTGGGGTCCGCTTCCCCCCATACCTGATGCTTCTGCTATTCTTCTAGGTTGTTATGGTGACTCGGGTGTCTGTGGTCGTAATTGTGGTTTCGGTGTCACCACGCTTAGGGCTGGCTGGCCGTCGGGGACTTCCCTGAATTCTCGGAGGTTGAGGGGGTCCTCGGAGTCTTTGTTGTGGGACTTCACTATGGGTGTTGTCTTGCTACGTCAGGTGTCAATTTGGAGACGCAATCTAGTGTCAAGATCCTGCCTTGACTACTCCGTGCTGCTTGACAGGTAACGTAGACTCGGTTTCTTCGGGGCAAGCTCATAGTCACACTTCCGGCATACTCACACGCCGCTAGTAGTCACACTTCCGGCGTACTCATGCACCTCTCGTAGTAACACCTCCAGCGTACTCACGCGCCACTCGTAGTCACACTTCCGATGTACTCATGCGCTGCTCGTAGTCTTGCTTCCGGCGTACTCACGTACCTCTTGTAGTCTCGCGGTATCTGTCACACCCTTATGGTCTTGTCACGGTCTTCTCACACGCCTTGCATGGGCTGGGTGTTCTTGCAGTATCCGTCACGCCTGGCATGGTCTCGTCACGGTCTTCTCACACGCCTTGCGTGGGCTCATTGTTCCTGCGGTATCCGTCACGCCTGGCGTGGTCTCATCGCGGTCTTTTCACACGCCTTGGATGGGCTCGTTGTTCTCGCAGTATCCATCACGCCTGGCGTTGTCTCGTCCCGGTCTTCTGACACGCCTTGCATCGGTTCGTTGTTCTTATCGGGGGTGGTGGTCGCAGCGCCGGTTCATGGGTAGAGAGAGGTAGGTCTGTGGAGAGAGATAATATGCAACTTCGATCTATTGTGCTTTTACACTACAGGTAAGATGCACTCCTCCCACCGTACCACCCCCGTGGGGCTCCCATCTTTCTAAGAGTTGCCCGCCTCCTCCTGCTAGCCTACGAACGGTCCCTCTGGGATCGGACCACCCTCTCAGTACCCATCTAGCTATGGCGTGAAGCACAAAGTATACAGGCCCGGGCTCGCCTTCTAGTCATCTCAAAGGAAAAGAAGAAGCACCAAGGACAAACAACAACCCAAGGAAAAAGGAAAAAGGTGCGTGATCGTGCATGCCGGAGCCCGCGACTGTGTGGTGGGTTGGTTGCGCGTGCCGAAGCCCGCGACCGTGTGGTTTGGTGGTGATGAGGCCGGGGCCGTCAGTCACCGGGTGGTGATGTTTTGGCGTTCGGATGTGCCGGGGCACTCGATTGCCAGCAGTGTTTGCGGCAGTGTGGGCTGTGGCCAACGGCTGCCGGGTGGTGGTGGGCCGTCGGGAGCATACACAGGTGTATGCAGCTGTCAGAGGAGGGGTTGGTTTGGGTCGTTGGCCGTATGCGCTGGGTATAGGACTGCCGAGGGGGCCTGATGGATGCACGAGCCAGAGCTCACGACCACTGGGCATCGTGGTGGCGGTTTACGCAAGCCGAAACTCGTGGCTGCTGGGTGGTGGTGGGCCGGTGGGTACGTGCGTGGGTACGCACGGCCGTCTGGAGGGGTTGTGGTTGGTGGCTGGCAGCCAGGACAGGGGTCCTGCTGTAGCCGAGGTGTGGGTGGGTGTGGGCTTGGCTGAGTTTTCAGGGTCAAAGCCATGCCCACGGGGTTTTTGAGGAGGGGTCCGGTCGTGCCAACGCAAAAGACGTGACCAGAGAGAAGTTGTCGTTTTCTGTTCCGCAGGCGCGACAGGGAAAGAAAGAGTTGGATCTGTCGCGATGGCACGACAGAGGAAGTGTTGTAGATGCCCTCGGCCATCAGAGGTAGACTCTGATGGCCATGGGGAGAAGTTGTTGTTGTTGCGCTCGCGGAAGGTTGAGGCTGTTGGAGTGGATAATAGGTTGCGTGGAGAAGAATCTCCAGACTAGCTACCGTGACCTTCCTTTATACTTTTCCTTTCCTCTGTGGAATCACAGATTGCCCGCAAGACTGACACAGTTCCTCGGTCAAACATCATGACTCGATCACTGCACCCAAGGGAAACACATGATCGCACTCAGCCGCCACGCGGCCAACACTCTACTCGCGGCAACAGGAGAAAGGACGCGCAAGCAGTAACAGTAAAGGAAAGGAAGACTGACATACAACTTCATCAAGGGAAAACAATACTCATAACGAACATGGGAGAAGGACACGCAAGCTCAATCAATGGGAGACAACAAACGTAGCAGACAGGAGAAGGACGCGCAAGCAACATAGAAGAAACAAAGGAGAGAGGTCTAGACTGGCCAGCGGTTGGGGATATCGCTACCGGAGCGATATGGCTGAGATCGGTCAAGGTGCCTAAGTGCAGAGGATAACCGCAGCTGCAGCAGTGGAAACGAGAACGAGCCACACGGTGACAAGGGCGAGAGTGGCACCAACACCGGTGCCAAGGAGCCTGTCGCGCCAGGTTCACGACAGTGGCGTACCCGATGACCTTTACAGAAGGGTTTTTAGGTACTGAGTCATCCCAGGTTAGCGAGAATTCATTGGTTTCGTGTTTTGTACACTCCTGCAGGCAGGTGGTGCTATTGAAGCGTATGTCCGCTGAGGTCCATGGGCCCTGTGGTGGCTTTTTGGTTATCCAGCAGAATGGAAGAAATGCGTAAATCCCTGGCTCCATAGGCAATATCTCGAAGCTCTCTTTTGTGTAGTGTTTTCGGTGTCATAGGAGCATTGGGTATGGGTACTATTGCCCTGCGCCTTGGATGACTTCTCCCATGTAATTCTCAATTTGAGTCGCATGTTGGTGCTGCATTCGCTGGATTCCCAATCGTTCCACAGTTTGCAGGTTCATTAGTGCAATTGAGGATCCGGTGTTCAGTAAGGTCCTGACTGGGTGTTTTTCCCCTCATGTTGTAACAGCATCGTGATTATTGGTCGAGTGTCAGTACTCGGCTTCGGTTTTTTGTACGAGTTTTCAGTGCTTGGTTCCTTGTTTTTTTGTTTCCTCGAAGTGCCACATATCAACAGAGAATTTTTGGGGTGTGGCTGGTCCTTGCCTTCTAAAAATCTGATCCCTCGCTGTCTTGGACCATGATGGAATATTTTGGACCACGTCTATGTCCATTATTTCAGCTGCAGGCCCCTTCTGCTGTTGGCTGGCGGGATTTCGGTTTCCTCACTTCGTTGGTGTTTTTGGGTCAAGACGGCCACTGTTTTCCAAGCGGCTGCTGGCAAGGGGGTCCCCTTTTTGGTGTTAAATGAGAAACACTCATAGGTTTTGTGGCGGCTTCTCCCGCATCGCCAGCAATCCTTCCTGCTTTTCCCATACTCTTCCTGCTCTGCTGCGGGGACTCCCTTCAGTGCTTCGGATTTGTTGGTCCAGGATCCTTTTTGACAATACCAGCCTTACTTTTTCTCGGAGTTGTTTTCCCGTTGAGGTTCTCTGGTGTTTTCTCGGTCGTTTCGAACCCTGTCAGAGCTTCCTTTGCTTTGACCATACTTTTTGCCTTCTTTTATTGCTGGGACCCCAATGTTCCTCATGGCTTCCTTGGCTTGTTTAAGCCTTCTTTTTCTCCACCTGTGTTCCTGCCCTAGAAGTGGCATGCAGGAACTCTTTGTTGTCATTCAGGTCTGCCAGATTTGTGTTGAAACGCACATCCAGTATGCTATCTGGCATGGCTAGGTTCACTTTCTCCCTTAGACCTTCCCCCTGGGCCCTGGCAAAGTTGTTAAGCGCCCAGAACTCCATCATGTAAGTTCGGATGGAGCCTTGGTATTTCAGTTGTCGTAGCTTCAGCTGGGTATCGGCTGCCTCTTAGTCATTGTGGTATTCCGCTTTTATGGCTGCCTCTTAGTTGGTCCATGTGTCATTATTTTGCATTTCCCGATAGCAGTGAAGGTACCAGGCTAGCGCCATGTCCGTCAGGAGGGTCCCTATTCAAACTATCTTTTGCTGGAAATGCTTCTCATGCCAAGATGGTCTTTAGGTTTGACACTTCTGTTTTACAGTTTTGTTGAGGACACATTTCCGCAAGAGCGGGGAAGTAAGAACGGATATCTGCTGTTCTTCTTGTACTTCTCTTCCTGTTCTACATACTCATTCAATATACTAGCTATTGATCTTCACCACTATATTGATATTCTTTCAACATCTTTTGTCAGTCCACTGTTTCTGGGTAGAAACCCAGGTATATGGTGAAGGATTCCCACCATTGGTTGAACGTGGTTGTACTTTTCCCATTGAAGTTGTCAGGGTTTTTCATCTTCAGCCGGGAAGTATTGATCCGGGCTTCATCCTGCCGAGGCTTATGTCATCGGGCCACTGCTATATGTTCTCCCACTAGTCAGATGACCTCGAGCGGAGTTATCATTGTTGTGAGTATTCGTTCCGGCTTGTTTTGCTGTAGCCACCTGTTGCTGGACTGCCCAGTCCTCACAGTTCTGATTCCAAGCCACCTGTTCCTCCAGCTATTGCTGGCTGGCCACTTGCAGGAACTGGATGGCGTCCTTAACTCGTAGGATATGGGTGTCCCTGTTGACATCTTCGTTTGCCTGTTCTTGGTCTCGTTGGAGGATTGCTGCCCATACATTGTTGGTAAATCGCTGGGCCGCGTTTGCCACCTGCATCAGTTCCGTCTGCATCCATATCGAAGATGCTCGCACATTGGCCTTGACCCTCTCATACACGTATTCGAGAGTGCCCACCAACTGGCTGTAAGTTTGTTCGATGCACTGTATCCCCCAGTCGGCCCGGTTGTCGTCCGTCCCGCATACATTGTAAAGCTGCTCCAGGTCCCTCTGCGCCTGTTGCTGTTGCAAGACAAGGTGCTTTACAGTGCGTGACGATACCGGAGCTGCTGCACACGCTCGATGATGGAATCCTGGTGCACACTCGATGCAGACAAAAGGAGAGATTATCCCCCCTATCAGCCTGGAAAATGGTCTGGTATCTTGGGGAAGCCTTCCGGTGAAGCATGTAGCAAGCGGTTGAAATAAGTTTCCTTTCACTTTCCTTTCTTTGGAGGATACACGCTCCCGTGGTTTTCCCATAAGGCTTTTTTTTTACAAGGCTAGATATGAGTTTTAATGAGGCATCTAAGGATACTGGGTTTCGCTGATTTTTCTCTGCAGCTGTTTAGCACTGTTCTAGCAGTGCTGCATGATATACTTATTTATCGTTTCCTTCTCGCTGACTTTTCTTTGCATCTTCCGTAGAAGAGGCGTCCGGAGAGGACGGTCTGGAAACGCTGGCTGCTCAAGTCTCTGAGCACAAGCTCGGGGGACAGTCTTCCATCCTTGCCCCCTGAGGAGTCCCAGAGGCTTATTGCATGAGAGAATGTTCTGCCTACGACCATGTATCTTAGTCCAATTCACTATCCTTCCGTGCGATATTCCAACACCCAGATATCTGCAACAGGTGACAGGTGTATTTAAAAGGGTCAATTCCACAGTTCTTGGAGCCCCCAAATTTCTCTAATTGTGAATCATGATGCGCAAAAGGTTCAAGTGATTGGCATCGGAATTGGAAACCAGCACATGTTTTTGTCGGCTGCGCTCCCAACGACATCAAGTAACACCGGCTGCCAAGGTCATACTCCTACCTGATTATCCGTCTACTACTACGCCACGTCTGGTTCTATTCCCGCTGCCAATGAGGGAACGGCTCGAAGCGGTATCAAGCAGTACCTTGCAATACCATACGCTGCAAGGGTTTTCACCATCACCACAGGTGGTACAGCATCAGGAAAAAAAAATTCACACTGGAAGGGTGGGGAGGTTCCTAGCACTTGTAACGCTTCTACCAACAAGTCCCTCTTGTGTACCCACAAAGTCATACCAATGCTTGTTGCAATGCAAAATATTCCTGTCAAAGCAAAATTTTCTTACCAACGCAGATGCCGGCCGTTGCCATTACCAACACGAAACTGTGTTCATTAATGACAACCCCCTACTGCGTACGCACTCGCTGTATGTAGCCGATACTCTCTGCATGGTGACGCCAATGGCAGCCATTTCCGTTATCAACATAGCATTGCATTTCTTAATGATAACCCCCTACTGCGTATGTACTCACTGCGTGTAGACGATACTCTCAGCGTGTAGACGATATTCTCTGTGCGGCGATGACGATGCCCACCGTCTCTGTTACCAATGCAACATCGTGTTTACTAATGACAACTCCATACTCCGTACGGAAGCACTGTATGCGCACAAGGAACCCTTACTGAGAATGCAACTCCAACCATGTAAACGTAGGGTTGCACATACAAATGCACACAGAAATAGCTAATGCCGACAATATTCATTACGTGGTATTTTAAAATTGTGTTATCTAATGTAAGCATGCTATATAGAACTGATATCCTGGGAAAACCATTGAGCAATAGAATCCATCGAAATGTGCCGCCACATTGTAAAGGCAGCAACAATAGCATTATACAAGATCATGAGTAAGAGCATCCACCGAGATAACCAGTGGGGTAATCCTGCGAATAATACAAATCAAGTGCGAGAATGCAGAGCAAGCCAAAAACAAATATAGTAAGAGAACCCAGCAAAAGAATTGACTGATCCAAGAGTGGATCCAGGGAGAGAATCTAGCACAAGAAATCAGCAAGCGAATTGAGCAAGTGAATCAGCAAGAGAAAATAGTGAGCGAATTCAGCGAGGGTATCCAGCGAGCAAATCAGCGAGAGAATCTGGCAAATGAATCGGCGAGAGAAATAGCGAGAGAATAGTGGAGTGAATCCAGCAAGCGAATCCGGCGATAGAATCCAGTGGGGAGAATCTAGTAAATGAATCGGTGAGAGAATCGGCGAGCGGATCGAACGAGTGAATCCAGCATTAGAATCTAGTAAGTAAATCAGCGAGCAAATCAATGAGAGAATCGGTGACAGAATCGGCAAAAGAATCCAGCGAGAGAATCAGTGAATTAATCCTACCGGCATATCCACCAAGCTCATCCAGCGCACAAATTTGGTGAGCGAATCCACCGAGTGAATCTGATGAGTGAATTTGGTGACTGAATCTGGTAAGAAAATCCAGCGACCGAATCCAGTGAGAGAACCTAGTAAGAGAATTCAGGGGGCGAGTCCAGGAAGAGAATCAGCAAGAGAATCCAGGGAAGGAATCAGAGAGAGAATCTAGTAAGAGAATTCAGCGAGGAAATCAAGAAAAAGAATCAGCAAGAGAATCCAGTGAAAGAGTTGTTGAGAAAATCAGCAAGAAAATCTAGCGGACCGAGAGTGAGCGAATCCAACGAGAGGGTTGACCGGAAGTGGAGTCAGGCAAGTGGCAAAACGTGATGGCAATTGTTGGTATTCCTCAGGAATCTAAATGTTGTTGTGTAAAGAAGTAAGAAGTAGAGAAAGAAGTGGAGATGGTTTATAAAAGGCTATCCATCACTGCTGGCTAGTGACTCATCCATGTAGGAGGACGATTCCGGGCGTCATGGACACCACGTCTAGAGTGGCTAGCATGGCCGCTAGCATTGCTTCTAGAGTTTGTGGGACTTAGCAGATGGCTGCCCTAAGGGCTTCGGAAGATAGACAGTCACACACTAGTGCTAGCACACGAACACTTGTATAAGTGTCCGGTGCTCCCCTCTTTAGAATGGACATGTTTCTCGTGACCCCTCAACTGGTAGCAACACTTTATTTTCTCTGCCCCACACAACCAGCGGCGAGCATTCTTTATTTTCCCGGCCCCGTACGACCAGCGGCGAGCATTCTTTATAGCACCGTGTGACGAGCGGCGACCAGAAGGAGGGCGCAGAAACATCAAGATCCGAAGAGGACAACGAGGAAATCGAGAAAACGAGGAAACCGAGCGATGAGACACGGGACGGCCCAGCGAACGGACTCTCGCGTGAAAAGTAGCTGCGGGAGGGCGTGGTGAGCGGTAAGCATGGGGGCCGGCATTTCGGGGCCCATACCTTACGTCTCACCAAGCTGTTTCTAGTCACATACAGTGCGCTGACCTTCAAGAAAAAGATACTCACACGCCATATTCACACGCCGTATTCACCCGCCATATTGACACGCCGTACACACACGCCAACCCGTTCATCGGGCGGATTCGAGAAGAATTTGAGCAAATCGAGCGGATTCGGGAAGAAACCGAACGCCGTACACACATGCCGTACACACACGCTGACCAGCAGTCTCAACTACCTGTTCACCGGGCTGAGCTACTGCCTATATAACCCGTTCATCGGGCAGAAGCGCTGAGCATTTCCAAAGCGCGGCAAGCGATACTCACACGCTGCATTCACACGTCGTATTCACACACCGTATTTACACGCCATATTTACACGCTGTACACACACGCCATACACACACGCCGACCAGCAGTTTCAACTACCCATTCACCGGGCTGAGCTACTGCCTATATAACCCATTCATCGGGCAGAAGCGCTGAGCATTTCAATAGCGCGGCGAACAAAACAAGGCATGCTGAAACAGCGAGAATGTCAAACACCCCGAAACTCTGGCCGGAGCCGGGCGAGCTACTCGAGTGGATTGGTGAAGCGAACCTCTCGCGCGATGAAAACGCGGTAGTCATAGCTGTTTCAGCCGAAGCAGTCCTAAATGCCTATGCCCAGTGGTACGACAGTCACCGGGAGGCTTCTGTGAAGATTGCGGATCTGGCGGCACTGGAGCACCGACTTTGTAAGGCAGAGGAGGAGACGGCGGTTTGGAAACAGCGCTGCGATCACCTCTTTACCATCAGCGAACAAACCGCAAAACTACAAGATAGGGCCCCGAGCCAAAACCTGATCGTTCAAAAAATCAGGTCACATGAGCCAAAGAGGTTTGATGGTTCCCAGGACTTGGAGGTTGTCGCTCAATTTCTCGAAGACGTGCAGCACTACGTTCGACAGGGCGAAGCAGTCTGTCAAATAGTGTCCGAAGACAATCATAAGATCCACACCTTCTGGCGTTTTCTCACCGCCAAAGTGTTCCACTGGTTCGAGAACTGCATGAAGAAGCAGGGTGTGGATACTATCCCACCAAAGGATTACAACTACAATACCACATGGGATGCCGTGAAGGTCCTCTTCAAGCGCCAGTACGTTCCGGAACGGGCTATTTTGGTAATCCGCCGCGAATGGTATGCGTTGAAGTTCAATCGCCCGCAGGTTATGAAGTTCAACCAGCGAGCATTGGAGCTGATCACCATTCTGGGTGGGTCACTCACCATTACGAGGGAAAATCCGCTGTGGGAGGAATACCTGATCAAGCTGCCGGAAGCGACGCAAAACGATATATCCCAGCAGGCATGCCTTATGGATATACTCGGTGGCGATAGTCAGAAGCAGATGACACTGTCCGGCATGATGGATATCATCGCCACACAGACTCTGCCATTTATGTCGATGCCGTCTGGTAACATCTCCCAGGCCCAATCCCCAGCTGGGCCCCCCACTGCGCACGGCGACCCGATGGACTTGAGTAATATCGATAATGACGAACTGAATGTGGTTGTCGACGGAAAGATACAGTGTCACCGTTGCCTCAGGTTCGGTCACATCGTACGCCAATGCGGCACTCCAGCCACGGATAACTGTACAGCGCAATTCAAGCCTCAAGGAGGACGCGAGGGAGGGCGTGAAGGACTCCAGAAGCATCATCCACCCCACCAGCCGCCACCTACGCAACAGTCACCGTACCGTCAGTCATCCCACCAACCGCCACCTATTCAACAGCCACCGTACCGTACCAACCAACCGAATTGGCACGTGCCAGTCAAGTGCGTCAACAACGTCGACGATTTGGAGGTAAGGTCCGGTGCGTACTTCGATGGAGGTTGGTCAGAGGAGGGAACGCCTGATGAAAATGGAGGATTGACGGAATTGTTGGATTTGGGTGGATCGGATTGGGATAAGACAAGTAAGTTGGCACAGAGCGAGGGAAAAGGGGCTCAGTAGGAGTGACAGAGCGTTCTCCTACTAGAGAACGAGAGGCGGCGAGACTTTATTTGACAAACCTTAATGTTATACAGAAGAACATTAATGAAAAAAGTGATTTGTTACGTTTTTACGCTAAAGTCCAAACCTCTCGTTCCAAAACTCACTCAGCCTACACCCTTATGGACCCGGGTGCATCCCACTGTTATATCGACACCACTTTTGCACGGCAGCTCGGCGTACCTTTTCGACACGCTGGCCATATGACAATCGTCACAGCCGGAACCAAACACCCTCCCGAGGATAGATACCAGGCCTGGCTTAACGGACGTATACAGGGCAGCACGGGGAACCACACAGATGTTACCGGTTGGTACACTGTGTTTGATCTTAAGGGCGCCTACGACATTATTATTGGAAAAAATTGGCACTCGAGAACGCGCCATTTAGTGGATTCTCACAACGTCTTGCACCTGTTGGATGCGGACTGGTCTTTACTGGCGGACGGTCGACCGGCATTCGTTCCCAGGCTTTGCTTAAAAGGACTTCGACCTCACCAGGGCCCCTACTGGGAAGTTCACAACCACTGGGAAGCGGTAGCTCAAGCGGCATCCATCAACCTGATTTCCGCAAACGAGACACGACGGGCAATGACAAAATACAGTGACGACAGGATATTTGTGATCGACATCCGTGAGCGATGGGTGGGCGAGGAATTCGGTGAGGATGAATCCGTTTTGGCAGATCTGGGGAAGTGGAGAGTCCAAATCCGTCGGGACTTTGACGATCTCTTTCAGCCACCGCATGGCGTTCCACCACCAGGAGAACATGATTTCCGTATCCATACCGATCCGACAGCAAAAATTCCACACTGCCAGCCTTACCGAATGACACAGTCCGAGAGGAAGGAATTCGAGGTACAGATTAAGAAGTTGCTTGCAAACGGGTGGGTAATGGACTCACATTCACATTATGCAGCACCGATAATCTTTGTGAAAAAGCCTGACGCCACGCTCCGAATGTGTGTTGATTACCGTGGATTGAATGCAATAACGGCTAAAGACCGGTACCCTTTGCCGCACATTGAGGATTTGCTGCATAAGCTTCATGGAGCACGGGTTTTCACCAAACTGGACTTGGCTAGCGGATACCACCAGGTACGGGTGCATTCAGACAACTGCCACAAGACCGCATTCATAGCGCCGGACGGATTCTATGAATAAGGTTATTCCGTTTGGACTTGCAAATGCGCCAGCCGCTTTCATGCGTATGATGCACAAGATATTACATCCACACCGCCGAAACGCAATCGTATACCTCGACAACGTGCTCATCTTTTCAGGAATGCTAGCAGAACATAAGGCGCATGTGGAAGGTGTGCTGCAAGCATTACGAAACGCACGTTTGTGTCTGAGTGAGGCCAAATGCGTGTTTGGTACTCTGGAAACGTCGTTCGTCGGTTTCAGAGTGAATAAACATGGTATTCACACCGAAGAGAAGAAGGTCAGAGCAGTACAGGATTGGCCAACACCCAGAACGCCTACGGAACTTCGCAGTTTCCTCGGTTTAGCTGGTTACTATAGGAAATTCGTTCCAAAATTCGCGCACCGGGCCCATCTGCTATATGACCTCGCCGCAAAGCCCAGGAATGACTACATGTGGACCAGTCAACACTGAGAGCAGTTCGGAGACCTCAAGCAGGCACTGATATCTGCACCGGTCCTGGTAACGCTGGATCCGGAAGGTGATTTCATCCTACGAACCGATGCCTCGGACACGGCTATTGGAGATGTTTTGGCTCAAAAACAGCTGTTTGAAGGAAGATTGGTAGAGCGGCCGCTGGGATATTTCTCAAGGAAGCTTCACGCAGTTGAGTCGAGATATCCAGCATATGACCGTGAACTTCTTGTGATTAGCGCAAACTTGGAACATTGGGCCTGCTATGTCCACGGTTGAAAACGCACCACCATTTATACGGATCACGCGTCGTTGCAACATATTCTGGTACAGAATAAACTGACAAGCCGTCAGTGGCGTCACCTTGACAGGCTCCAACAGCACGATTACGAGGTAAAGTACTTTCCTGGAGCGGCAAACATGGTGGCAGACGCGTTCAGCCGGATTGCCTACACTCAGGGAGGGCAGTCAGAAGTCGAGCAGCCAAAAGCCGATCCGCAGCACCTCAACATCGTCGAGATGCGTGTATCAGCCTCAACCGAGTGGCTAAATGATGTGCGAAATGGCTACGTAGAAGACGCGATTTTTGGCCCCGTTCTACAATATCTGAGCAATACCAACGAAAAGGAGAACAAAAAGGCAAGCTCGAAACAGACTCGTCGTATTCAAGAACGAGCAAAGTCATACACACTCGAAGAAGGCCTTCTGTTCCATAAGCCGTCAGGTGGAAAGCTGTGTATTCCAAAGTCCATGAGAGCAGACGTGGTTCGGGAAGCACACGATGCTATTCTGGGCGGCGGACATAGCGGTATCGCAAAAACAGCAGCAGCAGTCGGTTCACAGTACTACTGGCCAAAGTTGACAGATTCAATCGCAGAATGGATTGCCGGATGTGACGTATGCCACCGAATCAAACACAAGAATGCCAGGCCATATGGACTTCTACAGCCGCTACCGATTCCACTGGAACGGGCCGAACGAGTAAATATCGATTTTGTCACCAAGTTGCCAACATCGGAAGCTGGCCACGATGCAGTAGCGACAATTATCGATCCCCTAACGAAGCGAGCATGGTGGATTCCTGTTAAAGAAGCCGATCTCACCGCAGAGAAGTTTGCGACAGCATTCATCAACGGTTATGTATGGTCGCGGGGGCTACCTGTATCGATTGTGTCCGACCGCGATACCCGGTTTACCTCCGGCTTCTGGCAATCGTTGTGTTCACAACTTGGAATCAGGCTTCGGATGTCTATGGCATACCATCCGCAATCGGACGGTCAGGCGGAAAAGGCAAATGCCACTCTGGAAACGTTTTTGAAGGCATATATAGCGCAACTCAAATCTCCTGAGCAGTGGAGCCATTTGTTGCCGCTGGCGGAGTTCACCTACAATGCGGCAAAGCATAAGGCTATAGGCATGTCGCCGTTCGAAGCAGATATTGGATACATTCCGAGACTTCCACTAGATCTGTTGGCACCAGGACCACGGACGCCGATATTGAGACCGGGAACGGAATATGCAGAACGTCTCGTCAAGATCCTACGAATGCTTCGAGAGCGAATGGAAGAAACCCAGCTGACAATGGTGTCGGAAGCGAATGAGCATCGCCAGCCGCACCCGTTTCGGGTAGGCGATTCGGTATTCCTGGACACCCGTTTGCTGCCAGTCGGCTACGCCAATGTCAATTCCACTGCCAACGACAACGTCAACTCGCGAAAGTTTCAACTTCCGTACGCCAGTCCATTTACGATCTTGAAGTCTGCCGGTGAGAATGCGTTTGTTCTCGACATCCCAGCGCACTGGCGCTTGCACCCAGTCTTCAACGTCACACGCCTCAAACTGTCGAAGGTCGACAAATCCCGTGAACACCCACCTCCACCACCACTACGCTCCACTGCTACCATCGAGTACGAGGTTGAGTCGATCTGCGAGCACTGTCACGCAATGCGGACAAGAAGAGAAGCGAAGAAGAAAGTCATGTCATTCTATCTACGAGCGGGAGGAGCTTGCTTCTTATATACCCATTGCCAAGCCCTTCCTGCGCAGTCACCTTTCTGCTTTTGGCGGTGTGCATCTCTCTGCCAGCCAGCCCGCTGTCCTCCAGCAAGGTGCCGTTCCGGTGAGGTGCTGTTTCGGCACGCTGCTGTCCGGTAACGTACCGCCATGAGCAAACATGCACTTGTATGAAACCCTCCAATACGCCTGCACCCGGCTTAGGGTCACAATCGCCCCAAACTTTTGACTTCGCCCTCGAGGTCCCTTGAAAATAAGAACCGAAACAACATGGTTCACACGTAACAAGAAAACTAGCATGGGGAACAAAATCTATCAAATGTAACAAAAAGGAAACAAATTGCAGAAAAAAAACAAATTTGCGGAAATGACTTGCAAAAAAACCTGGGCTTTCCTAGTGAGCCTCTTAATCCATGGAATTTTTTCTATTTCGATGCTTCGTAGTCGGCGATCGCTTGCCGGGTATTCGGTAAGTCATCGTCGGAGTACCAAGAGTCCCATTCCGGACCGTAACCCTTCCACCGGACAAGGAACTCGGTCTTCTTTTTCCGGCCTCTCTTGGAGGAACGTTTGCCAACAATCGCATCAATCTCCCATTCTGGCTCACTTGCAGGTCCTGCCACTGGGGCTACATCATTTGTCGCCACCGGTCTCTTGTAAGGATCAGAGCTTGGAACTGGAGCGGGTTTCAAATGGACGACCGAAATCACCGGGTGGATTCAATAGTGTGGTGGAAGTTGCAATCTGTAAGCCTTGCCCTTTCCGATGATCCCGAGGATCTTGAAGTGACCAATGCGTTGTAGGGCCAGCTTGTGCTTGCGTGTGGAAGAAATTGAGTATCCGGCACCGAGACGGAGGAAAGCGTACCCGGTGGAAAAGTCCGGCACGGTTCGCTTTGCATCATACTGCTTAGTCATCGCCCTTTGCGCAATTGCAATAGCAGTTGCTGCTTCTTCTTGCGCAACTGTGTGGAGCTCGTGCAACGGGATTGCTGCTGCTGGTGTCGGCAGAGGAACCGTGGCCACCTCGAGTGCAGTTCGAAGCTTCTTTCCATATATCAGCTCATTTGGTGACTTCTTAGTCGATACGGCTTCCATATTGTTGCAGGCAGCCTGTAGCGGAAGGAGCTTACTTAACCAATCGGACTGGCTGCTGTTCACCAAGCAGCGTAGCATGACCTCGAGCGTCTGATTGGTTCTTTCCGACTGCCCATCTGCGTTTGGGTGATAGGCTGTCATGGTAAGGCTTCTAACGCCCGCACGAGAGAGTAGTGCTTGCCATAAGCCAGAGAGGAGGCGCTTATCTCGGTCAGAGATGATAGTACGGGGGAAACCCCATCCGTTCAAAACAACGTCTTCGTAAAAATGCTTCGACCAATCAACCGCAGACCAATCCTTTCTGCCGGGAATAAAGCGTACAGCTTTGCTGAATTTGTCTGTTACGGTCATTATGGTGTCGAAAAGATCACCTGATCGTTCGCGACTGCACGGTGGCAGGTCCGTTATGAGATCGATTGTGATTGTGTCAAAAGGTTCCGACGGTGACACTATTGGTGACAACTTCCCATATGGCTTATGACGTGCTGGCTTGTTCACCAAATAAGCAGGGCAGTGAGCGAGATAGGTGGTGATATCCTTTGCCATCGATGGCCAGTAGAAACCAGTAAGGCGCTTGTAGGTTCGGTAGAAACCACAATGCGTTTCATCGTGTGCGGTTGACAGTTGCTGCTTACATAATTCCTGGCTGCTGAGCACCAGGCGTAAACGCCTATCCCTGGGGTCAATGAGATAGAGAAGCCCATCGCGTAGCGCATACTGACAGGTGGCGGGGATTGTAAGTGCCTTCAGCTGCGGATCATGAATACCCTCAAGCTTGAGTGTGTTAAAAATAGCTCTCATACGCTGCGAGTTCTGGGTCGCTGAACGGAGCTGATCCATGTAAGCCGGGGCCAACTCAACCCCCATTCCTTCCATCACGTCGGTGACGTTTTCCGGCAGCGCATCCTTATGGGATTTCTGAGTAGGTGTGCTACTGGCGGTAGTGGCTGCAGGTATGTTGGCTTCCGCTTGTATCTGTGCTTCGCGTGCTTGCTTCCCCTTGAGTCGAGTCACAGCAAAGCATTCGTTCACTTCGAATTCTTCCATCTCCGGTCTGGCGCCCAATTTCCTGGCCCAGGTACGCGACTGTTCGGCCTGTAAAGTGATCTCGTAGCGTAGTCTTGACAATGCGTCACGACATTCCAAGTCGGCGCCTTTGCTGTACACCACACGCATGCAATCTCTTTACTGATCCAGGTAGATCGCCCACGTATGGAGTCTCAAACTCGATCTATCCGTGGATGCGGTGTCGAGGCCCTGCATTTTGCACAGGGCAACGTTACTGTGGTGATCAGTGACGAAAGTAACGAATGCTCGTTCCATATATGGGCGCATACGCTTGGCTGCCCACACCAGCCCTGACATCTCCAAATGCGTTGGCCAGTATCTGGTTTCTGCATCTGTCAACGGCTTTGACATAAAGTGCAAGGGAACCAATCGGTTCTTGGAGTATACTTCCGGATCGCCAGTAAGCTGATACACGGCCAGGCCGATTCCGTACTCCTTTGATGAATCAACGAATGCGTATATCGGGAGATCATCAACCACATGATACAGGCGGGGACGAGATGCCAGTGCGTTTTTCACATCGTCGTATGCTTGGACCAGCTTTGCGTCAGTAGGTACGGCTGTTCGGGCCGCGTAATCCTTCCTGCCATGTGATGTTGGTGGTGCGCCTTTCAGTAGAAGCGTTTTGCAGGCGTGGAGCGGAGCTATTCGCTGGGTATAGTATGGGATCAGATGACGATTCCAGTTCGTAAGGCCAATGAAATACTCTAGCTGTGACAGAGTAGCGGGATAGGGTATGTTTTGCACCGCGTCTGCCTTGGCTTCTGCTGTGGTAAGCCCGAGCTGATCAACAAGATAGCCGAGAATCTCCAGTGAATGGAATCCCAAGAAGCACTTCTTCGCCTTGAGTGTGATACCCAGATTCCCAAGTATGCTGAATATTTCATCGACGATTCCGAGGAAATCCGCAAATGATGGTGCGTACATTACGATGTCATCAACATAACAAGTCGCTCCCCGCCAAGACAATTGCTGAATGAGCCTCGTATCCATTAGGTGCTGCTGGTGCTGGACCGAGGTCTTTCCACCCATTATGGATACGTTAAAAACTTCCCTGCCCCTGTGGGTAGAGATGGCTGTACGGTATCGATGGGCTGGGTAGATCAGGCGCTGATAAAAGGCAGATGCGATGTCAGCTGATCCCAGCCAGCGCATACCCTGCATTGCCTGGATGACTTCCTCCTGCCGCGGCAGCGGATATGTATCGCCGATCATTGCAGCGTTCAGTTTGCGCATGTCGACAACCGGCCGAGCCTTGGTGCTGCGATAAACGATGAACACCTTCAGATCCCATGGGCTTGGTTTGTCCAATGCGGCCATTCGTCCATACTCTCGATTTAGGTTGAATTGTTCGTCAAGAGCTGCACGCCCACGCGCGGTTAGACGATACAGCCCGGTTGGCTTGAGGCTGACTTCAAGCTCTGGCGGTACTTCGATTCGTAGCCAGTCTTCCTCAGGTTCCCTCACGCATCCCATAATATCGTTGAAGATATTACGGTGCCTCCGAACGAGGCTTCGCAGTGCAGCTATTTGAGCGGGGGAAATGTCGTCTTCTGTATTGATGATGACCTGTTCCCATGTAGACATAGCTTTGTCGGGAACCTTGATGTATGACGGAAGCTTGTGTTCATACCGAGGCACATACTCCTGAAGGAGCCACTGCGGAGTCCCGAAGGATTCACTAGCGCAGGAGTGCTCTCCATCCGGTATGGTCTGGTTGGAAAGAGTAGGTACGGGCCGTGGCCTGGGCCCACCTCGGAGGGTGCCGTGAAGTTCATGCTCGGGGCCCTCAGAAACAGGCAACCCATCAGTCTGGTGCGGGTCAAAAACTTCTGTAGCAGTGAACGCTAATGAAGCTTTACGCGTAACTCGGAAGAGGGCTTTAATGTCATTTGACGCATCCGGCCATGCTAAACTTGCTGAGGTCTCCAAGGAACGGACATGACCAAGAACCGAACCCTTAAATATTGTGAGCGGCGTGGTTTCGAAGTTTGTGTATAGCAGGCCCTTCTGGTCGTGCCGAACAACAGCATGGGGAGCTCCGGCGCCGGTTACTGCCGAACGGGTATGCAGCGGTGTGAACTGATAATCCTGATTCCGCTCGAGAACTTGTCCGAACTTGACGCCAACTACTGCAGAGGAACCGGCGGGTATGACTATACTTTCGGCGCAGCATACGGGAACCCGGCTGTATTTCGAGCCCGAGTACACCGTAATTTGGATGCAAACACCATCACAGGCACCAATACGTAGCCGGTTGGTTGAGTAAAGCAGATCGAACTTTTCTGGCTTCATTATGTCGTTCCCGATGAGCAGTGGAACTGACAGCTTCTTGAACACGTGGAAAGGCCTGACGAGTTGAGTGTATCGCCCGTCTGTTCCTTTCATGTAGATAGTAAGGGGAACCATGTGTGTCGCTGTGCATTCTGCTCCTCCCAGTCCTTCGACCACTCGGGGATACGGCAATGGCAAGCGAGGCGTGTCCGGATATAGCCGTGACTGAAGTTCGTCGTCGATCGCCGAATTGCCAAAACCCAAGTCGATACAGCTGACGTGTGGGTTGGTACCTGGTGTGACGTACCAGAATGCCTGGGTATAGTGGAAATCGGCGAGGCTATCAGTTGGATCAGCGGGAATGACGGATTTGGACTCCACTACAACAGTAGGCACCATTTCATGCTGTGGCTCACTGTTCAAACGGCAAGGATCTCGCAGGTGCCTGTGCAGTTTAT
>Ga0307508_10001303_pt1 | contig 28230 bp, 22 predicted proteins | sample 9_EM_MG_FD_203089 | JGI IMG/M metagenome (GOLD analysis project Ga0307508, IMG submission 203089) | Populus trichocarpa ectomycorrhiza microbial communities from riparian zone in the Pacific Northwest, United States - 9_EM | ecosystem: Host-associated > Plants > Roots > Unclassified | place...
CTACACCGTGAAACTGACCGTTGAGCGCACGGGAGCGAGCCCTGTTGACCTGCAATTCAAGTACGATCACCGGCGGTAGAGCTGTCAACCTCAACCGATTCTTGCGCCGCCGCAATCAGTGCGACCTCGCATCAACATGCGTTTTTGTGAGGTAGAACTTCGGAGCAATCACCGGCCCCGGGCAGGTCAGCAAGGTTGATCCAAGAAAGTTCTAACCTCGAGATCGGATATGATCGCCGCCTCAGCCGAGCAGAAGCCGAATGCGATCCCGGTGTTTCACGCGCGGGGGCTCTCCAAGACCTATCACATGGGCGAAGTCGACGTGCATGCCCTGCGTGACGTCGACCTCGATATCTTCGAGGGCGAGTTCGTCGTGATGCTTGGGCCGTCGGGCTCGGGGAAGTCGACGCTCCTGAACATTCTCGGCGGCCTGGATAGCCCTACCTCCGGGGAGGCGCATTGGCGCGATCATAATCTGGTCGGCGCCGACGACGCCGAACTTACCCGCTACCGGCGCGAACACGTCGGTTTCGTATTTCAGTTCTATAATCTCATTCCCAGTCTCACGGTGCTCGAAAACGTCGCGCTGGTGAATGAGATTGCCGAGAAGCCTCTCGACCCGCGCGAGGTGCTCAAGCTGGTCGGACTCGAGCTGCGGCTCGATCACTTTCCTTCGCAGCTTTCCGGTGGCGAGCAACAACGCGTCGCCGTGGCTCGCGCTATTGTCAAATCGCCGGACGTATTGTTGTGCGATGAGCCCACCGGAGCGCTGGATTATGAAACCGGCAAGGTCGTACTTGCCGCCATCGCGCGCGCCAACGAGCGGCTCGGCACGACGACCGTCATCATAACACACAACGCCGCTATTGCCGGCATGGCAGACCGCGTGCTGCGGCTCGGCGGCGGGCGCATCGTCGGCGAAGAGCGCAATGCCCGCCGGCTATCAGCGGATGAGGTGCGCTGGTGAGCCTACTCGACCGAAAGCTGCTGCGTGACATCAGTGCCATGCGTGGGCAGGTTTTCACGATCGCGCTGCTGGTCGCCGCTGGGGTTGCCGTCTTCGTCGGGTCGGTATCGACGTACGAATCGCTGCGTTCCGGTTGCGATCAGTTCTACGCGACTGCCCGGTTCCCCCAGATCTTTGTCGCGCTCAAGCGAGCGCCCCTCTCGATGGTGGCGCGGCTCAGCGCCGTTGCCGGCGTAGCCGCCGTCGAGCCGCGTATCGTGCGTGAGGTCATCGTCGACTGGCCGGCCGCCTCACTGCCAGTTTCGGCGCGTATGGTTTCGCTCGCTCATGGGGGTGATGAATCGCTTGCAAAATTGCATTTGCGGAGCGGCACCGCACCCGGGCCTGGGGTCACGCTCAGCGCAGCGGTCAACGAAGCCTTTGCCGATGCCAACGGGATAAAACCCGGTGGGGATATCCGCGTACTGCTCAACGGCCGGGTCCAGACCTTCCACATCTCCGGCATCGCCTTGTCGCCGGAGTACGTTTACGCGGTGAAGCCGGGTTTGCCCATTCCCGACGACCGTCTCTATGCCATCCTTTGGGTCGATCGCAGCGCGGCGGAGGCGGCGTTTGATATGAAGGGCGCCTTCAATGATGCCGTCATTTCGCTCGCGCCGGGTACCGATCCCAAGTCCGTTATCGCCGAACTTGACCGGCTGCTGGAACCGTATGGTTCACTTGGCGCCGTGGAGCGGCGCGATCAGCCTTCCAACCGGTTTCTGGAAGACGAGCTCAACCAGCAGAAGGTGATGTCCATCACCATTCCCGTCATCTTCTTTGGTGTTGCGGCGTTCCTGCTCAACGGTGTGCTAGGCAGGCTGGTGGCAGCGCAGCGCGAGCAGATTGCGGCCCTCAAGGCATTGGGCTTTCCAACGCTCTCACTGACGCTGCATTACCTGAAGCTGGTCGCCGTGATCGTGCTGATCGGATCGGCGCTTGGAATCGCGGCCGGATACGGCTTCGGCGAGGCGATGATTACAAGCTACCATGGGTTCTTCCGCTTGCCGGAACTGCCGTTCAAGCTCACGGCTTGGTCGGCTGGGGTCGGCATCTGCATCAGTCTCGTCGCCGCCTCACTTGGAGTCCTCACTGCGCTGCAAAACGTGGTCAGTCTGGCGCCAGCTGTTGCCATGCGGCCCGCCGCACCAATGGGCTTCCACCGGTCCTGGATAGAACCGTTCCTGCCGACAAAGATGATCAGCTCCCGCGGGATCATGGTGTTGCGCAACATGGCAGGGCGTCCGCTGCGCTCCGCGCTGACAATCGTTGGCATCGCCTTCGCTGTTCCCATGATGGTGTTAGGTATCTTTTGGCGCGATGCCATCGACCAGATGATTGATGTCCAATTCAACTTGGTTGAGCGTGGCAACGCCATGGTGACCTTCCCGCATCCGGTGGATCGTGGAATCATTCGCGATCTGTCGCGCGAGGTCGGAGTGCTCGCCGTTGAAGGGCAGCGAATTGTCCCCGTGCGTTTGCGTGCCGGACATCGCAGCTATCTCACCTCGGTGATAGGTCTTTCCGCCCAGGCCGAACTACGACGCCCCCACGATACTGCGCTCCGCCCGATCGATGTGTCCCCCAACGGCATCACGCTGACCCGCCGGCTCGCCGATCGACTGCGCGTGGCGATGGGTGACGTTATCACGGTCGAGGCGATGGAAGGCCGTCGCCAGAAACGTGACCTCCCGATAAGCGCCAGCGTCGATGAATCGGTCGGGATGGCGTCTTATATGGATATCGATACGCTCAATCGGTTTACTGGCGAAGGCGCGGTTGTCTCGGCCGCGACGATGTACGTGGAACCAACCGCGCTGGCCGCACTGGCTGAGCGCTTTAAGAACTTGCCAACCATCGAATCCGTCACGATGAAGGCTTACACGCTGTCGTCATTTCTGGAGAAGGTCGCCGGCCTCGTGTTCGTAAGTGCGGCCATTCTCACGGTGTTCGCAGCAATCATTGCGGTCGGCGTCGTATACAATAGCGTGCGCATAGGTCTGCAGGAGCGTGCCTGGGAATTGGCAAGCCTGCGGGTGCTCGGCTTCACCCGAGGCGAAGTTGCGGGCATCCTGTTCGGTGAATTCGCGATCGAAATCGCGCTTGGAATTCCAATTGGCCTGGCTCTATCCCAGGGCGTCATCGGGTTGATCGCCAGATTGCATTCCAGTGAAAGCTTTCAGATACCGGCCGTGATCGAACCTCGGACCTATTTAATTGCGGCGAGCGTCGTATTGGCCGCCGCATTGGCAAGCGCCAATATCGTGCGACGCCGCGTCGATCGGCTCGATCTGGTCGCAGCTCTCAAGACGAGGGAATGAAAATGCGCCTCACCATCGGTCGGGTGTCGACCGTACTGGGTCTTCTGACGGCCGCCGCAATCGTCGTTTGGGTTGTGACGCCAGGACCGGTCGCGGTCGAGGTTGCCACCGTGACCAAGGGGCGGTTCGTCGCCAGTGTCGATGAAGATGGCAAGACCCGGGTCCGCGAGCGTTATGTCGTGGCGGCACCGCTCGCCGGTCGGCTAAGCAGGATCAGGTTCAAGGTCGGAGACCAGGTTCAGGTCGACGCCGCCGTTGCAACCATCACTCCGTCGCCAGCGCCACTGATGGATCCACGTACCCGTCACGAAGTCGAAGAGAGGCTCGGCGCAGCCGAGGCTAATCTCGATCGAGCCAAGGCGATCGTGGAACGGGCCCGCGCTCAAAGCGACCAGGCTAACACCGATCTCGCACGGACGCGGACGCTGGTAGCGAGTGGGGCAACGACAGCACAGGCGCTCGAGCGCGCCGAGCTTGCGGTTCGCGTCGCGGATCGGGATTTGCGGGCTGCGGATTTTCTAAACCATGCGGCCGAGCACGAGCTTAGCCAGATGCGCGCCCTGCTGGCGAGATACGGCAACAATACCGATGCCGCACCGGAAAGCTGGAACGTGACCGCGCCTGTCGCCGGCATGGTGCTGAAGGTGGCTCAGGAAAGTGAAACGATCGTCCAGCCGGGCGCACCGCTCCTGGACATTGGAGATCCCCGCGATATCGAAATCGTGGTGGACGTCCTCAGTACCGATGCGGTCGAGATCCGTTCCGGAGCGGATGTGACGATCGACCATTGGGGCGGAGAGGGCCAGCTTTCCGGGCGCGTCCGCCGGGTCGAGCCCGCAGCCTTCACCAAGATCTCGACGCTCGGCGTCGAAGAGCAAAGGGTGAATGTCCTGATAGACCTATCGTCACCGGCCGAGCAATGGGCAAGGCTCGGCGACGCTTACCAGGTCGACGCCCAAATTGCCGTCTTCACGCGGGACGACGCCACCATCATCCCTTCCGGCGCGCTGTTTCGCCACGGGGACATCTGGAATGTCTACATCGTCAAGGACGGGCGTGCAGAGCTCCGGGATATTCAGATCCTGCGTCGGTCTGGCCGCCTTGCAGCCGTGGCCTCAGGGTTGACCCCGGGCGAAAATGTCATCGTCTATCCCAGCGACCGTGTCGCTTCGGGAGTGCGGGTCCAGCCGCGCTGATTAGGTCTGGTTGGAGGCGCTCGAGCTTTGCGCGAACCGTCGTTCGGTCTGCAATATCTGAGAACAGAACCCATGAATCCTGACGATATCTCTGGTTCCCCCATCCTCGGCCTGAGCGAAGGTGAGGCTCAAGCACGGCTGGCGGCCGAGGGGCCAAATGAACTGCCGCAGCCGGATCGCCGAACGCCGCTCCGTATCGTGATTGAAGTTCTACGCGAGCCGATGTTCGCTTTGCTTCTTGGCGGAGGCGGAATTTATCTATTGCTCGGCGATTTCAAGGAAGCGCTGATCCTACTCGTCTTTGCCATGCTGTCGGTCGTCATCACGGTCGTTCAAGAGACCCGCACCGAGCATGTTCTCGAAGCGCTGCGAAACCTGTCAAGCCCTCGCGCGCTGGTGATTCGGGATGGAGAGCGCCGCCGCATCGCGGGCCGCGGGGTCGTGCGCGGCGATGTTCTCGTGCTTTCCGAGGGAGACCGCATCGCCGCTGACGCCCGGCTGATTGAGGCAAGCGACTTGGAGGCGGACGAATCGTTGTTGAGCGGCGAATCCGTTCCAGTGCGCAAGATCGCGGCGGCAAGTGCCACGGTGCACGCGCCAGCTCCTGGCGGCGATGATTCCCCTTACGTTTACTCCGGCGCGCTGGTGGTGCGTGGAAGCGGCGTGGCCGAAGTCATTGCTGCGGGCAGGAACACCCAGGTCGGTCGCATCGGTCAACTGCTGCACGGGCTCGAGACGGAACCGCCGAAGCTGCAGGCGCAGACCCGAAGATTGGTTCGTTTGGCCGCGATCGGCGGGGGAGCCGTCAGCCTCGTGGTGATGGTGCTCTACGGCGTTTATCGCGGCGGCTGGCTGGATGCGCTGCTGGCCGGCATCACCATAGGCATGTCGATGCTGCCGGAGGAATTTCCGGTCGTGCTTACGGTTTTCATGGCGATGGGAGCCTGGCGTATTTCGCGCGCGCGGGTTCTGACTCGACGCTCCACCGCAATCGAGGCGCTGGGGTCGGCAACCGTCTTGTGCACCGACAAGACGGGGACACTTACCGAGAATCGGATGTCCGTGGCTGAACTAAGGATCAAAGACGAACTGTGGCGCCCAGGAAATGTCGTCCAGCCCGGGGCAAGGCAGCGTGAGCTAATACGATGGAGCGTTCTCGCCAGCGCGCCCGAGCCGTTCGATCCCATGGAGAGGGCGCTTCACGACCTCTCCAAGCAATATACCGGCGCAGCAGGACGTTCTGTGTTCGCCGACGCCAAGCTCGTGAAGAGCTACGGCATTCGCCCCGAACTGCTCGCAATGACGCAGGTCTGGCAGGAGTCCAGCGGCTCATTCCTCGTCGGCACCAAAGGTGCTCCCGAAGCGATCAGCGGATTGTGCAAGCTTTCGGCGCCTGACCAAGCCGCCATGCGCTCGTCGGTTGAGGCAATGGCCGCGGAGGGAATGAGGGTCCTTGGCGTCGCGCGGGCAATCCAGCCAAAAACAGTCTTGCATGAGACGCAAGTCGAATTCGAGTTCGAATTTCTCGGGCTGGTGGGATTTGCCGACCCGTTGCGCCCCAGCGTACCCGAGGCGGTCCGGGAATGCAGATCGGCCGGGATCAGGGTTGTCATGATCACCGGCGATTATCCCACGACAGCGCTGGCGATTGCGCGGGCGGCCGGCTTTGAAGTGTCTGCTCCGCTCACGGGAGAGGAGATTAGCACACTCCAGGAGTCCGAATTGAGGTTGCTCGCGCGCAACAGGTCCATTTTTGCGCGGATCATGCCCGAACAAAAGCTTCGTCTCGTTCAAGCGCTGAAAGCCGACGGTCAGATCGTTGCGATGACCGGCGACGGGGTCAACGATGCGCCTTCGTTGAAGGCCGCCCAGATTGGAATCGCCATGGGTGGGCGAGGGACCGACGTCGCGCGCGAGGCATCCTCTATCGTGTTGTTGGACGATGATTTTGGCTCAATCGTCACTTCGATTCGATTGGGGCGGCGCATTTACGATAACCTGCGCAAGGCCATGGAGTTCATTGTCGCGGTGCATGTGCCGATCGCGGGGCTGGCAATCCTGCCGCTCCTGTTCGGGCTGCCCATTATCTTCGGTCCAATTCACATCGCTTTTCTGGAGCTGGTTATCGACCCCGTCTGTTCTCTCGTGTTCGAGGCGGAACAGGAGGAGGACGACGTGATGCGCCGCCCGCCGCGTCCTCCTTCGGAGCCGCTACTTCCACCCGCCCTGATCGGATGGGGTGCGCTGCAGGGCGCACTTGTATTCGGGATGGTTGCCGCGATTTTTGTATTCGCCTTTCGCAGCGGCTTGCCGGAGGATGAAGTGCGAGCGCTCGCGTTCGTCTCTCTCCTGCTTGGAATTGTCAACCTTATCTTCGTGAACCGCTCGTTCAGCGCGTCCTTGATAACTGCATTACGCCGCCCAAATCCGGCATTGCTGTCGATCTTGCTGGGCGTTGGCGTGATGCTGGCCCTGTGCATGACCATTCCTTTTCTGCGCGAGCTTTTTCGGTTCGGGGTGCTCCATGGCGATGATCTGATCCTGACGGTCGGGGCGGCGCTCTTCCTGCTGATCGTCCTGGAACTCCTCAAGTCCTTCTGGCCGACGGCGATAGGCAAGTAGAGTCGAGAGAGGGCAAGTCATTGTGCAAAGGCGATCCTAAGTGCGGCGACCGCTAGGTGAAAGCGCTGTCGTCTATCCGAGCGATCGCGTTGCTACTGGAATGCGCGTCGGATTGCGTCAAGTAATTCGTCTCCCGCGGTTGACCTGAATCAAGAGCCGCCGGTCCTTTGCAGAAAAAATGCAGGTATGAGCGAAAACGAGGAAAACATCATCGAAATCCGCGTGAACGAACTAGCGCAGCTCTTCCATACGCTTGATCCATTTCCCTTTCGGGAAAAGGACCTCGATCGAGAGGCGGAGGAATACATCGTCGGCTGGGCAAGAGAACTGCCTGCGAATCGGCCGTTCAAGATCATCGTCCACCTTCCCGAGAAAGAAACTCAGACCAAGGCGGCGCGCGAACTGAGAGAAGCCTTTGGTCGATATTTCGCAGACCGCGCAGGTGACGTTCAAGGCGACCTGAACGAATTGTTCCGAATCGGCCGCCGCTCTCTTGCGATAGGCGCGCTCATCCTGATCTCTTGTCTCTTCTCGGCACATTTCGTGGTGGAGTATCTCACCGATGTCGCATTCAAGAGAATGGTCGAGGAGAGCTTCCTGATCCTGGGCTGGGTCGCCAATTGGCGCCCGCTCGAAATCTTCCTCTATGATTGGTGGCCGATCGCGCTCCGGCGCGATCTATACCGTAGGCTGTCCTCCGCAGCGATCGAGCTAAAGCCGTATTCGATGGTGTCGCCTGAGGCCGCGGTCTGATGCCGTCCTCCCGGGAGGAGCAGACGGTCATGAAGATCAAGCCCGTTCTCGGCCCCATTTAGTTGATGTCTTACGGCGTAGGGGTCACTGGCTGAGCTGTCGTCGTTGACAGCCCTCCTGGCTTTCCTTGCCGTCAAGTTTGCTTTGATTGTCTCGCGATATCGGCTCCCAGACCACCATCGCCCGAACTGCGTGCCATTTGCGGTCGTAATGCCAATCAATCCCGGCTATTCGCGGGAGACGGCGCGATTTTGTTGAGCGGGCTGGCCTATTTCGTCCAACAGCAATGGCGGCGTCGATGTAGGTGACAGGGCGCGTTACCGATTGCTCCGGGGTGTCGTTGATTCATGTCAATGATCCTCGGGCCGCCAAAGGGTACTTGGTACCGGGGATCTTGGAGGCGACCTTCAACTCAGGCGACGTTGGCGGGAGAAACCGATGCTGAGAATAATTTCGAAGGTTCTTTATGTCTTTGCGAGCTTATTGTTTGTCGGAACTTTGGTGGCATACGCCCAGGCGCAAGCGTCGGCTCTGGATGGAGCGCGTAATCTTATCATTCAAACAATTGGAGCTGAAAAAGATACTGTCGCCATCGTCGCGACGGAGAAGGTGGTAACCGTAGAGCGCATTAACAGCAATATGAACGGCTCTTCCCATAGCGCTCGTAACAACGAGGCCAGTGCTATCGGGCCCATTGTGGTTCAGGCGATCGCAGACAAACCGGAATTCAAAGGTATCCTGGTTATCCGCGTCCAATACCTGCGCCGAGTCTCGCAAAGCGCAAAGGTAGTGCAAAGCTCAAAGGTGGTTGACACAATCGAATACCGAAAGGATGCCAGCGGCAAATTCCAATTCCACGAAACGTAACTTTTGCAAGTTGGTTCGCGAACCGTTCGAGTTAGTTTCTTGAGGGCAGGTGAAGTCATGCATTGCAAGTCGCCTACCAGCAGCCACCGCCTTTGCAAGAAGATGTTCGGCAATTTCGAGTGCCGGCGCTGACTTGCGATCATGGGATCGAATGTTGCAAAGCACCTCGTCCAAGGCGTGCCATAGGATAGCGGATCGCAACACAGCCCACATATGTCCGCAGCTCTTAACCGCTAACTGACGATCCCGGAACCCTACAGCGGAATTGATCAGGGTCAAGGGTGGCAGGGTCGGCATCGCGTATGCATTCTCGATGACCTGCGGGCGTGTTCCGTCATGACTGAGACAGTTCAGAATTTGCCGATGGTCCTGCACCATTCGGCACCGGTTCGGCCGAAGGCGTGCCCCCCTCCGCCGTCACCTGTGGTCAATCTGCCCTCGTTCGACACCATCGATCGCATCGGCCGCAGCATGATTGCGCGGTTTACGGCAGGCATCTCGCCGCACGCGGAGTCCGATGCCTGGTTCGATTGGCTATCGCATTTTTCGCGTTCTCCCGGGCGGCAGCTTGAGCTTATAGCGCTAAGCGCCGTGCTGGCCGCGAGGCTCGTCACCCTGATGAGTGGCAGTGCAGTGCAGCTGCTCAAGCCCGAACCGATCGACCACCGCTTCGAAGACCCGGCTTGGCAGACGTTTCCGTTCCTTTGGTTGCAGCAGACGTTCCTCGCGCAGGAGGAGTGGTGGCGGAGCGCCACGCGACCGCTCCGGGGGATGAAGGCCAGAGACGCGGATCGGGTCAGCTTCATCGTGCATCAGTATCTCGACGCTCTCTCGCCCTCCAATGTGCCCTGGCTGAATCCGGAGGTGATCGAGCGTACGCGCAACGAAGTTGGCGCCAACCTCGTTCGTGGAATGCGCAACCTCGTCGAAGACTGGAGGCGGGCAGTCACGATGGCGCCTCCGGAGCCGAACAAGGACTTTCGGGTCGGCGAGACCATCGCGGCGACGCCCGGTCAGGTTATTTTCCGCAATGAGCTGATGGAATTGATCCAGTACGGCCCCGCAACGCCCGATGTGCTGGCGGAGCCGGTGCTGATCGTGCCGGCCTGGATCATGAAGTATTACGTGCTCGACCTCGCGCCGCAGCGCTCGTTGGTGCGCTACCTGGTCGATCGCGGCATCACTGTATTCATGATATCTTGGCGCAACCCAACCCCAGCCGATCGCGACGTCACCTTCGACGCTTATCGCGTCGAAGGTGTGATGGCTGCGCTCACGGTAGTCAACGGCGTGGTGCCGGATCGCAAAGTCCACGCCTGCGGCTATTGCCTCGGCGGAACGCTGCTTGCAATTGCCGCCGCCACCATGGCACGCGACGGCGACGATCGGCTTAAGACGATCACATTGCTCGCGGCCCAGACCGACTTCAGCGAGGCGGGCGAACTGATGCTGTTCGTGGATGAAAGCCAGGTCGCCTTTCTCGAAGACATGATGTGGGATCAAGGCGTGCTCGATTCGTCGCAAATGAGCGCCGCGTTTCGCGCCCTGCGCAGCGACGATCTCGTGTGGTCAAAGATGACGCGGAACTACTTGCTGGGCGAACGGGAGCCGATGAACGATCTCCTGGCCTGGAATGCCGACCCGACCCGCTTGCCCTATCTCATGCATTCGCAATATCTGCGGGGCCTTTTTCTCGAGAACCGGCTCACTGCCGGCCGGTTCGCCGTCGAGGGCAGCGTTATCGCTCTGAAGGATCTGCGCATCCCGATGTTCGTGGTAGGCACCGAGACCGATCACATTGCGCCCTGGCAGTCGGTCTACAAGGTTCACCTTTTCACCGACAACGAGCTGACCTTCCTGCTTACCAATGGCGGCCACAATGCCGGCATCGTTTCCGAACCCGGTCACGCGGGTCGGCACTACGATATCGCCACTCGCCATGGCGGTGACCGTTATGTGGACGGCGCGGCGTGGCGTACGCGCGCGGCTCGCAGCGACGGATCGTGGTGGCCGGAGTGGGCATCTTGGCTTGTCGCCCGCAGCGTTCCTCAGCCCACTGCGCCGCCGGCTATCGGAGCGTCGGCACGCGGCATCATCCCACTCTGTCCGGCGCCAGGTACATACGTACTGCAACGATAGATGGACCACCAGGGTTACGTAGCGCGAAAATGTGCACTGCATCCTCAGGCCCGATATCCATTTTTGATGAGATCGATTGATGCGTGTGCCGGTTCCGCATCCGGCTCACTCTGCAGCCAGATTCGCCGTGTAACGTGGCGTCGATTTCACCGCGGTTCGGACCATGGCGCAGCGTAAGACAGCGCCCGGATCGCTTCCGCCGCCTCATTGCCGATCCTCTGGGGTGTCGGGCGCTTCCGTCAGCCGTTCGACCTTCTTCCGATAGATGCCGGATACATTCGGATGGATGTCCGGCATATTTCGTAACAATAGATTGGAACACGATGCCGCAATCGACCGCCGGACAGGTCCGAATAGTCTGGGCTGCGGTGCCGAACTGAGGCGCCAATTTAGGGACGCGGACTCCTACTACGTTTTTATTCGGATGTGCCGCCAGGCCACGGTGTTGCCGGAATACGCCTGCACGCCGATGAAACCGGGAGACCGTCCGCGTTCTGTGTCGGTGTTATGAAATGACGTTGTCTGCTTGCGCTCGCCGGTCTGCGTGTTCGTCAGGAAGACGGTATAGTCGTCGCCCTGCACCACAATTTCATATTCGAACCAGACGCCGGGCACGAGCGGCGGTCCCGGTGTGTAGTTCTGCACGGCGGGCTCGTTGGTGTTCAAGTGCCAGATGCGGTCGCCCGCTTGGATTTTATATATTGCGCCGGTCCTGTTCTTGAACAGGCCATTTGGCTCCGGACGGATGCCATAAAAGTCTTTTGTGGAGTCGCCGAGAGCATTGTCATCGACCTGGACTTCGAAGCCCGTAGCCACTGGCTTCCACGCTGGATTGCCCAGGTCGAATGCCGCTTCATGGATGAGCCGGCTCAACTGCGCGGGAGTAAGATCGAGCGCGGGGCGCGGGAAGCGCAGGAACACGCCGCTGTTGTGTTTTGCGGGATCGAATATCCGGAACTGAAGCCTCAGCGTGAAATCGCCGAATGTCTCCGTGGCATAATAGAATAGCCGCAACCCGCCATCGCCATAGCTGACCATTTCCCCATTGAGATGGGCCATGCCGCCGCCCGCGGGTCCGGCGAGCCGCCACTTGCCGAAGGTGGCGGCCGTGCCGTCAAATAGCGAGCGGAAGCCTGCCTCCGGCTGCGGGCTGATGATGAGATCGGGGCCGGGGAGGACGCTGCCGTTAAGCAGATCACCAGTCCGCCGCCCAAGGGCGACGCCGGTAAGCATCGGGTTCGGCGAGCCGAGGGTCGGAAAAAGCGCGGGGCCCGCGACATAGCAGTTCGTCGTGTCATGAATCCGGCCGAAGTCGTTGGTCACGGCATCGGCGATGGTGTCGCCCATACGCATGGTGCCGGCATCATGATGGGTGGTGCCGAGGTCGTCCCGGCGCGCTGTGAACGCAGCGAGCGTCGCCAATCGCTGGGCATCGGGGCCGGCCGGCACCGGAATCACCCGCGTGGCACTGGCTAATATTTCAAAGGGCTCGTTGCCGGCAAAGATAAGGGCGATCTTATCCGAAACCGCGTCCATTACCTTCCAAGTGTCCCGGTCGACATTGGTTTCGGCGCTGCCGGGAAAGTCCTGAACCGAGGCCTTGGAATTGCCCAGCGTTACGACCGCCTTCGGCCTGTCAAAGTCTGTTTCGGTCGTGGACAGGTCAACAAAGCTGTCAGGGTTCCGCGCGGTCATCTCGCCGATGCCGCGAATGGTGATGACGACCGTATCGTCGGTGGCACGAAGCATGTCGCCCAGATGTTCGACTGTCGGAATCTTCTTGAACAGTTCGGCCTCGGAATCGACACCAAGCTTGTTGAGGCCAGCTGCCGTAATCTGGAAATGAAAGGTCCGGCCGCTCGGTGCTTTGCCCTTCACCAGCAGCGCCGAGCACTGGAGACTCGGAATCACCGTCGGCGGCAGGTTGGCCGCAATCGCCGTTCTCGGTATACGGATTGTCAGGTTCGACCGCAGGTGGGCGACGAGATTCTTGCCCATTCGCTCGGTGGCGCGACCTCCAAGTGATTGCTGAAACGTCGTCAGCGCCAAACGCGTGGTCTCGATCGTGCCGAGAGCGATCACAACCGCGCTCTTCCCACCTGCACGGGGTGGCGCAAGCATCACGTCGGTCGAACTTCCGTTTTGCCAGACGCGCACTCCTCTCACATTGACCCAATTGTCGGACTGGGTCTCGGTGATCAGTTCCTGCACGTGGCAGTCCGGGACGATCATCAGGCGCTTTCGCGCATCCGCCGCCGTCCCAACCCCATCGGCCTCGTTACTCGCAAGCCGTGCTGCCCGGATCAGGCCCGGTACGGCGCTGAATTTGTTCGTGGGAAAAAGTCCCGGCAAGGTCGTGGACTGGACCGCGAGGGGCGCCTCCAATTTGAAAAGATCGTGCAGGTCCGCCAGCGGTGTCGTGTCCGTCGCGGGCAGGCCGAGCCAGTCACGAAGCAGCTTGGCATCGACTGGAGGCTCGCCGGGATCCGGATAACGAACCGCGGGGTGATCGAGCAGATCCGCGAACGCGAAGCCGGTCTCGTTGCCAGGCAATTTGAGCCCCGCATAAAGTTGCTTGCGAAGTGCGATGTGAAGCGGGCCATAGATAAAGTCATTGGTATCCTTGACGCCGATCTGGCGGCTCGCTTGCGCGAAGTAGCCTTGCGTGGGCGCCGCCGGGCGTAAGGCATCCCGGGCCGACGGCGGCCACGCGATAAGCTCCTCGTCGAACAATTCAGGCGACCAGCCGCCCCAGGTCAGCGAGCGTCCTCCAACAGCAAACAGAAGGCCGGCGTAATTAAGCGCCGGATGGTTGGCCCAGGGCACGCGCATGTCCGGCGCGCCGCCCATGAACGGCATGTTTTGGAAGTGCTCGGGTAGCGCGAATGGGCCGGCCTCGAGAACTAGAATGCGCCGGCTGCGCGTCGTATCCGCAATGAAGAGATGTTCGGCGACGACGGACCCGAATGTCCCGCCGCCGATAATGATAACGTCGAAGTCGCGCGTTCTTCCACCGACGGATTCGCGCGCGCTATCTTGAGCCTCCGGCAACGTGTTGCACAGGAAGCGTCCCATGTTATCCAGCGTGAACGAAGTGGATTCAGACGGCAGTAACTGCGCCATGACTACGACTCCGTGGTAAGCAAACGCCACCGGAAATTCTTGCGACGGCGACCCTTCGTCCGACTGGAATTAGCTTTCGATAATACTCAAGCGTCAGTGCCGAATGGGGCCCCCCGCGAGCGGGCCGAGTTTTTACGTGCCGCCTCCGGCCCAGATAGAAGTTCGACGACCTTAATCTAAGGTTGTATATCACACCCCAATCCAAGCGAATGTGAAGCCGATCACTAAAGGACTGGACGGCACCGCCGAGGGCCGTTCAATCCAATGGGACTGCCTCCTACGGCTCGCACGTAGGCGCTTCGTCGTGAAGCATTGAGGTTATCTGGATTGAACAGAGCGACCACCGAACTGCCCCAGAGGAAAGCCGAACGTCAAGCCACCTCGCAATTCGTTGACCGGATGGCCGTTCGTGCGCATGACGCAGTCCAACGTCGAAACTGAGATTGTCGCGAACCCGCCAAATGAGACCGACCAAGCCGGATATCGTCTCGGATTGACCAAATTCCTTTTCATAAAAAAACTCCGCAACCGGCCGGATCGACCAGTTTGACGGTCCCTCGACAATGCCGCCAAGAAATACGTCCCCATGATGGTCGCGAGTAAGCGCGGTCTCAGCGTTCAAGTGGATCGTTCCCCAGTCCCAGCGCTGCGAGACGATACCAGCCAGACTGGCGCCGACGCCTGAACTGCCAGTGCTATTCGGGAGCAGCATGCCGAATTCGGTCGCCACACTGGGCCCGGTCTTATCCTGCAGGCTGCCGGGCTGGAGGACATGCTTGAGGAACGCACCTGCAGAGGTGAGGCTGGTGGGACCTGATGGTGACAGCGGAGTTTGGCCCTGGCCCTGAAAGACTGCTTCCCAGCCCTCGCTCAACCCGTAATTAAAGACCGCTGCCGGCGCGACCAAAGTTGTACTTCCTGTTTCACGGAGGCGCCCGGCCGGTTGTAGTTCAATCTCTACCTCTCCCGGCGCCGCAACCGCCGCATCGGTTCCATCGAATGGGCGATAAGCCCAGGTAGGACCAGACGATGCGGCCAGACACAAGGCGACGACTGGTCCCGACACGAGCCATTTCGGAAATTTCTGTTTCGAACTCTGCTGGCGCGCAAACATGTTCGTCCTCAGTGCCCCGGCTACCAATCAAGGCATTGGTCGGAATATCCAAATGGCTGCTGGCTCTCCGGAACTCGCCCGGGCAGCAACCAGCAGACGATCCATCTCGGGTGCAAAGAGTGAAGTGCGTGCACCCGAAACCGTAGGGATACGCGCGATCCGTTGGTAGGACGCTTCATTTGCTTCAAAGACATCCAGGAAGCCAGCCCCGCAACTGACGTAGACGCGCCCGCGCTTGGCGTCAATGAACAGGTCATCGGCATCACCACAGGTCTCGATGGTTGCTATCGGCTTACCGCCCATCATTGAGTAAACGCCAAGCCCTGAAGGAGCCCGAAAGATCACAAGGATCTGTCGACGAACGTGGTCCAAAGCCATCGGGAAATTCGCACCCCGATCGGCCACCGGCCATTCTCCGGTTTGCTCTTGCGAAACGCGGTCCACGACCGCGATGCCGTGGGCGCCTGGAACGTTGACGAAGATTTGGCTGGTGTCCGGGTCAATCTGGAAGGCTTCGGGGTGCGCCTTCACCGGGACGTCACCAACCTTGCTGCGGGTCGAAGGATCGATAACGGCCAGCGCCCCACCGCCGTAACCGATGAAGACCCGATTCGTCGCCGCATCAATGCGGATATTGTCGGCGTCGCTGCCAAGCTCAATCCGTTCCCTTGCCGCGTTGTCGTTTCCTTCAAACAATCGGACCGAACCGTCGCCGGCATTGGCGACATAGAGCATATCGGTCAGAGGCTCTTAGCCGACGCCTTGTGGCTCCTTCAGTCCTGGAATCGTGCGGATCAAATTGCGGTTTTGGAGATCGACAATTCCAACGGAATCATTGCCCAATTCGGCAACGAACAGACGTTGCCGCTTCAAATCAATCGCCATGTGGTCGATCCGGCCACGCACGTCGCCCAGCGGGATTTTGGCTTCAAGTTGGAGCGGACCTTTATCCGCTGACTGAGCAGACGCTTGGCCTGCGGCGTTAGCCAGCGCCATGACGCCGGCTAACACCGCTACGATCGTCCGGAGAGGACGTAACATGGCCGCACCATCCTTTAGACGAAAAAATGTTGTTTCAGCGGGGACTCCCTAGTCCAAAGGCTGTTGGACAGTCTTGAACTTTTCACCATCGACGAGAACTATTGAAGCTACCGGATGCCCATCTTTCAGGCCGGGCACCGCGCTGACCACGCGAGCGCCGGCCGACGGGGCCGCGGCCTTGTCGACCGCTTCCTTCAAAGAGGTCTTTGCCTTCGCCATCGCTGCGCTCTGCGAATTGGCTGCGGCGAGGTCGTCCCCCTCGGTGATTGGTTCAGCCTTCGTCACCATGCCGGTCACATGATCGACCACCACCTCGGAGAACTTGCCATCCTTCGACGTGTAAACCGAAAGCTGGAGCTTGCCTTCATCGACTTCAAATTTCCCCGAAATCGGCGGCCCTACCTGTTCACTGGCCGCCATGCCTTGCTGCAAGCTGATCTTGGCAGCGGCAAGCGTCTTGAGCAGCGCCTCTTGATCTTCCTTTTCATCGTCGCCCGCAAAAATCGCGTCGTGGTCGGCGAAGCCCACCAAAGCGGCTAGTCCAATAACCGTCGCGCCGGCAGTCATTAGCAACAATTTTCTTCGGGTCATGTTGACCTCCATCGGTGGGTTGACATCGTCCCATTTCGTCATTTTCTTGATTTAGAATTTCGTCAGGACCCAAGTGGGTTGCAGCAGCGGGAACGCGATCAGGCCGACGACCGCGGTCGCGGCGATCAAGAGTGGGTTGCTGACTTTCCAGCGAAACAGGATGGCGAGCGAGACCAGCCCGATCAGGGCGGTGAGCCAGTCACCGATGGCGATGCGCCCCAGCAGGATGCAAGCTCCCAGGATGGTTCCGATTGCTGCCGCATAGGCGCCTTTAACAAATCCCTGGACGTTGAGATTGCCGCGATGACGCGCGAGTAAAGGCGCGGCGATGAGCACCAGGAGGAATGACGGAAGAAAAATACCGATCGTCGAGACGACCGAGCCCCAGAATCCGGCAACGAGATAGCCGACGAAGGTCGCGGTGATCACCACCGGCCCCGGGCTGATCATGCCGATCGCGACGGCGATCAGGAACTGGCGTTGATCGAGCCAGCCGAACTGTTGAACAAGTCCCTGTTCGAGAAAGGGCACGATGACGAGACCGCTTCCAAAGGTAAGAGAGCCGGCCTTGAGAAAGAACAGCAAAAGCTTGCCCAGAATCGAGCTTGAGGCATTCGGCGCGAGCTGAGCCAGAACCGGTACGACGGTTACCGAAAGGGCCGCTGGTGGCGTTCGCTTGAATAGGCTGCCGTAATACAGGATGCCGACGATGCCGGCGCCAATGAACAGGAGTGCCACTTCAGCTTGAAGGATAACGGTAACGGCGAGGCAGACGGCCGCGATCGCCCATTGCAACCAGTCGTCCATGCCGAGTTTGGCCAGCCGGTAGCAGGAATGCAGGATCAGCGCGATGACGGTGGGGCTCACGCCATAGAAAATGGCGGTCACCGGTTGCAGGTCGCCGAGATAGACATAGAGCGCGCCCAGTGCTGCGACGATGACAAAGTTCGGAAGGATGAAAGCCCAGCCACCCGCCCAGGCTCCCCAGAACCCGCCACGGAGATAGGAAATGTAGATGCCAACCTGGATCGCGAGAGGTCCTGGAAGCGACTGACAGATCGCGATGGCTTCGCGCATCTGCTCCTTCGTGAGCCATTTGCGGTCATCGACAAGCTCGCGCTCCATCTGTCCCACCAGCGCGACCGGACCGCCGAAGCCGAGACATCCGAGCCGCAGGAAGTAACGTACCAATTCGCTGATCGGCCCGTGTGGAATTGTCGTCGATGTCGTCATGTCATGCCCCATAAAATTACCTACCCTCTGCTGAAAGAGCACCCGCTTCAGTTGCGGTCAGTTGGTGTCTGAAGAATGCCTTCGATGCTCAAACCCAAACCGGTTGGTTTCATCTCAATGCGATCCCCGGAGAGCGACACTTCATAACAAGCGTCGTCCGGTTCCTTGAAATAAACGCAAAGCTCGTTTTTCTCGATGGCCCATTTGCCAACTTTCTCCTTTCCGTCCGCATAGCTTCTCAGCGTCCCGTCGCGGTCGTAGACATCACGAAAATGCACCTCATCAGTAACTTGCATATTGGAGAATTTTGCGCGGATTTGGCTCCCGGAAAGCTTTCGCGAATTGTCAGCGGCACCCGCGCCCATCTGAAATGCGAGGAAGCCGAGTGTCGCGGCACCGAGGATGATAGCCAGCTCTTTCATGGCGACCTGCAATCCTTGGAAGACCAACGCTTTACGATTTCTTCCCGCAGGATTTCATGCACATCTGATATTCGGTCTTGCACGTCGGGCCGGCGTAATTCTTCATGCAGGCTCTTTGCTGGTCGCTGCAGACCTTACAGCTTGATTGAGCCTGTGCCGCGCCCGTGGTCCCATAAAAGCCGGCAAACAGCAGCGCCATAGCAACGAATCTCATGTTGATCTTCCTCTCTTGGTGTTGGAACGGAAAAGCCTCAGCTCTTGGTGCTCGCGGTCTTGTCGAGCGCGGCGCGCAAACCCTTGGCGAGCTTCGATGCGTCATCGACGGCCCAAAAATGCAGGAAGAACAGTCGCGGTTGCTCATCCAGCATGTGGCTATGGACCGCAGTCACGTCGATGCCATTCGCGCGCAGCTCCTTGATCACCGGGTTTACCTCGTCCCCGGTCAGCACGAAATCGCCGGTGATAGCAGCCTTGCCGCCGCCGGTTGGCTGGAAACCGATGGCACGCGCCACGCCCAAGGGTCCGACAGGACCTAATGTCATTCCGTCCTCCGCCACCGGATCGCGGCGCGGCACCGCAAATTGATAGACGCCGCCGTTCGTCTGTCCCTTAACGCCAATGATCCGATCGAGCTCAGTTGTGTCCAGATCGACTGCCGGAGGAGAACCAGACGCAGCCGGAGCCGCCATGGGCGTGTTGCTTGCGCCGAGCGCGTCGCGAATAGCGGCCGCCATCTTGGCCGGGTCGCCGTGGCCGCCAACATGCAGGTAGAACGTCGCGGGGCTGGCGCGGAGCAGGTGATTGTGCACGGCAGTAACCTCAAGTCCGCCTTCGATCAGCTTCAGCATGACCGGATTGACCTCGGAATCCAGCAGCACAAGATCACCCATCGCCATGGCTCCCCCGTGGGCCGGCTTGAACGCAATCCAGCCGCCAAGCGCCAGCGCCGGCTTGATCGTGACCCCATCCAGCGTCACAGTGAGGTCGGTGCGCTGAAAGCCATAGCGGTGCACGTCACCTGATAGGGCTGGCTTTCTGCCGAAGGCGTCGTCGACCTTCTGCCAGTTGATTTCCTGCGCATGCGCCGAAGTGACGAATGGTTCGGCGAAAATCTGCCAGCCCATTGTCTGGGCGTCCGAGCCAGCCGCAAACCAAGCCGCGAAAATTGAAACCATAGTCCCAAGAATCTTTAGCATTGCTCTGTCCTCCTGGTTGGGTGAGTGGCCCGATTCTTCTTTGTGTCAGCGTCAAGGTTGTAATCAGTGCGCCCTATGCTTCTCGACAACCGCGTCGAAAGTCTCCTGATCCGGTTTTGCGCGCATCCTTATGTTCGCAGCGGACATCCAGACTTCATTGCAATCAAGCGACTTCAGATTTGGCACCGACATGCAGAGTTTGTTGTTCTGGATTTTCCAGCTGCCGGTCCATTTGCTGCCCGATTCGCTGCTGAGAAGCACGCCGTCGGCCCGGAGATAGTTCGCCCAATGAGCGCCATCAGGCAGGGCGGGCCGCTCTGCCTCGGGGCCGGCAGTTCGATGGAATTCAATAACGGGGCCGGTGTGTCTCGACCCATTTGCGCGCGTGCTCGACGGGCTTGCCGATGTGTGGAGCGACCGTTGCACGGACTTTGGTGACGGCGGGCTGCGCCTCCATCCGGGCGCGCCATGCTCCGATCCCTGGCCGGGTCTTGAGCATCTGCTGGCCTTCCGGCGTCATGCTCAAACTCGTCAAGGTGGGGAGAACGAAGAAATCAGCCAGCGTCAGTTGGTCGCCAACGAGATAATTGTGTCCATGCCCCAGTTCACGCTCCATCACCTCCAGCGCGACGGCGATACGCGGAATAGCGTGCGCGACCACCTTCTCGTCCGGCGCGATCCCGAGCGCGGGATAGATCAGGCGCTCATGGCTTAGGTGATAGGACATGTAGGGGTAGTAATAGCTGCCGACCGCGCTGATCCATTGTTGCATCCGGGCACGCTCGCGCAGATCCTTTGGCTGAAGTGCGGGACCAACGAAGGCTTCGTCGACATAGAGGGCAATCGCCGAGGTCTCGTAGACGCGGAAGCCGGCGTGATCGAGGATCGGCACCCGGTTGAACGGGTGCAGCGCCAGATGGCTCGGGCTCCCCATGACAGGTTCGAGATCTTGAAAATCGAACGCGACGTTCTTGTGCGTCAGGACGAGCCGGACGATGTTGACGAAGGTGCTGATCGGAAAACCGTAGACAGTGACATCGGCCATGGTCAAATAACTCCAAAAGTTGCGGTCGATCGGAATTCAAAGCGCTGAGGCAGGAGGTGTCTTTCGGCTTGACGTGATGCTGACGGCCGTTGCGGCGAACGCGCAAAATCCAATTGCGACCGCAACGAAGAATCCGATTGCACCGAGAACCATCACTGGGATCCAGCGCCGACGGGCCGCCAGGCGCCGGCGCGGAACGCGATCGCCAGGATGGCGCCATACACGATCAATCCGGCGGCGGTGACGAAGGCCAGACCGACGAGGCCGGCACCGGTCGTGTGAATCACGACCCATCCGCCCGCACCGACGACGAGCACTCGGCTGGCAATTCCGAGCAGGGGCCATAGCGGCCGTCCGGCGGCTTGGAATGCGGACGACAGTGTGAGCCCCACCCCGAGGAATGGATAGGCGACGCCTGCGACGCAGAGGTAACTTGCGGCCATGAGATGAATGGCGGGCGTCGCGCTGAAGAAACCGACCCAGGCTTCCGGCCACATCACCCCAAGCAGGCCGATGCCGCCGGTCACACTCGCCGCCAGGGCGGCGCCGGTCCATGCGATCCGCGCCGCGCGCGCGGGCTGGGCCGCACCGATGTTCGTCCCGACCATGGCCAGCAGCCCGGCGCCAAGGCCGAAGGTCAAGGGATACAGGACGTATTCGAGCCGCACGGCTGCGCCGAAACCCGCAAGCGCCGTCGCGCCCAGCGACCCGACGAACCCCGTGAGCAGCGCGAGCATCAGGTTGTTGAGCAAGGGCTGGAGCGACATCGGAGCCCCCACCTGCAGGATTGCGCGGAACGCTCGCCAGTTGAGCCGGACGCCCCGCAGCGAGAAGATGACCGCGGTTTGCCCCGACGCCAGATACCAGGCGAGCACCAGCGACGAGACGGTGAAGGAGGTCACCGTCGCAATGCCGGCGCCGGTAATCCCGAGGGCCGGGATCTGTCCGATGCCGAACACCAGCGTGGGCACCAGCAGCACGTGCAGGATCTCCGCGGTGATATAGACGACCGCAAGCACGGTCGCCTGCCCGGTGCCACGCACGACGCTCGTCAGCGTGCTTAGGATCCAGTAGGCCAGCGAGCCGGCGAAGATCGCGTTCGAGTACTCGACGGCGGCGGCGAGCGTCGATCCGCTGCCGCCCATCAGCGTGTAGAGAGTCGGGCCCGCGATGAGCAGCGCCGATGCGAACGCGGCCGCCATGCCGCAGGCGATTACGAGCCCGTGGACGACCAGCGCCGAGGCGTCCTCGTGGCGTCCAGATCCGATGGCGCGGGCGACGGCCGACGCGACGGCGCCGCCCATACTCGAATTGGCCACTTGTTGCATGAGCATCAGCAACGGAAACACGAGCGACAACCCGGCAAGCGCGCTCGGGTCGAGTTGACTGACGAAGTGCGCGTCGACGCTTACCGTCACGGCGATGAGCACCACATTGACCACGACGTTCGGGACCGCGAGCCGCAGCAGCGTGGAGACGATGGGACCTTCGAGGAGCAGGCGCCGCCGCGCCGCGCCCGGCTTCTCGACGGATGTCGGCTTCGCGGTGGCCTGCAGGGTGCCTGGCGTGGCGGCCGGACTGATCGCATCGGATGGTGACAATGGTGACGGGGAACTTGCAATGCTTTGGTCGGTCATATCCGCTCCTCCCCTTACGGGGCTGGAGCAGCACTTGAGACAATGTGTCTTCAAGGAATCGGGTGGCTGCGTTTAGACCCGATGGCGCTTCGGCTGGCGATGCCTGATTATCTGTATCTTTGCCGTGTCGGTTCGCAACGCATGCTTTCTATGCCTTGCCTTAGAATTTTTCATGACCTCGAATGGCGGATCACCAGGCGGCCAAAACACCAGATTTCAGTCCCGCTTACTCGCAGCCCGCAACATCGCTCGCCACCCTTCCGAAGACAGGTCTTCCCGCGAGAATCCATCATCTCGCAGCAGGTGATCGTCGAGCGATTTCAGATCCTGCCAGCCTCGCCGGCGAATTAACCAGTCTTCAATGCTACGAGCCGACTCTGATAGGATGTTCCGTCCGGTCCGGGCGGTAGCGCCGGTCCTGGGTGCTTCGATTACAGATGATTGCGACATCCTAAATGCTCCATTTGCTGGCCGGGGCGATGCCGCAGCCAAAGGAGCAGTCTGATAGAGCCGAGGATGCCTTGTCAGCAAAGCATCGATTCTCTACCGTGCCCCAGTTTTTCTCATGAAGGTCGGCGATGCCCCGCCAATTGCCCCCACTGAACGCGCTGAGGGCCTTCGAGGCTGCGGCTCGGAGCGAAAGCTTCACGCGGGCGGCTAAAGAGCTGTGCGTCACCCAAGGCGCCGTGAGCCATCAGGTGAAAGCGCTGGAGGCCACGCTCGGGATCAAGCTTTTCAATCGCGAGCGCCAGCGACTGGTCATCACTGATGCCGGCCGCGAATACCTCAACGTGGTACGCGACGCACTCGACCGGATCGCCGCCGGCACCGAGCGGCTGGTCCAGCGCCAAAACGCCGGCGTTCTGACCGTCAGTACCTCGCCGGATTTTGCCGCCAAGTGGATGGTGTATCGGCTCGGCCGGTTTGCCGAGGCGCATCCCGGCATCGATCTGCGGGTCTCCGCGACGATGCATCATGTCGATTTTGCCCGTGAGGATGTCGACGTCGCAGTTCGGCACGGCGATGGCAACTGGAGCGGACTTGACGCGGTCCGCCTTTGCTCAGAGCAGCTTTTTCCGGTCTGCAGCCCCAAATTCATGTCCGGGCGCAACCGTATCCGCAAACCGCCGGACCTGCTGAAACTGCCGCTGCTGCATCTCGACGACTGGAAGGCCTGGTCGAAATGGTTCGATGCTGCCGGGATCGTCGGTGCCGAAATGACTCGCGGCACGGCTCTCAACCGCGCCAGCATGCTGATCGATGCCGCCGTCGATGGCCAGGGTGTTGCGCTCGCCCGCACGGCGCTTGCCGCCTGGGACTTGATCAACGGCCGGCTGGCAAGGCCGTTCGATCTGGCTCTGAGATTATCCAATACGTACTGGATCGTCTGCCCCAAGGCGACTTCGGGCGTGCCGAAGATCGCGACTTTCCGCAAATGGCTGTTGGCCGAGGCGGCTGAAGACGCGCGCCGCCTCAAGGCGCTGGCTTCCTGACACTCACGTCAGGGCCGACGTCTGTGGCTTGGGCTTCCCTTTGAATTCGATTGTGCCGCTGAAGTTGCCGGCCGGCCCTCTCAACCGAAGGCTTTGGCCCGAGCAATCTCCTCTGCGCTGTAACGGAGTGCACGGAAAACCTGATTGCTCTGAGAGGTCGGCGGTCCACCAAAAAGTGGCGTGCCGAAATGAGGGTTGACGTATTCCCAGACGACCTCTCCATCCCGGGTGACTTCGAAGAAGCGGCCGGAAGAAGCCTCGGTGATCAGCGTATTGCCGTTTGGCAGGCGTTGCGCGCCACCCATGCGCGGCGAGAAAAAATTCCAACCGGGCTTGTCCTGGTAGGTCCATACAATCTGGTTGGCCGCTGGATTGACCTCGATCACTCTCGAATACGGCATGGAGTCATCGAGACGATGAACTCCGTTATCGAAGATCAGGACGTTGCCGTTACCCAACATGGTCGGCGCATGCTGGCCGGCAACCATCGGTGGGCCAAGCTTCCATACGATTTCGCCGCTCTTGCGGGAAATTCGGACAACAGTGGAGGTCGGGCGGAAGCTGGCGAGGATATCGCCGCCCGGCAACTCCTCAACGCTATTGCCCTGAGCCCACAGCGTCCGAGGCGCTTGGACCTCGGAGATGCCATCCGACACGGGATCAAGATGCTCCCAGGTGCGCCACTCCCAAACGGTCTTGCCTGCGGGGGTCAGCTCCGCCAGGTAATCGGAGTACATCTTGCCGGCTTCGGCCTCCGTTTGGGGACGATATTGGCCCGACGGCATGTCGTGTTCCACCATCCCTCCGCTGACGCGCCGGGCAATTTCGTCGGGTACACGGCCCATGCAATTCAGCAGCACGTTTCCATTACGCAGCAGGACTCCGTGATGATGATGATCCGGATGGCGTACTTCCCATAGCACGTTGCCATTCCAGTCTGCTTCCAGTACCACACCGCCTTTGAACGGAAACCGGCTGAGGAAGCTGTTTTCTGGAGTGCGTCCGTTAAAGAACAGTGTCCCGCGCTCGGTGAGATAGCCGGACAGACCCGGCGAATACGGCATGGTCCAGCTGTGGACGATGTCGCCCTGAAGGTCGATGAGGTACACGTTTCTGTTTTGCACGAAGAGAGGAGCAAACAGGGTAAACTCGCGAGAGGCGCGCTCCGGGTCGCACGCGAGCAAGCCAACGCCCCGCCGTTTTATCGTATTCTGCTCGATCATCGCCGCCATAGCCTGGTTTTTTCCAAGGACGGCGCTGGCGCCGAGGACGGCAAGGCCGGTGAGCAGCGTACGTCGTTGCAAGGGCCGGGACTTGATCATCGAACAAGCTCCATTCCAACGTCTGCGGCCGCAACGGCGCACCATTCGGGAGGTATCAAGATGGCACCCCATCCGTGAGTTCTCATGGACCTGATGGCGCTGACCTCACCTTCCTTCGATAGGCTGCCCCTCATAGTCAAAACAGCGGACCGCCTACAAAGCATAACTTCTCATGACCGCATTAGAATTTTTGAGGTCGAAACTCAGCCCGGCTGCCCACACTCAATGCGCTCGTGGTTATCGATGCAGCGGGACTCGCCAACGCGAGCGGCCGCATCATCGAGACTTCCGTCGACGGCTTGCTTCACGACGCCGCCGCAATGCCGAAGCCGCCCGGATTGACATTTACGCTTTTTCGGTACCTGATGTGGCTCTGGGGATTACCGCGATGACCCCGTGAGGCGGCAGCCAAATATCGCGTCCAAACCCTCGACGACGAGGTGGACGCCATGCCGTCACCAACCGAGATTTCGGTCGTACAGCTTTCCCGCATCATTGGCCTGCCCGGCGCTCCGGCGCTTGTCGACGTTCGTCCATGCGATGGCGGCGGCTCAGGCCGGCACGTGTTGCCGACAGCCCGGTCAATGAAATCCCAAACCGTCGCGACCTGGGCGCACGACTTTTCCGGCCGACGCGTCATTGTCTATTGCGGGGACGGCGGCGATGTCGGCCAGGGAACCGCCGCCTGGCTTCGGCATGCAGGCATCGACGCCCAGACGCTTGAAGGAGGGTTCGAGGCATGGCGCAAAGCCGGCCAGCCGCTTTTGTGCACGGACCGGCTCCCGCAACGCGACGAAGCGGGCCGGACGACCTGGGTCACGCGCGCACGGCCGAAGATCATTCGGATCGCCTGTCCATGGCTGATCCGCCGTTTCATCGATCCGACCGCCGTATTCCTTTACGTTGCGCCGTCGGAGGTAGCCGCCGTCGCCAAACGGTTCATGGCAACTCCGTTCGACAGCGGAGAGGGCATCTGGAACGATCGCGGTGACGCCTGCACGTTCGACGTGATGCTTGCGGAATTCAATCTCAAGACCGAGCCCTTGTTGCATGTGGCGGCAATCATTCGCGGCGCCGATACCGGGCGACCCGACCTGACGCCTCAGTCGGGTGGGCTGCTGGCGATCTCGCTCGGCTATTCCCGCATGTTCAGGGACGATGTCGCCCTGCTCGATGCCACGCTGCCAGTGTATGACGCGCTCTACCGCTGGTGCCGTGACGGGACCGAAGAGACGCACGGCTGACCGTCTGCGCCGACGCTTCGTCCAAAATCAATCCATTGCACATTGAGGGAAAGGGCAACGTCATGAGTTCAGCTGTTCCGTTCGATCTCACCATTTTCCTGCTTGGTACATTGGCCGCCGCCTTTGTTACCGGGCTCGCGGGCTTTGCATTCGGCATGGTCGCCGCCGGCATCTGGCTTTTTGCCCTGACGCCCGTGCAGACGACAACATTGATCGTCGCCTACGCGCTGCTGGTGCAGGGCTACTCCACCTGGCGGCTGCGGCGTACAATCCTTCCGTCGCGGCTTTGGCCTTTCGTGGTCGGAAGCGCGGTCGGAATTCCCGCAGGCATCGTTGTCCTCGAATTTGCATCGGCCGTGCACTTGAGAACAGGTGTCGGCGTGCTGTTGATCGCCTTCAGCCTTTACAATCTGCTGCGACCGAAAATGCCGGACTTGAAAAATGTGGGACGGGCAGGGGACGCGGGCATTGGATTCCTCAATGGCGTGCTCGGTGGCGCGACGGGGCTCGGTGGCATTCTCCCGACCCTGTGGTGTGTGTTGCGCGGCTGGCCCCGCGACGAACATCGCTCGGTATCGCAGCCGACCGCAGTCGCAACCTTCGCCATATCGCTACTGGCCTTCGGCGGGATGGGGCTGGTTACACCCGAAACGGCGCGGTTGTTCCTGATCGGCCTGCCGGTGCTTGCCGCCGGAACGCTGCTCGGCTGGTCGCTCTACGGCAAACTGGATGAGGTCGCATTCCGCAAAGTCGTGCTCGCTTTGCTCCTGGTTTCGGGGGTGGCGATCGTCGTGACGGGCCGGTGACTTCCGATCTGACTTGGCTCTTGGCAACCGCGTAAGAGATTGAAGGGTGATGATTGTCCCAAGGAGAGTTCAGATATGACAAGGAGGATTATCGGTGGCCGGCAAGAGGACTCGGAATAAGCTTCCGTTCCGCTCGTCGCTTGCGAGCTCTATTCGTCCGCCGTTTGCCTCGACCGCCCAGCGCGCGATCGCGAGACCCAGCCCGACACCACCGCCTTCGCTGGAACGGCTGGCGTCGACGCGGTAAAAGCGCTCGAATACAAGAGCCCGATGCGCGGCGGGAATTCCCGGCCCCGTGTCCTGGACCTCGATCGCTGCTTCCCCGGGTTGCATCGTTTTGAGATCGACGGTGATGGCGCCGTGAATCGGTGTGTATTTGATCGCATTGTGAATCAAATTCGTGAGGGCATGCCGTAACAGTGCGGCGTCCCCCACGGCATGAACCGGCGCGTGAGCTCGGATGGTCAAGCTTTGCAGTTTTTCCTCCGCCAGTACGCGCAGCTGATCCGTGACGTTCCGTGCCAGCTCTCCGAGCTCCAGAGTCTCGCGCGCCGGCTTGATCTTTCCAGAATCGGTGCGCGTCAGCGTCAGGAGGCTCTCGACGAGCCGCGTGAGCCGGTCGACTTCCTCGAGCATGCTGCCGATGACGTCGCGGTACGCGCCGGGTTCGAGCGGGCTTTGCAGCGCTACCTCGCCGACGCTGCGCATCGCCGTCAGCGGCGTACGCAGCTCATGGGAGGCATCGGCCGTGAAACGGCGCAGCCGCTCAAACGCATCCTGCAGACGCGATAGCGTGTCGTTAAAGACTGTAGCAAGACGCCCGAACTCGTCCTTGGGGTTCTCGACCGGGAGCCGTTCGGCAAGCGATTCCGCGGTGATCTCCCGCGCCTTGTCCGCCATCGCCCCAACCGGAGAGAGCACGCGGCCGGCCAGGAAGTAGCCACCCCCGATCGCCAGCCCGACCGCAAAGGGAGTGCCCATCGCAAGAATAACGGCGAGCGTCCAGAGCGTGGACCGTAACGAGGTTTCGTCAATTGCGGCAGCGACACGATGGGACGG
>Ga0307508_10001304_pt1 | contig 28208 bp, 15 predicted proteins | sample 9_EM_MG_FD_203089 | JGI IMG/M metagenome (GOLD analysis project Ga0307508, IMG submission 203089) | Populus trichocarpa ectomycorrhiza microbial communities from riparian zone in the Pacific Northwest, United States - 9_EM | ecosystem: Host-associated > Plants > Roots > Unclassified | place...
GGTTTTTTTCCGCCACCCCCCCCCCCCCCCCCCCCCCCCCCGGGGAAATTGTCCCTTTCTACTTGGAGGACAAAAGATTCTGTGGGCTCGATGGTCGGGACACTGAAAGACTCCCTTATCCGCGCCATAGGGCTGTGATGTTGAAGTAGGGGCATAGAGTGAGGGAGACGAGTAGGTGGAGAAATATATGCAGTTGTGCGTATTAGTATAAGAGGATTCGTAGTTCAAGTAGACAAAGGTACGAAGCAAGAGTAGCGTCACCGTTATCTGTTGGGAGGGGGGAAACGGGTTGTCGATGGTGAAGTGGTAGTTGTGTCTGTCTAGTCTAAGGAACACTGAGAGGGATACATATACAGGTGCTAAGCTAACGAACATCCGGCGCTAGGGCAAAACCACCAGTGCTAGGGCAATACCACGCTCCAACATTATCATCCACGCCTTTATCTTCCATCGGAAGTTGACGCTATAATCTTGTCATACTAACCCGTGACGCGAATGAGATAAGGTAGCTGCTTTGATGACCTGCGCGTTTCAGAGAATGGTTTTTCATGGTCAATCAGAACTTCACATGATGCTCGCCATAGTCTTGAGCAGGCTTATAGATGCAAAATGAAATTGATGCCCCCCCGATGCCCATATCTTTTGAGGGTTCGATATACTTGCTGAGGATCCTATAGGAACCACCGCCGCTTCAATATCCGATCAGTTCTCCGTGTACAAGCTACTGTCTCTCACCCCCCCTTCAGCTCCGTCTATAGCAGCACGGAAACAACGCCCACAACACCTGCCAACGCCGCCACTGGCGCGAGCGTGCCAGCACCCAACGCCTTCGCCCCGTTCTCGCCGTCCACAATTCCGCCAGCGCCTCCGGTCAAGTTTCCGCCGCCACCGCCACCACCGGTCTTCATGGTCTTCGGCAGCGGCGCATCGCCCACCAACAGATTCTGGAAGACCTCCATCGCTGCCAAATGCTCACCAACACCGCCCACCGCGATTCCGTACGGAGAGTCGCCGTACTTCCCAGCCAGCCAGCTGAGACCGCAGGTGTCGCCTCCGGGCTGGCCATCGCAGGACGATGCGGCGCCGCTGGCGGACGCGCGCAGACGCAGAGAGATGTAGCCGCGCGTGAACGGCGCGAGCTGGTACGTCGCCCCGAGAAAGCGTGACATCAACGCCTTGAATGAGCGCTGGTCGGTGTTGCATGTCGGCGTGCGCCTGAATGGCGGCAGCGCCTCGCATGCGGACTCCCGCATGACATTCATGGTGCTGTTCTTGAGGTTGAAGAACGGCTCGTCGGTCGCGTTGAGGAGCGCGCCTGTCTCGTACTGCCAATTGGCCGTCTGCGAGGTGTTGTTGAGCGAGGACTAAGGCTCCAGGTTAGCGGGCAGTGGAGGAGGGGACAGGAGGGGAAAACAAACGTAGTAGTCGTACAGATTCGCGGCGCCGGCGATATATGCTCCCGCCGTGTAGGTCCACTGGAGCTTGGACGCGAGCTCGCAGCTGTTGCCGCTGACCCTTACGCTGTCATAGACTCTGCGCTCGTCGGTGACGAGATTGACGTCCCTCGCCCAGCCGTACGCCTTCTCACCCCACCCAGCGTACGTTTCGTTCCCGGTGTACCGTGCCAGTCTCGCCGCCAGCTGGAAGAACAGTCCGTTCGAGGCCGAGTTCTTGGTATCATAGCCTTCGTTCGTGCTGGGTATCTGCCATCTGAGGCCACCGCCGCAGCTGCCCTCGTCCCATCGTGCCGCCTGGCGCTCGAACACGGTCTTCGCCAGATCGATCCATTGCGGCTTGTCGGTAGGGGGATCGGGAAACCCACGTTCTGCGGCGGAAAGGGCGGCGATACCCCAGGTCGCTTGGTCGTCGTTGCCGAGGGCCAGCGTCTGATTCGCGGGATGGAAGTCGTTGCCGTCGCCCACCTGGTGAAGCATGCCTTCAGTGACGATGGAGTTGTAGGTGTCGTCGCCGGTTATCGCCCAGTAATCGATCCATGCCTATGTTCGGTCAGTGGAGTGGGTCGCGAAAGGGAGAGGAATCGTCCACGCACCCCCATCACCGCGCCGCCTTCCCACCAGTAGTATCCCTGATTATTCTTCCCATCCGCGGTGTGGATCAGCCCGAACTCGCCCGGAATGAAGCTTGTCTCGTTCTGTGGGTAGAGCGCAACGAGCTTCTTGGCCACTCTGCTCACCGCGTCCCTGACCGAGTCCTTGTCGTCGACGTCGAGGGTGATCGCGGAGGCCGCCTGGGCAACCGCGAGGAGTGCGATAAACGAGTGTAACTTCATAATGTCGGGAAAAAACGAATGATGGTTGTGGTTGCAGCATCATTCCTTTTGGGGATGTTCGATGCTTTAAACTTACATCCCTCCGTGGGATTTGGACTCTCAGCGTCTCGGAATTCTGCAGCACCCAGGCAGCATGTTGCCCAGCACGGGATAAACAATTTGGAGCATTCCGGAATCTACGCTCAAAAAGGGAAAGCAAACCTTCTCAGGGCTAATAATACATGAGGGTGGCCTGAAATGAACCGTGCCGAATTTCTGTATCGACAGACACCGTTGCATTGCTACAGGGAAAGGTTCGTTAGCAGTTTGGACCTGAGTATGGAGTCACCCATTCCGGGGGGGTATGTGGACAGGCGAATATCGTCGGACGATCCGAGAGTCGGGGTGGGGTGCCTTAAAATCGAATCGAGAGCATCCGCCAGCATCCGAAGCCATCGCGGTACAAGAGGGCATTGAGATATGACGTCCTGGGTAGGCTGTGCAAGGACCAACTGCGGCGTTGCTATTGATACTCATCTGTGAGAGGACCTATCGGTCTAGGTATGCTTTTCTACAACCAACGGTGCTGACTATCTGGAAATTGGGGCAGTAAAGACGCTGGTACGAGGAATCACCAAGATTCCAGCAGAGGAAGTCTCGGATAGGCGGAGATCGTCGAAACAATGAGTGATATTCGTGATCAACTATGACACAATCGCGGCCATCGACAGCCCCGCACTTTTCTGCTCCCAAAGTCGATTGATTTCCCCCCGCAGCTAAGCGATTGGTGAGGCATTTGGCCTTCAAGAGATCCACCCAATGACATTCGTCGCAGTGGATCCTGTTCGGTCTCGCCGGTTTCTTCCTCGTACGGACTGTTCCATGTGAGCAGATCCTACTTGTAACAACAGCCACAGCTTCTACCCTCCCCTCTCCTCTCTGGCGGCCGAGCACCTGCGCCGATACATACTGTTCCCTTCACCACTGCCCACCGATGACCAGAAGCCCGAGGATTTGCAGAAAGATCTCCCGAAAGTAATGCTTGGCGAAACCAGGCTTTCCGTGGCTTGTCGATGCGGTCGTTCACAGCCGCTCATTTCCTGTCCACCACCGAGAAATTCGAGTCGCTGGATTCAGTCAAAGTACGTACATGCCAATACTTCAAACTCTGTCATGGTCATGCACTTTATCCAGGACGGTTTGCCGCACGCACCAGAACCTTGCGGCAGCCTCTCCGGTTTCTGTACCCTCCGGGAGGTGTGTTTCGTCCAAGAAGGTGGCGCGGGAAGAGTTCCCCATCCGATCTTGCTGCGCCTCCGTGAGCGATATGGGTCAATACGTGTACACACCCTCCCGCCCTCGTATTTTACCCTTCGTCCTTGTCTCCCGCTGGCGGCCTAACTGCACCTCGGCGTTCTTCCATACCCCCGTTAGCGGCCTAACTGCACCCACCTCGGCGTTCCTACCGCATCCGCCGTGGACGCTGATCGACCGGCGCCGCTGTGTGTGACGGTTAGCAAGTCCGACTGCCCGGGAGTGCCGGGGCGGGCCACGGCGCTCGACAGCAGGTGGTTGGCCGATAGGTACCGAGTGCTCTCGCGGGTCGTCCTCGGAGGTGGGCCTTGGGTTGCGTCACCACTTGGGCTTTGGTTACTCCACTGCCGAGGGCGAAGTCGGACACATTCCCGGGATTCTACCCACCCAGGCTCCGAATTGATTTGGGCCAGGTGGGCTGGTGGGCTGGGGGTGGGGGGCTTCTTTAGGCCCATAGTGGATGAGGTATCGCGCCGGTGACGGCGGAAGAGTGATAACACATGAAGATCCAGTAGTAACTACATGGGTGTTGCATGGAGTGATGGCCCTGATGCCAGCTACAGATTGTTTTTTTTTATCGTATTCGCATCTAGCCGATTTACCGTACGTCACGATGAGTTGGCAAGCGCTATTGAAGGAAGTCCGAGTTGGTTATACCAAGTGCAAGAAGAGTAATCATCAGCGTCGATTGAGAACTGAGCATCGTTCCTCTCCATGGGTCTTGCAGATAGCATTTACTAATTACCGAGAGGACATTCGTTGGGACTACGCCGTGAGCAGAATGAGAACGCTTCGTGGCCAGTAACATAGCCCACTACCCACTGTTCAGCGGAATACATCTTTAGGTGCAGCCATCATTTCGACTGCCTACACTCTACGAACAATTCCCTCGGGAGAAAACACAGACGGACATACAGTACAGTGGGTGGTGATTAGTAGTCAAGCTAAAAGTACAGAAAACAATTTCCCTCGCGTCTCCTAGCGTATGGCCGCGAAAAAAAAACACCATCGATCTCCTCTCACCCTTCACATAGCCCAACCATGAGACCTCCTGGTGCCCAATCTCCCTCCATACGGAACGAAAACTCAAGCTTATATAGCCCCTTTCGAAGCCTCCGGCAATGCCGTGAGTCTCCAGGCCGTCTTGACAGGAAACAGTTGGCCCCAGCTAGCGCGTGCACTGGTCAGCCGAGACGGAAGCGCAGGAGCATGGGCTGACGGCTCGCTGCCCTCCATAGATTTCCAGAAATCCCTGAGCGCCTTCGAGCTTGGAGAGAAGGGAGCGGTGATGAGCCGCTCGGCGGAATCGACAGAGTTGGGCATTGGCGAGACGAGTTTCTTTCGGATGTCCTCGCAGCGTCGCCTAAGGGACTTGATCTTCTCCCGATCGATGGGCTTTGCCGTTGGATTCGGGGGTTCGCGTTCGGTCTCGGGGTGCGGCAGCTGTTCGTTCTCGCCTTGGTTTCCGACTCCGAACTTGGCCTTCATCCGCATACAGTCGAGGCGCAGCTTCTCGAGACACTCGCCGACATCTTGCCAGAATCTCTTTCCCTGCCAAAGATGGCGGAACCGGCGGTAGTCGACACCGCCACTCTCGCGCATATGCTTGATGGTGAGCTCGCTCTGGCGTATGACTTCGCGCCATGCGGCTTCTTCCCTGGCGCCGATGACGGGGCGCTCTTGAGCCGGCGCCAAGAACAACGCGGGGTCGACGTACCATTCCGTCGGCGGGATGCTCTCCTCCTCGGGCTCCTCCTCAACAACAACTGATCTCTCCAATTCGAGCGCAAACTCCCGCAGCGCGGCGTACTCCTTGCTCCGGACGATATCCTCGCGATCCTGGTCGGTGAAACTGTCATCCGTGATCAAAAGCTCTAAGGCATTCGAAAAACCATCCTTTACCCGCTCCAAGTGCACATCAATCTCCTCATTCACGGTACACGGGGTTTCCTCTTGCGGGCGGGGATCGCGGATAGCCGTGACGATGCTGCTGCAGGAATCGAGTCCTCCCCGGCCGCGAGAAGTCGGATTGTAGATAGCAGTGACGACACTGCTGGTGCTCACACCACTGAATCTCTTCGAAGCGCTCGAAGACAAACTCGGCCGCAGTCCTTTCTTAATAGGTGAAGCCACCTTATCAGCGGGGACAGGAAGACACGCGCGAGCACTCGCCAACGAAGAAGACGACAGCATGCGCTTTACCTCCTCCTTTTTATCCTCGCTGTTGGGAACGTGTCGACGGCCCTTCGGAGAATAATTGCTTCGCTGGCTGTAGGCGCTAGATGGGCGACGGTAGCCCCGATGATACTTATCCGCGGATAGGCGTGGTTGCACCAGAGCTTTTCGTGAAGTGTGGGCCGTGACCGGCCGAGGCAATGGAGGCGGCTTCATCTCGGCACATGGACTGTCGATGCTCTTAAACTTGGGTGTGCTGAGCGAAGGCTGCAGACTATTGTTGCTCTTGAAATTGGGCGTGCTGCGGGAAGGCAGTAGCGTCTGTTTGGGACGCCCAGAAGCACTGGCATGAGTAGAAATGTCCTTGCTGCTAGACGGGCCTGGCTGCGGTTGACGAGCTTTGGTAGTCACCGGCGAAGTCTTCTTTGCCGTACTGGACAATGTGGGACGAGAAATTGCAGTGTCTGGCGTCGACGGCCGGACGCTCTTTCCGACGGCCGTGGAACAAATCAGGGTTCTTACCGTAGCGCTGGAACCCGAACAAGAGATAGCGGTGCCTTCCTTGGGGGCCAAGGGAGATGTCTTCGCCGGCGGAGACCTCTTGGTACTTCGAGCGGGAATAGACGGCGGCGGTTGTTTCGAGGACATGGACCGCAAAATGGACATCGAGTTGCGAGAATTGAATCCTGGACCCATGAGAACAGGACCTGGTCCTTCACGTCCGAACTGTGGTGTGCAACTGCGTTTCATTTTCGGGGGACTGAGATTCGAAAGCGATTGTGTCTTCGGCATAGCGGGTGCGGCGCTTCGATCGGAAGCACTGCTACCCTGACGTCCCGCTCCAGACGCCGGCGCTCTGACCTTCGATTTTGAGGTCTGAATGGCGGTGGGGGTACTGCGACCAGGTGGCCGCCTAATGGACGTAATAGGAGATGGCTGACTGCGACCCGCACCTGCCTTGATGTCCGAGATCCTTCGTCCACGTGCTAGCCCTTCAGAAATCGGGGTGGCGCTCCTTGTCGGAGAGCGACGAGTGTTGCTGCCTGTGCCCTGACCAGGCTGAGGGGCCGTACTGCGGGGCTGTGTGGTGGGTGTACGGATGTTTTCCTTACACATGCTGAGAGGGTTCGTTTCGGGGATGGGTGGGGGTTTTGGCGAGTGATCCTCCGACGCAGATCCCTGGCCAGAGACAGCAGATCGAGGCCCAGGCGCCTCCCGCCCGTAAGTTGCCGATATTTCCGGTCGCCGGTTTGACGTGGTGGTGGTGTTGCCCGCACAAGTACGGGGGTGTTGTGTTAAGATGTATATGGTGGTTTGTGGAGAAGTGGAGACTTAACTTTTGCTAAGAAGCAAAGGAGAATGTTTTTAGAAACTTGATTGATAGTTCGTTCCCATGTGGGTCGAATTCTGTGAATACGCAACCCCCATCACAGAATCTGTGCCTCATACGGCCCCACTCGTTGCACGTGATCAATTGCTATCTAATCGCGCAATATTGCGATTCAAGCCGGGAGACAGAGACGGACAGCGTCAGACGGACGTGTCGGACAAGAACGGACGCTCAGAGCATAATATGTAGGGCGATCTCACCAAACCGAGTCAGTGATCGGGGCTTTTGATAGGAACAAGAGCGCCTTCGCCTTACACGAGCCATATAAGCACTGGCGGTGTCTACAGTAATATCCGATCGTCACTTGGGGGCCCTCTGATAGTTGATTACGGCCCGGTTCAGTTTTCGAGAAGCTACAACACAAAACAGAAAAACCGTCAGTTTGCGACATATGGGCAAACCAAACAGGGCCTTAGAAAATTTTGTTGCTGAAGCCTGGCGTTGCTAATGGTACTGTTGTCCATGCGGCTAAATTGTTGAAGTGCTTACCGCTTGGCTCGGTCTACCACGCTCAACCTGATAGACTTCAACTATCTACACACAAAAAATCCTTCCCCTTCTCCACACCCGCCCTTATACGCCTAGGGCTGGATATGCATAAGCTCGTCTTGTGGGTGGTGGAAGGCAAGAGGAAGTCAGGATCTTAACATGCATCTCCGCTGATTCATTCTTCTATCAGCCTTTTGTCTGCCTTTCCGTCCGCCTTATGTTGCCGCACGCTTGGTGTTCCTTTCCTATCATCCGATACGGCCGTGCCAAAGGCGAGTGCGAGTATGTAATAGTAGGTAGCATGGTTGATAGGTACGTCAGATTTCCGAATAATAGAGAATGTAGGTAGTTCACCTTCATTCACAACCTAAGAAATACCAACCGGATTTTACTTATAGCTCCACCATCTCTTCTCCGATTGACAGATTTTTTTAGACAATCACGTTCCACTTCCTTTTCTGATACTGTGCACGACCTTGTGTCTGTGGTGGTGGTGGTGGTGGTGGTGGTGGTGACTGAAAGTTCCCTGCAATGCCCTACTTGTAGATACATAGATAGCCCAGAAACCAAAATACCAACCGGATTTCGCTTACAGCTCCACCTCTTCTCCTCCTAACAACAGAATTTTAAGATAATCTAGTCCCTCTTTTCGATGCTCTCCTGTATGTGCACAATTTCCTTCACTTGGCGCAATGGTGGCTGCTCACTCCACGCAAAAGGAAATACATCATCAATGCTCATTCGTTGTCCGGTCTGCCAGCCATGTCAGTTGGAGTGATGTGCAGATGTGACGGTTGTCTTGTGAAGATATGATGCCACTATGTACCCACATCTTTGGAGTGAGGCAGTCACGAGAACTGACTAAGAATACAGAAGACATGCTACAACAAGCCGACCCAGATGACTTCAGTACAATTTCAGAGGACTCACACCCGACACCGAGAGATCATCAAAGGGCGATGATGAAGAAAGGGCGAAAGGCCTTGACAAGGCTACGGCGCCTGACAGAGCAAATGGGCCTTGCATCAGCCAATTGTCGAAAAGTAATGACGGCCTGCGTGCAGTCAGTGGAAATGCATGGAAATGACCTGTGGTGACGCGGGGAAGGGAAGCAGGGGATGAAAGGAAGTGAAATAGAGCTGCAGAAACTGGTTAGCCAGGAAGCACGCGCAGTAACGGGGTGCTTCCGGACATCCAACCTTGGCGCCTTGATGGCGGAGTCACGCATACGACCAGCAGTTGCCCAACTGGGGAACGACAGTGACGATTTGCGGCGCGGCTGCTCAGCCTCCTACAGGCCAAAGGAGTGGTGGGGGCATCATCAGGCCTGGGGAGAAGGTTAGAGGAAGCACTTGGGTACGCGGGCAGAGTTGAGGAGATAACTCTGCCCCCCACGTCAGAGAAGGTGGGGCGGACTTGATAGTGGAAGGGCGGAAAGAAGCGAAGGAGAAAACAGAGCGAGACAGAGCAGGCCTGACCATCTCCACGGATATGTCACGCGTTGACAACGGGGCATCAGGGTACTCGTTAGTCTGGAAGAAATGAGAGGGATGGGCGAACATCAAGACGCACATGGACTTTAACCAAGATGCCTTCGATGCAGAATGCGCAGCACTGGCGAGAGAATTGGAAGTAGCAGGGAGGAGACGGCTCGTCCCGGGAAAAGTCACCATATTCACCGACGCGCAGGCCGCAATCACGAGAATCAGGTCGGGCGGGCGAGCCGAGACCAGGCCAGATACGCCTTAAAGCGAGGAACTGGATAGCAACTGAGAGCAGCAAGGCCGGTATAAGCATCGAAGTGCGGCGGTGTCTGGCCCATGCGAGTGGTAGGCAATGAGAAAGTGGACGAGGCAGCGAGACAGGCGGCAGATGATCCGGACACATAAGGGGTCGAATGGATGGGCTACACAGATCGATATGGTAGGCGACGAATGCCTCTCCCCAGGTCATTAGCCACCAGGCGCGAAATTGCGGAGAACAAGTGTGAGGAAGCGCGGAACTGGTCAGAAGGAAGAATCAGAAAGAAGTACGGAATGCCGGGAAAGATGTGCTGGAACACAGCAGTGTACCAGGGATCCAAGAGGCTGGCAGGGCGATTCCACCAACTCAGAACAGGACACTGCCGCACCGGGCAGTACCTGAAGCGGACAAAGAACGCGGATACGGCGGAGCGCGGCTGGTGTCAATACAAGACACAGATGTGGAGAGCGCCTGCTCAAGAACTGCACAAGATGGAAGCCGCAGCAGAAGATCCTGTGGGTGGAAGTACGGAAAGAGACTGGAAAAGGGAGGAATCATTTCAAAATCCGCGACCTGTTAGCGTACGAACGATGCACCCGATCGATCTTAGACTTCTTGGGTACCACGAAGGTGGGAAGCAGAGTGGGACCGCGAGTGCCACCGCCGAAGCCGGGTAGGCCCGCTTTTAGTTTCCTCATTACTCGCATGCGACCAATTTTGATCATGGCGAGCTTGCCTAGGCGGGATTGAAGACAGAGAACGAAGAAACCACCTTCACCCGGACCGGGACGTCCTCAAACTCGCTCCATCGGGGGTCACTTTCTCTAGCTCCCCAGGCTCTCCCAACCTATAAAATAGACACCATTCCCTCAGCGTGGTTTAATTTCACCCCTCGGCTCCGTACGCCGAGCCATCATCCCTCGAAACCCTCTCCGGATGAGTTTTGCATGTCTTCTCAGGACATAGGTGAGTTTCCATCTGACATGTCACTTGGAATTTGACGGCGTTCTATTGTCGGGAGAGCACTTCTTCGGATGATGTGTTTTGTTCCACCACAAAATCCCAGAAACGGGGAGGTGTCACGCATTTTCCCTCACCGAGAGGTACTCAAGGCTGTCCTTACCTTATCGCACATTTCCGCGAGAGCGAGAGTCGTGGCTTCACGCGTCCACCCATGACGAGGAATCAGGTTTGTAGATACACGAAGCAAGAGGCTCTCTCGTCGATACACGTCTCACTTGGCCACCGCTGGTCCCATCATCCTGGAATTTTACATCATTCCCGATGAGGCGAGTTTAAGGACGTCCCAGGTCCGAAACTGACGAGGCCTGCGAAGTTAGGGTAGTAGGATTCCCAATTGTGCTCGGGTGACCCGTTGTGCAATGTGAACCGCATTTTCTTTTCTGCCTGTTTGTCTTGTGAGAACCACTTGGTGATAGATTGGCTAGACTGTGGCTTGAGATTATTGCCTGAGGATGAGAGAGCGTTGGGCTCATTTTTGGGTTGATGGCGAAGGACTCGTTCAGACATGTTGGTGTTGCTGATATCCTCCCCGGAGTCCTGAACACTCCCCACAACGTGACTTGTTTAACTCCCACAAAAATGCCATCGCTCCAAGAATTGATAGCATGAGAATTGAGACACAAAAGAACAAAATAACCTTCAATATTGGGGGGTACGACAAGCTACTTCTTGCACTATGATCAAGAGTTGTGGTTGATGAGGCCTAAATAGCACGGAAACTCAATTTCTACGGTCCAGGAGATAATATCCACAGAAACAGAGGTCTCAATAGTCCGGCTGCATGATTCTCGCCGTTGACTCATCCGTTTGATTATCCTGTCGCGCGATCGCACAGTGCGCTCGCTGCTCACCCGCTCACCCAGCTTAGCGACTTGAGTGATTTTATTTATTGACTCAAGTCATTCCATTTATTGACTCGAGTCATGACACAGTCATTATTTTTATGGTCAGTGCAGACCGAGTGAGAAAGTGTGCTTGGAGCTCGTCATGATCATTTTTTTACTCCACCACCATATCGAATACAGAGCCCAAACTCGCAGAGGAGCCAATATTCGGTGTTTTAATGGAGTGTTTTACGTATGAGTGCGATAAGATGACATTCTAGTTGATGGCTGTTTGACAGTGAAAGTGTTCACGTAATATCGTACTTTGCACTGTCCGACGACCACAAAGATCAACTTACAACGAGGTGGTTCCCCCTGCCCCCGCCTGGCCTACCCCTAAAACGAAGGAAATGAGAAAGACACTACTCCTTGTCAGAATAATGGGCATCCGGAGATTACGGACGAGAGACGTCGTCTGGAGATGACGGACCGGAGGCGACACGTCCGAAGATGACAGCTGCCCGAGTCTCCGAGCACCGGCTCGGGAGACAGTCTTCCGTCTTTACCCCCTGGCGAGTCCCTCGGGCCCGTTGTATATAGAGAGAAGGTTCCTCCTTCGACATTGTATTAATCAATCAATTCACTATCTTCATCTCTATCGATCCCTATATTCTAACACTTCTGCTCCCTCGGCGCCCCAAGGCCGTCCATACCCCACCCACCTCGCTCCGCCCCGAGGACTCGCTCTGCGCCTCTTCACCAGCCAGTTCCGAATTGCGCCTGCCCACAACCAGACGTGGGCAGGAAGTAAAAGATCGATTTACTACTCCGCTCGTCCGCGAACACATAAGTCCGGACCTTGAAGCGATCCTTGCCCCTGCCTGTCTCCCAGCGCACCTCCCATGGGATCTTCTGTTGCGGCTACCACCGCGGGCACCGCCTGAAGAGGTGCTCGCGGGTCCGCGCCTTGCACCCGCACTCTGCGCTGGTTGTCCGCCGGACCGCTTCAGGTGCTGGCCATCCGAGCGCGCCCTGACTTCAGCTGATCATATCACGAGGCCAGCCCCTTCATGCTCCTCGCCGCAATGGTGAGGTCGCGTCCAGCGAGGCAGCGGCCTGACTTCAACTGGTAGAACCCCGCGGCGAGTTGCTGTCTGCCTTGGCTGGAGCGGAGTTTGGCTTCTGTCGCGGCTTCTGATTCCGGCTGTACCGGCATTTTTTCTCAGTGACTCTAACCTCCGCCCAGGTCTAGCTTCCGCCGGCTTGGCCTCGGTGATTGACTGCTTCAGATAGGCGAGCGACCGAGGTAGCAAGCGGATACTAGGCCCGTCGCCATACTGGCCAAACCGAAGCTGTTCCACGCCCCGAGCACCTGGCTCGTCTACAGCCAGCTTCGCTACGCCTTTCGTTTCCCGCCTGCGGCGGCGTCTTCTGCGCCAGAATGTGCCGTCCATGACTGCGCTAGCGGCTCAAGTGAGGGTCGGTGCTGGCAGGACTTTTGTCAGCAAATCGCTTTGTTGTATTTGCCCGAGTCGGTACTCGGAGTCCCCGGGCGTCCATCATTCTGGCACTTCCCATCGTACGAAAGATGCAAAGGGACGGAGGAGAGAGAAAGAAAGCGGCCAGTATAGCAACAAACAACAGCAGGGGAGAAAAACAGTGAAACCCAGTATCTTCGGATATCTCGTTAAAACTTATGCCCGTGTAAAGAACCTCGGGGTAGAATCATGGACATAGGAGGAAGAGTTTATCCTCCAAGGAAAGAAAGGAGAGTGAAAGGAAACCTGTTTAACCACCCGCCGCGTGCTTCACCAGAGGCTTCCCCTGGATACCAGGCCAACCCACACCGGAGCTGACGTGCGCGCTCGAGGGACGTGTCTGCTGTGCGCTTGGTAATGCTGGAGCTGCTGCGGTGCCCCCATACCGGAGCTGGCGTGCACAACCAATGATGGAGCTACAATGTACGCTCAATGCTGACAATGGACAGATTTTCCTATGGATCGGCTTGGGGGGTGCCGCAACAACTCCCGCATCACCAAGCGCGCACGTAGCTCCGTCACCGTCGGTTGTGTGTGACAGCCCCGAACACCGATTCGACCGGGTATCGAGAAGGTAGTCGTATTCCTGGCGAAGGAATTTCCAGACGAGGGGCGCAGAATCGATTTCGTTTGCGGGCGGAATGATGGTTCGAATCGTAGGTTCAACCGATAGGTAGATGGTCGAGACCGTGCGGCCGGCGCATCGATTCTAGCTACAGACCTGGGTAGCTGTGCCAGAGTTCAAGGGAAATTTCCCTTCGGGTAACAATCTTGAAGGTGTGCTCAGTGGTAACGAGAGAGCAAGGACGATGTGCAGAAGCGTGGCGAAAAAACGGCGGGTGCGATTATCGATAGTTGCGGATTGGCAGAGCGTTCAACCTGGGCTCATAACCAAAAGAAATAGGGGAATCGATAGGATGAAGATGGTTTCTCGGCTTTGTATGGTAACAATCTGATAGGGTAACCGGCCACAATATGAAACCCGGACACTCGCGATGGCCACGCCCGTGTCACAGATTTCAACAACTACAGATCGATAGCGCAGAGCCTGAAGTTCGCGTAACTGCTGAGGATATAGATACGGTGGAACCTTCTATATAGGCAATGCCAAAATGAATTGCTTCCAAGACATCAATTCGCCACACAACAACAGAAACCCATCCAACACACCCCTACCCTCCCTGTGGTCGTCGACTGCGCAAACCATCTCCGAAGAGTGGTCAGGGAAGCGAGGGTTAGGACTTGCCCGTGTACTCATCCTAGAAATTAGCACTCCAAGTTCTCCTTGCGTGCGGATTGAGTTGCCTTCACTCTTCAGGGTCACGAGCGGTCTATGGGGTAGGGGAGAGACCTGGGCTCCCTGGGGCCACAATTCGCTGTTGAAAAACTTAGTGAGATCAATGAGAAATCGAGAGGGGCTTCACTTACTATCCCAGGGTGCACTGCCAGACTGATGGAGCGCTGTGGGATGATGGGAGCTTGGTAGGGAGGACCAGGCGGAGGACCACCCGCAGTGGGGGCTGGCTCCTGGAAGCTCATAGATTTCTAGGAGAAACTACAGAAGTATAGACAGTATATAGGTTCTTCACATTTTTTAGGGTATCTTGTGGGTGCCCAGGTGTTGGTGGAATTTTTGGGGGGTTCGCTCGCCGGGGCGGGTGTTGGCTGGATCTCAATCAGCACATGCTCACATCCCTCTTCCCCAGGCTCAATCTTACTCTAATTTCCAACAATAGTTGAATAGTAAGAGTGGATAGGTGTCTGCCAATTGGGATCCCGCCAACACCTGGGCACCCACAAGAAAACCTAAAATCCTTATCTGTGGTTGTTGAAATCCGTGGAATTTCTGGTCGCGGGCGTGTTATCGCAAGAGTCGGGTTACATATCGTGGCTGGTTACCCTAACGGATAGACACAAAGCCGAGAAACCATCGGTTTGGAGTTAACGTGGGCGTTTGGTATGCCTCTTTGAGTTTGTCAGTTCAAGAAAATAAGGCTAAGTTCGGCTCGCCCGAATCTCGCCAACCGTCGGTTCGCGGTCACCACTAGTTAGATGATTTCCAAAGTACATATTAGTTTTGCGACCTCACGAACACGGGTTTGTGTGTACTTTTATGCTCCGTCTTAAATACGGTCCGAGCCGAACAGGGCTTAAGAAACATTATCAGAGCCGCATAATATTTTGAATTTTATATAACTAAGCCACGAGAAATAAAAACCACCGCCACCACTGGTATCTATCAGCAAGTATATAAGGCTTTACCCCTAAATCAACTCCATCACAGCTACGATTTCCGACTACACTATCCATTCCTCAGCCCAGCGAGGCTCCTTGTGGTCACTGCTCTTGTCACTCAACACGAGATTACGCTGTACGATAGAACACCATACCATACCTCTAAGTTGACTGGGAAGCAATATGTTGACGATCTTTTATCTTCGGTGGAAAGGAAGTACAGTATGTATCATACGGCTTAGCTGCACCTCGCATCGGACCACGGATCTTGAACTGGTCTTTGCCCCTTCCGCATCTTCGCCCCCATAGAATCTTCTGGTGCGCCTTCCAGTGGGGCAATTCTTGAAGCCGTGCTCCCACGTCTGCGCCTGTACAGGCTTACTAGTACTCGGAGGTAATAGCCCACTAGAGCCGGTACATGCGAACTGTCGACTACCATCATCCGTGCAACCTGGAATGATCAAATCCGGCATCTACGTTTCCGGAAACGGCCTTCCAGCCGCTCCGATTGCGCGTAGGAGCTCCCAGCAGGGTATGCCTGCTAGGGCTGTTGTTGGAGTTCAATCACCACATCCGGTCGCTAGCTAGATAAACAAAACAAAAAACAAAAAAAGGCAGCTGTGCTGGACTGACGGAAGTTGGGAACTTGGCAGTCGGGGGCCACGGGAGATGGGGGTTTCGGTTTTCCCCGCCGTGGGTGGCGCGAGGCTCGGCTTGTTCAGATTTGCGGGAGATCAATCGAGCGATGCTGCGGCTAGAGATGCTGTGAAGATACCATACCGCCTATTCCTACTCAGCAGTTGCAAATCTGTGGGATGTGTGAGTACTGATGCTTACCCAGTTCAACACTTGAATCAATACCGTTTCGTTGAGCGTGGAGTTGGACCTTCCTCGGAATCGTATCCGCTTTGTGATTCCTGATTTATCACTTGGTGCTTAGTCATGGTGCAGCTAAATTCGCAACGAAAGTGATAAGCCCTGGCATCTCGTTACAGGCCTGGGCGAAGGGCGATGGGGAGCTTGCAACGAGCCGCTTTCGGGACTGCGTACGGGAAACGGATAGTGTGTATCTACGTCGCCATAATCTCCATGTGATTAATGCCAAAAAAAAGAGAACAAAACCCCTGGCATCCCGCCAAATCCTCGCTTATCGTGGCTGTGCCCTCAGATAGGCAGCTTGAGACATGGTGAAGCTGGGCCGCGTGCTCTGATGACTCTTCTCTGTTTGCGAGGGATAGGGACGATCTATGTAGGTGAGCGTGCGCGCTCGCATGTCAGGCGCCCCAAATGCCAGATCATCCGTATATATCGGCGTACACTGGGTAGGCAGCAGGAGCTCATTAAGATGAAAAGCTAGAGACAGGCGGGTGGCCTCGGGTACAGGGCTGCAGGGTGGAGGATTGTAGGTTTTGTTTCTCTCAGCTTGCGGTCTTGCGATGAAGACTAGGTACTCCCCTCAGAGTTCGCATGGGCTGTCTCTGTCGGCATTACTAGCGGAGCGGACTGTCGTGCGCAGCGTCGATGCGGTTTCACACCGCTCCCCCCGTTTGAACAGTTATTCCAACAGATCGTTCACAACTCTTGCTCCTGATATTATACACCCCATAGATACATCGCATGGATGAACAAATATGCGATACACGAACACAGGTACCCACTACCCCATTTGCCGCAATCTACATAGGTCGGATGCAATAAATGAAGTCTCTCTCACACACCCGCGACCCATTTTTTTGTGACTTCCCCGGCCTTGGCCTGTCCCGAAGAAATCGTAAGCACACAAAGGAAATAACATACCCACTACCCACAACACTGGTACCTGCATCCGCCGAGGTCGCCCCCCCTCTCCCCCTCATCAACACCACCGGCTCCCGGCTTTCTCCGGCTCCGAGACCTTCCGCCTACTACCAGCCCAATCGACCCCTAGCTTTTTCAGGTTCTGAATCGTACACCAACAGTGATACGCAAAAGAGCCAGCGACCACCAACACCAATGCACCGCAAAAAATTCCCAGCACCAACAAGCTGACGAATGAGAACCACCAACTGCCCTTCTCGACTCTGGCGTGGCTCAGATGAGCGACGTCGGGGTCGGTGCTGACTAGGAGCTGGAGGGCGGCAAAGACGACGGTGCCGTATATGACCGCCAACAGGAGCCAGGCGAAGTTCTGGTTGAAGAATTGTTTGTACGTGACGTACTGCGAATAGTAGTTATCCGGAAACCCGATGCAGAAGCGATACGCCTGATTGACGCGCGCCAGCCGGAGCTCGCCGTATATGTACCGCTTGTTCACCTCGGTGTCTTCGAGGTAGATGAAGTGAGGTGCCAGCTGCGCCCAGTGGTCCCACTTCAGATCCTTCGGCACCAGCTGCTCGTCCTGGGCGATCTTAAGGTCCACTGGTGACTGGATCAGCTTCGAGTACGACCGCAGAAAGCCGAGCGCTAGCGGCCGTAGCGTGGCGTCCTCTTTGATGTGATCTTTGAAGAATTCGACGGATAGAAGGTAGGCTGGCAGTGGTTTGATGAAGATAGTGCCTTCGTACCATAGAAGGTGCATCCAGGATTTCTCGTTTATGACGATGACCCGCTGGACAACCCGTTGCTGGTGCAGCGCGCGGATGTTGTACGGCCGACCAGCCCACCAGAGGTGCTTGTGCATTTTGTTAAGGCGGTCGACCTCGAGGTCGCGGCGGAGGAACGTGTGCACATCATCGTCCTTGCGCAAGATCGGGTTGCCGGGGATAGCGATCGAGCTCTTGACGGCCTCCTTGGCGGGTTCTGAGAGATGGCTGTCGTCTTCGGGCGAGGATAATGTAGCGACAGAATTGGCGGCCAGTGAGCGTGCTGAATAGACACGCGGGAACGGCACTGTGGCCTATATCGCTCCGATTAGCCTCCCTCTCCCCGCTCCTGAAATCAGCGGCCAGCACGCGTCGGGCGATGGACTTACTTGTCGCTTCACTCCAGGCACAGGTTCACCCATGATCACCAAGTTCCGGTAGAAATACCGCAAGCCCTCGTGAGGAAGTTCGTCGGGATGGATAAATATCTGAGGTGGCAACGTGGATCGAGACTGTGATGGCCAGAGCAGCTATAGGTTCTGTGCAGTGCTGGCGGCTGATGGCTGGCTGCAAAACACAGAACGAGGATTGGATGAGGAAAGACCAAAAGATAGGATTCAATCCAACGAGGAGACGGAACATCACGTTGTCGGCAAGGTTGCGTTATGTACCATCGGCTCCACATCCATGCTCATGGCACGACGGGCATTTGAGGCTCATGAGCCGGGATCTAGGCGCCGAATTTTGAAGGCGCAGCCCTGTGTATCGCAGTGATTGATCCGTCGCTTGGCCCCTCAAGTTTGATAAGTAGGTAGTATCTGCTGGCAACTGCTGACCGGCCCGTGCGCCCCCCCCCCCCCCCCCCCCCCCCCCTCAACGATCTTCATCATCACACACCGTCGCGGAGTGCCCCCGAGTGGCCAAGTTGTCGTCCAGGTGGGGCGGGTCTTCATCGAGCATATACATACACAACAGCTTCCAGTCGTTGACTGCTACCTTCGCTGTTGCAACATTCCTCAGACGAACAATGCGCCCATGAAGGGCGAACTCCTCGTGTAGATATAGGTGGATCCCGTGGTCTCCAGACCGGCTCCGTGCCCACCACAGTCCCGAAATTCATCTCGCTAGTGCCACCAGATGGCCCCACTTACATATCAATGTGTCAACTCGAGAGGATTGGCTTGGCGGCGGATAAGCTGTGGTCAATGTGCGCTGCGCCTCTGTTGGGAGGCGGTGTGCGGCGGCTAGGAAGAAGCTGTAAATGATGGAAGATGCTAGTTACTGGTAGTTCGGCAGGAAGACGCAGGACACGTTGCACCACACGCTCGTGACTCCTGGAACCTTTCGTAATTACAACTGATGAGTCTCCGCCGTCAATGCACATATATACTCCCATGTTTGTATCGCTCCAGCCTTTGTCACGTGCCTGTATTTTTTTTTCGCAGGCTCAAAACTCCAGTTTGTATATACCAACGTCTGGAAGTAAAGCGCTTCAGAATTGGGGCTTTGTCTCCTAACGCACCCTGACACTGTGCAACGACGTCTGATTCTAGTCTACATATGTAAAGACAAAGCCTGAGCCTAAAGCTACATATCTTTGCCTTCCGCCAAGGAGTTAGAGACAAACCGAAACGCCACAGGCGCGAGAAAAGGTTCTATATATGTACTCTAGGAATATAGAGGGTAAGGTTTAATATACATAGATACCATGGATACCATCGACAGGGTATAAGTTTCACCACACAGTTCTCCATTGCCGCTCCTATTGTGGAGCATGGGCATAGATTTAATAGCGAGCGGGCATGGAATTAAGAAGGGGGAGAGCGGGCACAGAATGAATAGGGAGAGAGCGGACATATATTTAATAGGAGAGAGTGGGAACAGAATTTAATGGGGGCGCAGAACCAATACGAAGAGCGGGTATAAATTTACAGGAGAAAATAGGTGATGTGGTATTACGGGCTGCGATGATAGGTGTCCCGGTGTCGCGAGGAGGCTTGCACGTACAAACACGAGTGCGAACATCAACCGAGAAGAAGTAGGTGGAGGCGCGCCGGTGGGGGATCGCAGGCTGCGTTGCGCCCCACTAGGCGAATTAGGAAATAGCTGCGCCACGGCATGAAGAATTAAACTACCTTGGCGCTCAGTGTGCTCTACACTAGAGTAGTATCTATTGGCACGTAGTTTTCCTATTGGAAACCAGCTGACCGCGTCGCCGTCAAGTACCCATACCTGGCACCACCAATAATTGTCGCATCGCTGACAAGAACCATTTACCTTTATCAACACAGCCCTGCCCATCCACATACTAAGGCCCTGTTTGGTTCGACCGATTTCGCTTCGCAAAGCTAGCTTTTAGCGCCAAGCCCCCCCCCCCCAGCCACCCGTTTAGCAACCCGTATTTCCTCCGTAGTTTCACATTTACGTGACGCCACAATTGCCAGCCTCCGTTGTTGAGAAACTACGAACATTACCGACATGATGAAGACAGTTACGCCACCATTACAAAAAGCGAGCGGTACTGCTGCACAGCAGCAATACAGCCATTCACCTATCCGCCTGTCCATCTATCCACCTATCCAGCTGCATCGCAGTGGCACGGCGAGGGCAATACGGCGACAGCAACACAGAAACACAGCGACGGCTATACAGCAGTGAAGCTACTCGGAGGTTCGCACAAGGTTTCACGGATATGGATGACCCTTCGGAGCCTCCTTTCACCCAAACATTGCGGCCAGCATCGTAATCGCAAACTGGCCAGTTACGTCCCGGAGCACGAGCGACCTGGAGCGAAGACATGGAACTTGCACCTGCGGAGGCTCTGGTCCCAGAGGTTCAGATGGGCAAGCGAGCGGAGAGTGGGTTTAAGCGGGAATCATTTGTCCTTATGTAAACAGCGGTAGGAATATCACGAGTTGCTCCTCAACACTAATATGCCTCGTGGGTTGAAGGTGATCATGTGCAATACACCAATCGCGTAATGTGAAGAAGGTTACAAGCAGCATACGAAGAAAATAGAAGACAAAAGATCGTCAACATGTTGCTTCACAGTCGAATTCGAGGTATGATATGGTGTTCTATCGTATAGCGTATTGTGTTGAGTGACAAGAGCAGCAATCGCAAGGAGCCTTGCTGGGCTGAGGAATGGGGTAGAGTCGGTCATTGTACCTGTAATGGAGTTGATTCAGGGGTAAAGCATCGTGAAGATACTCGCTGATAGATACTAGTGGCGGCGGTGGGTTTTTTTTCTTGTAGCTCAGTCAAAATATTCAAAATATTATGCGGCTCAGAAAAATAGTTCATATTTTCTTGAACCGACAACTTGCAGGGGCGTGCCAAACGCTCACGTAAACTCCAAACTGATGGTTTCTCGGTTTTGTGTGGTAGCTTCTCAAAATACGGTCGAACCAAACAGGGCGTAAGTGGTACATATCGTATTATCTCTCGTAAGAGGTCCCCCTATAAATGCCACTATTGTAGGTACTAGCGCGGACTAGCGCGCTTATGTACTATGTAGTGCAATATCAAATCGCGGCTGTGCCAAGGGAGAGAATTTTCGGAAATCTTCGTGATTGCTCAGGCTGATCGGGCTCAGTCCATAGAATCCGCTACAGTATCTACAATTCTAACTAAACCTCATTTGTGTGCCAACGAAAGTCGTACTCAACACCATCCTCATCCTTCCCACCACCCTCAGTGTCGGTAATTTGCGGGAAAGAAATGACATGACAGCGCTAAGGTTTCCCTATCAACCTAGTACTTCTCCGAGTTCCTACTGTTCGTGGTGCGGCCGTTGCTGCTCCTTCTCTACGCCCTTTTCACCTCTGCGTCTTGGTACCTTCGGAACTTAACGTGCCGAGATCGACGCCGGAAGTGAATCACTAGCTGTGCGTACAGCTGCAGAGAGAAATGCCGAGAAAGATTCGCTAGTGTACGCAGCTAAGGGTACGACCGGTGCTACTGTTGAGGATGGGCCGAGAGTGAGTCGCCATCTTATAACCGGACTGTACTCGTACTTCCTCCCGTGTAAGTTTCCGTTTCCCACCTTGCCCGTCATCCATCCGCCCGTGCTCTGCCCAGCACAATATTCAGATCTTCAACTCAACTGTTCTGCGTCGCTTGGCCCTGGAAGTAGTAGCCGCTGGTGGAGCCCATCGTGGGACCACCGAATTTGGCTCTTTGCGGGGGCCAGGCCGTTGTTTGAACTTAACCGGTTAACGATTGCGAAGGGTTCGAGGCGAGCCGACAGTAAGGTTGCTTGCGAAGGGATTGCCGTGAGGATTCTACCGGCTGTGGACAGCCAGAGATTGGTCGTCGGCAATTAGAGGCCTCATATTCACTGGTGTGGGGTTGACGTGCAGTTGGGAATACTGCCAGCTGTCTCCCCTATTCGGCAGGGCTGAATTACCTCCTGGCTCATCACCTGACGTTGGAAAATGGCTCGGCGCGCTAACCTTAAGCGCGCTAGCTAGCGCTAGTACCTATATAAGTGGTATTTATAGGGGACCTCTTACGAGAGATAATCGGTACATACCTTCGCCTTCCGCCAAGGCGCTAGAGACAGACCGAAACGACACAGGCACGAGAGAAAAGGTTCTATAGATATATGTTGGAGTAGAGTACCCGTCGGTTATTCGGACGCGCCAGGTCTTTGGACGCCAAGGCGCACTAGGCAGTTTTTTAGACTAGTGGATTTTGTGAGATTTCTTTTTACGAGTATTTTCTTTTTTCTAAGGGGCTGATGGGGAGCAATGTACTAGTACACGAGCCGGTGAAGACCAGATCCTTCCTACGCCTTCTTCGTAATGATACCTAACTCGACGAAGATAATTTATCGGCAAAAAATGTCTACCAGCGAAGTCTCCAGAAGATTGCCTTTACGCCAGAGAATATTCGCAGCAGCTTTTGGCATACTGGACTAGTACCTTTGGACTTCGAAATCATCCGCTGAGCACTCAACATTCCCGTCGATAAACTCGCAGTACCGGGCATGCTACATATACTTCACCCCCGGCCGTCCTCGCTACCCCGATCCTTGACTTCTATGAGCCCTGCCGAAGTCCACGCAATTGTAACTCCCCGTAGCCTGCAGGACTTACGCCATCTCACCCAGTCCCTATCCCTTGATCTTCAGAACAGCAACATACCGAGAACCTGGAGAATCCGCCATGTGGTTGATAAAATATCCAATACCAGTATTGCAGCGCCACACATGCGACCATCTTCAAGAGCGACTTCTACAGGCAACAACCGAACACCGAGAAAATCAGCAGCTCAAACCCAGACGCAAACGGCGGATCCCAGAAGAAGGCCTCATTCTTACGAGCAAAGAAGATATCAAACAGTATTTCGATACTTAGAGGCCGAATCCAAAAGCACTCAGTTCAGTAAGCTGCGGAAAACGAGGGAGAAGGCTGCCAAGTCGGAAGCCCGGGTGCAAGAGCCGGCTACAAAGAAGAAGTACCGCGCAGCGAAAGACAAAGGAAGAAAGTTTCCAGCTTTCATGGAAGTCAGTAGCCCGACTAGAAGAGGAGGAGAATAAAGAACTGGACCGCTTGAAAAGATGAAGCAGGACATAGAGAAACTGGAGATTGAGCTCGTTCAAGAGGAGGGAAGTAGTAGTTAAATGGAGGATGGTGGGGACCGGGAGGTGTGTGAACTCGCATTTTAGGTAAAAATATATATTTTAGCTGCTAGTTATCCTTTAACCAATGTGAGCACACATGATTGTGTGCTCTTGAGGATGGATTTGAGCCCTTACTCGAGTCAACCGGATGAAAATTGGCTGGGAGGAGAAAGAAAACAGCGAAATTTTACCCGCGATCACTCGCGCCAGGCAGCGCTAGTCACCCTAGCGTGAATTAGCGCCTTAGCGTCCGAGTACTTGGCGAGTCTGAATAGCCGACGGGTACTCTAGCGATCAAGAAATGATATGACTAGTTCTCCGCCTCGTGCTTCTGCTCAACAAGCTTCGAACCCTAAAGTGCGGAGAGTGGTTCCACCCGCTGTGGGACTGAAATGCCAAGAGCATGAATTGGGAGGACGGAGGCGCCAAGGGCGTAACTGATGACTCATACCAAAGAAATGGCCTGGGGTATAAATTGTTTGTCCCATGGAGGAGCTCTCTTGTACCTAGACATCTACCTACAACCGCTCCGAGAGATAGCCATCACCGTAATTCATCACCCCCCCCTCATCTCTCAGTAAATATTGACCTCCCCCCGCTTTTGGTCCCCCCCACGTTTTGGTCGTGAACGAGATACCCACCCCACACCGCCATTCTAGTTCGGGGGTCTGGGGGAAACCTAACCGGTGCACATTGCTATACATGGTAGTTATAGAGTTGCATTATTTCCTTTGATTGTGTTTTGAGTGGATTTCGTTTGTTTCGTTTGTATTCTTTGCATGTATCTCCGTTTTAAGTACAATGCGATGGTGATGATCCATTGATCTTGTCAGATCACTGCAACATTATGTGTAGTCCTTTCCCATTCGCCGTCCGCCGTGACCTCTCACAGTCTGCTGGCCGCCGGCAGCGACTCACCCTGGTTAAGTACAATGTGAGTGGATGAGTGAGCGGCGAGAATCATGCGGCCAGAATCAGCTGGACTGGGTCGCGTGACTGGACGGTTGCAAAAGCCCGCCGGCCGTACCTCTAGTTGTGTGGATGTCTCAACAACCAATGCTCCATCGAGGATCGGACAAAAGGAGTTAATTCTATGAGTTGTAATCTGGTGAACGGCATTGTATAATGCAAATTATCCGTGCAAGGGGGTATGACCCTTCGTGCCGCTACCGGCCGCCGTACTCTATCAACACAACCGAATACCCATAGACTCATACCTGACGGCACAACGCCCCAATACAGTTTTGTACTGTAGCCCCCCATCAGCACCACCGGCTTCCGGCTTTCTCCGGCTCCGAGACCTTCCGCCTGCTACCAACCCAATCGATTCTCAGCCTTTTCAGGTTCCGAATCGTACACCAACAGCAATGCGCGAACGAGCCGATGGCCACAAACGCTAATACACCAAGCAACAAACACAGCACCCACATGGTGAGCATGCCAACCCACCAGCTGCTCTTCTCGAGGTTCGTGCGGCTCAGCGGGACGACCTCGGGGTTGGTGGTAATTAGGAGCTGGAGGGCGGCGAGGACGATGGAGATGTATGCCGGCAACAGGAGCCAAGCGAAGTTATGATAGAAGAACTGTTGGTACGTGACATACAGCGAATAGTAGTTATCCGGGAACCCGACGCAGAAGCGATACGCCTGATTGACGCGCGCCAGCCGGAGCTCGCCGTATATGTACCGCTTGTTCACCTCGGCGTCTTCGAGGTAGATGAAGTGAGGTGCCAGCTGCGCCCAGTGGTCCCACTCCAGATCCTTCGGCACCAGCTGCTCGTCCTGGGCGATCTGAAGGTCCAACGGTGACTGGATCAGCTTCGAGTACGACCGCAGAAAGCCGAGCGCTAGCGGCCGTAGCGTGGCGTCCTCCTTGATGTGATCTTTGAAGAATTCGACGGACAAAAGGTAGGCGGGCAGCGGCTTGATGAAGATAGTGCCTTCGTACCAGAGAAGATGCAGCCATGGTTTCTCGCTTCTGACGACGCCCCGCTGGAGAATTCGTTGCTCGTGCAGCGCGCGGGTGTTGTACGGCAGGCCAGCCCACCAGAGGTGCTTGTGCATTTTGTTAAGGCGGTCGACCTCGAGGTCGCGGCGGAGGAACGTGTGCACATCATCGTCCTTGCGCAAGATCGGGTTGCCGGGGATAGCGATCGAACTCTTGACGGCCTCCTTGGCGGGTCTTGAGAGATGGCTGTCGTCTTCGTCGGGCGAGGATAATGTAGCGACAGAACTAGCGGCCAGTGAGCGTGTTGGATAGACACGCGGAAACGGCACTGTGGTCTATATCGCTCCGATTAGCCTTTCTCCCCCCGCTCCTGAAGTCAGCGGCCAGCACACGTCAGGCGATGGACTTACTAGTCGCTTCACTCCAGGCACAGGTTCACCCATGATCAACAAGTTCCGGTGGAAAACCCGCAGGTCCTCGTGGAATTGTAGCGGATATATCTGAGGTTGCTCATACGCTGATGGAGGGGAAGTTTGGCGGATAGATAAATATCTGAGGTCGCCACGTGGATCGAGGCTGTGAGGGGACCGTGTCATGCAGGGTATACTCTACGTGCTGTGCTGGCGGCTGGCTGCGCGACAGGGGATGCGGATGGAGTAGACGAGAACATCATATGGAACATCATGTTATTCTATGGAACATCATGTTATTCCATGGAACATCATGTTGTTCTATGGAACATCATGTTATTCTATGGAACATCATGTTATTCTACGGAACTTCATATTCTATGGAACATCATGTTATTCTATCGAGAAGGATAGCGAATGGCGCAACCTATCAGCGGATGCCTTAGCCGGTATGTAGTTATGTATGTACCATCAAACCGACGTCGCGGTGGGCGTGCTGCGACCGATCAGGAGAGTATTGCCTCCCAGGGCGCGAGTGGGCGCCACGCCGGCACTGGCATATATAGTATATTTATTATCTCTATTCGTTCATCCTTCATAATAGGTCCCGATTCAAACAACGAAGATAAAACGGCCGGCTGGTCCATCTCATAGCAGACAGAATAGTATTTATGTAATACTCTGGTGTTTCACCAACGGCACAGTCACCCAGGTGGCTACCAACAGTCTATGGTGCCAGACAGTTGTACCAGGCAGCGACTTGAGATTCTCAACACCCCCCACAACGAACTGTAACTCCAACACACAACAAAAGAAAGAAAGAAATTTTAATCCGTAGAATGAAAGAGAAGCCTCGAAATATCAATCCTACAGATGTTTCCTTTTGGTGGCCGGGTGCTAAAGGGTCAGGGAGCGGGTTTCCGGGTTTTGGACTACAACTCGGCCATTAATTACTAGGAGTTTTCGGCGACCACCACCACAACAAACGAAAAAAATAGTCCACACACGGGAGAGCATCGGAAAGGGGAGGGGAGCAAGATTATCTAAAATTCTGTCAATTGAAGAGAGGATGGTGGACTGTAAGCAAAATCTTGTGGACATTTCTTAGGTTGTGAGTGGGTCCAGGGTTGTGGGCAACCAGAGGTTACCTGATCGCAAATCTCCATTCTGGCTGACGCGGTGCGAGAGAAGGAGATGCCTGATTGCATTTTGGTTGAGCCGAGTCCGAAGGTTATTGCTGTACGGATATTCGGACCTGGGTCACAGTTGGCAAACTTCTACACATCAGCGCCAGACACCAAAGACTTGCATCTCTTTCATCGCCGCCTCATCCTTTCGTCCTCCGTGTGCACCGCTTCCCCATGATCGGATACCACACAAAGCTCGTCCTATTATGGCCCGAAGCAAAAGCCGCAAAATCCCCAAACGAGGGTTCCATCACGGGTGTAATATCAGTCAATCCGCTCCTTTCACCCAAAACATTCACCTCTAGCTCGAGAAGGGAGGCAGCTACTAGGAGGTAGAATCATGTACCCGGGAAAAGCGCAACGTGACGGGGAGCTCGGGTGGTGCGTGGGGATCATAGCTGGTATCGCTGTCTGGTATCGTGGATGCGTAGTTGCCTGCTTGTTGGGGATGGCAAGCCCGCTCTTGACTACTGTGGGTGGTTGACTTGCGGTTCTCTGTGGAATCGCTTGATGAAATATTCTTTTACGCTGGTACTATGACCCCGGCGGCTGGCTGGATTATTGAGACCCCTGCAAACCTCCGCATGTTACTTCTCTAAACTCAGGTCTATAACCGTTGATCCGGCATTCAGCAATATGAAGTCTGTTGACCACTTCAGACCGCATCCGGATGCCGGCAGGAATTCCGTATCCGTGTCCCTCACCTGATACTAGCGTAGCTGCCGAGGACGTGAAGGTGGGTTAAAAGTGGGTATCTTCCGAGAGATCTGATAACGATTCCATCCAACCTGCAGAGCAATCGACCTTCATATCACAGTTTCGTAATTGCTTCGCTCTGTCCTCAGATCAGCAAGCCATGGACTGGCCCCATTCGTTCCGTTGCTCCAGCGACTGTATACTAGTACCAGCTCTGGTAGTAACGAGGCGCCAATTTGCTCAGTCGTATGGACTCAGATGAGAAGACCGGTAGAAAAAGAGCGTAGAATGGAGGCTATAAGCTGGGTTGTAGCTAACGTATAGGGCCGATATTCTGCCAACGCCTGGCCTCGATCCCGAAGTAACTCCACTGTGAGAGCAGGCCCGATGAAACAATAAGGGGATTGGCTAGCGGATCGATGGTATGCCATGCCCGACTGGGGGAACATCCCGGATCATACATACTTCAGGTAGAGACAGAATCGGCGGCCGGTTAGGTACTTGCTGACTCCCCCCCTCCCAGGAGGACTACTGTAATTGGTGATGCTCATGAAAAAATACCATAACAACCCGAAGACGCTGGGCAAAAGAATCATCTGTTTGTGTGGTGGCAGATGTGAGAGACAACCCTGCATTTATATAGTAGATTGGGCAGATAGGCGGGACTGTACCGTAAGAGACCTGCTAATGCCCCCCCCCCAGAGGGGGGGGGGGGGGGGGGGGGAGTGGGGGGGGGGGGGTTAAACACCCCCAAAAAATTTTTTTTTAAAAGTTTTTTACA